>Ga0335081_10006723_pt1 | contig 18327 bp, 14 predicted proteins | sample Lox_Sample_35_FD_206713 | JGI IMG/M metagenome (GOLD analysis project Ga0335081, IMG submission 206713) | Soil microbial communities from Loxahatchee National Wildlife Refuge, Florida, United States - Lox_Sample_3.5 | ecosystem: Environmental > Terrestrial > Soil > Wetlands | place: USA...
GCTGGTCGGCGAAGTAGAAGCCAGCGGCAAGACGCCGCACCAGCTGGAGACAGAGATTGCCGACCGGCTGAAGAACTACATCTCTGAGCCGGAAGTCGCGGTGATCGTGCAGGAGATTCGCAGCAAAAAGTTCAACGTCATGGGGCAGGTGGTGCGGCCCGGAGCGTACATGCTGACGAACTCGACGACGGTGCTGGATGCGATCGCCATGGCCGGCGGCTTCAAGGATTTCGCCAAGCAGAAGAATGTCTATGTGCTGCGCGTCAACAATGACGGCACGGAGACGCGGCTGCCCTTCAACTACAAAGACGTAGTGAAGGGAAAGAACACCGACCAGAACGTGAAGCTGGCGCCGCAGGATACGGTGGTGGTCCCGTGAGCAAGCTTTCGAGAGAGTTCCTGACCAAGAAGAGTGCAGTCTGGGTACTGGCCGCTGTACTGATGCTGGCGGGCGCAGTGCGCGCCCGGGCGCAGGCGGCTGAGAACAATCAGAATCCAAATCCCACGCCGGATGCGCAGGGCCAGGCTCCGCAGGATCAGGCCCCGCCGCCGGTGAATCAGAACCAGCCGCTGACGCAGACGCAGGACCAGAACCAGGTCAACGGCGAAATGCAGAACCAGGGCGACACGGCTGAGCAGGGGATGGACCTGAATCAGGGCAATGAAGGCGGATCTACGGTCAACACTTCGGCGCGGGTACCGGTGCCGCTGCCGTTGAACATTGACGCCAGTTCGCTGGAATTTACCGACGAGCAGGAGCGGCGCAACTTTGTGCGCGCGGGCGTGACGGTGGGGGCAAATTACGATGACAACCTGCTTTCCGCGCCGCAGACGGGTACGCCGGAAGGCGGAGCGGTTTTCTCCGCCATGCCGAACATCATGCTGGACCAGGCGCGCACGCGGCTGGCCTGGACGGTCAACTACGCCGGCGGCTTCATGGTGAACCAGCGGATCAGCTCCTACAACCAGGGCTCGCACAACGCGGGCGTGGATCTGCGCTACCGGCTGAGCCCGCACGTCAACGTGCATGTGCGCGACAACTACGTCATCACGACAGGTTTCTTCGAGCAGTTCCAGGCCGGCAACGGCGCGCCGCTCGCGGGAGCGCTGACCCAGCCCAACCAGGCTGTGATCACACCGCTGGCCAGGCACAACGACGATCTGGGAACGGCGGAAATCACATGGCAATTCAGCGCGGGCGACATGGTGGGGGCGACCAGCACCTTTTATGATTCGCGCTACCGCGACATCACCAACGCCGGGCCGGGAACGCTACTCGATACGCGGACTTATGAAGGCGACGGCTTCTACACCCACCGCGTGACCGAAACGAACTGGGCGGGCCTGGTGTACAAGTTCCAGCGGCTGCAGTTCGGCACGGTAGATGGCACGGTGACGCCGGCCTCGCCGATCGGCGCGGATACCAACAGCTTTCTGCTCTTCGACACCATCAACCTCAAGCCGAACATGGTGCTTTCACTGTTCGCGGGGCCGGAGTACACCACGCTGAACGACGAACTGCTGACCGGAACGAGCACGACGTTGCCGGGAACGTGGGGCACGGCGGGCGGCGCCAGCTATGCCTGGAACGGGCAGCGCACCAGCATCCGGGCGACCGGGCTGCGCCGGGTGAGCGATGGCGGCGGTATGCTGGCGGCGGTGGAGCTGATCAGCGGCAGCGCGGCGGTGCGGCGGCAGATGCGGCGCACCAGCACGCTGGAGCTGGGCATGGTTTATGGCGACAGCCGCGAACTGGGGGCTGAGCCGGCCGACCTGAAATCCGCTTCGGTGAGCGTGGACTGGGAGCAGCGCTTCGCGCGCGACTTCACCGCGAGCATGGGCTATGCCCGCGACTTTCAGCAGGGATCGCTGCTGGCCGGACCGCTGGCCACGGTGAACCACAACCGCGGCTGGATCGCAATCAGCTACGAATTTTCGCGTCCCTTTGGACGGTAATGCTCCAGGAGCTGGAAATAGATCATGGCAGATGAGCTAGAACAGACAGGCGAACCGGTCGAGTGGGGACGGTATTTGAGGCTGGTGCAGCGCCGGCGCTGGTTTCTGCTGGGGCCATTCTTTGCAGGCTGGCTGCTGGTGTGGACGGTGAGCTGGTTCATGCCTTCGACCTACCGGTCCGGCACGCTGATTCTGGTGGAGATGCCGGCGGTTTCGAAAGAGCTGGTGCCGACGACCACTACAGCGGACCTGCAGGACCAGCTGGACAGCATCACGCAGCAGGTGCTGAGCCGCACCCGCCTGGTGCGCATCATCGAGAACCTGAATCTGTACGCCAAGGCGCGCAAGCGGCTAACGCCGGACGACCTGGTCGAGAAGATGCGCAAGAACATCGAGATTGACCTGGTGCGGTCGCCGGAGAATGCCCAACTGACCGCCTTCAACATTTACTTCGAAGCGGAGAATCCTTACGTAGCGCGGCAGGTGACGAGCGAACTGACCAACATCCTGATTACGGAAAACCTGCAGGTGAGCCAGGACAACGCCAAAAACACCACCAAATTCCTGGAAACCCAGCTGGAAGACGCGCGCCAGAACCTGGCCACGCAGGAAGAACGGGTGCGCGAGTTCAAAGACCACCATCTCGGGGAATTGCCCGGACAATTGCAGAGCAATCTGCAGATCCTGAGCGGTCTGCAAACCCAGCTGCAGGGGGAGCAGGACGGATTGGGCCGGGCCAAGCAGCAGAACGCGTATCTGCAGTCGCTGGCCGAGCAATATCGGACGATGACGCAGGTCACGCGGCCGGGTGAGCCGGCGGTGGGGCTGCCGGCGCTGGATCAGGAACTCGACCGGCTGAAGGCGCAACTGGCCGATCTCAGCTCGCGCTACACCGATCAGCATCCCGATGTGAAGAAGCTGAAAGAGCAGATCATCAAGACGGAAAAAATGCGGCAGCAACTGGCGGCGGACATGAAAGCCAGAGCGGCCAAGGCGCAAAACGATCCAAGCGCGCTGGGGGATGACACGACTTCCACCGAGTTGCAGCCCTTGATGGAAGTGCAAAGCCAGTTGAAAGCGAACCAGATCGAAATGGCGAACCGGCAGCGCTCTATTGCCGACCTGCAGGCGCGGATCGTGGATTACCAGTCGCGGCTGAACAGCGCGCCGGTGCGGGAGCAGGAGCTGGCCGACCTGACCCGCGACTACGACCAGTCCAAAGCCAACTACGATTCCCTGCTGCAAAAGAAAAACCAGTCCGAGCTGGCCACCAACCTGGCCGAGCAGCAGCAGGGCGAACACTTCCGCGTGATGGACCCGCCGAACCTGCCGACCAAGCCGTTTTCGCCGAACCGTTTCAAGCTGAGCTTGGTTGGACTGGGCGCGGGACTGGCCATGGGGATCGCGGCCACGGTGGGCGCAGAATTTCTCGATGACCGCCTGTATGACGAAAACGAAATCGAAAAGCTGGTCCCGGTGGATGTGATCGCCGAGATTCCCATGCTGACGACACCCGAGGAAATTGAGGAGCGGCGGCAGCGCACGTGGGTGGAACTGGCCGCCGTCGCCATGATGGGCCTGGTCACGCTGGCGGGCGTGGCGTTCAGCTTCCTGCACAGTTAACACCATGTATAAGAGCTATTACGGTCTAAAACGCAATCCATTCGAGATCACGCCCGACCCCTCGTTTCTGTTTCCCACGCGGAGGCACAACGAGGCGCTGGCCGCGCTGTATTACGGCGTGCGCCGGCACAAGGGCTTCGTGGTGATGACCGGTGAAGTGGGCACGGGCAAGACGCTGCTGGTGCGCTGCCTGCTCGAGCTGCTCAACCGGCGCAGCATGGCCTATGCCTACGTGTTCAACAGCCGGCTCTCGGCCTCTGAGTTTCTGCATTACGTGGTCGGCGATTTCGGTCTGCCCACCGCCGGCAAGAGCAAGAGCGACCTGCTGCTCGAACTGAGTAATTTCCTGATCAGCCGGCACCAGAAGCGGCTGACGACGGTGCTGGTGGTGGATGAAGCGCACCATCTCTCGACCGATGTGCTGGAAGAAATCCGGCTGATGACGAATCTGGAGACGGCGCAGGAAAAGCTGCTGCAAATCCTTCTCGTGGGCCAGCCGGAACTCGATGAGAAGCTGGACTCGGTGGAGTTGCGGCAGTTGAAGCAGCGCATCGCGCTGCGCTCGCAGCTGGAGCCGCTGAATCTGGATGAAACCGGGGGCTACATCCGCCGGCGCCTGGAGCTGGCGGGAGCGAATTCGCACGCCCCGGTGCTGTTTCCGCCGGAGACGATCAACCGGGTCTATCGCCATTCGCGCGGCATTCCGCGCCTGATTAATACGGTCTGCGAGAACGCGCTGATCACGGCTTTTGCGCGGCAAGTTCCGTGTGTGGCGGCCGACATCATTGACGAAGTGGCGGCGGACTTCCGGCTGAGCGTGATGCACCAGCGGGGCGAGATGCTGCAACAAGAAGAAGAACCGCCCGCCATGCAGGACAATCCCGAAGTGTGGCAGGCGGTGAAGACTTTGATGCAATTGCACGACTACTTGCAGAACAGCCGAAGCAATGAGCCCGAGCCGGCGCTGCAGGGCGAACCGAGGAGCCGGCGCATATGAGCCGCATTTTTGAAGCTTTACAGCGTTCGGAGTCGGAACGGGTCGCCTTCTCGTTTCCCGAGCCGCCGGAGCTGGCCAACGAACTTCTGCAGGAAGTGGAAGCGCAGGTGGCGCCGGAAGAGACCACCATCAAGGTACCGCTCACCAAGCCGCAGGCGGCGGAGTGGGAAAAAGAGCCCGCGCCCGCGTGTTCGCTGGAATTGGGAGAGTTTCCACGCCGCCACCTGCAGCTGCCCGCGGACACGCGGCTGGTCTCACTGACCGACCGCGAAGGTTTGGCGGCGGAGAAGTTTCGCTTTCTGGGCGTACGCCTGCGCCAGATGCAGCGCACGCGCAGGCTGAAGAAGCTGCTGATCACGAGCACGCTTCCCGAAGAAGGCAAGAGCCTGGTTTCGGCCAATCTGACCATCACTTTGGCGCGGCGCAAACAGCAGAGGGTGCTGCTGATCGAAGGCGATCTGCGGCGGCCGGTGCATGCCGTGCAGTTTGGTCTGGGCCGGGCGGCGGGACTGAGCGAGTGGCTGCAGAGCGGATCGAACCAGGTGAGCAACATTTATTGCCTGGAGGAAGCCGGTATCTGGCTGATGCCGGCGGGCAGCCCGCCGGAAAATCCGCTGGAGCTGATGCAATCCGGGCGGCTGGCGGGCCTATTGGAGCTTCTGGTGCCGCGTTTCGATTGGGTGATCATTGACAGCCCCCCGGTGTTGCCGCTCGCCGATACCAGCGTGTGGTCGCGCATGTCCGACGGCCTGCTGCTGGTGGTGCGGGAAGGCCGCAGCGAGAAACGGCAGATCCAGCGCGGACTGGCGGCAATTGACAGTTCGCGGCTGCTGGGTGTGGTGGTCAACAGCTGCAGCGATACGCATCACGAAGATTATTACGCGCGCTACAGCCCGACTGCGCCGGACGCGCGCCAGCCGGACCGTAGCCAGCAAGATCGCGGCCAGCAAGACCAAGAGCCAGCAAAAAAAGAGTTGCAGTAGTAGCGCTAGAGATTTTCGGCAGTTCTCCCCTGAAATCCCTCCCTTGAGACTGACGTTCAGGTAGGACATTCGGACGTCCGCACGCCTGTCCCCCGCAGCCGTTCCGGCTCGAGCACGCCAAGGAGAACACGTGAAAGTCTCAGAAGAAAAACGACTGACGGCGGCAGTTTCCACCAAAGAATCGCCGCCCCTTGCCAAAGGGGACATTCTTTCGGAAGATCACTTCAACCGGATGATCGCCCTCGAGCGCAAACGGGCGGAGCGCTCCGGCAAGCCCTTTCTATTGATGCTGCTGGATACGGGCAAGCTGCTGCCCACGGAAAAGAACGGGAAAGTGCTGCAGGATGTGCTGTCGGCGCTGGCGCTTTCCACGCGCGACACGGACGTGACCGGCTGGTACCAGCACAATGCCGTGGTCGGCATCATGTTCACCGAGATTGCGGTCGACCTGAAGAAGTCTATTCTGGCCACGATGCTGCTGCGGGTGAGCGGTGCGCTGCGCGACTGCCTGACGCTCGAGCAGTTCAGCCAGATCAGCATTTCATTCCACCTGTTTCCGGAAGACTGGGACGACGAGACACCGCGCCATCCGCACGATTCGGCGCTGTATCCTGACCTGCGGGAGGCGGAAGACGACCGCCGGCTCTCGCGCCTGTTCAAGCGCGCCATGGACATTACCGGCGCCGCGATGCTGCTGCTTTTGCTTTCGCCGGTGCTGGCGGTGATTGCGATCGCGGTCAAGCTTTCGTCCAAAGGGCCGATGCTGTTCCGGCAGCAGCGGGTGGGCCAATATGGGGCGCGATTCACGTTTTTGAAATTTCGTTCGATGTATGTCAATAACAACTCCGATATTCACAAGGAGTATGTCCGGCAACTGATCGCCGGCAAGGCCGAGCAGAAGGGCAAGGATGGCGTGTTCAAGCTGACCAACGATCCGCGCATCACGCCGGTGGGGCGGTTCCTGCGCCGTACCAGCCTGGACGAGCTGCCGCAGTTTTTCAACGTGCTGATCGGCGAGATGTCGCTGGTAGGGCCGCGTCCGCCGCTGCCGTACGAAGTGGAAGCTTACGATGTGTGGCACCGCCGCCGCCTGCTGGAAGCGCGGCCCGGAATCACCGGGCTGTGGCAGGTGAACGGGCGCAGCCGCACCAAGTTTGACGATATGGTTCGACTGGACTTGCAATATGCGCGCAAGCAGTCTCTGTGGTTGGATTTGAAGATTCTCCTCCGCACACCATCGGCCGTATTTTCCGGCGATGGGGCGTATTAAGTCTCCTCTCTTCTCCCCGGTCGTGAGTCAGAACCGCTGGTTGAAGGCGCGGAAGGACCGCGCAGATCAACCGAGCAGCGGAAACATTTCCCTCATCGTCTCCCGCCTGAGCCGGGTCAATGGCCAACATTTCAGAAGCTGAAAATAGCAGGCTGCGGGGAACCTATGATTAGAGTCGGAGTTATCGGCTACGGATATTGGGGACCGAACGTTGCGCGCAACTTCAACCACGCCGGCATTTCGCAGGTGATGGCGATTACCGATCAGCGGCCGGAGTGCCAGGAGCGCGCCCGGCAGGCCTTTCCCCAGGCGCAGGTCACGGGCAATGCGGACGAAGTGCTGACCTCGCCGGACATTGATGTGGTGGCGGTGGTCACGCCAGTGTGGACCCACTTCAACCTGGCCAAGAAGGCGCTCGAAAACGGCAAACACGTGTTTGTGGAGAAGCCGTTTACTTCCTGCGTGACGCAGGCGGAAGAACTGATCGAGCTGGCGGAAAAGAAGAACCTGCAGCTCATGGTGGACCACACCTTCCTGTTCACCGGCGCGGTGCGGAAGATCCGGCAGCTGGTGGATGAAGGCGTGCTGGGCAATCTCTTCTACTACGACTCGATGCGCGTGAACCTGGGGTTGTTCCAGCATGACATTAACGTGATCTGGGACCTGGCCCCGCATGATCTGGCGATCATGGACTACGTGATCCAGAAAAAGCCGCAGGCGGTGGTGGCGACGGGAGAGAAACACCTGAACAGCCATGTGGACGTGGCTTTCATGACAATTTACTTCCCGGACAACGTGCTGGCGCACATCAATGTGAACTGGCTTTCGCCGGTGAAGGTGCGCACCACGCTGATCGGCGGCGAGAAAAAGATGCTGGTGTGGAACGATCTGGAAGCGGACGAAAAGATCAAGGTCTATGACAAGGGTGTGAGCGTGAAGAGCGGGACGCGCGGCGTGTATGACCTGCTGGTGAGCTACCGCTCGGGCGACATGTGGGCGCCGCGAGTGGAGCAGACGGAAGCGCTCAAGCATGAAACCAGCCACTTTATGGAGTGCATCAATGCCGGCAAGGCGCCGCTCAACGACGGCGTGGCCGGCTGGCGCGTCGTGCGGCTGCTGGAAGCGGCGGAAGTTTCGCTGAAAGACCGCGGCAAGCTGGTGGAATTGTCCGAGTAGGAAACTGCAGACAGACGAATTCATCGCAGGCAAATTCATCAAGGAAGGTTGAGCGAAATCATGAGCCCGACGTTGACGACAGAAAAGTTAGAAGTGAGGGTGAAAGAAGCGGCGGCGCAGAAGCCGGCAGAGCAGTATCTGAGCATCGCGCCGGACGTGAAGCTGGGCCAGGGCGTGAAGCTCTCGAAGTTCATCAACCTCTACGGCTGCTCGATCGGCGACAACACCAAGATCGGGGCATTTGTCGAAATCCAGAAAAACGCCAGCGTGGGCAAGAACTGCAAAGTTTCGAGCCACACGTTTGTCTGCGAAGGCGTGGTGATCGAGGACAACGTTTTCATCGGGCACGGGGTGACCTTCATCAACGATTCTTATCCGCGGGCGACGGCCGACGACGGCTCGCTGCAGACCGAGGCCGACTGGAAAGTGGAGCCGACGCGAATCTGCAAGGGCGCCTCGATCGGGTCGGGAGCGACGATTCTTTCGGAAGTGACGATTGGAGAAAAAGCGCTGGTGGGGGCGGGCAGCGTGGTGACGAAAGATGTCCCCGCGCACGCCGTGGTGGCGGGAAATCCGGCCAAAGTTTTGCGTTTCTTAAACAAAGACGGGAAGGGGAAATAAATGTCGCAACAAGGCAATATTCCATTCTTAGATCTGGTTACTCCGCACGTAGAGCTTGAAGAAGAACTGGTGGCAATGTTTCGCGAGTGCCTGCGCACCGCGCATTTTATCGGGGGCTCGCTGCTCGAAGAATTTGAGCGCGAATTTGCCGCCTTCTGCGACGCGCGCTTCTGCATCGGCGTAGCCAACGGCACGGATGCAGTGCGCTTTGCGCTGATGGCTTCGGGGGTGCAGGCGGGCGATGTGGTCATCACGGTGCCGAACACGTTCATCGCGACCACGGAAGCTATTTCGCAGGCCGGCGCGCGGCCCGCGTTTGTGGACATTGACGAAGGCACCTACAGCATGGACCCGGTCAAGCTGCACGAATTTCTGGATGATGAGTGCTGGCTCGATCATCTCTCAGGAAAATTAGTGCACGCCAAGAGCGGACGCCCGGTCACGGCGATTGTGCCGGTCCATCTTTATGGGCAGACCGCCGATATGGACCCGATTCTCGATCTGGCCGCGACCTACAACCTGCGGGTGATCGAAGATTCGTGCCAGGCGCACGGAGCGCAGTACTACTCGGGGAAAGAAAAGAAGTGGCGCAAGGCCGGCTCGATGGGCAAGGCGGCGGCATTCAGCTTCTATCCGGGGAAAAATCTGGGCGCCTGCGGCGAAGCCGGCGCGGTGACGACCGATGACGAGCAGGTGGCCAGGAAGATTCGCATGATCCGCGACCACGGCCAGAGCCGTAAGTATTATCACGACATCGAAGGCTACAACGGCCGGCTCGATACGATTCAGGCCGGCATTCTGCGCGCCAAGCTGAAGCATCTGGCGGAGTGGAACGAAAAGCGGCGCGGCATCGCCAAGGAATACGGCAAGCTCTTCGAGGGCGTGGCCGAGTTGGTGCTTCCTTACGAGCCTGCGTGGTCGAAGGCCGTGTATCACCTCTACGTGGTGCGGGTGCAGGGCCGCGAGCAGTTGCAGGCGGACCTGGCGGCGGCGAAGGTAGGGACGGCGATCCATTATCCGATTCCGCTGCACTTGCAAAAGGCCTATAAGCGGCTGGGGTATAAGCCGGGAGATTTTCCGGTAACGGAACGGGTGGCGCCGGAAATTCTCTCGCTGCCCATGTTCCCGCAGATGACGAAGGAACAGGCGCGCTATGTGGCGGAAAAGGTCATGCAGCTCACCGGAACGCGCCAGCGCGCGAAAGTGACGGTCGGCTGAAAGCGGCGTCAGTGGCTTGATCTCTGGCAACGGGAAGCCCTCCCTCAGACGGCTCAATCGGCTGGTTGTCTGGGCCCGCATTACTCCGAAAGGACAGATCCACTCACAAGCTATGAAGGTCATGATGGTGGTCGGCGCGCGTCCCAATTTCATGAAGGCGGGCCCGATCCTGGCGGCCATCGCCGCCCACAACTCGTGCCCGGGGGCCGGGGAGAAGCTGGAATCGGTGCTGGTGCACACCGGGCAGCACTACGATGCGCGCATGTCCGATGCGTTTTTCGCCGACCTGAATCTGCCGCAGCCGGATGTATTTCTGAACGCCGGCTCGGGGTCGCATGCGGTGCAGACGGCGGAGATCATGAAGCGCTTCGAAGAGGTGCTGCTGAAAGAAGCGCCAGATGCGGTGATGGTGGTGGGCGACGTGAATTCGACGATTGCCTGCGCGCTGGTGACTTCGAAGATCGCGCTGCCGAAAGGGAAGCCGCGCCCGCTGGTGGCGCACGTGGAATCGGGACTGCGGTCGTTTGATCGCGGCATGCCCGAGGAAGTGAACCGGGTGGTGACCGATCATCTTTCGGATCTGCTGTTCGTCACTGAGGAGAGCGGCCTGCGCAACCTGGAGCAGGAAGGCATTCCCCGTGAACGCGTGTTTCTGGTGGGCAACACCATGATTGATTCGCTGCTCGCCTCGAAGGACAAGGCCGACACTTCGACCGTGCTGGACCGGTTGCACCTGCGCAACGGCAACAATGGCGCTCTGCAGGCGAAGCCATACGCGCTGCTGACGCTGCACCGGCCCGCGAATGTGGATGATCCGGCGATCTTCAAAGAAATTCTCGAGGGCCTGGGCGAGCTCGCGGCCACCCATCCGATTGTTTTTCCGGCGCATCCCAGAACGCAGAAACAGATTCAGCAATATGGACTCGAGTCGCACTTTCAGTCTGGCGCGCCCGGCTCGAATGGGCAGGCAAGCCCGCGCAACGGAATTCTGCTGGTTGATCCGCAGGGCTACCTGGATTTTCTCTGCCTGATGAAACACGCCCGCCTGGTGGTGACCGATTCCGGCGGCATTCAGGAAGAGACCACCTGCCTGGGCGTGCCTTGCGTCACGGTGCGCGAAAACACAGAACGCCCGGTGACGATCACGACGGGAACGAACGTGTTGGCGGGCGTACGCAAGGAAGGAATTTTGCTCGCCATCCGGCAGCAGTTGCGGCAGAACTCGAACAACCCCTCACCCTATCTTTGGGATGGGCAGGCCGCGGGGCGCATTGTCGAGATATTGCTGCGCCAGCTGACATTGCAACGAGCCGAAGAGGTGGTGACCCGGCCGATGCCGGTTGCGGCCCTGCGCGAGGCGAAAGCCTGAATCGAAGTTGTCCGGCCCCGCGATCCCCAAAATTGCAGCGCGAAAAACATTTCCAATCCACTCACTGATACGAAAATCATGGCTACGACACAAATACCGACCACGCAAACTGACGTAATCGGCGGGAACCTACGAATTTCTCTGCCGGCAAATCTGCGGGTGAAGGGCGGGGAGACGCAGAGCGAGAGCCCGCGAGCCGCAGTGCAGTCCAAGAAGATCTGGATTGACCTGGAAAACTCGCCGCATGTGCCGTTTTTCAAACCGATCATCGAAGAGCTGGAGCGGCGCGGCCACACCGTCATGCTCACGGCGCGCGACTGCTTCCAGGTTTGCGACCTGGCGGATCTGTTTCAAATGAAGTACCGGCGTGTGGGGCGGCATTATGGCAAGCACATGCTGGCAAAGCTGGCGGGACTGGGCATGCGGGTTTCGCAGATGATGCCGCTGGCGATGCGGGAAAAACCGGATTTGTCGCTTTCCCATGGCTCGCGCTCGCAGTTTGTCACCTCGAACCTGCTGGGCATTCGCACGCTCACCATCTTCGATTACGAGCACTCGCGCTGGGTAGGCATCTTCAAGCCGACCTGGGTGATGGCGCCTGAGATCATTCCCGAGACGGCGGTGGCCAACATTGGCATTTCGAAAGACCGGCTGATGCGGTATCCGGGAATCAAAGAAGATGTGTACGCGCCTTCGTTCACGCCGGACCCGTCGTTGCGGCAGCGGCTTGGATTCCAGAACAGCGACCTGGTGGTTACGCTGCGTCCGCCGGCCACCGAAGCCCATTATCACGTTCCGGAAAGCGACCAGTTGCTGCACGCGGCGTTTGAGCTTTTCGCCACCCATCCGCAGGCCAAGGTGGTGCTGGTGCCGCGCACGCCGAAACAAGCGGCCGAGCTGCGCGCGCAGTGGCCGGATATGTTTGCCCGCAAGCAGGTGATCGTGCCGGAACACGTGGTGGATGGACTGGACCTGATCTGGGCTTCGGACCTGGTGATCAGCGGCGGAGGCACGATGAACCGCGAAGCGGCGGCGCTGGGCGTGCCGGTGTACAGCATCTTCCGCGGAAAGATTGGCGCCGTGGACCATTACCTAGCCGATAAAGGCCGCCTGGTGCTGCTGCAGAGTCCCGAAGATGTTCGCAACCGGTTGAAGCTGGTGCGGCGCAACCGCAATGGCCGTCCGGAAAGCGGCCAGCACAACACACTGCATGCCGTGGTGGATAACATTGTTTCGGCGCTGGAGTCGCAATGATTGAAACTCGAGTAGAAATGCCGAAGGTGCGCGTGCGCAGCGCCTCGGAAGATGTGGCGCAATTTGCCGCGCGCGGACTGGAGCAGATGTTCGACCGGGAGAAGCAGCTTTTCTGCTTCACTCTGCGGCAGGCAGAAGGCCACATGGTCCGGGAAGGCCTCTCGCCGCGCTACACCATGATGACGTTGCTGGGACTGCATCGCTTTGAGCGCGCGGGCGAGAAATCGCCGGTCGAAATTCTTCCTTCGCTCGAGCGCATGATGAGCGATACGAGTTGGATTGACAACATCGGCGACCTCGGGTGCCTGCTCTGGACCTGCGGCGTGATTGCGCCGGAGCACTATGCTCAGCTGGTTGAGAAACTCGATGCGCGCCACGCGCTCGACCATTACCTGGACGCCAAGCAAGGCACTACAATGGAGCTGGCCTGGTATTTGACCGGGCTGTGCTACGGGCTGAACAGCGGCGAGGCGCAGCTGCGCGATCTGGCTGAGCCGGCGCGGGCCACCTACGGATTGCTGACCGCCAACCAGGGCGCCAAGGGCGTCTTCGGGCACATGGCGCGGGCGAGTTCGCTGGCCGGGCGGCTGCGCGGCAAAGTGGGAAGTTTCGCCGACCAGGTTTATCCGATCTATGCGTTCTCGCAGTTTGGCAAGTTCACGGGAGAGCAGGAACCCATGCTGCGGGCCATGGATTGCGCCCGTACCATCTGCGAACATCAGGGGCCATTCGGCGAATGGTGGTGGCACTATGATTCGGCCACGGGTGCGATTGCGGAGACGTATCCGGTGTATTCCGTGCATCAGGATGGCATGGCGCCCATGGCGCTCTATGCCCTTTCCGATGTGACCGGAACCGACTTCAGCAACTGGATCGGCAAGGGCCTGGAATGGATTCGCGGCAACAACGATCTGAGCTGTGATATGCGCAGCGAGAGCGCGCAGGTGATCTGGAGAAACTTCTATCTGCCGGGCGCGCAGCGTCTCGTCCGCCAGGTCTTAGGCGCCAGCCGCGAGCCGGGCCAGGTGCCGGTGGAGAAGTTGAAGGTGAATCACGAGTGCCGGCCTTATGAATTAGGCTGGGCGCTCTATGGCCTGGCCGGACGGTAAGATTTTGGCGCCACATTTTTTGGCGTTACATTCAGCGAGAGCATAATCAGCGGAGAATTACGTGAAACTTTCAGTCATCGGCGCCGGGTATGTGGGGTTGACCACGGCGGCATGTTTGGCCGAGCTTGGACATCAGGTCTTTTGCGCGGAGAGCCATGCGCAGAAGTTGCGCGCCCTGCAGGAAGGACGCCTGCCGTTCTACGAGCCGCATCTGGCGGAGGTAGTGCGGCGCAACCGCGGCCTGGAACGGCTGCACTTCGGCTCGACCGAAAGCGCCGTGGACCACGGCGACGCGATCTTTATCTGCGTGGGCACGCCGCCGCTGGAAAACGGCGAGGCCGATCTTTCTTACATTCAGGCGGTGGCGCGCACCATTGCGCAGCGCGCCCCGGGCTATCGCCTGGTGATTGAAAAGAGCACGGTGCCGGTGCAGACCGGGCGCCAGCTCAAGAAGCAGCTTTCGCTCTACAACAGCAACCGCCGCGATTTTGAAGTGGCTTCGAACCCTGAGTTTCTGCGCGAGGGTTCGGCGCTGGAAGATTTCTTCCATCCGGACCGCATCGTGATTGGCGTGGAATCGGAGCGCGCGGCGCGGCAGATGGAAGAGATTTACCGCCCCGTGCTGGACCAGAGTTTCACCTGCCCGGTGCATACTGCGTGCCCCACGCGCCGGAAGCCGGCGTTGGTGGCGACCGATACGAACAGCGCGGAGCTGATCAAGCACGCCTCGAATTCGTTCCTGGCAATGAAGATTTCCTACATCAACCTGATCGCCGACCTGTGCGACGCGGCCGGCGCCGACATCAACAAGGTTGCGGAAGGCATTGGCCTGGACCGCCGGATTGGGCCGTCGTTTCTGCGGCCGGGCATCGGCTTTGGCGGGTTCTGCTTCCCGAAGGATCTGCAGGCCTTCGTCCGCATCGCGGAAAAATTCGGCTGCGACTTTTCCCTGCTACGGGAGGTCGAGCGCATCAATCTGAACCGGGTTGACCGCTTCCTCGACAAAGTCAAACAGGAGATGTGGGTGCTGCGCGGCAAGAAAATCGCGGTCTGGGGCCTGGCCTTCAAACCGAACACCGACGATATCCGGTTTGCTCCTTCAATTTCCGTGCTGAAGCGGCTGCTGGCCGAGGGCGCGGAGGTGCAGGCCTACGATCCACAGGCCATGGAAAACGCCAAAGCGATTTTCAGCGATGTGCGCTTCTGCGAAGACATGTACGAAGCGGCGCGGGGCGCGGAGGCTATCCTGCTGCTGACCGAGTGGGAAGAATTTCAGGCGGTGGATTGGGCCCGGCTCAGCTCGCTGGTGGAACGGCCACTCATGATTGACGGCCGCAATCTGTACTGCCGTGAGCAGGTGCTGGCCCACGGATTTGAATACGTAGATATCGGAAGAGCTCCCGCAGTGCCGGCCGCGGTTGCGGTGCAAGGTTCCAAGTAGCTCAGTTTACCTGTCCCGTTCCAAACATCCCTAAATCACTCCTCCATGCGGCGCACGCGCCGCAAACACTCTCATTCGGGAGAACGCTATGCCATCCGCCGTCCCAAGCGAGCCGGGAAAACGCCTGAAGCTGTCCATCGTGATCATCTGCTGGAATGATCTGAAAGTTCTGCCCGATTGTCTGCGCTCGATCACGAGCGGGACGAACAATCTCGAGTACGAAATCATCATCTCCGACAATGGCTCGACCGATGGCTCGGTGGAGTTCGTGCACAAGAACTATCCCGCCGCGCGAGTGGTCGAAAACAACGCCAACCTGGGTTACGCGCGCGGCAACAACGCCGGCATCCGCGTAGCTACGGGCGAGTATGTACTGATTCTGAATCCGGACACGATCGTGCATGAAAGTTCGCTCGAAAAATGGCTGAGGTTTGCCGATCAGCACCCGGAAGCCGGCGCTTTCGGTTGCATGGTGCAGAATCCCGACGGGTCCGATCAGGGGCCGGCGCGGCCCTTTCCGTCGCTGTGGGGAGATTTTCTGGCGGCAGTCTATCTGCGGCCGCTGGGCCATATTTCCAGCCTGTTTGATTCCGATGCTTATGCCGGTTGGACGGGCAAGAAAGAGCGCGAAATCGGCTGGCAATCGGGCTGTTGCGTGATGTTGCGAGGCGATCTGCTGAAGCAGTTAGGCGGATTTGACGAGCAATTTTTCTATCACTACGAAGAAGTGGACCTGTGCCGCCGCGTGTGGGATGCAGGCTTCCGGATCCGTTATACGCCCGAAGTCAGCATCACCCACCTGGGCGGGCAATCGGTGGGGCGCTTTCCGATTCGCTTTGCGCTTGAAACCCATCGCGGACGCTATCGCTACTTCTACAAGCATTTTGGCGAAAGCGGGGCCCGGCAGGCCCGCCGCATTCAGCTCCTGCATCTGGGGCTGCGCAAGTTCGGCTATGCCCTGCGGCGGCTGTTTGCCGGCAACTCGAAGCCGCTGGATGCGCGGCTCGAAATGTATCGCGTGGTGCTGGACTGGACGAAGCGGATTGATCCCGTGCGCTTTGTCGAAACCGGCAAGGAACCGGAAGTCCCCGCGGCCGTGTTGACGCAGCGGGCCTGAAGTTCAGTTTCTGTTTTCAGAAAGAAAGATTTCAATCGAGAGGAATCATACAATGCCAACTTCACTTGTCACCGGCGCGGCGGGCTTTATGGGCTCGCACGTGGTGGATCACCTGCTGAAACGGGGTCACGACGTTGTGGCCCTGGACGACCTGAGCGGCGGCTTCAAGGACAACGTTCCCGAAGGCGCGACCTTCGTGGAAGCCTCCGTCGTGGACCAGGCGACGATCAATCGCCTGTTTGCGCGACACCAGTTCGAGTACGTCTATCATCTGGCCGCGTACGCCGCCGAAGGACTGAGCCACTTCATCCGCCGCTTCAACTACAACAACAACCTGATCGGCTCGATCAACCTGATCAACGCCTCGGTGAACCACAGTGTGAAGTGCTTTGTGTTCACCTCTTCGATCGCCGTTTATGGCGCGGGTCAGAGCCCGCTCACGGAGGCGATGATTCCGGTGCCGGAAGATCCGTACGGCGTGGCCAAGCTCGCGGTGGAGCAGGACCTGCGCGTGTGCCACGAGATGTTCGGCCTGGACTACGTGGTGTTCCGCCCGCACAACGTCTATGGCGAGCGGCAGAACATTGGCGACCGTTACCGCAATGTGGTCGGCATCTTCATGAACCAGCTGCTCCGGGGCGAGCCCATGACGATCTTCGGCGACGGCACGCAGCAACGCGCGTTTACGCACATCAACGATGTTGCGCCGGTGATCGCGAACTGCATTGATTACTCGGCGGCGCGCAATCAGGTTTTCAACGTGGGCGCCGACACGCCGTACACGGTGAACGAACTCGCGCGCATAGTGGCGGCCGCGATGGGCAAGCCGTGCAATGTGAAGCACCTCGATCCGCGCAACGAAGTGAAAATTGCCTTCTCCGACCACAGCAAAGAGCAACGCGTATTCGGGCAGCGCGAGAAATTAAGCCTCGAAGACGGCATCAGCGCCATGGCCGAGTGGGTGCGCGAGCATGGGGCGCGCGAGAGCAGCGTCTTCGAGAACATTGAAGTCGCGAAGAACATGCCGCCAAGCTGGGCCAACGTGGTCCGGCAGCAACCGGTCTAATCGCGAGCGTTTTTCCAACCCAAACAAACAGAAACCGTGACCGCCCATGCAGCCTGATGCTATTCCCAAGGTAGGTGAGAATGGCGTCTTTCAGCCTCGTTTCGGGGGAACGGATGAGAGCGTAGTCAGCCCGATCGGGCTGGGTTTTCTGGTTCTCGCCGGAATTCTGTTTCTCGTCCTGCCGCGTAAGTACCGCTTCATTCCGCTGTTTTGCGTCTGCTATTTCATCACCGCCGGGCAGACCCTCGTCATCGCCGGGCTGCACTTCCAGATGCTGCGGCTGATCATTCTGTTCGGCTGGCTGCGCATCGGCTTCAGTTATCTTGAGGCCCGGCACGAGGTCGCCCGGTTTCGCATGAACGTAATGGACCGCGCGTTCATCGTTTGGGTCATTTCCAGCTGCATTACCTTCACGATCCTCTGGGGAAGTTTTTCCGCGTTCCTGAATAAGTGCGGATTCGCCTACGGCATATTGGGCACCTACTTCCTGCTGCGTTATCTGGTGCAGGACGATGAGGACGTGGACCGGATGATCCGGGTTTTTGCCTGGGTGGCCGCCATCATTGCGGCCTGCATGCTGCGCGAGCAGATGACGGGGCAGAACCTGTTCTCGGTGTTCGGCGGGGTGCCGCTCTACACCGTCATCCGCGAAGGCAAGCTGCGCTCGCAGGCGGCGTTCGGCAATGCGATTCTGGCGGGAACTTTCGGATCGTCGCTGCTGCCGCTTTTCGTCCTGCTGTGGCAAAGCACGAAGTACAAGATCAGCTCACTGGTGGGCATTGCGGCATCGTTCGTCATTGGCCTTACGTCGCATTCCAGCACGCCGTTCATGGTGTTCGGCGCAGGCATCATTGGGCTGTGCGCGTGGCCGCTGCGAAAGTTCATGCGCACAATTCGCTGGGGCATCGTGGCGCTGTTTCTGGGCCTGCAGCTGGTGATGAAGGCGCCGGTGTGGTCGCTGATCGCCCGCGCCGACATGGTGGGCGGCTCCAGCGGATATCACCGGTATGTGCTGGTGGATGCTTTCATCCGGCACTTCTTCGATTGGTGGCTGGTCGGCTTTCGTTATCCCGAAACCTGGGGGTGGTTCACCGGCGATCTGGCGAATGAGTTCATTCTGCAGGGAG
>Ga0335081_10006725_pt1 | contig 18325 bp, 17 predicted proteins | sample Lox_Sample_35_FD_206713 | JGI IMG/M metagenome (GOLD analysis project Ga0335081, IMG submission 206713) | Soil microbial communities from Loxahatchee National Wildlife Refuge, Florida, United States - Lox_Sample_3.5 | ecosystem: Environmental > Terrestrial > Soil > Wetlands | place: USA...
CAAAAATCGGCTCTTGTGCCTATCTTTTGAGCTTAAGGAACCCATAGTAATAACCCAAATGAGGCCTTGTCTGGAGCATTGATGCGAGTGAAATTGCGATTCGCCTTGATAGCTTCATGAATTTCATCGTGACTCTCCATTTATCTGATCAAAATAACTTCCGAAGGGTTACTTGATCTTACGGGTTCCCTCTTCCAATTCTTTCCTAAGCGATGACCAGGCCTCATTGTAATCTCCACCGGTGCATTGCCCGTTACGACCTCGTAGAAATCCGCCGCGTGCGGTGTCTTAGGCGGAGGGATTTGATCGACCGGCAAACTGGCGGGTGCGAACTTTTCAAGGGCAGAATTACGTTTTCACAAGTGACCCACCGCTGTCGATGGACCCTCGTTTTGTCACTGTGCCGCCTTTGAATCCGTCGAGTGCCATGGGAATGTCGAAACAGGGTACCAAGAGTACAGCTGCGTGGATGGGACACTTACTTCCCAATTGAATCGTGTGTCTGGGTTCCGTTTCAGATAATCAACCGCGGGCATATCCTCCCACTCCTTTGAGGCTTTGTCTTTCTTGGTGAACCAACCGGAGAAGCCTGCTACCTCTTAAACAGCGTACTCCGGTGGCAAGAGCCGTTTGGAAAAAGTCCATGACGGACGTGAGGACATGTCCCTCCAATATATTGCATCAGGGCGAGGTTGGTGAACGCGTTTTCGGAATCGGAGTGTAAGGAACGGGGTCATCCTTCCGACATGACAGTCTCATTGGAAGGAAGAGTCTGGGAAAGGGGACATACAAGGACGTTGAAGGAGGCGACATCGTCGCCTTCTGTCAGATGCTGAGAGGTTATCGTCTTTTCGGAGCAGACGGGCGATGGTGTACCCTGCTTTGATCTCTTCGCAGTTGGTGTGCCAGCGGAGGTGGTCCGAGAGTGGGCGTCCCAATTCGGATTGCTGTAAGAAAGGGGTTTGGATCGAGATGCCGGGATGTGCACTATTGCTCTTGCCAATGGGTCAAACATGGTTTCTGGAACATAGCCCAGTCCCAGGGATTTTGGGGATCTTGTGCGAAAATCGAAGAGTGTTGAGGCATGGAGGATCGGTGTCGCCAAGAATAACTCATGCCAAATGGGAATATATCCTTAATGAATGACATGAACAAATTTGGTCGGGAGAATATCAGCCCCAAGAGGGGAACAATTCTTATGGACTCCATATAGAAATTCTTTGCGGAATAGACGCAAAAACATCGTATCACTCCTCACCTCATTGTCCACAGCCTCATGACGGCATCATTCCGGCCATTCAACCGAACGGCATTGAACCCATGCTCTTGTTTCCCCTGCCTACTCGTTTGGTTCTCCAATTAGGGCCTATTTTGAATTCAGAGGACCAATTAGACGAGGTTGTGAGTGGCGGCTTAGTCCGCCAACTGCTACTATACAGGCCTAGTTTGTTGCGCCGGCACCTTGTAAGGACGACCAACCAGGGAACCAAGTACGGGACCATCGGGTAATTCGGAAAATGACGTAGACATATGGTGGGGTGAGGGCGAAATGCTCACCTTTTTGAGCAATGTCGAGAGGCAATTGGGTGGGAAGCTTTAGCCCGTCATCCGTTCGGGGAGATCGGAAGAACACAACCACGAGGCTGGTCGGTGCGGTTCACCTGCAGTGTTTGAAACTCCAAATAGAAGATGAATGCTATGTAAGCTCGACAAGTCAATCTCTTTCGGAAGGCCGAGAGCTATAACTCGAAGGCATCTTTTTTGTGGCAATTTTTTTTTTTGACAGGTGGTGGCCGTTCTCTTCAATTCGGCTTCACGCTTTGTGGCCTCCACAACTTTAATTTCGCCTCAAGGGGCCCCTTGCTTCGGTCCGAATCACGACACTCATTTCCCTTTGATGTTTCAGGAGGCACCGGCGAACCTCCTGCCACGCCCCTTGCGGAGCATCTTCCGCTGCCAAGGCTGGCGCACTCCGTCACACATTTCATTTCATTTTACTTAGATGGCTCGGCTAGAGGGTCAATGCGACCCTTAAATTACAATGGGGAGACAACATTTGTGTGATATAAAAGCGAGTTGACAGTTTCCCCTTCTTTTGGCACACTCGTTAAAACCACCGACGATTCGTCCTCGATTTCATTTTTTTTTCATTCCTGAGTTGGCCTCGGCGGGCTCGTAGACCACTCTTTTAGCACTGCACGCCCCGTTCGCCGTCTTTCCGTCCAGGTTTTTTGCTTTTCGTCATTCGTTCTTCTCGACGCCGGACGTCGCTCGCTTCTTGCTATCTTACCACTATTCGATTTGGAGTTTCAACTAGTATCACGCCTATACTTCAGTTAGCTGGGGGATACGCTTCTATTTCTTCGGTTTACGATGGCTGTCGATAAACGTCTTGTCCTCTTGTATGCTATCACGAATATTCTCTTTGTGGCTGCCGGGGCTGTCACCATTGCCATTTCCTTGATGTGGCGGATGGAGGCTCTAAGTAGTCCGAGTATGCGGGCCTCTTTTAGTCGCAAAGAAACTGATTTGTAGCTGCTGGATCGGTCGAACAAAACATCATTTTCATGATGACTCCAAATACGGGCGGCCTGGCCGTCGGCATTATCACCGTCGTTGCTGGAGTAATGGCGATTCCGCGTACATTTCTACATATCTACAGCCTTGACATTATAGCTCTCATCATGCCAACTTCACGGAGATGGTTGTATGCACACGGCTGGGTTGTTACAGGGGCATGCGTCGCCCTACTCGTCGTCGGTCTCAAGATTTGGTACATTACACTCGACGAGAAAAATAACCTACTCGCCGCGTGGGTCAACACCAGCCCCAACACGATACAAGCTGTTGAAGAGAAATTTAATTGCTGCGGTTTCTTTAATAGCACATCGCCACCTTTCGTAATCAGTCCAAATGCTTGCCCTACTATCGATATCGCTGCTACGAGAACGGGATGCGTTCTGTCCCTGCAACCGTACGCCGATCTTTTCCTCGACCGACTCTTCACCACGCTGTTTGGGTTTGTGGGCATTGGGACTTGTGCTATTCTTGCTGGAGCAATGTTGGTCAACGCGAGGACTACGGAAGCACGTTACGTGCGGATCGCAGAAAAAGGGATTTTATAACTGGTTTCTTATACCGAGAGCTCCATGTCTTCCAGGAATCAATCAATGAGATCCTCAAGATTACATTGATCTGTTTTTATTTGAGTCATCGAACTCATGCGAAAGCAAAAGGACCCTCCTGCCATTAGCGACGTGTCTTCAATTTGTCAGGAATTGTTTACACGCATTTTGCGACCCCATTTTCGTCCAGACATACCACTTTCCAGCGTGGAATTCTGCCGTTCCAGAGCTATCTACGCATGGGCGCCGCTAGCAATAATGGTGAGGGAGTGCACAGCATTGCGAGTGAAATGTCGGCACCACTCACCCCACTTACAATCACCGTTCTTGGTTTATGCTTTCAGGCATCGAGGAGGCCTGCTCAATTAAATGTGCCCCGGAATGGAAGCTAGTCTTTTCAATTTACCCTTCCATTGCTTCTCAATAGACAGTTCCGCTTCCTGTCTTGTTAATCGTTTCAGATCTGGTGAAAACGACATGCGACAATAAGATAATTGGCTGAAACCGGCCCATCAACGTGAGACTCTGGAAGAAACAGCAGGTAATGGCGGCTTTGCAAATCGTCTTGAGTCTCAATGTCCAAGCTTGTGACTGAAGAATTTATCGGGATGGCCCCGTTATGGATTCGTTTCCTTCAGTTCCATAGGAATCGGTCATTCGGATGGGAAGAGAGATGTAGCACAGAATCCCCACCTAACAGCAATAATTTCTCAGCCATTGCGCTGCCCGCGGAATCCGGTCATGAGATGACATCTCTAGGAGGACATCAAAGAGACTGCCAGCTCTGAACTTATATTAGATTCACTTGCGACGATCTGACGGCGTCCTGAGAATATAAGCATCATCTCAGAAAATTGTCGCGTAATGCATATACAACAGAAATTCGGGCCTGAGGTCCCCGTCCGATTTCATTTTGGTTACGAGAGGAAGTGACACGCAATCAACGACCTGATTGTTGATACCTCGCCGAATAACCGATTTTTGCACGGCAGTGTATAGAGCTATCGCTTCGAAATCCCGGGTGGTAGATTTCTGCAAACGGTTCGCGGTCCTATAGTGTGAAATAAGACCGCATATGAAAATGTTGGGAGCGCAGCAACGGAGATGGGTTACAGGATGCGAAATTCGGAAAGTTTCAAACTTAGCCGCCGAATTGAAGCCGGAACGGACATAGCCAGATTCATGCTCCTCAGTTCTTACAATCGAATCAACGAAATACCCGATATTATAGAAACTATTCGACGCTCATGATTTGCTCACATCACTCTCCCTCTATATGGGTACATCGTCGAATTTCTCCTCGCCCTGTTCTTTTCGTGCTCCCTCCTCATTCGTGCCTTCTGTTGGCGGCTGTTCGTCCCGGACTACTGGGTCATTGGCGACTGCCTCTATAACCTTCTCCGCCGACTCTACATGTGCAGGAGTTTCTTTCGCAGGAGTAGAAGCCGACGCATTATCCTCAGCAGCGTTCGACGCCGCCTCGCCATGCTTCTGATCAACAGCCGCCGTACTCCCGCCAGCCACATGCAACTCCTCCTTCCTCGGCGTCTCGACCCCAGCACTAATTGAACTCCGGGCCTGCGTCGGAGTCGGCGAACTCACCATCTGCCGCCTCAATGCCGGATCGGCATCTAAATAATACGCCCTAACGCCCACCACCTTACCCTCCCTCTGACACGCCTCAATCCAATCGACCACAACAATCGGGACATTCATATCCCTTGCTCGTTGCCACTCTTCGCCTTCGGGAACACTACAAATGAAATGTGTCGTATCGATTCGAACGCGCTTTTGCAGGGGTTTCGCGCCGATGGCGGCGATGGCGGTGGAGAGACGGTCGAGGTGGTCGGGGGGGAGGGTCCCGGCGCAGACTGTGATTCCAGAGAGATTTGACATTTTGTGGGTGCGGACTTTGAGCGGGTCCGAGGCGTATGTTCCGGCTGTGGTACGCAAGATCAATTGGAATGTATAGTCTGTATCAACGCTTAATCCACTAAGTTTCGTGGTTGTCGTCGTGAGCGGTTTCGGGATATTCCCTAGACGAGTCCCATCCCTCCAAAGCGTCAAACTCTTTAATTCTGCTGTGGCGATATCAATTGGATCCCACTCCAGCACAGCACTCGTCTGCGTTGCATTACGCAGGGCTAGCTGGGGCGTAGAGGGCGACCTGGAGGCGAATGCCGAGCGAATGGCGGTTTGGAGGTCGAGGAATGTTGCGTGGACGGCTTCTTCTTGGGCGGGGTTTTGCGTGACGGAGAGGTCGATGATCGAGCCTGTTGTGACGGTTTTCGGGAGGAGGATCGAGGGAAATTCGATTTGGTGGTGGTCTTGCGTAAGGAGGATGGCGATGCCAGCGTCGAGCTTGCCGACCGTGAATTGCACCTTTGTCGGGGTCTTCGCCATTGCAGGCAAAAATGTCGGCGTGAGAGACGGTGGTGCCAGGTGGCAGGGACGAAGATTTGCAGTCGAGATGGAAATGCCACAGAGATCACGAGATAAGAGGGTGTGCCGAAGTCACATAAATTCACTTCCGTCCCAACAGCCATCACATCGCCATTGTCGACTGCATCCAGCAATCCACGAGTTCATCACGAAGAACAAGTTCCTGTTGCGATGGACACAACTTTACACATCGGCTCACAGTTGGCACCGCCCTGTTTAAATTCTGAATAACCACCGTCGCTCAAACGGCTCGTCTTCGCTTATTTTGCCCCTCCCCATCGGCCTGGAATTTATCCCAACTGTTTGGCCATCATGTCAACTGACAAAGGGAATTTTGACGGCATAATTGAGAAGGTGTCCCGAATGATGAATCATGAGGACTTGAAACAAATAGTTGGGTCTTTGACTGTCGAGAGCAGCGCGCAGATCGACAGACACTTGAAAGGAAGACGAGACAACATTCGAAATTGTTCAAAATCGTGGATATCGTAAATCAACGGAACGATTGGCCCCAGGGGACTGCAAAGTGGACAAATCAGAAGTCCGGTGAGAGGTGAGCAGATGATGTTAATCACCACTGAATATGTTCTTTTTCGAGCTTTCCCCATTCCGACGAACCCAGAGGAGGAAGCAGTTCTGAAGATCAAAATGGGGGGCAATATCTTTGCTATGAAAAGATTAAATGTCTATAAGTGGTACAGTCTCACACAAAGTATAAGCTAAATAATCTCAAGGGGCGGTGCTGACTATATTGAAAGCGTGCATCAATTAAATGTGAAGGAAATCTCAATGTTGCAGAACTTTGCCGTCATTGCTGTACGAAACTCAACCCCGACCAGCAAGCCACCCTCAACATGCCATGGAGCAGCCATACTCTTTAACCCACGAACCCTCTCAACTAATCCACATACCTTCGAAACTACACTTCCGTTTCCATTTTTGAGTTCTTGGGTGCGGGGTTTCATGGCCCATATCGTGTGTATAAAGCCAATGATGGCGGGCGAGTTAACGGCGGCGGCTGACGAGTCGGGTTGCCAACCTGGATGGTTCCTGAGTGGTGTTCGGGGCGATTATAACGATTTGGGTCTGGCCGACGGTGGACACGGGGTCCTGTGGAGGGGGGAAATTTTGCCGACGACAGACCGGAGACCGGTTGCGGCGACGGACTGTGCTTGCATTGGTGGACGATATATTCTCGCATTGTGGTGATGATGCTCCCGCTTTTGTAGATTAGATTGCTTGGCTTGCCTTTGCCCCCGTTGTTAGGGGGTGACTCTTTAGCGGCGGCGTTGCTAGCTACTGCTTATTGTCTTCTTTCTGTTACCATGGTCGCCGAGTGAAGATTGCGCCTTGGAGCGGAACAAAAAAAGAGGGGGGGATCCTAACGAAAATAGGTCGCATTAATGAAGTTCTAATTATGTGTATCCAAACTCTTTCGATTCAATAGACTACTCTATAATTGATCCTCATCGCAATCACTTATTTGGAAAACACAACCGTGAATGTCCCTCTTTTAGCTATATCAATATGCCGCTGCTCTTCTAGACCTATAGGTCCCGCCTCTTCCACAATACCCGCAACTTGAAAAATTAGCATTACTCCACTAGCCAGGGGGTACGTGAGGCATGAAATGAGGGCGTTCAAGAATGTAGCTATCCCACCTATAATGGCCATAAAGACCGTAGCGATTCCGTTGACAATAGCGTGCAAAACAGCACCAATGCCGTGGAAAATCTGGAATAGTCAGCTTCGGATTAACACGAGGAGATTATACAGCTTCAATGCAAGATACGACCGCACCCATTTGAAGTTAAACTCTGGTTTCGTTGATGTTGAGATGTATTTTGATTTACTTGATTTTTGAAGATGAGGGCCTGCCGGGGGATTTGGTGGGTTTATTTATACTATTCAGCCGTTTCTACCTACGTAACAGCTTTCCTTCCCACACAGTGGCACGGCAAACCTTGCTCGGGTTCCAAACCGTCACCATATGATGTCATACCCGTGGCGCAGTCCAGGCACTCACAAGCCACACTTCGGTCGGCCGATGTTCACGTTGACGAGTAAAATGCTAGGTTGAAACAGGGCGAAACAAACCACTACATCTGAAGTTGGGCTGTTTTGTCGATCTAAGGACTTTTGATGCAGAAGTAGCGCGTTACACCCCTGAGAGGCAGTGACGTTGACTGTTTCGATATACATCGAGTCATCCATTGGGTATGGAACAAGTGTTGGTCTGGCGGGGAATCTACTTTTGCTCATTCTCGAATTGAAATAGTCTCGTTTTGCGGATTTACGGGGAATGCGAACAAGTGGTCAAGGAAATGGGACTTTCTTTTCATATCACGCGGATAAGCAGTGGGTTATCCTGAGTACAGTCCCGATCCGTGATGAAGTTGAGGGCTGGCTTATTCGGAATGGCGGGCAGATAATCCAGGAGTTAAATCATTCAATTCACTTCATTTTTTAGAACTCGTTTTTGTGTGCCTGATGTGGATGAGGAGAATTGAAGATGGAGGGAAGTAGTGAATGTTCCAAAATTGTTATTTCATTGAATCGTTATCTGTGAAGCACATGTTGATCTAAGGCAGTTTATTGGTATAATGCATGATGATCCTTCAACTCCTCGCCCTTGGCAGAATACATTCCCACAGTATCAATTTCCTTGAAGTCCTTGTCAAATTGTGCACCAACATCCAAGACTTGTTTCAACAACGCATACCCTATAGGCTTCTTGAGAGAAACAGCAAGTGCCTGCGCCGTTCTTGTCGTATTCTTAATTTCCCTGCCAACCCCCGAGTCAGTTCCCGTCGGAGAAAAACACAGCAACACAATGGCTGGAAAGATTGCGGAAAAAGGAGGGCTTTTTTTTTTCTTTTTTGGTTTCTTTGGGGGGGTTGTTACCGTCCGTTCAATTTCTTGGATGCAAGTTTATCAACTTCATCCTTCGTAATAACTGCCGCCTTCTGCTCACCTTCACCTTCATCGACGCCATTCACCACCGCCCCGGACTCAAGAATGCGACACCCTGCCAACCCAAGGAAATTCTCCCACACCTTCCGTCGTGCCGCCTTATCTAAATCACGATACTTAATTGCGATACTAATCCGTGACTTGAACGCTTCGTCCAACGTCGTAACGCGATTCGTCGTCAAAAACATCACCCGCTGATGATACTCCAGGAGTCGTAGGAACACACCGACCATGGCATTGCGATGTAACTCATGTAACGACCGAGCTTCGAGGAACACGTCTGCTTCGTCGAGTAATAAGACGGCCTCCCAGAGTTTGGAAATTTCGAGGATGTCTGTGAGTTTTTGTTCCAATTCCGAGGCATCCTTGCCCAAATCTCCGACACTAACAATCATCAAGGGTTTCTGCCTCTCCTCGGCAATCGCTTCGGCAGTCAAGGTTTTCCCCGTCCCAGGCCGTCCATGCAATATAACGATACAACCCCCTCCCTTCCCCGTAATAACATCCTTAATAATATCTGCATTTGCCCGGTCAGCATCCACCAGACTCTTTATCAAGGTTTTGGTGGTTTCAGGGAGGACGAGGTGCTCAAAGGCTCGGCTATTCCATTGGATGGGCGAGAATTTATCGGCAACAAGACGACCCCACATTTTCGTTACGAACGAGTATCCGAAGACCGTTGGGGCGCAAAAGTGTAGATCGGATTCGTCGACCATGTCAAGTTTGTCTTCTTCGTCGACGTCGGGTAAGTACGACATTGGGTTCATTTTTTGGTAGGACGCACAGTCGACCATTGCTCGCCCTTCCGCCTGCAACAAGTTTGGTTAACAGCTCCACAATCGTACGAGTATGGCTGTGGGTGGATGTTACCCTGAATTTGAGAATCCGAGATTCAAGGCCAAAGTTTCGGCGTTGGTAAACTGAATCATGGTACTCCAGATAATGTGTCCCCTTTAATTTGACGAAACATGCTCCTCGGGCTTTTAATTGTTCCTTGATGTCTTCGTCGACGAGGGGTTGCGCAGAAAGCAAGCGAATTTTCCTTAATTCTTTGAAGAATAGGATTTCCCTGCATTTCAATCAGATTCGGACACGAAAAGAGGGCCCTTGTGTAGAGGGGCCGGGAGGTTTACAATCGCTGCCAAGAGTAGTAGAAAGTAGAACCGTTGTAGTCGATATATCGAACGTGAATTTCAAAGTATTCCTGTTGATCCCCTCGACGCATGTACTCAGCGCTCGTAATCTCCAACGTTAATATCCTCAAATGCAAAGGTTGAGCGGATGTGGTCGGTACCTCACCAGCCATGTTGAGTCCACTTTCATGATCCTTAAAGGTAATAACACTGCCCAACCGAAACAGACACCACAACAACCCAAATTTGATATCGTTATTCTCCAACAAGTCATTCAACTTTTGTCGTGTGGGACCAAATTCGTCGTGAAGAAAGTCCACAAGTTTTTGGAGGTGGAGGACTTGCTGACTCAACGATTGAACGGTCGGCACGAGCGAGCCAGGGTCTTCTGTTTCCTTGGGTTCGTCCGTGGTGGGGTCGGAGTCGCTGGGGGTGCCAGGTTCCTTGTCTTTAGTTAGGGGAGTCGTGGAGCCGGTGTTGACGGCTGTTGAATCGTTGTCGGTGGTGTCGCCGTTCACGAGTTTCTTTTGCTCGGGTTCGATGCCGTTTACGAACGATTGGTGGGGCTTCCCTTCGGTTCCCTTCTTCGACGAGTTACCTTCCGGGACTTTTTCAGCGACTTTGGGTTTTTCGGAGTTGGTCTCAGCTTGAGTCGCCCCATGCTCTTCCGGTTTCTTTTCCTTCTCAGCTTGTTTGGCAAGATTCAATTGAACTTGAATCTTGGCAAGTGCCTCCTTCAACAAATCTTCATGTGTAAACAACTTTTGCGCATCAACCTATACCGTGGCAGTTAGCAGCAATCCCCCAACCCACGTACGAATTAAGAAAAGGAGGGAGGGGAGGGGGAACCAGCGGCTTAGGATCAAACACGGTGTCAACATGCTTCAAAGATCTCCTAAGAATATCCTTCAACGGCTCACTATGAACCTCGACAAGCCTTTCGAGAGGACGAACAGCAGAAGGATCGTAGTGGCGATGATAAACAATGAAAATCACGTCGTCGCGGCCATCACCATCTTTGACGGGGTCAAAGTCCTCCCACGTGTAATTCTGGCGATTATATCGTTGATGAATTAACTTATAGGTATCATTGATCAGCGGGTATGTCTCGAGTTTATCCTTTGATTTGTTGTCACCGTCGTCGTCAGAGGAGTCGTCGCCGTCCTTGTCGGGGCCCGCGTCCGCTGTCGATGTTGGTACTGGTGTTGCTGTCGTTGTTGGAGTAACGGTTGCCGGGGCAGGGGATTTGCGGAGGGAGAGGAAGAGAGAGGCGAAGGCGACGATGAGGCTGAGGAGCGCGGGGCCGATCGTGATGAGTGTTTGGCGGGAATCAGCCAACGTCATCGCGAAGAAACAGGTGGCGAGCCCCTTAGCGAACAGGCAAATGCAGGTAACCAGTTCCGAAAAGCGAATGGAGGGAATGCCTGGACTTGAAATAGGGCGCGAAGACGGAGCTGCCGTGCGCGTTGAGGCCGTGCAGAGAATGAGTCAGTGTCTCGTCTCCAGTCTTCCTTCACACGATGACGCAGAGAAAAAAAAAGGGAAAGGGGCGAAATTCGTAAGCTCCGCCGATCAGACCTTCTCGCAATTTTCGCTGATAACCAACGTCTGACTCATGCTCCCGCGTCACTCCAATGCTAATGTGCCATTCTCCGGAAATATGGGGAATTGCGGTTCTTGGCGAAATGACAGGAGACCAACGTGTCATTCCGCTTGGTTCCCGCGCCGCGATATTAATACTATGAATATTGATGGATGACTCGATTAACTTAATCGCTCACGTCGGTCGAAATGCCAATCAAATATCTTTCGTCACAAGCTCGCATAGGCAAATTAAAGTCAAATTTAAATGCAATGAGATCCCGCCCGCTCATCTTATCTACAAATAATACCACAAGGTTCCTAACCATGCTAGCTATACCGAGAAGACATCTCAGGCGGCGGCGTAAGGCTCGTCTCCCTAAACTCCTCCGCCATCGGATCTGCCTGATACGGCTGAGGTCGATACGCGCCGAACGGCCCCGGCGTAAAAGGACCCGTCCCAAACCCAGTCCGTCCAGGCGCATACCCCTCCTCAACGTTATTCTTATCATCCCCTCCCATTTCCGCACCTTCCAGCGGCTTCTCCGTCACTGGGGCTACCCCCTTCCAAAGTTGCAACCCATTATCCTGCAATGTCAGAACAACTCTCCTCGTCCCTTCGTATTCCCGGTCCGAGAACCGCGCAAAGAATTGTGTGCCGCGTAGAGCTCGACGGATCGTGATGCTACCGGCGTTGGACAGGGGCCAGAGGAGGTCGATGAGTGTGCGCGATTCGGCGAAGGGATGTGGTTCGTGGCCTTCTTCTGTGCCTATTTTGGCGGCGATGTCGAGTTCGGGGAAGAGCGATGTGTTGGGCGTTTGGACGAGCATTGTGCAGGCAAGGGCGATGATGCACCATGCCAATGCGGAGAAGCTGCCTACGAAGAAAGAATAGAGAGTGTACGGCGCAATGATCAGCTACCAAACACCTGTTAGCCCGAAATTCCCCAAGACGTAGCATAAGAAAGGGGGGGTCATGAGAGGGTACTCTGTACGAGGGATAAGCTAGAGCAGCCTGCGTTCCCATGTTGGGAGTTGGCCCCCCTTGCTGAGAATACACGACATTATTAAACAAAAACACCGGCGTCGCCAAGAAGTCCTGTAACCGCGACAACTGCATATCATTTCCTGTCCCGTTTTCCGTCCCAGACGGCGTGGACAAAAACTGCTGAATCCCCAGCGTAAAAAAATACTGTGTCGATATATTCCACTGTTGCCCGAATGGAATGGCAAACACCTGATCATACAGTGCAAAGAAATCCGCGGCGGTATAGTTCATGGGTGTAGGAGGGGAGAGATCGAGGATGTCGATGATCGAAGAATTTAAGCGGTCAAAGACGGTGGTCGCGCGGCGTTGGGAAATGGAGACTTTTGTGTTAAAGGGGACGATGGTGCGCCATTCTGTGGTGTTCAAGCAGGAAAATGAGGATCCGACGCCTCCTGGGCATGCATTCCACGCTAGCAACGTCAGTACGGAGAAGCTCAAACGATGGTAGAACACAAAGGGACGAGGGTTGGCACCGGCCAGCAGTTCATTGCCATTCTCCTTGAGACAGACTTGTATGGCAACCTGTGGAATCCCATATACGTGACAATCCAACAACGTCATGTACGGATCATTAACCCGATCAATCCTCTTGAAATCCAATTGGTACCCCGGGGCATCAATCTGCATGTACGCTTTCCCGTTCGGAAATTGGTTGGCAGTCAGCACCGGCTGCGATGGGTCCAACGAGATATCTGCCATGGATCCGGGAACAAAGTAAGAGAGGCATTCGTTGTCGGCCCCTGTGCAGTTGAGCGGGGCGACACCACGGACGCGTTTGACGTCAGTGAGGAGGGCGGGGAAGTACCACCAAAACTCGGTGGTGGCGGTCACGTTGAAGTTGGGGTAGTGCACAAGAGACGAATTGACGGGCGATAGACCAGCGCGTTGGACGGGGAAGGTGTGGATTTCGGGATAAGTTGATCTAAAGGAGATGTCGGAAAGTAAAAGGATTCCAAGCACCATTCGAAGGACGACAAAGAATACCCTGCGTACGTCAGAAAACGTCAGAAAACGTTATATAGCGGCCGAGTCGGTTCGATACCTCTGCGATCCCCAGATCCGGTGAGAACCAGACAGGTTCTGTTTCGCAGTCTTCGCCCCAGCCATAAGACACAATACCCCGAGTAAATTCGTCGCTCTACTCAACGACAAAAAGGTATACCCCTGCACACCCTGCCGACCACATGCAAAAGCCCATCGAATCGCCTCAAACACACAAATCGTCAACTCTGCGAGGCAGAAAATCGTCACTTGCGACGCAATATTCAGAACAAGCACACTTGTCGCAGGACCGTTGAAGATTAATTTCGTGGACAGCGGGGCCGCGAGAGATGAGTTATAGGCGAAGAACACGGTGAAAATCATGGCACCGCAGGTGAATATTGCCAGGAGGATTGTCCATCGTTGCTTTTGGAGGGGGGATTGGAAATCGGTTGGTTGGGGCATGTACGTGCCTTGGCCCATGTCGAATTGGCTACGAGGAAACCGCTGACTTGTCGAAGTCATTTGGCCAGCGGTGGCTTGGGTGGTTGGTGATGTGTCGCTGTTGGTACTGGCCACCCGCTCGAATGCAGGGCCTCGTTTGTTTATGAGGAACCGCCTCATCCTGTCAGAAGCTTAATGGACAACACGTTGGCCGCCCCCTTAAGTTGCCAACAACAATTTCCTTTCTCAAAGTCTAAACGGGATCGTGGGCTGTGAAAAGACTGAATGGGGATGACGTTCGCCCCCTTCCTCATAAATCTCTATATAAATAGACTCAATTCTACCCGCAAACTAATTATTCAAGGGGAAATTGAGATTACAGTGCAATTTTGCTAAATGTAAATGGGCTTGACTCGGATCAAATAGCCAATCAGATTATAAGGGTCCGGAACTTTATTCCATCGTTGTGGCTGTACACTCTAATTTTAGCCATACAGGCCCGAGCGATCCCACTCATCCCTTGAAAAACCTGGATGGCCCCCCCTCATCCAACGAAGTCAAAATATGCTTTGTGTCATGAGACACGAATGGTACGCTCCGCTGTAAATATCACCATTCCCCTTTGAGTCCGTCCGATTCTTGGAAGCACTGCCGAGGAACATTGCAGTCACGCAGCGTCAGGAACCATGGTACCTCTTTCTCATTATTTTTAACGACTAATCCTTTGAAGGCCTTAAAAGTCGTTTCTCTCGTCCTGCTTCTGCCAATATGGATGCCCATATTTGCCCTGGAGCCTCCTCCTGGGTTAGTCGTCACGGCAGGACCCTTCGAAGGTCAACTATTGTACTCGAATTACGCGGGGAGCGGTGTTGAAGATATCGTCCAGATCGGCAGGGAAATTATCGTCCTCGTAAAACCGCGACCGCGAGCTTATAAAAGACAATTCTGTTATACCACACTTACTCAAACCGACAATGGTCAAACCCTTGGAAATAGCCCAAACATTGGAAGCGGTGGCCAGACTATTGGAAGCGATGGACAGACGGTTTCATCGCCTCCCATTGTCATCACTTGGATCCCTGTCCCGCACCTGACAACTCTTGACGGGGCCGTTACGAGTAGTCCGGCCTCCCAGGCAGACGCAGTATCTATTGGTGGTGGTGCGGACTCTTCTCAGTCCGAAAGTGTCGTTACGAGTGTCCATAATAATCGAAAGGGGACACAGCACGGTGGATTTGGTGATGGTGACCCAACGTCTTTACCGCCTACGAGTGCGGGACAAGTTTCTTTGGCCGGCGGGAGTTCAGGTGGAATTGATCCTTCCAGCGGTGATGGGTCGACCACAACACCGCCCGTGGTATTCACTGGCCCTGTCCACGTAACGGGAACGGAGACTGGTGGTGGGTCAACCGCAACATCACCGGTGCCATTCACCGGCCCTGTCCACGTAACGGGAACGGAGACTGGCGGTGGGTCAACCGCAACATCACCGGTGCCATTCACCGGCCCTGTCCACGTAACGGGAACGGAGACTGGTGGTGGGTCAATTGCAACATCACCGGTGCCATTCACTGGCCCTGTCCACGTAACAGGAACACAGACCGGCGGCGGCGACGTAGTCACAACCTCCACTGGCCCGCTCCCAGCACAGAACAGTGGCGATGGCGGGGGAGCAACCAATGTTGGCGGTGGATCGAGCACGACGCCAACGCCCGGCGCGGGCGGGAAGGATACTCCGGTATTCACGGGACCGCTTAATGTCAGTCCTGATCCAACTGTCCCCGACAGTGGCGGCCAGACCACGACGACATCTCCGGGTGTATTCACGGGGCCCGTTCACGTAACAGAGACCAGTACGCCGGCCGGGGACGGCGAGATTACCACAACAACATCTCCGCCAGTTGCATTCACAGGACCGGTTCATGTAACAGAGTCGACTACCCCTGGAAGCGACGCCACTCCTACCACGACGGAATCTGTGTCGACTGGCCCTGCCAATGTTCAACCGGACCCGAAGACGACGACCACTACGGACCCGCTCACAGTTACCACTCCCAGTAGTCCTGGAAATCAGTCCCCCACGACAGATGCGACAACATCGACTTCCCCTCCGAAAGATCCTGTTAATCAATCGCCGACGACGGATGCAACGACTTCCACCATTCCTCACGCCCTTTTAATGCGTCGCCAACAAGAGGGAGTAGTATGTATCGCCGAACCAGATGGCGGAGAAATCGGGCCCATTACCTCGTCTCTCACTGTCCTTCTATCTCAATCTGGAACCGTTCAGACCCTTGTTACAGGCGTCGTCGTCACTCCTCCACCTTCAAATCCTGTTGCCCCCATCACCACCGGAATAACCTACGTTACCACCGTTTCGGGCACTGTCGAGACATACGTTGCACTCGCGACGATCACCCCTTCGATACCCGTTTCCTACACGGCGGTCACGATTATTACCTCGGTCAACGGAACTCTCTCAACCATCATCACGAGCGCTCGTCTCAGTACCCTTTACCCAGTCGATTTATCAACGACAATGGTATATACCACTTCCATATCGGGACATCTGGCAGTCATCACCACCATCGAGAATCTGGCAGATATCGGCCATGCAACCCTCGTCTCGCCTACGGCCTCGACTTCTTCAACATTCTCTATTCCACCGCTTCGGATTACCCTCGATTGGCCAACGTCTGCTATTACTACATCAACTAGTGGCGCGGCATCTCGTCTGTCCTCATTGTCATCTCACTTCTTAATAATTTCTATCGGCGTTCTAGGCGGCTTTCTCTTAGGAATTGTGTAGCCGATAAACTTTTCTGAAATCCTGGTCGATTTTGGATAGAAGAGTGTATAAATAGAGCATATGACATGTGTGCATTTATGATAGGTATGAAATCCAAATTCAGAAACCGGAATTCCAGATTTGCAGGATTCTAGAACGAGTCAGGGTCGCAACAGGATTATGGCAGCCAAGCGGTGGAAATAGCGCCTCATGCGCAAGGTGCCTGTTCCGCCTCCTTGTTTCTGCAGACCAATCCTTTGTCCTCATCGAATCGCTTCCCAGCTTGCGCTTGTGCGCCACCGCCAGAAAAAGTCTAAATTCACCAAATTTGTGGCTGTGCTCGCTCGGGATCGGATAAAATACTGCGATAAAAGCATGTATAATCCTGAAAATAGCATCGGTACCTGAATTTGCGAATTTCTTTGACGATCGCGGAACTCTGGAGTGAAGGTTTATGGAACCTATATTACACCGCATCGCCGCACTCGATGGGAACTCTTCCATGAGCCTTGAGGAAAGATGAACGTACTGCAAAACCCCACATCTACGGCTTCTGATATTGAAAGAAAATTCTATATCTTTTCGCAGTTGCGACTGCTCTTGCCGCTTCCAATGCGGCATTTGGTATCTAATGTACTTCAATTGCTGCTACTGATGATCCACAGAACCAATTTTCGACGTTGAATGGGTGACAACGACCAGTCTCGGGCAGCGAGACGAACATCATCACCTCAACGTTCGAACCGTGACCGTCTTCGACCGGGACGAATGCGGTCCAGAAGCCGGGACTAGTTACACGGTCATGGGGCCCGGTCAAAGCCCGTCTGGAATCGATGAGCAACCCGAAACCACCCCCGATCTGCCTGTGACTGCCACCGTACGGCCCCAAGATGATCCCGGCGGCTCTTCTGAGACGTCGTCGACAGGTGCTGCGGCGAAGGCGTCATCCGGAGGTCCTGCTGGAGAAGCAATTCCTAACATCAGTCAGTTGCCATGTGTGGGTTGTGTACCAGTGGAAAAGCCAACTGTGGTCAGTTCTATTTCGCAGCCATCTGAGTCGGGTGGCTCACCCATGACAGGCCTTTCTCCAGCCCCAATGGCAACCGGCCCAAGTACAACTGGTTCTAGTCCTCCAGACCCGCCCAAGAGCACTTCAACTACCGCTTCTCTTACCCCCGGACCAACATCTTCACAAGAGCCCGCCCCTGTTTATGGGCCCGCCGACAGAACCGGTCTCCAAGGCGTGAATGTGAGCCTGTCAGCATCTACGGCATCGTCGTCGTTATCATCATCAGAAACGGCGCCTGGCTCCTTGATTTCCGGACCCACGAGTGCATCTTCGACCCTAGGGATCTCGAGTTCTGCCCCCGCGGACGCTCCTGCCACCATCTCTCCCTCTACCAGTTCGTCCACAGAGGGATCCACCATCATCTCTTCTGCTCCTGGGGACCCTTTGAGCACCGACCCTTCCTACACTACATCGCGATCAGTCGATTCTGTGGTCGGGGGTGAGTCTTCTACGCCGAATCCGGTTGCAACTGCTTCCATCCCAGGGGCCGTGACCTCTACTCTTGTAGAAGTTCCCGCCATCAGCAGCTACCCCACCATATCTCCCCCTCTTCCCACCATAGACACTTCTCCCACTGCATCGGATTCAGATGATTCTGCTTCGTCACCCTCTGACAATTCGTCCAATGCAGTAGCCACGCCGAAAGTCAAAAGATTCTCCACGGAAATGGAATACGTTACACTTGTCAAGATTTATAAAAGAGGAAGTAACGTTTGCAACACTCCGCCATCTCTGGCTTCT
>Ga0335081_10006726_pt1 | contig 18324 bp, 18 predicted proteins | sample Lox_Sample_35_FD_206713 | JGI IMG/M metagenome (GOLD analysis project Ga0335081, IMG submission 206713) | Soil microbial communities from Loxahatchee National Wildlife Refuge, Florida, United States - Lox_Sample_3.5 | ecosystem: Environmental > Terrestrial > Soil > Wetlands | place: USA...
ATCGTCCCGATGTCCTTATGGTTCGTCGAGTAGACGAACCGGCGCCACCCCGTCGGATGTCCGTGCGCCTCGTGAGCTTGGTGTCCGCCGTGTGCTGTCGCCGTGCTATCCATCGTCTTCGTCCTCTAATCCTATTTCTTGTTGTCGCCCGATTGCCGCCGGCCGCCCATTATATTCACAATTCTATATGTGTTGCTCGATGTCTTTATCGTGAGGTGGCGACTGCGGCAAGCGTGGTCGCCCGCGCGCCATGGTCGCCTGCGTCGGCCGCAGCGGTCGGCGGCGCGCCGTCATCTTGCGCGTATTTCTTCTTCGCCTGATCGAGCCAGGCGGTGTAGGCCTTCTCGCTCACCACCCTGACTTCGATCGGCATGAAGGCGTGATCGCGCCCGCACAATTGCGAGCACTGCCCATAATAGGTGCCTTCGCGCTCGGCCTTGAACCAGGTCTCGTTCACGCGCCCGGGAATGGCGTCGATCTTGATGCCGAAGGAGGGCACCGAGAATGAATGAATGACATCGGCGCCGGTGACCAGCACGCGCACGACCTTATTGACCGGCACCACCATGGCGTTGTCGACCGAGAGCAAACGGGGCTGCCCGTCTTTGAGTTCCTTGTCCTGCAGTATCAGCGAATCGAACTCGAACTTGGAATCCGGATAGCTGTAGCTCCAGAACCATTGCTTGCCGGTCGCCTTCACCGTCACCTCGGCCGGCGGCACTTTCAGCTGATAGAACAGCAGGCGGAATGAGGGCACCGCGATCGCCACCAGGATCATCACCGGAACCACGGTCCAGATGATCTCGATGGCCGTATTGTGCGTGGTGCGCGAGGGCACCGGGTTGGCGCGGGCATTGAACCGCACCATGACGATCACCAGAAGCGCCAGCACGAACAGCGCAATGGCGGCAATAACCCAAAGCAGGAAGTCGTGGAACCAGACGATGTCGTCCATCACCGGGGTGGCGCTGTTTTGCAGGCCAAGCTCCCATTGGTGCGGCTGGCCAGTCGCGGCAAGCGCCGCGGCGCCGTAAAGAACGGTCACGCCCGTGACCAGAAAAGCGATCGACCGCTTGAGCATCGTGCTTTGCGCTCCCTCATCGAGAAAAACGGCCAACAACGGGCCCTGTCATTGCCCATCAGAGGCGCGATATCCGGCTCGGCCCCGCTGGGCACGGCGTTTTGCCACGGGCGTGGCACTAGGGCGGTCGTGCTGCGGGACGGGGGGAAATCCCGGCCTCTCAAATCACAATTCCGGCGCTGCCGCAATGCACCTTGTTATTTAGCGCCTGCGACAATCGGCTGACCCCCGAGCCGCTGCCGACGCCGTATTTACGCCATTGCGGCGGCGTCCATGGCTTCCGTCGGCACTATCGCTCGCATCATGGCCATTGCTTGACAGTGAAGTCCCGGCATGCGCCAACGAAAGCGTCGAGAATGCCGCGGCGGGCGATTCGTCGGGGGACGTTCAGGCATTTCGCGGCCAGCCGTTACCGTTTTGCAAGGGTTTGAATAATGGCCGTTATCAAGCATGGCAGACATGCATTGGGGTGGCGGATTTGGCTCGCTGCGGCCACACTCGCAGCGGCCGCCGGGCTTGCGCGGCCCGAGCCGGCGCAGGCCCAGGGCGTCGTCAAGTCGGTGCACAAAGATTGGCAGATCCGCTGCGACACGCCGCCCGGCGCCAAATCCGAGCAATGCGCGCTGATCCAGAGCGTCACCGCCGAGGACCGCGCCAATGTCGGCCTCACCGTGATCGTGCTCAAGACCGCCGACCAAAAGAGCCGGCTGATGCGGGTGGTGGCGCCGCTCGGCGTGCTGCTGCCGTCGGGTCTCGGCCTGAAGATCGACCAGACCGACGTCGGCCGCGCCGGCTTCGTGCGCTGCCTGCCGAACGGCTGCATCGCCGAGGTCGTCATGGACGACGACCTGATCAAGAAGCTGCGCACCGGCAAGACCGCGACCTTCATTATCTTTCAGACGCCGGAGGAAGGCATCGGCTTTCCGATGAGTCTCGCCGGTTTTGCCGAAGGGTTCGATCAGCTGCCGTAAGGCTGCCCACCCTCAATTTGATCGTTCCGCCTGCCCACCCTCGCCTTCGTCATCCGATCTGTGGATACTCGCGCATTATGCGAGCTTGCGGGGATTGATCAGTGCAGCTGGGCTTTGTCGGGCTGGGCGCCATGGGGCAGCTCATCGTGCCGCGTCTTATGGCGGCCGGTCACACCGTGACCGGTTGGAATCGATCGCGCGACAAAGCGATCCCGCTGGTGGAATCCGGCATGCGCTGGGCCGAGACGCCGCGCGAAGTGGCGGAGCAGGCAGAGATCGTCTTCTCCATCGTGACCGATTCCACAGCCACGCGATCGGTGGCGCTCGGCAAGGACGGCATCATCGCCGGATTGCGCAAGGGCGGCGTTTATATCGACATGAGCACGATCGAGCCGGATGCGAGCCGCGCCATTGCCGCCGAGTTCGCCAAGGCCGGATCGATCATGCTGGACGGGCCGATCTCCGGCAGTCCGGTTACCGTCGTGCAAGGCAATGCCTCGATCATGATCGGCGGCGATGAGGCCGCTTTCGAGCGCGCCAAGCCGGTGCTGCTGGCGATCGGACCGAAGGTCACCCGCATCGGCGGCAACGGGCTTGCCTGCCAGATGAAGATCGCGGTCAACCTGCTGCTGATGGTGGAAGTGATCGCGTTCGGCGAGGCCGTCGCGCTCGCCGAAAAGGGCGGTGTCAAACGCGAGGTCGCGCTTGATGCGGTGCTCAAGAGCGTCGCCGCCTCGCCGGTGCTCGGCTATCGCGGCCCCTTCATCCTCGACGGCAAGATGCCGGCGGTGCCGCTCGCCGATGTGACGCTGCAGCAGAAGGATATGCTGCTGGCGCTCAATCTCGGCCGCACGCTCGGCAGCCCGGTGCCGCTTGCGGCTGCCGCCAACGAGATGATGAATGCCTGCCGCGGGCTCGGCATCGACGGCAATGATTTCGTGGTCGTGCATCAAGTGTATCGCCTTTTGGGAGGACAATCATGACGTCATCGGCTGAGAAGATCGGAAGCGCTTTGGCCAAAGCGGTGAAAGGCGCCGCCGCGGTGATGAACGAGAGCAAGCCGGCGCCGGTCATGTACATCACCAACCTGCGCGACGTTCCGAAAGTGGAAGGGCTCAAGCGCGACGACGGTTGGGTCGACATGCAGGTGCAGTTTCTGATCGACAAGAAATCGGCCGGCGCCAATCATGTGGTCGGCTGGACGGTGCTCAAGCCGGGGGCGCGCCACGAAAACCATCGCCATCACAATTGCGACGAGTTCTTCATCGTGCTCAAGGGGCACGGCATGATCTATACCGATCGCGGCGACAAACCGTCGAAGGAGGGCGACGTGGTCTATTCGCCGCGCGGCTGCTGGCACGGCTTCAACAACACGTCGAACGAGGACGTCGTGCTTGTCTGGGGCTGGATGGGCGCCGGCTCGATCGAGGACTCCGGCTACGAAGTCCATCCCGAGAGCCACAAGTGACCGCGTATTATATCGGCCAACACGACATCGAAGACGAGGCGGCGTTCGCCGCCTATCTCGAGCAAACACTACCTTTCATCGCCAAGCACGGCGGACGTTATCTCACCAAGGCGGGCAGCCATGAGATGCTTGAAGGCAAGCGCCCAAGCCGCGTTGTGGTGGTCGAATTCCCGAACAAGAAGGCAATCAAGGATTGGTACAACGATCCCGGCTACCGGCCGCTGATCCCTCGCCGGCATGCGGCTGCGCGCAGCACCATGATCGTGGTGGAGGGCCAATGAAATCCTGGGAAGATCCGCGCATCGTGCGCGGCATGACGGCGCAGCTCGCCAAGCGCCGCGAGCGCATCGCCGCGGGTGAAACGCCGCTCGGCTGGAAGGTCGGCTTCGGTGCGCCCGCGTCGATGCAAAGATTGGGATTGCAGGCGCCGTTGGTCGGTTATTTGATGCAGGCCGCGTTGCTCCCGTCCGGCAGCTCCGTGTCGATTGCGAGTTACAGCAAGCCGGTATTGGAGCCGGAAATCGCCGTGCGCATGGCGCGCGACCTTCCCGGCGGTTCGCCGCCGGAAGCGGCCGGCACCGCGGTCAAGGAGCTCATGCCGGCGATTGAATTGGCCGATCTCGATCCGGCGCCGACGCCGGATAATCTCGACCTTGTGCTCGAAGGCGACATTTTCCAACGCCAGGTGCTCTTGTGTAGCAGCACGCGGCCGGGCGCGAGCGTCAGCGGGCTAACCTCCCGGCTTATTCGGCGTGGCGCCGAAGTAGCGCGGACGACCGAGCCGGAAGCCTTGACCGGCAAGCTCGTCGACCTCGTCGCGCACGTCGCAAGCACGCTTGCCGCTTTTGGCGAAAGGCTTGCAGCCGGCGATATCATTATCACCGGCTCGATAACCCCGGCGGTGACGATCGAGCGGGGTGAGGTCGGCATTGCTCACGCGCTCGACCCCATCGGCGAGGTGTCGGTGAAATTCACGTGGGCGTGAATCGCTGGATTAGCGGATCTCAAGAACAAGCTTGCCCTGCAAATGCCGGCTTTCGCTCACCCGATGCGCCTCGGCGGCATCGGCGAGCTTGTAGCGCACGATATTGGGCGGACGCACCGCGCCAGAGGCAAGCAGCGCCAGCATGCGCTCGAGGTGGGCGCGGTCGCGTTTGACGTCGGGCCGCAAGGTCTGTACGTCGCCGCGCGGCACTTGGAATCCCTCCGGCGCCGGCGCGATCCACACCAGCCGACCGCCGGGCCTGAGCACCTTGTAGCAGCCGGCGCGTACCGCGCCGCCGACCGTGTCGAACACCACATCGCAGATCGGCCCGATGCTGGCGAAGTCCTCCTTGTTGTAGTCGATCACGCGGTCGGCGCCGAGGCTGCGCACATAGGCGTGATTGCCGGCGCTGGCGGTTGTGATCACGGTTGCCCCGAGATGCTTGGCGAGCTGCACGGCAAAGCCGGCGACGCCGCCAGCGCCGCCCTGAATCAGGATGGTCTCGCCGGCTTTGAGATGCGCCGTATCTTCGATCGCCGTCAGCGCGGTCAGGCTGACAAGGCCGAGCGCCGCGGCTTCGGCGTGACTGAGCGACGCCGGTTTCTTGGCGATGATCGCGGCCTTGATGGCGATCTTTTCCGCATAAGCGCCTTCGATCCCTTGGTCGGTCACGCCGAAGACTTCGTCGCCGAATTTGAAATCGGTGACGCCCGTGCCGACTTCGCTGAGCACGCCTGAGAAGTCGCGGCCCAGAATATGCGGGAACTTGCTGAGGCCGTAGCGCCCGCCGCCGCGCCGCACCTTGGGATCGGCACCATTGACGCTCGCCGCATGGATATCGACGACCACCTCGCCGGGCCCGGCCTTCGGCTCGGCGGCGTCGCCATAACGCAGCACCTCCGGTCCGCCATGACCGATCAACAGCATTGCTTTCATGTGCTTTCCTCCGCGCGATCGCGCCGTAGTAAGCCCGTCGAGCGGAGCGAGGTCCAGCCGCCCTCGCCAAATTGCCGCAAAGCCCCTATCTGTTGGCCCGAGGGCGCCACCGGAGCATTGCCATGGATCCAGCCATTTCCTCCCTGATTGATCGCGCCGGCCTCGACAAGGCGAAGGTGCGGCAACTGATCAACCGCGGGCTGGAGGGCGCCGATGACGGCGAACTGTTCCTGGAATATCGCCAGGCCGAGGTGCTGGTGTTCGACAATGGGCGCCTCAAGCAGGCGACTTACGACACAGCGCAGGGCTTTGGCCTGCGTGCCGTCAAGGACGAGGCAGTCGGTTATGCGCACGCCTCCGATCTGTCGGAGGCCGCACTTGCCCGCGCCGCCGAAGCGGTGCGCGCGGTGAAAGGCGGCCACAGCGGCCGTTATGCCGAGGCACCCGGCCGCACCAACCGCAAACTCTATGGCGACGAGAACCCGCTGGGCGAGCCGGCCTTCGACGCCAAGGTGAAACTTTTGGAATCGATCGACGCCTATGCCCGCGCCAAGGACGCGCGCGTGCGGCAAGTGACCGCCAGCATCGCCGCCACGTGGCAGGTGGTGGAAATCCTGCGCGCCGACGGCGAGACCTACCGCGATATCCGGCCGCTGGTGCGGCTCAATGTCGCCGCGGTGGTCGGTGACGGCGACCGGCAAGAGTCAGGCTCATTCGGCTTCGGCGGCCGCGAGGGCTATCAGCGTTTCATCGAAACCCATGCCTGGCAGGGCGCGGTCGACGAAGCAGTGCGGCAGGCGCTGGTCAATCTCGACGCTGTCGACGCGCCCGCCGGCGAGATGGACGTGGTGCTGGGCTCGGGATGGCCGGGCGTGATGCTGCATGAGGCGGTCGGCCACGGCCTCGAAGGCGATTTCAACCGCAAGAAAACTTCGGCGTTTGCCGGATTGATGGGCCAAAAGGTCGCCGCCAAAGGCGTCACCGTGGTCGACGACGGCACCATGCAACAGCGGCGCGGTTCGCTATCGATCGACGACGAAGGCACGCCGACCAATTGCACCGTGCTGATCGAGGACGGCATTCTGGTCGGCTACATGCAGGACCGGCAGAACGCGCGGCTCATGAACATGAAGCCGACCGGCAACGGCCGGCGCGAATCGCACGCCCATGTGCCGATGCCGCGCATGACCAACACTTACATGCTGGCCGGCCAGCATGACCCGCAGGAAATCATCGCCTCGGTGAACAACGGCCTCTACGCCGTCAGCTTCGGGGGCGGCCAAGTCGACATCACGTCGGGCAAATACGTGTTCCAGTGCACCGAGGCCTACAAAATCGAGAACGGCAAGGTCGGCGCGCCCGTGAAAGGCGCCATGCTGATCGGCAATGGACCGACCGATCTGCATCGCATCTCGATGATCGGCAATGACTTCGCGCTCGATCCAGGCATCGGCACCTGCGGGAAAAACGGCCAGGGCGTGCCGGTCGGCGTCGGTCAGCCGAGCCTGCGCATGGACCGTATCACCGTTGGTGGAACTGCATAATGTCTACCTTGCAAAAGAACGGCTTGCCGCAAACCCCGTCCCGCCTTCGCGTCTGGGGCAAGAACGTCATCGACATCGCGGTGATCGTGCTGGTGGTGCTCGCCGCCAAGACCGCGATCGCCGAACCGTTCTATGTGCCGTCCGGCTCCATGGAGCCAACGCTGCTGATCGGCGATGAGCTGCTGGCGACGAAATTTCCGTACGGTTACGGCGCCGCCTCCTTGCCGTCCTTCATCGTGCTGCCCAATACGCGGCGCCTGTTCGGCGCGCTGCCGCAACGCGGCGACGTCGTGGTGTTCCGCTGGCCGGGCGACCGCTCACAGATTTGGGTCAAGCGGGTGATCGGCTTGCCCGGCGACCGTATCGCGCTGCACGACGGGCAGGTCTGGATCAACGGCAAGGCGGCGCCGCTTCAACCGGACGGCGCCGGGCAGGCGGAAAACGAGGATGGCTCGCGGATCACCGCCGCGCGCTTCATCGAGACGCTGCCGGGCGGACGCAAGCACATGATTTTCAAACTGAGCGGCGTCGATCCACTCGACAATTTTCCTGAGACGGTAGTGCCGCCGGGCCATCTGTTCGTCATGGGCGACAATCGCGACAATTCGGCCGACAGCCGCGTGCCGGTCCGTGCCGGCGGCGTCGGCCTGCTGCCGGCGCAGGACCTGGTCGGACGGGTGGACGGCATTGTCGGGTCGTGGGACTTGGCCATGGAACACCGGCCGGTTTGGGATTGGCCTTCTGGCTTGCGGTTATCCCGCTTTTTCAGCGCGGTGCGCTGAGCGGAAAGCGAAGCTCACGCCTAACGCACCACGCCCGAGATGCAGCACGGCTTATGGCGCGGCCGCGTGATCTTGTATTTGAGGAAGCAGCGCGCGGAATCGCCGATATAGCCCGGCCGCACATAGGTCCAGGCGCGGCATCGCTTGTCGGCGTTACAGGCATCCTTGCAGGGCCCGCCGTCGGCGGCTGTCGTGGTGTCGAAATTGTGATAGTCGCCACCCAGGCGATCGATGGAATATTCGATCGGACCGCGTTGCGGCTCGATAACGCCGGCGCCGCGCACGCCCGACACGCAGCATTTGTCCTCCTTACGCGGCAATACCTTGCTTTTCAGCGAGCAGGCCGCCTGCAAATGCTTGGTGCGCGGATAGGAAAAGCTCCAGGCGCGGCAACGCGAATCGTGCTCGCAGCGCGCGGCGCAAACCGCCGGATCGCCGTTGCGCACGGTGAATGTCTGGTAGTCGCCGCCGACGCGGTCGTAGCCGCTTTGTCCGCGCGCGGCGCCGGCCGCCGCCACGCCGATCAGCGCGCCGATCAAGGTCAGATGCAACCGCATGCGCGCCGCCGCTTGGCCCCGAATTTTTGTCGTTCATCGCCCCCACCCGCATGTTACCGCAGCTTCAAGCACTTGTGCAGGCGCAACACGCCGGCATGCGGCGACTGGCGTAGAGACGGATTATCGCTTCAGGGAAAAAGAAGGCGCCCGCCGGAGGGGCCGACGGGCGCTGGATCCGGCCGCAGAGGGGATGGATGCGGTGCTCGGATCGTGCGGCCGACGAGAGGGATCGGCCGTTTTCAGATTCTGTTCAGACGCACTGGCGCGCGGGTCGGTCGATCGGCGGCCGGGCGAAGCCGGTTTCCGTCGACGAAAACGCCGCCCGATAGCGCCGGCGCTCAAGCGCGCGCTCGCGCAACAGCGCCGTCGGGTCTTCCCAGAACGGCTCGGAAAAGGCATCGCGCAGGTCGGAATGCGTAACGCCGATATCCGCCAGCATGTGGCAGTCGAGGCCGGAGAGCGCGTGCGCCTCGCGGCGGTTGCGGCGGGCCTGGGCGAACGCCTTGCCCCAGCGCGCGGCATTCGCCGTCAGGCCGGCAAAGGCACGGGCAACACTGGCAAGGGCGATCGGCAAAACGGGGATATTGCTAGTCATTTCAGCCTCCATACGGCTCGCGGTTATGCGGCCAAACTGGCCTCGGACCGCCGACCGGAACCACCCGAAATCCCCACCCGAAACCTCGGGCGGGACTTTATATGCGGTGCGGGGATTGATTAGTGAAACGAATGTTTTTAATATGACCCATCAGGATCGGTGATACAGCCCCGGCCCGCTGGCCGGCTACCGAGGACCCGCCATGACCGCCATGATCGATGTCGACCAGCTCCGCACCTTCATCGCCATCGCCGAAACCGGCAGCTTCACCCGCGCCGCCGAAGTCGTGAACAAGACCCAGTCGGCCGTGTCGATGCAGATGAAGCGGCTGGAGGAGCGGCTCGACCGGCCGATCTTCGCGCGCGACGGGCGCGCCTCCAAGCTGACCGAGGATGGCACGCGCCTGCTCGATTACGCGCGCCGCATCGTCAAGCTCAACATGGAGACCATCGCCGCCTTCTCCGACGCCGAGTTGTCCGGCCGTGTGCGGCTCGGCGTGCCGGACGATTATGCCGACCGCTATCTGCCGGAGATCATGGCGCGCTTCTCGCGCGCCTATGCGGGGGTCGAGCTGACTGTCATCTGCGAGCCGACGGTCGACTTGCTGGAGCGCATCGACGCCAATGAGATCGATCTTGCCATCGTCACCAATTGCGAGAGCAAGCGCGCCTCGGAAACCTTCCGGCGCGAGCGGCTGTTGTGGGTGACCTCGAACCGGCATTCCACGCACATGGAAGAGCCGCTGCCGCTGGCGCTCGGGCGGCCGACCTGCTCGTGGCGGCGCATCGCCGTGGAGCGGCTGGAGTCGATCGGCCGACCGCACCGCATCCTCTATTCGAGTTCGAATGCCGGCGCGGTCGCGGCCGCCGTGCTGGCAGGCTTGGCGGTTTCGGTGCTGGCAGAGTCGGGCTTGCGCCCCGGCATGCGGGTGCTCACCGCGGCGGAAGGATTCCCCGAACTTCCGACCTGCCGCGTCGGGTTGGTGCGCAACGCGCATGACGGCTCGACGCTCGCCAATGCGCTGGCCGAACACATCATCTCCTCGCTGGATAATTTGTCGGAAGCCGTGCAGGCGGCGGAGTGATTTCACCTCTCCCCGCTGCGCGGGGAGAGGTCGACACGCCGAGCGACAGCGAGGCGTGTCGGGTGAGGGGCAAAGCATAGGACCACAACAAACGCCCCCTCGCCCGGCTCGGCGGCTTGCGCCGCTCGCCACCCTCTCCCCGCAAGCGGGGAGAGGGAAGAACGTCAATACGCATACTCCTCGTAGATCGGATCGACCGTGCCGCCCCATTCGCCGTGGAATTTCTCCAGCAATTCCTCGGCCGGCGTGATACCGCGGGCGATCGATTCCTCGAGCGGGCGCAGATAGCGCGTCTCGTCGCGGCCGTTGCGGTCGAGCCGCTGGCGGCGGGCAAGCCCGCGCGAACATAGCCGCAGCGTCTCCTGCGCCAGCGTCAGCAGATTGCGGCCGCGGATTTCCGCGTTGAAGCCGAGCCGCGGCACGTCGTCGCGCAGCTTCTGGCGCTCCTCCGCGTTCCAAGTCTTGACGATGTCCCAGCAGGCATCGAGCGCGGCATCGTCGTAGAGCAGCCCGACCCAGAAAGCGGTGAGCGAGGGCAGCCGCCGCCACGGACCGCCGTCGGCGCCGCGCATTTCCAGATAACGCTTGAGCCGCACTTCGGGAAAAATCGTGCTCAGATGATTGGCCCAGTCGGAAATGGTCGGCCGCTCGCCCGGCAATTCGGCGAGCCTGCCGGCGAAGAAATCGCGGAATGATTTGCCGGCGACGTCGATATATTTGTCGCCGCGCTTGATGAAATACATCGGCACGTCGAGCGCGTAGTCGACCCAGCGTTCGAAGCCCATGCCGTCCTCGAACGCCCAGGTCAACATGCCGGAACGGTCGGCATCGGTGTCGCGCCAAATTTCCGAGCGGAACGAGAGGAAGCCGTTCGGCTTGCCTTCGGTGAACGGCGAATTGGCAAACAGCGCGGTCGCCACCGGCTGCAGCGCGAGCGACACGCGCAGCTTCTTGACCATGTCGGCTTCCGACGAGAAGTCGAGGTTCGCCTGCACCGTGCAGGTGCGGTACATCATGTCGAGGCCGAGCTTGCCGACCTTCGGCATGTAATTCGTCATGATCTTGTAGCGGCCCTTCGGCATCACCGGCATGTCGGCGCGCGTCCAGCTCGGCGTCATGCCGATGCCGAGAAAGCCGATGCCGAGCGGCTTTGCCACCTCGCGCAATTGCGCGAGATGCGCAAACAACTCCGAGGCGGTCTGGTGCACGTTCTCGAGCGGCGCGCCGGACAATTCGAACTGTCCGCCAGGCTCCAGCGAAATGGCGCCGCCATGGGTGACGTCGAACATGCCGATGATGTTGTCGCCCTCCATGATCGGCTCCCAGCCGAGCAGGTCGTGCATGCCCTCGAGCAGCGAGCGGATCGAGCGCCGGCTCGCATAAGGCACCGGCCTGTGGTCCTGCACGGTGAAGGCGAATTTCTCGTGCTCGGTGCCGACGCGGAATTGCGATTTCGGCTTGCAGCCCGCTTCGAGCCAGGCGACGAGCTCGTCGCGCGTCTCGATCGGGGTCATGTCGATCTGGTCACGGGCCATGCAAACGCACTTGTCTTTTGCGCATGATCTTTTCCGAAAACCGGTACCCGCTTTTCGGGATCATGCGCGCAAAAAGGCGGCGACCTTAAACATGGGAACCGGGAAAGGGCAATGCGAGAAGCCGCAAGCCTCTCGGCTGGCATTGCGGGGCTTGACCAGGCAATCCACGACAATGCTCGCGAACAACAAACTTACGTAAGGCATTCTTTTCGGAGCAACTGATCACGGATGCGCGGGTGTGCGGGCAAGCGCCAGCGTCCCTATTCTTCGACGGCGCGGGATACGCCGGTGTCCCTTTTTCCTTCCCCCGAAGGGAATGGAGCGCCGGGAGGCGCCAGGGCGCTGCGCTACGGCGCCCTTTGGCAAGCCCTTGCGATCGGGCCCGCCGCGCGCCGTGCGAAGGCGCGCGCCCGCTTGCGAAGCGGGCTGCGCCTCCCGGCGCTCCATCCGCGGCGCCCGTTGTCGGGGGCACCGCCCTCTTCCGCCGCCCCGGCGCGTCATGACGGCGCCACGCCGGCTTCCGAAGCATTAGGAAAATAATCCATAAACTGGCCGGCGTCAAGTTCTTATTTTGTTCTTTCGCCCGCCCGCGCCATGCATTATTGATTTTCCGCCATGCCGCAGTTCACCCCGCACCAGGACGACGCGCTCAAGTCGGTCGCACAATGGCTCAAGGCCAAGCCGGGCGCCGGCGGCACGCCGCAGGTGTTTCGCCTGTTCGGTTATGCCGGCACCGGCAAAACGACGCTCGCCAAGCACCTTGCCGAGCACGCCGACGGCGAGGTGAAGTTCGCCGCGTTCACCGGCAAGGCGGCGTCAGTCATGCGCGGCAAGGGATGCCGCGGCGCCTCGACCATTCACAGCCTGATCTACCGCGCGCGCGAAAGCGGCGAGGAGGTGCCGAGCTTCGATTTGTGGGACGAGGCGCCGGCTTCGAAAGCCGAACTCATCATCATCGATGAATGCTCGATGGTCGACGCCGAGCTCGGGCGCGACCTCTTGTCGTTCGGCGTGCCGGTGCTGGTGCTGGGCGATCCGGCGCAGCTGCCGCCGATCCAGGGCGGCGGCTTCTTCACCGAAGCCGAGCCGGACGTGATGCTGACCGAGGTGCACCGGCAGGCGATCGACGATCCAATCGTGCGGCTGTCGATGGAGATCCGCGCCGGCGAGTATCTCGAGCCCGGCCGCCATGGCGAGACGCAAATCGTGCGGCGCGCCGACCTCGATCCGCAGCGCGTGCTGGAGGCCGACCAGGTGCTGGTCGGCCGCAACGTCACGCGCCGCGCCTACAACATGCGCATGCGCGAGCGGCGCGGCTTTGCCGATCCGATGCCGGCGGCCGGCGACAAGCTCGTCTGCCTGCGCAACAACCGCAAGAAGGGCCTGTTCAACGGCGGGCTATGGACGGTCAAGGAGCGCGGCGGACGCAAGTCCGGCATCATGACGCTGCGGCTCTTGCCCGACGACGAGACCGCGACGCGCGGCCTAAAGGTCTCGGTGCGGCCCGAATGTTTTACCGGCGGCATCGAGCAGATCGAGTGGCCGCGCAGAAAGCCCTACGACGAATTCGACTACGGCTATGTGCTCACCGTGCACAAGGCGCAGGGCTCGCAATGGGACGACGTGGTGCTGTTCGACGAGAGTTTCGCGTTTCCCGACAGCCGCGAGCGCTGGCTCTACACGGGCGTCACGCGCGCGGCCAAGCGGCTGACGGTGGTGGTGTGACCCGAGATCGATGGTTTGACCGAGGTTGGATGTTTTGTTGAGCGGAGAATTATTTTCCGTTCGTCCCCGCGCAAGCGGGGACCCAGGGGTAACAAGCAATGGCGTTCTATGTTTACATCCTTGCGAGCAAGCGTAACGGAACGCTGTATATCGGCATGACCGACAATTTGCTGAAACGCGTGTGGCAACACCGTGAAGGCATCATGCCTGGCTTCACGCGCGATTACGGGGTCAAATATCTCGTTTGGTATGAAGTGCATGAAATGCGGGAATCGACGCTTGTCCGCGAGCGCCGCATGAAGAAGTGGAATCGCGCTTGGAAGCTCGAACTAATCGAGAAGGATAATCCCGAATGGCACGATTTGGCTGAAGGCCTTACACCGTAGCAAAGTCTGGGTCCCCGCTTCCGCGGGGACGAACGGTTTTCTTCGGCACCGCCTCACCGCTCCGTTCATTCCCGCGCAAGCGGGAATCCAGGTAACACTTTTTCAATTCTGAATTCGAGGCCCTGGGTCCCCGCTTGCGCGGGGACGAACGGAGGATGAACCGCGTCTCCTCATTCATTTCGATTCAGCCGCAATCCTCATACGATGCGCGAACGGCAGCACCGCCAGTGCAATCACTGTAAAGGCGGCGCCGGCGAGGAAGGTGCCGTCCGGGCCGATGGCCTGCCACAAGGCGCCGGCGATCACGCTCGCCACCAGCATGGCAAGCCCGCTCACCAGGTTGAACACGCCGAAGGCGGTGCCGCGCAAGGCGGCCGGCGCGGTGTCGGCGACCAGCGCCGACAACAAGCCTTGCGTCAACCCCATGTGCAGGCCCCACAGCGCGACGCCGATCATGACGGTCGCGACCGTGCCGCCGAGCGCCAGCACCAGATCGGCGAGGATCAGCAGCGCGAAACCGCCGATCAGCAAGCGGTAGCGGCCGATCGAGTCGGAAAGCGCGCCGGCCGGCCACGAGGTCAGCGCGTAGACCGCGTTCATCACCACCATCACCACCGGCACGAAGGTGAGCGCGAGGCCGACCGATTGCGCGCGCAAGAGCAGGAAGGCTTCGCTGAAGCGCGCCAGCGTGAAGATTGCCGCGACGCCGACCACCAGCCAATAGCCGGCATCGAGCCGCTTGAGCTCGGCGCGCGAGAGCGGTGCGCGCGGCGCCTGCGCCGCTCCGGCGTGGCGCGGCTCGCGCACGAACACGATGATGATCCCGGCCGAGACGAAAGCCGGGACGACCGCGATCCAGAACACGGTGGTGAAGCGGTCGGCGAACAACGCCATGAACACGATGGCGAGCAGCGGCCCAATCAGCGCGCCGACCGTGTCGAGCGATTGCCGCAAGCCATAGGCGCCGCCGCGCAAATCGGCCGGCGTCAAGTCGGCGATCAGCGCATCGCGCGGCGAGCCGCGGATGCCCTTGCCGACGCGGTCGATGAAACGCGCCGCCGCCACCCAGCCGATATCGGTCGCGAGCGGAAAGATCGGCTTTGACAGCGCCGCCAGGCTGTAGCCGGCAGCGGCCAGCCATTTGCGCTCGCCGAGATAATCGCTCAGCGCCCCGGAGAAGATCTTGGTGATCGCGGCGGTTGCTTCCGCAATCCCCTCGATGATGCCGACGTCGAGCGTCGTGGCGGCGAGCACGCCGACGAGATAGAGCGGCAGCAGCGCATGGATCATCTCCGAAGAGGCGTCCATGAACAGCGAGACGAAGCCGAGCGTCCACACCCCGCGCGGAATATCGCGCCAGCGGAAGAAGGAGGCGGATTGCGAGGGCATGCTAGACCTCCGCTGTAGTCGCGCGCGATGCGCGCGCAACATTCCCTCTTTCCCTCTCCCCTGGGGGGAGAGGGTGGCGAGCGCGGAGCGACAGCGAGCGCGAGCCGGGTGAGGGGGGCCGTGAATCTCGAAAAGCCCTTGCCCCCTCACCCGCCCTCCTCCCGCTTGCGCGGGCGTCGGGCACCCTCTCCCCCCAGGGGAGAGGGAAAGGGAGCGTGCATCACGCTCCACAATCAATTGAAGGTCATGCCGCCTCTTTCTTCTTCTCCGGGGCGAAGCGGTGGTAGAGGGTCTCGTCGTGCTCGGCGAGATCGACGAGCAGCTTGCCGGGCTTAAAGCGCGCCCCGTATTTCTTCTCGAACGCGCGGCAGAGCGCGACGAATTTTCTCGTGCCCATCATGTCGATATAGGACAGCGTGCCGCCCGACCAGGGCGCGAAGCCGAAGCCGAGCACCGAGCCGACATCGGCCTCGCGCACGTCGGTGACCACTTTTTCCTCGAAGGTGCGCGCGGCCTCCACCGCCTGCACCACCAGGAAACGCTGCTTCAGTTCCTCGACATCGATGGCGTCGACCTCCTCGCGCGACAGCTTCTTCGGCAATAGCTCGCTCAAGCCCGGCCATAGCCGCTTGGGCCCGCTCTGCGGATAATCGTAGAAGCCCTTGCCGTTCTTGCGGCCGAACCGTCCGTGCCGCTCGACCATGTCCTCCATGAGCTTCTTCTGCGCCGGATTGATCGCCTGCGGGCCGAGATCGCTTTCGGCCGCGCGCACGATCTTCAAGCCGAGATCGAGCGCGGTCTCGTCGTTGAGCGACAGCGGCCCGACCGGCATGCCGGCCATGCGCGCGGCATTCTCCACCATCGCCGCCGGGATGCCCTCCAGCAGCATGAGATGGCCTTCCTGGATGTAATTGAGCACGCAGCGGTTGGCGTAGAAGCCGCGCGAGTCGTTGACGACGATCGGCGTCTTGCGAATGGCGCGCACGTAATCGAGCGCGACGGCGAGCGCTTTATCGCCGGTCTGTTTGCCGAGGATGATCTCGGTGAGCATCATGCGGTCGACCGGCGAGAAGAAATGGATGCCGACGAAGCGCGCCGGGTCCTTGAACTCGGCGGCGAGCGAGGTGATCGGCAGGGTCGATGTGTTGGAGGCGAGGATCGCGCCCTCGCCGATCGCCGCCTGGATCTTGGCGATGACGTCCGACTTCACCTTGCGGTCCTCGAACACCGCCTCGATCACGAGCTCGCAATCGGCCAACGCCCCGTAATCGGCGGTCGGCGTGACGCGGGCCAGCAACTCGTCGCGCTCGGCGCCCTTCATGCGGCCCTTCATGACGCGGTCGCTCAGCGCCTTGTGCAAGTTCGCCTTGCCTTGATCGGCGGTTTCCTGGTCGCGGTCGATCAGCACCACGGCGAGACCGGCGGCGGCGCTCACCCGCGCAATGCCGGCGCCCATGAAGCCGGCGCCGACAATGCCGACTTTCTTGAGCGCGCTCGGCGGCACGTTGGCCGGCCGGCGCGCGCCCTTGTTGAGCTCCTGCATGGAGACAAACAGCGTGCGGATCATGGCGGCCGCCTGCGGCGAGCGCAGGATCTTGGCGAACCAGCGCGACTCGATGCGCAGCGCGACATCCATCGGCACCTGCAGGCCTTCGTAGACCACCTGCATGATCGCGCGCGCCGCCGGGTAGTTGTCGTAGGTCTCGCGCCGGTAAATCGCGTTGGCGGCCGGGAAGGTCATCATCCCGGCTTTGGAATAGACGAGGCCGCCCGGCAGCTTGAAGCCTTGCACGTCCCATGGCGCGACCGGCTTGCCGCCGGCCTTGATCCAGTCTTTCGCGGCCTTGATCAGATCGGCGGCCGGTACCACGGCGTCGATCAGTTTCATCGCCTTGGCGCGGTCGACCTTGAGCTGATCGCCCTTGAGCAAAAGCTGCAGCGCGTCGGCGGGCGCGAGCACGCGCGCGACGCGCTGGGTGCCGCCGGCGCCGGGGAACAGGCCGATCTTGATCTCGGGCAGGCCGACGCGGGTCTTGGCGTCGTCGGAGGCGAGGCGATGATGGCAGGCGAGCGCAAGCTCGAAGCCGCCGCCCAAAGCGGTGCCGTTGATGGCGGCGACGAACGGCTTGCCGCAGGTCTCGATGCGCCGATAGAGCTGCGACAGCTTGCGGCTTTCGGCAAACAGCATGGCGTTGGCGGCTTCCTCGCCCTGCGATTTGGCCATGGCGGCGAAGGCGGAGGCCAAGCGCTCGAGCAGCGTGAGATCGGCGCCGGCGCAGAACGAGTCCTTGCCCGAGGTGATGACCGCGCCCTTGATGGCGGCATCGGCGGCGATCTTCTCGGTGAGCGCGGTGAGTTCCTCGATGACATCGGCATTGATGACGTTCATCGAGCGCCCGGCAATGTCCCAGGTGATGAGCGCGATGCCGTCGGTGTCGATGTCGAGCGTGAAGTTGGTCATGCGTTTGCCTCTTGCCTGTCTTTCGCCCGGTCATTCCGGGACGCCGCGAAGCGGCGGACCCGGAATCCAGATGAATGCGCCGTGCTCACCGTCTGGATTCCGGGTTCACGCGCTTCGCGCGTGCCCCGGAATGACGAAAATATTTGCGGCGGCCGTTCATCAATACGCCTCGCCGTTCTTGTGCAGATAGCGGCGCGCCTTCTCGTCACGCTCCATCACCAGGTCGACATCCGGATAGTGCACGCGCTCGGATTTGGCGCGGGTGCCGACCTCGAAATAGACCGCGTCGCGGTTCGAGCGGTTGACGAGTTTATGCGCATTGCCGCTGCCGGACTTGAAGCCGGCGGCGTCGCCGGGACGCAACACCGTCTCGCCGTCGTTCTCGATCAGCACAAGCTCGCCTTCCAGCATGTAGATGAATTCGTCTTCCTGCTCGTGCCAGTGCCGCAGCGCCGAGGAGGCGCCCGGCTCGATGCGCGAGATGTTGACGCCGAACTGGGTGAGACCGACCACGTCGCCGAGCGCCTGCTTATGGCGGCCTTTGTGCTCGGCCTGAAATGCCGCCGGATAGAAGCTACCGCTCTTCACCGGCACCTTGGCGATATCGACCTTGGGCATTCTTCTTCCTTTCACCTCTCCCCGCCGAGCGGGGAGAGGTCGACTTCCGAGCGCAGCGAGGAAGTCGGGTGAGGGGGCATCGATTTTGAGCGACAATCGAGAGGCGGGGGGGGGCCCGCGGGGCGCGGCGCCGCCCCCCCCCCCCCCCCCCCCCCCGGCGGGCGCCCGGCCCCCCCCCCCCCCCCGGCCGCCGGGGCGCGCCCCCAC
>Ga0335081_10006727_pt1 | contig 18323 bp, 14 predicted proteins | sample Lox_Sample_35_FD_206713 | JGI IMG/M metagenome (GOLD analysis project Ga0335081, IMG submission 206713) | Soil microbial communities from Loxahatchee National Wildlife Refuge, Florida, United States - Lox_Sample_3.5 | ecosystem: Environmental > Terrestrial > Soil > Wetlands | place: USA...
TTTCACTTCGAAGATTTACAAGTCTTAAACATCTTACAGCCAGTCGAACCGGAACTAACGATCGGCTGGACGCCCTTATTCGCGATTTACCGACGATGCTCGTGTCATTAGATGCCGACGTGTATCTAGATGGATGTGAGGCTATACGCTGGACGAAAAGGGGGACATTGCTATAGATTCTCGATGGCCTACCTTGTCGTCCCCGTGTTTGTGTCATCTACAAAAACTTTGTCTTTATGTGCTTTGTGGACTGGGAGAAAATGCGTTGATATCCTTTCCATCTAGTTATTATGTCGATTGCTGTTTAATAATTATATAACAACTCATAAGGGACAGCGGTTCCCTTGAAGATGTTGAATTATGGGCTGGAATGGATCTAGAGAGGATTCATGTATTGAATTCTTGGAGAAATTTGAAATCCTTGAAGTGGGTTATTCCGGCAGGTCAAGGATACATTGAAGGCGGGTACACAGGGAACGAAGATCTCAACGTTTACGTTGTAAACATTTTTCATGGATTCCCCAGGATTCCCGAGGTTTCAATTGAAATACTAGACTGGAACTTGCTGGCAGATATGTCGGCTCGAGGACTTTAATATTAGGTATTTCGAGGTAGCTGGATTCTTTATCTAATAACTATGATTTGTTCTTGATATCGTTGAGGCTTTTGTTTACTGTTCTTGTTGTTGCTTGTTGATTGAGAAGCCGCCAGAGTGAAAGCGAGAGAGGGTGGACTTCTGAAAGTTGGATGGCTTACATGGCAAACTTCCTGATTTTGCAGCCCCTGTAGAACTGAAAAGGTAACTTGACTCTGTGAAGTCAACGACTCGTCGAGGCAGCAGATGAAGCCAGATTCCAAGGTCGATGGATAGGCTATCTTGGACGAAGGTATCGGATGTCACATAGTTTATAATGACATGGGTTCGCAGACCAGTTCGGTTGACGAGGTCGTGAGCCCTCTAGATTGGGAACTTTCAAGGGTCGGGAAGCGGTTGGAAGGACATACAAGATACCGTGGGAAGGGAACACGTAGTAGACCGAATGCCGACGGAAAGGGGAACGAGAAGTAATGAAATTGTGGAAGGCCCCTGGAATTTCAAACTACCGACTTTTGGATTTAAATACGCAAATAGATAGTTTTCCATTTTCCATGGTGTCTTCATTCAAAAATGGGTCAAAAGTCCAATAAGCGAGATTAATGGGTTATAAGACCGATTAAGAGCTCGAAATATGGCAATTCCATCAAGATGTGAGGCGGAAGGAGGGGGAGGTTGTGGAGAATCCAGAGGTAGCAATGTGCGTTGTCCAACGGGGCGCCGAGATGAGCCAGGGGGGTCAAGGGTTGACGAGGGATCTGGTGTAGTTGCTTCCTCGTGGTATAAGGATTTACATGCAGGCACTAATAATCTTAGTCCACATTGTGCTAACCGTAACAGTACCATCCGCTTTAGAGCGAAGTCCTCTGAGCTCAGCTCATGGAGATCTTCGCGTTGATTATCCAAAACTTGAAAAACCACAGGAAATTGGTTGCAAAAATATACAGAAACAACACAGTAAGCATAGATAAATCAAAGACAAAACGTAGGTAGATAAGAGATCAAGTAAAGTGAAACTGGAGTTTCCAAAGAGATTGGTTTGAGCAGGAGAGAAGGGAAACAGCGTAGATCTGAAGAGAGGATCCAAGCTTCATGGAATTTCAGTAATGGAATTCTTTAACAATACTGGAAGCTGAAATATTTGTACGAAGTTCTCATGAGTTGTCTGATTTGGAATATCCTGTACATTTGATCAAATATGAGAGTCAATTCTTGACATGATGAGGTTATCATACAAGCTTGCTCTTTCTCCTGCAAAGTGCTATATTCATGATACTAGAGTGATGCAAGGGCAGTGTGGAACTTTTGGATTCACGAGCAACGCGAGTCAACAAGACTGAAGATTTATTCCTACGTGACCGCTATTTAATTCCATGCAAACCCTACCCTAAGGGATTACCGTGCCACTACTAGTACTTGGACGTGCTGCTCTTGCAGATACATTCCTTATGTTCTTCTCCGTTCTAATCAAACCAACACCGCCCCCTCCATACACTTTTTCTGCTATCCTTCCTGTCCTTTACATCAAAAAGGTGATCACGAATATGTCGAAATTAAAGATATTCAAGACTCGCTCTAATATGCATGATGATTTTGAAGGCTTAGAAACATTTCCAATTAAACTTCTTGGATGCAGATTTCTAGATTTGAAAACATATAGAAACTGACTTAATATGTAGAAAGCGAGGAAGGCATAACAATGGCGGTGACTTGGCGTAGAAGTGTACCATCCACATGGAGATGTTATGATGTCTGGATGTCTGTGGGAGCTTGCTCTCTTTTCTTTTCCTTTCCTTTATTCATTTATTATTACTTTTTCATCTATTCGTTCACTTACTCTTTCATTTGTTTACTTAGAACCTACTATTGTTCAGATAGGAGCAGAAGGTGTCTGTTGGACTGGATCTTAGGATATCAGATTGGAGATTAAGAAACTCAACGCAGAGATCACCATACATGAAGACACAAGTGGGAGTGTTGGAGAATATGCATCTTCACTAGGGTTATTTGAATTAGGGCTTATATAACAGTCACCGCCACCGGTGTTCTGATTTAATCAACTTTTCACCTTCTCGCCTAACAGCTCGCCGAGCATTCTTCATCATATTCGATGGCTCCAATCCACGTATTTTGGGCTCGCGAATGGAGTAAATAAAAGGGTTTTCCGGTGCGATCAAGAGGTGTATTAGGAAGAGCGTGAGGCCGAATGAATATAAAGGTGAATGTGCACTAGGAGGTGGTAAAGGATGTGGGCTTTTGGGACAGGATGATCACTATAGTGATATAAAGGTTGAATTCCCGACTCCCACCGCGAATATCCTCTTGGGTTACTTGGCTGAGCAGGGGCGGTGGCGCCAAGCGGAGAAGACAAGTGGGCTGCAGAGCATGGGCAACAGCTCATTGCTGGTTGGCCGTTTGTTCGATTAGTAAGTTGTGATAGGAGCTTATCATTACATGAATGAATGTTACAAATTCCATTTTCTAGATCTTTAGTCTGGATGCCGTCGGTGTTACCGCAAGCGTCCCTCCAACCACTTTTGCGTACACCAAAAGACAAATATAAATGATATCCAACACGACTATCACGGAACCTACAAGCGCGACATACATAGATGTGCCACCTAAACATAAAACTGGCGACAACGAGCCGACGAACTTGCAAATGGCCAGCGTCAAGCTTTGTCCCCGATTCCCCCCTCGTGCGACGAACATGGCGATAAACGACCCGGACATCAACGCATTCTGCAAAAACGCGGAGTAGTTGATTGACCCGACCGGCCCGTAAATTTCAAGTGCAAATGCTGTTTGTAGGAGGAATGCGACGACGAATATCAGCAGGCTTCCCGCCACAAAACTTGATTGCGTTACGAAGGGAGGGAATTCGGCTCGTCCATAGAGAAAGTAGGTGTAAATAATGCCAACGTCGGTCAACATCCACAACAAAATCCACCATGTCTGCGAACGCTCGGGGTAATATAGGAGGGCGCAGAACCCATAAATGGTTTCCCACGCGAAATTAAGGGCAAGAGCGACGATGGGGATTGCATATGTCCGCTCTCGAAACCCGATTCGCGTTGCTTCAATGTAAACGGCCGTCCAACATACAGACATAACCAGGTAGAGTATCTCCTTAATCAGATACATGTCGCGCGCTTCAGCCGAGGTCGGTGACCGTTCGTTGATCGTTTTTTTTAGGATTGAGGCGCTGTGATGGGCCAATGGTCTCCGGTGGTACGATTATCAGAAAGGGGAATCGGCTGAGATCAGCATTCGAACAACCCTGACCTCTTCAAACTTCCGGCTTCGGCTTCGCCACCATTTCTTGGCATAAAGAGTAGAAACAAACCCGGACGAAAGACATTTCAGAGTATGTCATGGGAAAGAAAAAGATCGGGAACATGTCTTTTAAGAGCGGTAAAATAATATTGAAGGGAATTGTGTATGTAAACGAGCGTCACAGTCTGAAAAATAATTCATCAATGAACGTCCAAATCAAGCTTCCGGCTTCCAACCACTCAATACCCTCAACAACTCAAATACATAATTCCTCGGCAACATCTAGGCTTCGGTTCTTTTAAAGGATAACACAGATATTTGATCCACCAAAAATGCGGGTCGGAGCCGGCGTGGATTCGCCACCGTTCACCCTGCTTGGAGCGGTCGTGGTTGTTGTCCGAGTCAGCATTTTCGCAGGGTGATGGGGTTGGGCGTCGCGGGGGTCGATCGCACGGACTTCGAATGCTGCTGGATCTACAGCCGCGGCGTTAACGACCAGAGGCAATGGAGACAGGAGAATAAGGCCAGTCGACGGCTTCATTGTATCAAGGCAGGCTTTGAGAGTCGGTGTCCTGGGCGTTACCGTTTACAATTTAAATAAAATGGCCTCATTCGGTGCGGGAAGTCAAAATTGGGAGGGTCGCCGCTTGGGCCCCGTTTTGCGGGACAGAGTGCAAAGTTGGGGCGACCTTACTGGCGTGCTCAGTTATGGCCATAAGCGGAATTTCAAATTTTAAGTAAACCCTATTTTTTTAAAAAAACTTTTCTCGTATGTATCGGGATGACGTATGCTGAGTGTGGACCTTCGTAGGCGAGGGAAAATGGCAATGTTTTGGTACCAAACTGGTACGGATTCGCGTAGTGCCTTGGTCCGATCGGATTAGACAGGCATCGTTCGACGCTGGAAATGCCGGTTCAAGGTGGATGTTTTATCCGACCGAGCCGGGGTTGCGCAGCATAATTTTCCTGAAATATGATATAACCAGCGGAGGCGGGTGTTTTGACGTAGACTCTTCCACCGCCACCTCACTTAGGTAGTGCTTCCCAAGGCCAATGGAACCTAGCCAACCAGGTCGTGACCAGTTGGCAGTCGTCGTTACCTGTTCTTCCATGCATTATGTCCTGGTTTTAGGGACTTTTTACGTTTTATTTTCGTCTTGCCAATTGCAGCAATAGTGCTACCGCGGAATGACATAACGGCATCATGCATAATTATGTATGCCCTGAGTTTTATTTCCCCACAGACATCCCGCGCGAATGCGGATTCATTTCGGTGATTCCGGGTGGTGACGGGAATTGCGCTGGATCTTTATGTACGTACATATTTACATATGTACACCCGTGCCAGACCACCTTTAGAATACCGCGCGGCTCGACAACGTCGGACGACTTGGTCGAAGAACGCGAATAGACCCGTGCCCTGTTGCCTTGTTATAAAACGTTAAAGAAAAAAAAACGACGCCGTATAGGCAACAACAGGAGGACGATTATTAAATAAATTTACCCGACGGGTATTTTCTAATGCATGAGGCGCTCGGTCCCTCCGCTCGCTAATTTGGAAAATACAGGAGCCACCTATTTTTAGCCCACTTAACCGGGTTTAGGTCTGTGCAACCAATAACAATGTGGGATCCTGTCTTGATGGTAAATTTCTGTTTCGCCAAAGGCAATCTCCGAGTTTACCCCTGACCTTTCCGTCTAACAAACGCAGCCGGCATAAATGCCCGTTCGCCGCCCCCCCATTGTGGTCCCTCAACCATGTCACTCTTTTCAGTCACTCTTTTACTTTCTGCAGCTGGCCTTTGCGCAGCTCAATGTGATCAAGGCGTGCTTGTCGGGGTAACGTACCTTGTAGAGTTTTATTGATCCCGCAGTACCCAGGTCCCGGCCAGCTCATCTACATTGCTCCTGGCGATCCTTGTACGTTAGCCGAGACCGTGTCTGAGATTGGCAACTGCGCTACCTATACGGATCAAGCCAGCCTTGTTGGACCGCTTGGTGGAGCAGTCACTTCAACCTACTCTGTGACAGGAACACAATCCACGGCATCGATAACAAATGTATACGGCGGCGCCACGAGTCTGGCCGAGGGTTCTTATAGTTTGGTACGCGTTGATCCTAAAAAGGTATTGACTAGTCAGTACGACTATGTTACTATGGACATCTTGACCCAGACCTGGCTGGCCGAGATCACCATCACGACCGAACCTGCGTACATCACGACTGCGAGCACGAAGACCGTTTTCGATGTTGTTACGACATATGCAACCTCAACCGAGACATGCACAACGACGATTACTACCGATATTGTTGGAGATTGCACCAAGACTGTGACTATTGATGAGACATACACCCATACAGTACAAACTGCATTCCATTTTAATTAACATCAGGCATGCCCTGTTATTGTTCATTCCACCAAGACGATTACCCCCAAAGAGACCAAGACCGTTTACAGTACAGATGTGGTCAAAATCACACCGTCTTGCCTTCCCTGCGTCTTTCCTCCTCCGGTCTCTCCATGCCAGCGACACATTGGATCCCATGACAAACGAGGCAACCGCCTTCCCTATGGCGTTGTCCCCCTTGTGGAGGTTGGTTTTGCCTTTGTCAATTCTAATTAATCGTAGCGCGAGGTTGAGAAGCGGGAAGATATGCGGGCGCAAGCAATTGAGAAACGAGGGGCACCATCCGTTTGCTCCCTTCAGGGGCAACCCACGGCGACACTGTACACGACCACCATTCTTATTACCAGCACCTCTACGGTCACTTGCGGCACAGACACTGTCACAGTATAGACCTTGGTTGTTGGATATGACTGATAGTAGACTACGAACGTTGTTACCATCACCGATACCGTCAAGGGAACCACTACCGTTGGATCAGGTTTTAATCTTTCGTTATTCACCTGATGATAGTCACTTGCGTCACCGTCACTCCCACAGAAACCGTGTGGTGCACCACCCACGCTCCTCGCGAGACTTACACCACGACCGATATGATCACCATCACCTGCAACGCGAAGGGCCCCCACATTACCCACTGCGGTGCCCCTCCCCATCCTCCTCCCGCCCCTCCTTCCCCGCCTGGTCACAAGGAGCCTTGCATTACCAGCACCACCAGCACCGAAAAAACCAAGCCTACGAAGGAACCCTGCACTGAGTCCCAGCCTGAGAAGGAACCCGACACTGAGTCCAAGCCAATGAAGAAGCCCTGCACCGAGGAAGCTCAGCCCAGTGAGACCCCCTGCGACCACAAGAAGCCTAAGCCTGTGGTCACTGTCGTTCCTTGTGAAAGTGGATGGACTACATCAAGTTGGTACCCCCCTGCCACTGAAGAGGCGACAGCGACGTCCCAACCCGGAACCGTTCCTCTCTGGACTTCGATGGGTGCCCGTGTCCAAGTTGCGGTTGCTGGATTTATCGGCGTTCTCGGAGCTGTCTTCATGCTTCTTTAATTGGTAATGGAGTTTCACGCATTCAATTTTTATTCAGGAGGTAGTAGCTTGGCGTCAACTTCTTAACTTTCCTTGAAACCGTTCAAAATTATATGTTAAATTCTTTTACTTTGTCCAAATTGGTTTTGCCACGAAGTTGCCGGAGTCTTCAGTGGAGATCTATCAAAGCAATGGTAGCAGGACAAAGTCATCGGGGCTTTTATTTCCGGCGTGTAAGTAACGTGGGGGCGATCTGGCACGCCTATCTGTGGAGGTGCCCGCCTAGAGGTCTAGGCGCAAAGTGCCCTAGTATTAATTTGTGTGCAAAAATCAGGACCCTTCCAGCTCCATAGCCTAGAGGGTAGCCCTATAGCCTGGAGAGGTCAAATTGTAGGGTCCGCAATTTTTTAGCTTCAATTCTTATGGGAAAAATCTGGTTAAGAGGGTTTACATAGAATCAATTAGCTTGAATCCAAAAATCCAAACGGCATGTGAATCAGACCATTCTCCATGGAGCTACAGGAGTTTTTGTCACAGGTCGAAATTGAAATTTAGCGGTACCAGCTCTTTGAACCCAGGAATTTCTGTCCTGAGTGCCAGAGCCATACTAGAATGTCATGTTTGGAAGAATACTAAGAGATAGAGAGAGATGCTAATTTTCACCAGACCTTGGTACTAGATAGCGATGAATTTGTAGATTCCAAATAAAATATCATTATTTGATTTGAAGATATCTCCATAAAGATATTGAAATTTGAATCCTAGTCAGAGTTGAAATTTATCGTTCGAAATGCATGAATATATTAGTATTGCAAGTTAATATAGATTGTTAATATACATAGTTATCCCTGATTTACATAATTAGAGTGTAAATTAATAGATGAGATTATATACTTTATAATGATATAAAAATTGATCTCTAAGCATCTTTTGTTAAATATATATTGCAATGCAAACGTAATAAAAAAATCAATTTTTAAATATAATTTTCTTAGCCAGTTTTCCTGTATTTTAAATGATACTGAGTGCATTAAGCTTAGAATTTCATGCAGAATGATTTTCTATAAAATTTCAATTTGGACCTATCTGTGGAGATTCTTGCTTAGAGGTCTAAGTGCATAGATGCCTAGTATTAATTTATATGCAGATCAGTAGCGTCTACCAGCTCCATAGCTTAGAGGATCAGCCCATAGCTTAGAGAGATCAACACTAGTAGACTTTGGATTTTTGTGGCTTCAATAGAGTTGGCAGATCTGGATTACAGAGCAGTAATCGGTTCAGCAGACCAACACGCATAGTATAATATGTCAATGGATCTGATATAATAAAAGACTAAGGACAATAATGAAACCTACTAGAAGATATCAAAAGGATACATAAAAGATACCAGAAAGTGCTAGAAAGTGCTAGAAGAAAAGTATGACTAATCAAATTTACATAATAGAAAATTCTAGAAGAATATCTAATGAGTATATAAAGACCATATAGCCTCTCAGATAGAATCATAGAATCTGGTCTGACCGGTTCAGGATTAGATTTAAATATTGTCAAGCCCAACTCAACCAGGTTTAAATATTATCAAATCCGACTCAAGCTCGACTAGACATTGTAATGTACAAACGTTACAAATCAGGATCAAAAATGATGATTTGAATGTTACAATGTAACGGGAATATTAATCATAACGGGATTTGTGATTAATTGCCCGTTATATAAAGTTATGTGACTTTGGATCTAGAAAATGAACTAACCCAACTCGTGCGATATGAACTATTCATAGAACTGGACTTGACCGATATTTAAATTAACTCGACCGATAATATAACTTTAGTAATCCAGGATCCGGTTCACGATATAAGAATTGTAACTCGACTCGATCCGGAATCCGGTTACTTTCTAAGAATTGTAACCCGAACTTGATCTGAAACTGGAAAAAGCCGGTCGGTCCTGGGTCGACTCTCCGGTTCAGCTTGACTGGCAGACATCACTGGTTCCAAGCTAATGAAGATTGATATTATAAGTTCATATGCAATGTTACTATAGTTTTTATTGTCCGATTTGCATGATTAAAATATCAATAGAAAGGAAAGATTCAGTACTTTATAATAATATAAAAATTAACCTCTAAGTACCTTTAGTTAAAACAATATTGCTATGCAAACTTGATAAAAAAACACAGCTTTAAATTTAATTTTCATGGCCAGTTTTTAAGCATTTCAAATGAGACTGAGTAGATTAAGCTTTCATAGAGTGATTTTCCATAAAATTTCAATATTGACCAAGGTCTAAAGTTTTTGAATATTTTTTAATTTTGGCACAGATTTTTGCCATCTAAATTACTAAAGTGTATTTGTATGAAGATACTAACATATATAGGAGGTAGATAGCTTTTATTTAATACTAATATTGAGACATTTGAAAATCAGTGGATAGATTTGACAACTGTTGCAGATTGCATTCTAAAGTATTTATAGTGGCTGTAAATTGAGTTACAAAGTTATCTAGAGATAATATTACAACGAATTAAGATCTGATAGACCAATAAAAGATTGATGGCTGAGAAAAAGTATCTTTAATAGTATATGAAAGTTACAAATGTGATTTAAATGTTAAATAGAAGGAAAGATATAGAATATAAATATTAAAAGTAGAAATATAGAGATTTGTTCGAGCAGGAGAGAAAGAAAACAGCATAGATCTGATGAAAGGATCCAAGCTTCATGGGATTTCAGTAATAAAATTCATTGATAATACTGGAAGCTGAAATATTTCTACAAAGTTCTTATAAGTTGTCTGATTTAGAATATCCTTTACATTTGATCAAATATGAGAGTTAATTCTTGACATGATAAAGTTATCATGCAAGCTTGCTCTGCCTTCCGCAAAGTGCTATATTCATGGTACATTCCTTATGTTCTTCTCCGATCCAATCAAACCAACACCGCTCCCTTCACACACTTTTTCTACTATCTTTCCTGTCCTTTATATCAAGGGTGATTGTGAATATGTCAAAATTAAAGATATTCAAAACTCACTCTAATATGCATGATAATTTTGAAGGCTTAGAACCATTTCCAATTAAGCTTCTTGGCTGCAGATTTCTAGATTTGGAAACATATAGAAACTGACTTAATATGTAGAACGCGAGGAAGGTGTGACAGTGGCGGTGGCTTGGCGTGGGAGATCCATCGCTCAATAAAATACCATCGGTTTGATTTATATAGAATCACCTGTTTTAAATTGCTAGCCATATTCCGCTGCCACTATCAGAGGCCCGCAATCCTACTGCTGCAGATTTCGAATTCGAATTCCTCCAGTGTAATAAAATATCAACGGCACATTTCGGCCCTGCGATCTGAAGACATCATTGGTGCGAGGCATCACTGTTTATGGTTAAGCCGGTTTAGGGTTCAGCCGTCACTCCTGGGCGCTTCAGCCGAGACCATCTCCTTGTCCTTGTCATTGCGATCGAATGGTCGTCCACATTTACGTTTGTCTAGCCGCTACACCTCCCGAGATTCGCCGAACGATCCGCCCATGACGTCCGCTCACTGCACGACATGATGCGTGTCGAAACTGCTCTCCCCGACAACAATCCATGCCCTCCAAATGTTACAAGAGAATTCGCCCGTCGAGGATCCGTGAACGTCGTACTAGAACGACCTCCACCACCGACAAATACTATCCCAGAGCCCACTCCTCCGGCATCGGCAAACGTTGCCCCGGAATCCACTTCTTTGCCAGCGAGGAACATTGTCCCAGAATCGGCTCCTCCTCCAGCAACGAATGTTTTCCTAGAATTCACTCGGCTGCCGCCAACAGACATTGTTAGAGAATCCACTCCCCGGCGAGCGACGGACATTGTACTAGAATCCGCCACCATTGAGTCGTTTTCCTCCATGATATACACAAAAGTTCGGGAACCGTTCAAATTTTTCGTGTCACCAGAAGACGACGAAGGTACTTGGGAATTTATCGAACGGTTTGAGAGAATACTTTCAAGTCCGCTGGTTTTGGTGGTGCTTTCTTGTCATCCTTCGACTAATTGTAGGAACATGGAGTGTCTATTTCCGCCTTCAAACCACCACCTGTCCTTCGATTGGGACTGTCCACGGATCGAATCTCTCAAGTTGGGCTAGGCTTTGTGAATATCCTTCGCAGCTGAGCTGCAGTCACTTATCAACAGACCTCATGACAATAAGGACAGTTGAAAAGACATCGTTGAGATTTTTTTACCGAACCTTTCAAACACACACGGCCCCCGCTCTTCCTCCCTCTGTTAGTTGTGCCCTCCCTCCTCATTTTCATGCTCTCTACCTCTCTCTATGCCTGCCATCATCACGACAACTTTTTGCAGATTTTTTGTTTTAGAGTTCTACTGTTGCTACACTCCGCCCCTGTTGATGACCTTGTTAGATTCGCATTAAGATTCGGGAGGTGGATTTGGGGGGGGGATATCGGGATAGTGTGCCGCGCCGAAAATTTTCCACGTTTCGACTCGACGCAAAACTTCCAGTGGTATCCTATACTTCTTGTGCGGATGCACTTGGAAAACATTAGTAATTAAAAATAAACCCCTCCCATAAGTAATCTAATAGCAATGAAATCTATCGTCATTCCTTCGCCCCGCAACTGAATTTTTCTCAACGTGTTCCTTCTCAAAACCGTGTAATCAAGGACGATCTAAAGGACATATACACATCGACGTGTGCATTGGACCGGTCAGCCTTTTGTTTGGGACCAAAGACCTGGTTGGCAAATTGTCGTGCAATCCAGGAACTTAATGGTGTGGTCGAAGGTATGAATTCCGGGGGTTCCGCACCCTCCTACATAACCTAAAATACCTAAGCAAGGAAAATACATAAATCGAAGCAATAAACTTTGTGATCCGTCACCCAGGTCTCGAAACTCCCCATCAATAGTTTCTATTTTAACAAAAATGTTCTCGAACATTCCAAAAACCGAGTATACACATTGAAGTTGACAGGGGCGGGTTGAGAGGGGCCCTGCAAACGCATGCTGTCGTCCCCATCTCCAGCGAAGTCCTATTGTTACACACGTCACGTCATCTCGACCGGAGGCTGTTCAGCGAGATTGCCGCTTATGATCTGCCCGACGCTTCTCCAGAGCGCAAGGTTAGCAAGGTTGTTCCTCGACCTCAGCGTGGCGGGATGCTCCGCTCCAAGGATCTGCCGCTGCTTCTCCAGCACTTCCTCCTGCAAAGCCGCCGCCTCCGCTGTCCTGCCCTGATCCTGGTACATGACAGCGAGGTTGCTCATCGACGTCAGCGTGGCAGGATGCTCCGCTCCAAGGATCCGCTTCCGCTTCTCCAGGACCTGCTCCTGTAACACTGCCGCTTCCTCCATCCTGCCCTGGGCCCGGTATGTAGATGCAAGGTTGCCCATCAATCTCAGTGTGTCAGGATGCTCTGCTCCAAGGATCCGCCGTTGCTTCTCCAATACCTCCTCTTGCAATGTCCCTGCCTCCTCCATCCTGCCCTGAGCCAGGTACATGAGAGCAAGGTTGTCCATTGATCTCAGCGTGTCAGGATGTTCCGCTCCAAGGATCCGCCGTTGCTTTTCCAGCACCTCCTCCTGCAATGCCGCTGCCTCCCCCATCTTGCTCTGATCCAGATATGTGAGAGCGAGGTTGTCCATCGATCTTAGCGTGTCAGGGTGCTCCGCTCCAAGGATTCGCCGCCGCTTCTCCAGCACATCTTCCTGTAGCCCCACCGCATCCCACGTCCTGCCCTGAGCCCGATATGTAGATGCAAGGTTGTTCATCGACGTCAGCGTCGCGGGATGTTCCGGTCCAAGGATCTGCTGCTGCTTCTCCAGAACCTCCTCTTGCAACGCCGCTGCTTCCCACATCCTGCCCTGCGCTAGGTACATGAGAGCCAGGTTGTCCATTGATCGCAGTGTGTGAGGATGCTCCGCTCCGAGGATCCACCGCCGCTTTGCCACCACCTCCTCCTGTAAGGCTGCCGCCTCTGCCGTCCTGCCTTGATCCCGGTACGTGAGCGCAAGGTTGTTCATCAACGTGAGTGTGTCAGGATGGTCCGCCCCCAAGATCAACTTGTGCTTGTCGACCACCTCCTCTTGTAAGGCTGCCGCCTCCGCCGTCCTGCCCTGGTCCCTGTACGTGAGGGCGAGGTTGTTCATCGATGTCAGTGTGTCGGGATGGTCCGCCCCCAAGATCAACTTGCGCTTCTCCACCACCTCCTCCTGCAAGGCGGCCGCCTCTGCCGTCCTGCCCTGATCCAGGTACGTGAGTGCAAGGTTGTTCATGGATCTCAGTGTGTCGGGATGCTCCCCCCCAAGGATCCGCCGATAAATATGAAACGATCGTATTAGCAGGCGTTCGCTGTCAATCATCTTCCCGTCGTCTCTAAGAAACCAACCTACGCGACGCATCACCCTGGCGGATTTTTCTGTTTCTGAAGTCTCCGGGTCCATTAAAGGTCCTATCAGCTGACCAACATATCGTCGACAAATTGCACGGGTTTTGTTGTTCCATTCTTGCGGGAACGATCGATCAGAGACATCAATAGTCATAGCTTTGAAAGTTATCGAATCGGCATCTGACATCTCATCCTTAACGACAGCTTGTACGAGACGATGAAGAATGATGCTGCTGTTTTGCCGATCCCACTTGATGAGCGAGCGTGTTTCAAACCTCAATAGCGCCTCCGACAACGCGACTTCATCTGAAACCAACCGTTCCAAATCGTCGTCCATCCCTTTCACCCCGGATTTCAGAAACTCGATCAGGACACCATCAGGATTGAAAAACGCTAGCAGCCGAAAGAGATTAGCCGCGCAAGGATTCTTATTGGCAATTTCATGGAACGACATGAGCCCAGTGGTCGCGACGGAATATGGGTAGGGTCGTGGGCCCTTCGGAATCCAAGAGTTCACGGATGAACGATACTCGACATAATGATTGATGTAATCGGCAAAGGTTCCCGAAATCTGCTTGATGTATGCCCCGGCGTGACTGATTGCCAGAGGCAAGTGCCCCAGTTCTTCCACAACTCTTTGCGCGTCAGACCATTCCTTTGAACCAGGCGAGGCCGTCACACGAGACAACGAACAAAGCAGCTCAATAGCGGCTTTTTCATCCAATAAAGTCATCTCCACACCCTGCGCTGGGATGCCGTCTACATGCGGATTCCGGCTCGTTATCAGCGTATGCTGTCGGGGCCCCCCGAGTGGCAGTAATATCTGAAACATATTACCTGAGGAAAGCATATCCATATTGCCTGTCGAAAGGATATCGAAGTCGTCGAGGTTATCGACTACAAGGAGCCAATCTTTCCGTGCCGTGAGCCAGGATAAAACCTGTTCGGCAATCGCCATTGGACTTCGTTTTGCCGGGGTCGGAATTCCGACTCGTTTCCCTATCCTTTCGTATCCATCCAGCAAGGATGCCTGAGTGACAGCCGAAACCCAATAGATTTGACTGTAGTTGTCTCGATATCGGTACACAAACTCTAAGGCTGCCTGTGTTTTTCCGATTCCGCCCATACCAAATAAAGCGATTCTGCCTTGCGGCAGAGAAGGGTGGCCATCTCGGAGTTGGTGGGAGATAGCCTCGAGGATGTGTTGTGAACCCACGAAGAATGGATTCCGTTCGTATGGCACCATAAAGGGGAGCGGTGGTAAAGACTCAGACATTGAAGTCGATTGGATTTCTGATGACTTTAATTCGATATAGCTTGCTAATCGTTTGGACACTTCTAGAGCCGAAGGACGGTCACTCGGAGAGATTTGGAACAAATCCGCGACGAGACTAGAAAACCGTCGTTGAATGCTGGTTGTCGGTGAAATTTGAGGTATTTGGACCGATGTGTTTGATGTGGTTAACTGAGGGACCAGATAATCCTCCTTGAAGGCTGGTCGTAAGGTCGCGAGCTCGTATAGGACACAGCCAAATTGCCAGATATCCGTTTTGTTGGTAAAACTCGCATTGGTCGAATGAAGCAATTCTGGGGGACGGTATCCCGACGTTCCGCGAGATGCTTCCGTCGGACGGGGTCGTCGCTCAGTGGCTTTTGCGGATATTCCGAAATCTGTCAGTTTCCATAGGTTCGAACTGAGACAGTACAGAACTTGAATTAATCACGAAAGTGGAGAACGGTACCATTGCTCGGTTTTAAATCCCGATGAACGTGACTTCCGGCGTGCAAAAAGACCAGTCCGTCGATTATATGCTTCCCAATAACCCAGACATTGTGTATCCGTTCCTCGGTTGTGCAAGTTGAATTAAGGAAGACCGGCGCCAGATTCGGATTTAGAAATTCAAAGGGCGTGGTCTGTGTCCGGACCGCCGCAATGTATGCTGTTAACGTGGTTTGGGCGAGTTCCATGTCGATATAATAAACACGAAACGCACCCTTCAGCCATCCATGGCGCAAAGCTTCTATGATATTCTTGTGTCCGTTTCTGGATTTGATGAAATCGATGACGGCCGCTTCGCGTTCAATATCCGCTCGGCTGACGTCAATTGTCATCCGGACAATTTTGCGAGCAAAGGTCTGTGATTAGTCCCGTCGCGAAGCGAGTAAAACGCACCTCGCCCGTTTCGGTGTTCTTTAACTAGGGACGTTAGCATGTGGTTGGCGGGGGGACCGAGCCATTACTTTGTACACTTCAGCAAACCCCCCTGATCCAACGGGTTCGCAATGCGCCAACCGCGCGTCCTTCCCACAGGTCCACGAGAACTGATCTTCATCTTCGGGGTCTTGTTGACACATCTTCGGGCACGGCTTTGAGGCCGGGCGTTGACCTTCCTCTGCGAATTAGCGGCCTTCGACCTTCGACCTTCGCTCTACGAATGCAGCCAGCCACGCATGCCAACGGCGGATCGCCGAACGACGGCGAATCCGGAATGCCCGATTCTAGGGCTGTAGCCCTGGAGTCTGCCGGTGTCCACCGAAACCACATCTCCACGGAACCGGAAGCGTCGAGCCCCTTCATTCCTTGACTTCCCGAAAACATACCTGGGGAAATCGTCTCGTTCCTTCCCCTGGAAGAACATGTGGCCCCCGGATGGACCGCAAGCCGCGCCTGCTCTGTCAGGCAGATCCTCGTGGTTTCACAAATCTCGAGGCTCTTCCAAGTGGCCGCGGCCAAATCTTCGTGCTCGGACGAGAAGTGCGATTTCGGCCACTTTTTGTCTGTCTACTGAAAGCAGCTAGAAAAATACTTTGGTATTGAACGCCGTGATCCCGAATTTAAAATAATGATGCTGACAGGGGAGGTTCAGACACGCTCCCCGCGGACTCCCTTTGTCCCCACCATACAGAGCTCGTTTTATCGGTTTCGAACGGAATGGACGAGATGGTCGACGTCAATCGCATAAGTTTCTCGTTTCTAAAGCATAACTCTCCTGGCCTTGGCGGACCTGGGAAGGAGTATCGGGGTTGCTTGCGATCCTTCTCGGGCCTCGATAATTTTGAACTCGCCTTCGTGCCCCCGACACTACGAGGACCTCGTGCCGTACGCCCCATCGATGACACTGAAGCGAATGTCCTTTCAGAATTGCTTCACAGCAGCAGATCCATCGACTAGACTTTACAATCTCCCAAGCGTGGACGAGTTCCACGACCTCGAAATATTAGTGTTCCGCCGCCTCGTACCGGCAGCTGAAACGCTCCTTGATTCCACCCCGTACTCGCCGAAACAATTGTGGCTACCTTTCGAATTAAACGGAGACGACTTTTCTCGAAACTTTTTCGATCCACCAAGCTTAAGCCACTCGGAACGAGTTGAAATCAAGGTCCGTCTAAGCGCTCCGCCATTGGTCGCCATGGAACCCCTTTGAGGACCCTGAACCTCCAATCCCGAACGCCAACGAGTCGATTCTGCTCTAATTCATTGATGCACTTCCGATCTTTAGAAATTAGTGTTCATCATACTATGTTTCGATCCCGAAAGTTGGACTTAACGCTTCATGAGTTTGACAGAGTGTGAATTGTCGGAGTGGAAGTTCGACAACCGTAGGTATATTTGTGGGAGGGAGGGGAGTAAGAGGAGACGATGAAGAACTTTGACAAGGGCTATCCTCATCGATTCCACTGTGCTTTCCGGAAAGGTTGATTTCGGAAGAAGGTGACGCTAATTCTAAAGTCTATTGAGTTTTCAGGCTTGGTGGATACGGAAGAGAAAACAAAATAACAAATGTCACTGGTGGATGACTGAGATGAAGAAACGGAAGACAATAATGTAGCATTGAGGCTGTTCGATAATTGCGAACGCTTGGGAAGGAATAGCAGTTATTAATTTGTCTAGCATCCATCGGATTGAAGTTACAAGTTACATGTTCAAATCGACCTTTTCTGAGCTTTATGATGATCTTGGGGTAATATTTTATTTAAAAGTACTCCTAGCCTTGGTCGGTGTTGGAAATCCGAATTGTGCATCTCATCCCAGGGGGGAAAGTGAGAAAAAAAGGACGGATGAGATAATCATTATGCTTGCTTGAGGCCATAATGGGTCCAAGAAGTCGGCAACTCATGTGCCATTTCATTCATTTGGCCGTCACTCCCTCTGGTTAGCTCCCAATTTGAATTGAAGTCCATATCTATTGTGGGTTTGAATTAAAGGAATGGATAGCTGGGTGTATTCTTTGGAAATAAGGGGGTCCCAGCGCCGTTATTTGGGCATAGTCTGAGGTCTAAATTCACCGCAGAGTACCCGGAGTGTGAATCCATGGTTGAGTGAGGGTCAAGATAATTAACCCGGCAGGCGGGGGCTATGACTGGTCGCGCAATTCAAACGCCACAAATTGCGGAGCAGGGGTAAGCGCGTTCGGCTTATCAGACGATCAATTCGAGCCAAAACTTTGGGCACACTTCACCATCCATCCGCACGGCATACATAGATTACAGGCCGTCAGCTGAAGGACTGTGCATGGTCAGAACGCGTGTCTGGACTCCCGTGTATGTCAAAGGCGCAATTTATTTGCCCACCATTTTTCGGGGATTGTGTGCGACCGTGGGGGTCAAAATTGATG
>Ga0335081_10006729_pt1 | contig 18321 bp, 13 predicted proteins | sample Lox_Sample_35_FD_206713 | JGI IMG/M metagenome (GOLD analysis project Ga0335081, IMG submission 206713) | Soil microbial communities from Loxahatchee National Wildlife Refuge, Florida, United States - Lox_Sample_3.5 | ecosystem: Environmental > Terrestrial > Soil > Wetlands | place: USA...
CTCCAGTAGAACGCCGCGAATACCAGCACAATTCCGACGTTTGCCATCAGCCGCTCCCAGACCTGGTGCCTGAAGAACAGGACATCCACGCCGACCACGACGGCTACCAGCGCGAGTACGTAAAGCACGACGGCTGCCGGTCTTCCCATCGTCTCGTTCTACTATGTGCGACGGGTTGGAACAAGAGCGGCGGTCGGCGCGGCCGTCATCGCGCCGCCCGGTCGCATGCGGACCGGCCGCGGACATCCAGCCCTGCACGACAACCGCCGCCTTAATGATCTTCATCGCGGCAGATGAGTGTGGTCAAGCCATCAATGCGGTGTGGCGGCACTGAGCACTGCTCATTGCTGCGAGCTGATGGGTCGTCCCGGCGTCGGGGCTTGCGGTGAGACCGGCGGAGCCTTGGCGGCCAGGTCACCGAGCCGGATAGCGCCGGGGACGACCACGCGGGCGTTCATCCCGCGGAGCCGCATTTGCCGGCCGGCACGACAGTTGACAAAGCGCATCGCCTCGGCACCGAAACGCTCGACGAACTTCGCGCAACCCAGGTGCGGGGCCTCGCTGACCTGCAGCACGGCCCGCCCGACCGCGAGCAGGCTGCCCGGCGGGAGGTTGTCAAGGCTGAGGTCCAGGTCGATATACAGCTGATCACCGGCCAGCGGCATCCGGCCGGTCCCGCCCGCGACCAGCTCAGCCGCCCGCGCGTTCATCACCGTCACCTGCCGTTGCGCGTCGGCCGCTCCATCCGGCGTGCTCTTGCTGCCGCGGGCAAGCCAGTTGTCCCCGGCAAGCCCGGTAACCCGGTCCAGAATCGCCTCGGCCAGCACCTCTCGCTCGCCCACCGCGGGGCGGCGGACAATCAGCACGAGCCGGCCGCCGTCCTGCGGGCAAGCGCGGATGTGACCGAGCCCGGCCGTCAGGCGCTCACGCGACAGATGCTCCATACCATGATTGTCGCCAGCTGCCGATGGCATGGCGAATAGAGGTCCCGCGGACCGGGCCGCAGCGTCCCGGGCGCCTCCCGGTGATATCGTCCCGTGAGGCCTCCGGACAGCTCTCCCCGCGGCACCCGGATGAGTAAGTTCGATTGGGCGTGCCAGCGCCTGTTCTGCTGACCCTGCCGCTCGGCTGGCGGGTCACGCATGCTCGCCGGTACGGTCAATATTCGCGGGCGCGTAATTGACCGGCCGGAGGTGGGCGGGCCGGCAGAAGCGGTCGCGAAGATGCCGTACTGCCGGCCGGCATTCTCAGGTTGGATGGCGGCTGCTATTTCGTCGCCGTCACCGCCTGGATGATGACGGCATACAGGCGGTGCCAGCGCGGTGCGTGCAATCCCGCTGCGGTCAGCAGATCAGCTGCCCGCCGTCTGGTGCGTGCCTTGCCTCGCCGTCCGGCCGTCAGGGTCGGCAGCAGCAGCGCCGAGAACAGGTCGGCCAGGACAAGGACGCCGCCAGGCGCGAGCACCCGGGCGCACTCGGCCAGCCCGGCCCGCTGGTCCGCCCAATGATCGAAGGAGGTCGTGCTGACCACCAGGTCGAAGGCCGCCGGGGGCCAGGGCAGCTGCCCGGCCGTGCCCACCACGAAACGCAGCCGGTCATCAGCGGCGGCGGCCCGGGCCACCGCGATCATGGCTGGCGCCGCGTCGATCCCGGCCAGGACCCCGGCCTGCGGGGCGCGGGCGGCCAGCCGGCCCAGCAGGTAACCGGTCCCGCACCCGACGTCGAGTACCCGGCCGGGCGCCGGCACGCAGGCCAGGGCCAGGTCCGCCGTGCGGTCGGCGATCTGGTGGTGCATCCGGCCGCGCCAGCCCTCGTCATAGCCATGCGCGCGCTCGCCGAACGCCGCGACATCACGATCACGGGCCATACCTGATCCTGACATCCGCGCCGTACGGATGCCGCCCCTCCGCACGAAAACACCGGCACCCGCCTGGCGGCCATAGCGGGCGGCCCGACTGGCGGGCCTGCCCCTAGTGGCGCGGCTGGCCATCGGAGGGGGCCATCCTGGCCCCCGGGCACTGCCGGTGACGGCGATGACTCGCCCGCACTGGCTATGCTGGCCGACTTTCCGGGCCGTGGAAAGGATTGCCTCCGATCACGCCGGACCGGCATCGCACGACGTGGGTATGCGCCCAGCCAGGACCATCTGTTCATGTTTCAGACAGGTGGTGCCAGCGGAGGCCGGGATGCACATCGTATCGGTGCTGCTTGCCGTATGGCTGATCATTGGCGCCATCGCCGCCGGTCAGCGCGGCTATTCCAGCGGGCCTACCATGCTCCCGAGAGCCGAAGCCAGGCCGCACTTGGTGGTCCCGGGACGTCCCTCATCGCGGCATGACAGCGCGTTTCCGCGGAAGCGGCTTGTGAGGTTCTGCACAATACGAGGTGGCAGGCTCGCGGTGGAGGCTTCGGCTGCGGGCGTGCTCGTCTACGGTGCGGCTCGGCGCGGCGGCTGTGCCGGGCGCGGAGGTCTCGGCCACGGCGCCTGACCGTGCAGAGCGTCACCTGGCCGGGCATCATCGGGCTGAGCGCCACCCAGCAGCACCCTGGTGAGCTGGTTGCTGGTGTCGAGCAGCTGGTCGAGGGCGGCTGTCATGTGATCATCCGTGACCCGGATGGGTGCGGCCCGGGCAGTCTCCTTAGCAGCCGCTCCGCCGGACGCGGCCCCGCTGCCCGGTCCGTCCTCGCACGCGAACAGCGCCGCCTTGCGGATGAGCTCCTTCAGGAACGAGGCCGTGACTCCCTCGGTGCGCTCGATCACCCGCTCCGGCTCGGCCAGGTCGAGCAGCACGTCGCCTTGGTAGAGCCGGACGAGCCGACGGCGCGCGCCCGCGTCGGGCAGCGGGAGTTCGGCCGCCAGGTCGACCCGGCCCGGCCGGGCGGCAAGCGCGGGCTCAAGGATCTCGGGTCGGTTCGTCGTGAGCAGGAACGTAACGTCGATGTCGGAGTCCAGCCCGTCCATCTCGCTGAGCAGCTGGAACAGCAGCGGATGGTGCCCGATGACTGGCCCCATCCGCGGCAGCCGCTCCTCGCCGATGAGGTCCACGTCCTCGACCACGACGACTGACGGCTGCAACGCCCGCGCAACCTTACAGGCTTCCCCGATCCGGCCGAGCGCGGGACCGGACAGGACGATGGCCGTCACACCGTCCATCTGACCCAGCAGATAACGTACGGTGTGCGTCTTGCCCGTTCCCGGCGCGCCGTGCAGCAGGACCCCGCGCTTGAGGTGCTGGCCGCAGGCCCGCAGCCGCCCGGCGTGCCGGGCGACGCCGAGCACCTGCCGTTCGACGGCGTCAAGCACGCCATCCGGCAAGATCACATCAGGCCGGCCGACGGCAGGCCGGTCCAGGAACGTCACCGGCACCTGCCCGCCGAGCTTCGGTTCCAGCCACGTGCCGACGGCAATCACCTGGCCGCGGAACACGCTCCGCTCGCTGACCTGCCGCCGGATCTCGTCCAGGGTGCTCGCGATGCGGCCGGCGTCCGGTCCGGCGACATCGAGGATCACCTCGGCATACGGGCCGTACTCGCGCGCATGCACCAGCAGCGCGAGCCGGGCACCGTTGTCGTCGACAAGGTAGAGACCGTGCTGCACGCAGCTGCGCGTCACACCGCCGGGCCCGGCAGGCAGGGCGATCGTGGTCACGCCGCCGGAACCGAGCCCGTGGCCGCCGGGATCGGCGATCAGCAAGCCGATGCCGTAATCCATGCCCCGCATGGCGCCCGTGATCCCCACCAGCTCGAACCGGCGGCCCGGCCCGGCCAGCCAGGCGTCCAGCCCCGCCTGCAGGTTGACGTGCTCATACGACGGCCACGACCCGGACACAGACGGCAGGCCGCCCGGATCCGCGCCGAGGTGGTCAAGCAGCAACCGCCGCAGCGGCTTGTCCTCGGTCCGCGCGGCATCCACCGCGCGGTATACCAGCCGCCGCGCGAGCCGCGCGACGTCGGCAAGTTCCGGCTGCCGCGACTGTGCCGTGCCCACCCCAGCAGCCTAGACGCTCACCCGCGAGGCGGCGACTCAATATTTTCGGCTGTAACGACGCAGCCCCTGCGGCAGATGAGGATGCCATCTTTCGCGGCGCAAATCACAGTTGGTTCTCTCCTCGAGCCCGCCCAGCACATCGCTCCCGAACTCGCAGGGCGGCTGGGAACGGTGAAAGCGCCTCGATCTCGCGCTCACGTAGCCGCCTGAAGCGGCGAAAGTCTGGCTGACATTACAGGTAATTCATGCGAATGGTATTTGTGGGGTTGACAATCCCGGTATCGGGGTACAGATTTTCTCCGGAGATTGAGGTGTACTCGGTCTTCAATGAACGCTTGCCTGAACGCAAAACTAGGCCTCGCGCGGATGCTAGGTGCTCGGCTGCCGCCTTTTCTCCCCTGCGGAGGGAGCATTCTGCTCTGATCAGGAGGCACTCTGCGGCAAGTGCCACCCAGCCGCCTCGCTCGACCGGGACGTAGGCGCGAACTGCCCACTGCTCGGCTTCGTCTGTTTTTTCGAACCTGAGCGCCGAGCGTGCCTTGGCGGCGAGGGTCTCGGCTTCTAGCCAGTAGTAGCCGATGCGCCGTGCAATGTCGAGCGCCGAAGCGAAATGAGCATTGGCTTCCGGTTCGTTGGACCTGCGGCTGGCGAGGTCGCCCAACCCCCGGCGCAGATGTCCCTCGTAGTCAAGAAAACGCCAACGAGGGTCGGTCGCATGTCGCAGCGCCGCAGCGTAGTCAGCCTCGGCTGCGTCGAGCTGGCCATGCGAACAGCGGAGGTCTGCCCGGTTCCGCAAGAACAGGCAGCTGTAGCCGGGCGCACCTCGTTCCAGGTGCGCCGCTTGCTGAAGAGCTTCTGTCAGCAGTTCCTCTGCGTCTTGGAAGGTGCCGAGCCCTGTGGACAGTTGCCCTTTGCGTCCCGTCAGCTTGTAGGCGGGGACACCAGGCACCTCAACGAAGAGTTGTTCGGCCTTGTTGAGGGTTTCCTCGGCCTGGAGATAGATCCCAACCTCCATCTGTGCTTCCGCCAGGTCGAGCAGCAGCTCCAGGCACCGGTGCGAGTCGGCCTGCAGGCAGGCCACACCTTCGTGGTAAGCGTCCAAAGCCTGGCCCGGCTGACCGAGCTTGACAAGCAGCATCCCGGCCTCGCCGAGCAGCCGGCCCTTGGTGGCCTCTGCAGATTGGGCGCGGAAAGCGGGCGAGCTGATCAGCGAGTCGACGAGGTCGAGAGCGGATTGGTAGCTTCCCCACCACAGCAGGCGCCAGTGCACCCGCTCGTCGCTCCATGCAGCAAAAGCCGCGTCGACATCATCAACGGCGAGGGCGTGCCAGAACACGTCGAGCAGCGGCTGGATCTCGTCGATGGCCAGCGGGTTGGCCGGCACTGGCCGGGCGCGGGCCAGCGTCAGCAAGTGACGGTGCAGGCGCCGCCGCTCATCGGAGTCGAGGCGGTCATAGCAAAAGGCCTTGATCACCGGGTGCGAGTCGAACCGGACGATGGCGCCGTCCTGATTGGGTGCTACCAGGGCGGATGAGCTCAGCTGCCGGAGTGCATAGGTGGCGGCCGAGCCGCGTGCCCGGCTGCTGTCCGGTCCCGCGGAGTGGGCAGCCGTGAGCTCTTGGAGCTCACGCATCTCCAAGCCGCGCGCGCTGACAGAGATCCAGTTGAGAATGATGCGCTCGCGGGTTCCGAGATGGTCGTAGTAGTGAGTCAGCAGCCTGCTGAGGCGATCGGCAAGCGTGGTCTCGGCGGGGAACGTCAACGGCACGTCAGCCTTGCCGATATCGTCGGCGATGCCCCGGTAGCGGACGTAGTCGATATAGACAGTAAGAGCCAGGGCATGACGGCCGTAGGCATTCGCAACCTGCCGGACAGATCTGTCCGGGCCACCGATACCGCCTGACCTGAGAAAGCCGATCGCCGCGTCAAGCTGCAAATCCGGAAGCTCTTCCTCGAAATATCCTTCCATTTCCGTGAATTCGTCCAGGCGCACACGGCTCGTGAGTGCTATCGTGGTCCGTGTGTCGGAGGACAGCACGAAGCTGAAAAAGCTCGCCATCTCGCGACGGCTGATCCGGCCGGTCGCCGGAAACCCAGGCGTTTCGTGCACTATTCTCTCGAATCCGTCGAGAACAATCAGCGCCGACCGGTTCTCGATTGCCTCTTGCAGAAGCGAGGTCCGTTCAAAGGTGCTCTCGTGAGCGGCGGGGTCGAACCCCGGAATCAGGTATCTGCAGGTCTCGAGAAAGAAGCGTTCCACATCCTCATCCCGGTAGAATGAAAACCAGATCAACGCATCGAACTTCCCGGGTCTTTCCGTCAGATGATCGGCGACTTTCCGCATCACTGAGGTCTTGCCGGTACCGCCGATGGCGACAATGTTCACGAGATGTACGTCATCTCGTTCCAGCAGCCCGGCGATGCGCCGGACCTCCGCACCGCGGTCGGCCCAGTTCCTGGGAAGCGCGACCCCGTGAATATACCGGGGAGCCAGCCGGGTGACCTCGGAGTGCCGGGCCGCGGCCGGGCGCCCGTTCCGCAGCGTATGGCCGGGCGGTCTCCCGTGATCTGGGCGCCAGATCCAGGCTGTCGTTGCGGTTTCCTTAACGGTGACCTGAACCGGCCAGTACGCGTCAGCCTCAACGCTGTGCCGCGCAACTTCTTCGAAGAACCAGGCGGATGCGATGACCGCTAGCGCACTAGAGGACTCGGCGAGGGCGTTCTTGACTGCGGCGCAGTCCAGGAGCCGGAATGTCAGGTTGATCGATGCCGCAGTTGCGCCGTGTTTGTCATAGTTGACCTCGCCGGCGTGCAATGCCATCCGAAGCCGGATTCGTTCTTCAGCCGGATGAGCCCTGTTGTGCGCGGCGATGGCTCTGACCAACGCGGACGGCAGCGATTCCACGAAAACAATTTTGGGCACTTCGGCAGGGACCAGAACGAACACGCCGTCGCCCCGGTCCTCGTGATGACAGCCATCCCACAGGATGCCCACCCGGGCGAACGCTTCCTGAATGGCCCGGTAAAGACCCTCACGGACGACCACCTGGTTGCGGTTGGTGCGACGTCGATCCCCGAACCCTTCAACGTCCACGACGACTATGGTCCGGTGAACAGCCAGATTCTTATCCGCTATCTGCCCGCCCCTCGAAACATACAGAAGCGATGACCTCACCAAAATCCTATCCCAGTCACTGTCATGCCGAGACCTGCCGAGATCGGTGTGAGCAGCCTGCATGAACGGGCCGAGTGAGTCTTGGGCGGAGTGCGCCTGACTGGGCTCGGACGTACGGGTGGCACGTCTGTACCATACGGAAGCGAAAGCGGGCCGGGCGCGGGATCGTTCGGCGCGGCCCGATAGGAACGACAAGGATCAATTGACGATCGCTGTCACCTTGGCGACATACAGGCGAGTGCATAGATGCACGGGTGCGCAACGACCGCTCATCGGCAGAAGAGGACGTCTCGGTGTCGCCGATCTGTCCTGACAGCGGTGCAGGCCGGTTTGTTCTGCGTGGCTGAGTGCGCCAGGCCATCCTCTGCCTTCACCGTTGCATAGCCCGGAAGCCCACTGGTTAAGGCTAGATATCGAATATGATCCGCGAAAGCTGGACAGGCTTCGAACACCTGAGCTAAGCTGCCTGTGGCAGAGCCCGGAACTCAGGGAGTCAGCATGTCCCGCGGACCACACGCCAAGCCGTCACCGACCGCGCAGGCCGCGGCCCCGGTAGCAGCCGCCATCGGGACGCTCGTCATGATGAGCCCGTCCGCAGCAAGCCCCCGGCCAGGCCGGCCAGCAACGACCAAGACGCTGCGCGCCGACGCCCTCATTGGGCGCACCGCGCAGCAGACCTGCGCCGTCCGGCCCGGGGACACGCTGACCTCGATCGCCAGGCGCTTCTACGGCAACCCGGTGAAGCGGCACCAGATATACCAGGCCAGCACGTTCGGTACCAGCAATCCGGGCCTGAGCTGTCCCGGCCCGAAGCTGACGATCCCGGGGCTACGCGTTCATCCTCTGCTGCGACATATGCCGCGAGTGCGTCTGGGTGGAGGCGGAAGACTTCGGCGCCGAGCGGCACTGCCGGCCCCATCACACCCTGCCCCGTGGGCTTGACATCGCGGCCCTGCTGGCCGGTGAGGGCGGCTGGGGGTGCGGGACCTCACCGGGGACGGCTGCCGCATCGTCTGGGCCCGGGCAAAGCCGAAGGGACGGGAACCATGAAGATCGCGGAGGTGCCGCCGTGCGCCATCGCCGCGGCGCTCGTGCCTGCGATCGCGATCAGGCTTCACACCAAGTCATCGGCCGACACGGGACAGCTCGTGCCGGCCCGGCAGCCGATGAGCACGCTCACGGTCACTCAGGCAGCGACTCAGCGGGCGTCATCGGAGCCCGAGGACGGCGGGTCTGACGGATAGTGAACAGGACAGGGTTCGCCGCGACCGCTGACACGGGCACGATCATCGGCTTCCTGGTGATCGTTCTTGTGGTCGGGGTCGCGATCAGCGGGTTCCACCACGCCAGGACCGGCGTCACCGTCCCGCTCGGACCCGCGACGGGAGGGCTTGGTCCCGAGGCGATCATCCCCGGCGCGACTCCCGGGGCGGCGATTATCCCTGGCACGAGTACCCCCGGCCCGGCGAGCAATACCCCCGGCCCGGCGAGCAATACCCCCGGCCCGGCGAGCAATACCCCCGGCCCGGCGAGCAATACCCCCGGCACGCCCCTGCTGGTCAACCCGATCGGCAAGGGGCTGACTTCCGAAAGGGTCGACATGGGCGTGGATTACGGCGGGTCCGGCCTGCTGTACGCACTCGGGAGCGGCGCGATCACCAGCACCGCCAATGCGGGCTGGCCGGGCGGAACGTTCATCTGCATCAGGCTAGAGGACGGGAAATACATCTACTACGCGGAAGACATCACCCCGGCCGTCAGCGTCACGCAGACGGTCACGGCGGGGCAGGTCATCGGGACGGCGACGGGCGGTCCCAGCGGGATCGAGGTCGGCTGGGCCGCAGCGCCGGGCACGGGCACCACAATGGCGGCAGCGACGGGGCAGGACGCCGAAGGGCTGGCGGAGGGTGACGCTGGCGACTTCCCCACCGGCTACGGGGTTGCCATGTCGGACCTGATCAAGTCCCTCGGCGGTCCTCCAGGGAACGTCAACGGTCCTGTCCAGGGCACGGTTCCGGCTGGGTACGGATAAGGAAGCAGCGCGTCCGCCCACCAACGCTGGAGCGCCTACGCCGAGACCGCACCATGATCACAACGAATTACAGCCACATTCGGCGACATTGCGAAACGGTAAAGACTTGTATGCGAACCAAGGAATCCGCCGTCGGTCGATACGTATTGCTATAGTTAGGCCGCTGCTAAATCGAAAGATCACCAGCTTCCCTGGCGGGAACTTGCGCTCACGTACCCACTCCATGCCCTCAGATCTCAATAATGGCACGGCCGAGAATCTGTCCCTCCTCCAGGGCAGCGCGGGCCTCCTGGATCTGTTCCAGGGAATATCGGTTGGTCACCAGCTTCCCTAGCGGGAACTTGCCCTCGCGCACCCACTCCAAGAAAAGCGGGAAATCGGTCTCGGGTTCTGTGGCACCGAGGCTCCCGCAATAGTGGCGCTGGTACAGAAGAATTGCATTCAAGTCGACCAGGACATCGGAGACAGGAATCCCGAGGAGCACCGCCATGCCACCTTGGTTGTCCGCCCTTGGTCCTCCTTGCCTGACAGCCTCCAGAATCTGGAGAGTGGTCGCAGGCGCGCCGACCGCGTCCAGAGCATAGTCAACTCCACCTGGGTTGATCGCCCAAATCGCGTTTACCGGGTCGGTATTCGAGGCATTGACACCATGGGTAGCGCCGAACTCCCTAGCAAACTGCAACTTACGGTCGGCCAAGTCCACCGCGATAATGGGATCAGCGCCAGCAATAGCAGCGGCGCCAATCGCCGACAAACCGACGCCCCCAGCGCCGAATACAGCCACCGACTGGCCAGGCCCGACCTTCGCCGTGTGCAGCACCGCGCCGGCTCCTGTCAATACGGCGCAGCCGATGAGGCAGGTGAGATCAGTAGGGTCCGAGGATGGCATAGGGACGACCTTCTCCGCGAACGTCACCATGTGCTCGCTCCAGGTAAATACATCGCCGTCAGCGATGACGGGCCGTCCGTGGAAGGTCGCGCCGGTTGGCTTCGAAACAGGCAATCCGCTAATGGGAATCCGGGGAACCCATGTAGAGATGACGTGATCGCCTTCTTTTACGTGAGTGACTTCCTTCCCCACGTGTGTAACGATACCGCTGCCCTCATGGCCGAGGGCCATAGGCCTAGGCAACCCGGGGTTGCGCAGCTGGTGGACCTGGGAATAGCAGACACCGCTCGCGAAGTTGCGGACTATGACCTGGTTCGGACCAGGATCCGGGATGTCGATTTCTTCGATCACCAACGGCTCTCCGTACTCTACCTGTATGGCGGCCCTGCTCTTCATGACCATCTCCTTCGATCGATCAAGCCCCTCCCCATACCTGTCCCGGCAGTCGCCCCAACAAACACCCGCGCTGGATCCGCCTCCGCTTCGCCTCGTATCGGCAGGAGACGAAGCCGGCAGGCCTGACCAGCCCAAACGAGGCTCAGCGCGATGGGTCCCCAGGAGATGTCAGATAACCTCCTGCAGGGCCGACAGCCCTCACGGCGCGGATGGCGGGACGAGGATCCCCCGGGGGGATGCGGCTCCGGCGGTGTCCGGATTATGCTGGCTCTGATGGCGAGCGCCGACATCGGTGAAGGGGCATCAGCGCCATGCTCGAAACCGATCCTTCCTTCCGGCCTGTCCGGGCCCGCGAGGGCTACCCGCCACTTGAGGATCTCGGGCTAATCGGAGACGGGGCTACTGTGGCCCTGGTCGGGCTGGATGGCAGCATCTACTGGCTGTGCGTTCCCCGGTTCGACTCCGAACCGGCCTTCTGCGGTTTGCTGGACCGTGAACGCGGCGGTCATTTCACGATTTCCCCGGACGAACTGACGGAGGCCAGGCACCACTACGAGCCTGACACCGGCGTGCTGGTCACGGAGCTGCGCAGCCCTACCGGCCTGGTCCGGCTCACCGATGCCATCGCGCTGCGGTCCGGCGCTGACCTGACCGATGATGTTCCCGGAGGCCGGGGCGAGCTGATCCGGTCGGCGGTGGTCCTGGACGGGAGCGTGCGGCTCCGGGTTGAGCTGGAACCCCGCGGCGGTGCCCAGACGTGGATGGCAGCCAGTGGCCTGAGGCTGAACCCCTCGCGGCGGCCGGACCTCCGGCTCCACCTGCGGTCCAGCCGCCAACTGAGCGGCGTGCACGGCACCTACGATCTGAAGCAGGGCGATTCCCTGGACCTGGTGCTGTCCTGGGGCCGCTTCCATCGCCATCATCGTTTCGACGCCCCGGCGATGCTGCAGGGCACCGCCGCGGCGTGGCGCCGGTGGATGACGCACTTCAGCTACGAGGGTCTCCAGGAACCGCTGGTCCGGCGGGCGGCGATCACCCTGAAGCTGTGCGACCACTGGGCCAACGGCTCGGTGGTCGCCGCGCCGACGTCCTCGCTGCCCGCGCCGGTCGGCGGGGTGCGGAACTGGGATTACCGCTACACGTGGATCCGCGACGCGGCCTTCACCGTGTTCGCCCTGCGCCGGATCGGCTTCGGCACCGAGGCCGACGCATTCCTGGGCTGGGTCCTGGACGCCTTCGAGCAGAGCGGGCAGCCACGGATCATGTACGACCTCGACGGCAGGCCGGTGCCCGATGAGCGGGAAGATCCAGAGCTCGAAGGCTACCGGCGCTCCGCCCCGGTGCGATGGGGCAACGGCGCGGCCGACCAGCGCCAGCACGATGTCTACGGCGAGATACTGGACTGCGCGGACCAATGGGTCCGCAGCGGCGGCCGGCTCGAGCCGCCGCTGTGGGCGGCGCTGGCTCAGCTGGCCAACATGGCCGGGGAGGCCTGGCGGCAGCCGGACCAGGGCATCTGGGAGGTACGCAGCGAGGGCCGGGTCTTTACCTATTCCGCGGCGATGTGCCAGGTGGCCCTGGACCGGGCCGCGGCCATCGGCGAGCGGCTCGGCCTGCCAGGACCGGCCCCGGCCTGGCGGGCCGCCGCCGACAAGCTGCGGCAGACCATCCTGGACCAGTCCTGGGACTCCGATGCCCAGACGCTGAGCGAGCATCTTGACGGCGGCGGCAGCCTAGACGCCAGCCTGCTGGCCCTTCCGCTGCGGCGGGTCCTCCCGGCCGGCCACCCGCGCATGGTGGCCACCGCCACCGCCATAACCGAGCGCTTGTCGGCCGGCGACGGCCTGCTGTACCGCTACTTGCACCACGATTCGCCCGATGGCATCGCGGGCGATGAGGGCGCCTTCGTGCTGTGCAGCTTCTGGCTGGTCGACAACCTGGCCATGCAGGGCCGGCTGGACGAGGCCGAGCAACTCTATGCCTCGCTGTGCGCCAGAGCGAGTCCGCTCGGCCTGCTGTCCGAGCAGATCGACCCGTCCACGGGCGCGTTCATCGGCAACTTCCCGCAGGCGTTCAGCCATATCGGCCTCATCGCCAGCGGCGTGACCCTGGCCCGGGCGCACACCGCCACAAGCGGCCATGCAAGCACGGCACGGGCGTCGGCATGATCGGGCGGCTCGCCATCTTCGGGGCGACAGGTGACCTGACCGCGCGCTATCTGCTGCCCGGGCTGGCCGCGCTGCGGGCCGCCGGCCAGCTCGGTGACCGGTTCCAGCTGGCCTGCGCCGGCCGGGAGGAGTGGGGTACCGAGGACTTCCGGCAATGGGCGGCCGCCCAGCTCGATCGTCACGGCGGCCAGTTTCCAGCCGCCGCCAGGCGGGCGGTCGTGTCGGCGTCGAGGTATCACCAGGCGGATGTCGCTGATTCATCCAGCGTCGCGGATGTCATCGCCGGCGACGGACCGGTCGCCGCCTACCTTGCCCTCCCGCCGGCCGTTTTCCCCGTCGCGGTCGCCACTTTGCACGACGCGGGCCTGCCGCCGGGCAGCAGGATCGTCCTGGAGAAGCCCTTCGGCGAGGACCTGGACAGCGCTGTCGAGCTGAACCGGCTGCTCGCCGGGCTCGTGCCCGAGTCCGCGGTGTTCCGGGTTGACCATTTCCTGGCCATGACGACGGTGCAGAACGTACTCGGTACCCGGCTGGCCAACCGCATGCTCGAACCTATCTGGAACAGTACGCATATCGCCGAGGTGAACATAATCTGGGACGAATCGCTTGCCCTGGAGGGCCGGGCAGGCTATTACGACGGCGTCGGCGCGCTCAAAGATATGCTGCAGAATCACCTGCTGCAGCTGCTCTGCCTGGTCGCGATGGAGCCGCCGATCAGCCTCGGCGAGCGCGACCTGCGCGACCGCAAGCTGGATGTCCTGCGGTCGGTGCGGCCGCTGGCCGATTCCGACGTCGTGCGCCGCACCCGCCGGGCTCGCTATCTGGCCGGCCAGATCGGCGGCCACCAGGTCCCTGCCTACGTGGACGAGGCAGGCGTCAACCCCCGGCACGGCACCGAGACCTTCGCCGAAATGGAACTCGACCTGGACAACTGGCGCTGGCCAGGAACGATCTTCCGGCTCCGGACCGGAAAGGCACTCGCGCGAGACCGCAAAGAGGTGGCCGTGCACTTCCGGCCCGTACCGCACCTGCCGTTCGGCCACAGCGGGGAAGCCCTGCCGAACGTGCTGCGGTTCGGGCTCGATCCAGAAAGCCTCACCCTGGACCTGACCGGCATCGGGGCCCGCGCGCACACGCTTGTCCCGCTGGAGCTGACCGCCCGGATCGATCCGCCCGAGCTGCCCGCCTACGGCCGGCTCCTGCTGGACGTGCTGAACGGCAACGCCGCCTTGTCGATCCGCGGCGACGAGGCCGAAGAGGCCTGGCGGGTCGTCACGCCGGTGCTGTCAGCCTGGTCGAAGGATCTCGTCCCGCTGCTGGAGTACCCGGCCGGCTCCGAGGGCCCGGATCCCGCGGGGGCATCACCGCCATGACACCAGGGCCGCCCGCCACCGAGGACGTATTCGGCCAGCTTGCGGTCGTGTGCGTCATCCCGGTCGTAGTGCTCGACGACAGCGGCGGCAGCCCAGCTGGCGGGCACACTGGCCGACGCCGAATACGGCGCCGCACCCGGCGCGCTCGTCATGACTACCCCGGCGACACCTCCACGGCCCAAGAAGAAGGAGTCGACAGCCTCGTCGCCTGCGCCAGCGCCCGTGCTGACCGCTAGCCGGCGCGACACATCGAAACAAGCCACCGCACCCGTCAGGAACTAGGAGGTAAGGCTGATGGGAGCAGAGGAAGATCTCGACGTCAGCAACGGTGCCGCACGCCGATGACCACGCCGACCCGGCCGGTTCTGCGCAGCCAGCGGCTGCGCCTGCTCAATCACCAAGGTGACGCGCTGCGCCTGGGAATGAACTGGACCGAGGAGGACCTAGGCAAGCCGCAGGTCCTGGTGGACAGCGCTTACGGGATGGGTCACCCCGGCACGTTCCACTTCCGTGAGCTGGTCCGCCGACGGCGGCGTCGCCGTGCTTTACGGCAATCTGGCGCCCGGCGGCGCGATGATCAAGGCGTTCTCTGTGCCCCCGGAGATGCACGTGCACACCGGTCCGGCACGGGTCTTCGACTTTGAAGACGAGGCCGTGCACGCGCTGGTCGGCCGCAAGGTGACGCCGGGCGACGTGCTGGTCATCCGCTATGAGGGCCCACGCGCGAACGGCATGCCTGAGATGTACTACGCCGCTGCCATCCTGTCCGCCGATGCCGTCCTGAACACCACCACGGCCATCGTCACCGACGGCCGGTATTCCGGCGCTATGCGCGGTCCCTGTGTCGGGCACGTGGCGCCTGAGGCACTCAGCGGCGGTCCGATCGGGCTTGTCGAGGAAGGCGACCTCATCGAGATCAACATCCCGGAGCGACGGCTGGCGATCGTCGGCACCGGCGGTGAGAGCCAGCCGCCGGAGACCATTGACGCGAAGCTGGCCCAGCGCCGCCGTATCTGGAAGCCGCCGAGGCGCCGCCACGACACCGGCATCTTGTCTCTGTACGAACGGGTGGCCAGGGACGCCGCGGAAGGCGCGTCGATCACATAAGAGCCGGATCGGGGCCGCCGCTGAAAGGTGAAACGAAGTGGCTGACAACACCAGGCAGAAGACCGTGGTTATCACGGACTACGACTACCACGACGTCGACATCGAGCGGACGATCATCGAAGAGGCGGGTTTGCGCCTGGCGACTGCGCAGTGCAAGAGCGAGGACGACGTCATCGCCGCCGCGCGGGACGCGGAAGCGATCATCGCTCAGTACGCGACCGTCGGTGCCAAGGCGATCAGCGCGCTGACCCGGTGCGAGGTAATCGCCCGGTACGGCACGGGCACCGACATCGTCGACGTAGACGCGGCCACGCGACGCGGCATCCTGGTCACCAATGTGCCCAGCGACTGGTGCCAGAACGAGGTAGCCGATCACGCCATGGCCCTGCTTCTCGCCGCGGCCAGGAAGATCTGCGTCTATGACCGCGCGACCCGCCCCGGGGTGTGGCGGTGGCAGTCTGGCGAGCCGGTCCACCGGATGCAGGGACGTACCCTCGGGCTGCTGTCGTTCGGCGCGATCGCGCAGGCGGTCGCGGCCCGGGCCGCCGCGTTCGGCATGCGCGTCGTGGCCCATGACCCGTACATGGCACCCGGCGACGTGGCGGCCCGCGGCGCTAGCCCGGTATCGCTCGGCGACCTGATCGAGCACGCCGACTACCTGGTGATCCAGGCGCCGCTCACCGAGGAGACATACCACCGCATCGGCGAGGCGGAGCTCCGCCGCATGAAGCCGACGCTGATCCTGGTCAACACGGCCCGCGGGCCCATCGTCAATGACGACGCCCTGTACCTGGCCCTCAAGGAGGGCTGGATCGCCGGGGCCGGCCTGGACGACATCGAGGAGGAACCGGCCAAGCAGCGGGACTGGAAGCCGGCGAACCCGCTGTTCGGCCTGGACAACGTGGTCATTACGCCACATGCGGCGTACTACTCCGAAGAGGCGATCCGCGCGGTCCGTGACTTCGCCGCGCATGAGGTGGTGCGGGTGCTGACCGGGCAGCCGCCGCTGTCGCCAGTGAACGCGGCCCAGCTTGCGATCGTTCAGCTCCGCCACTCGCCGTGAGCCGCCACCGGCCGCCGGCGAGGAGTAGGCAGCCTTCTCAACCTTGTTCGGCGGACGTAGGCTCCTGGAATGAGCGAGTCGGCAGTTGTCGCCGTACCGGAGCGGGCCGGGCCGTCTGGTGCGGCCGCGGGCCCGGCCCGGCGCTGGTGGATTCTCGGAGTGGTCGGGCTGGCGCAGCTGATGGTGGTGCTGGACGCCACGATCGTGAATATCGCGCTGCCCTCGGCCCAGCGGGCGCTGGGGTTCTCCAACGCCGACCGGCAATGGGTGGTGACGGCGTATTCGCTGGCCTTCGGGGGCCTGCTGCTGCTCGGCGGCCGGCTGTCGGATCTGGTGGGCCGGCGGCGGATGCTGATCATCGGCCTGGTGGGCTTCGCCGCGGCCTCGGCGCTGGGCGGCACGGCGACCGGTTTCGCGACGCTGGTGATCGGCCGCGGCTTGCAGGGGGCGTTCGGCGCGATGCTGGCCCCGGCCGCGCTGTCCACGCTGACCGTGACGTTCACCGATCCGGCCGAGCGCGGCAAGGCGTTCGGCGTCTACGGCGCCATCGCCGGGGCGGGCGGGGCGGTGGGACTGCTGCTGGGCGGGTTGCTGACCGAGTACTTGTCCTGGCGGTGGTGCCTGTACGTCAACGTCGTCCTGGCGGTCATCGCGGTCACCGGCGCGGTGCGGCTGCTGGCCGCACACCCTCGTGATCCGGGCGTCCATATCGACTGGCCGGGAACGTTCCTGGTGGTGGCCGGGCTGGTGGCGGTGGTGTACGGGCTGTCCGAGGCCGACACCGCGGGCTGGGGCGCGCCGTCGACCCTTACGCTGCTGGCAGCCGGGGTGGTCCTGCTGGCTGTGTTCGTGCTGGTCGAGCGCCGGGTCTCGCATCCGCTGCTCCCGCTGCGGATCGTCCTGAACCGCTTCCGCGGCGGCGCGTACCTGGCCATCGGGCTGTCCGCCATAGGCGTGTTCGGGATATTCCTGTTCCTGACCTACTACCTGCAGCTGACCCTGGCCTACTCGCCGGTCAAGTCCGGCCTGGCCTTCCTGCCGATGATCGCGGCGATCGTCGCCGCGTCCACGACGTCCAGCGGGGTGCTGATGCCGCGGGTCGGACCGCGGCCCCTGGTCCCGGTCGGCATGCTCCTCGCGGCCGGCGGCCTGAGCATGCTGGCCGCGCAACTGGGCCTGCGCACCAGCTATCTGGACTGGATCCTGCCTGCCCTGCTGCTGGTCGGGGCCGGCCTGGGCGTGGTGTTCGGCTGCGCGCTTAACACCGCGACCTACGGCACCGGCGCCGCGGACGCGGGCGTCGCCTCGGCCCTGGTCAACACCAATCAGCAGGTTGGCGGTTCGATCGGCACCGCACTGCTGAACACCCTTGCCGCCAGCGCCTTGACCAGCTACGTGCTGACCCACGGCCACGGCCCGCTGGCCCTGGCCGGAGCGGCGGTGCACAGCTATGTCGTGGCGTTCTGGGTCTCGGCCGCGCTCCTGGCCGGCTCCGCGGTCGTGTGCAGGCTGGTGCTGCCCTCCGGCACCTTGGCGGCGGCCGCCCGCCCGTCAGCCCCGCCCGCCGCACGACCAAGGGAGAAGATGAGCGCCCGTGAACCCCGAGCCGTCTTACAGTCCTACCCCGCCCACCCCGGCCTCGCCCGGCCCCTCCCCGCTCCCGCCCGGCCGCCCCGCCGCACCGCCCGGGCCCGCCGTGATCACCGTGTCGGCGGCCTACGGCGCCGGCGGCAGCGTCGTCGCCCCGGCCGTGGCCGGCCGGCTCGGCCTGCCCTTCCTGCAGCGGGTCACCACGTCCGAGGGCCACATCGCGGAGCCCGGGCCGTGCGACGAGCAGCTGACGGCGGAGGAGGTCAAGGCCACCCCGGTACACCGGCTGCTGGCCCACTTCACCCAGGCGATGCCGGCCGGGCCCACCCAGTCGCCGCCGTCCACCCACCACCAGGACGCGCACCTGCGCGGCCACGGCGAGGACGGGATCCACCGCCTGCTGGCCGCCGGCGGGGGCGTGATCCTGGGCCGCGGGGCGGCGGTCGTGCTCGGCAAGGACCACGGCTTTCACGTCCGGCTGGACGGCCCAGCCGATTACCGCGCCGCCCAGGGAGCCGCGATCGAAAGCATCAGTGAGGAG
>Ga0335081_10006731_pt1 | contig 18319 bp, 20 predicted proteins | sample Lox_Sample_35_FD_206713 | JGI IMG/M metagenome (GOLD analysis project Ga0335081, IMG submission 206713) | Soil microbial communities from Loxahatchee National Wildlife Refuge, Florida, United States - Lox_Sample_3.5 | ecosystem: Environmental > Terrestrial > Soil > Wetlands | place: USA...
GCGAGAGGAGGGAGGTTGGCTCTCTTTTTGGATCCCCGCTTTCAGTTAGGAGGCTGTTATGCACGTCGGAATGTTGTGGTTCGATGACAATCCCAAGCTGGCATTGAAGGTCAAGATTGAGAAGGCTGTGGCCTATTATCGGCAGAAGTATCACCGGGAGCCGAACTTATGCTTGATTCATCCGGGTATGATGGATGAGGAGAAACCGGAGTTTGAACGCATGACCGTCCGTTCTTATCGGCCGATCCTGCCGGGCCACTTATGGATCGGGGTCGAAGACAAGGGTTAGGCAGGGGTTCCGTCTCCGATCGCGACCGCGACGGCAATGGCATGGCTCTCGCTGTGGCTGATGCTCACCGACCATTCGGTCAGTCCAAGTTGTTTTGAGTTTTTCTGTGCCCGGCCGTACAGGCGGAGCACGGGCGCATTCTGTTCATCGCCCAGGATCTCTATCTCCCGCCAGGTCACGGCGCCGATCCCGCTGCCCAGCGCCTTCGCGACCGCTTCCTTGGCGGCAAAACGTCCTGCCAGCGATTCGGCATGCGCGCCACATTGCTCCAGTTCGGCGGGGGTATAGATGCGCCCAAGGTAATGTTGCCCGTGGCGCTCGATCACAGCAGCAACGCGGCCGATCTCGATCAGGTCAATCCCGGTTCGTAGGATCATGGAGTGTGAGTCCAGACGAGTCAGGATCCGGCGGTGGCCACGGCCAGCCGGTCCGGATGGATGTATTTGCGGGCCACTGCGATGACCTCGGCACGGCTGACTGCCCTGACCAGGTCCGGATATCGGCGGTAATAGTCGAGACCCAGGCCGTAGCGTTCGATATTGAGGAGCGCGCTGGCAACTCCGCCGTTTGATTCCAGTGACAGGGGCAGGCGGCCGATGAAATTCGCCTGGCTGTCGGATAGTTCTTGTTTGGTGACGCCGTCTCTGACAAATCGCTTCAACTCGCGGAGGATCAGGTCGCTCGCCGTCCGGATATTGGCCGGGCTCACGCCGGCGCTCACGGACCACGAGCCGGGACCGATGCCCGCGCTCAAGTTGGAATAGGCATAGTAGGCCAGGCCGGATTTTTCACGGACGGCATCCCCGATCCTTCCCATCATGCCAAACTGACCCAGGATCGAATTGGCCAGCGCCGCGGCCAGATAGTCTGGATCGGTGCGGAGCGGACCGTCTGTTCCGATGATCAGATCGGACTGGGATTTTCCGTCGATCGTTACGTGCCGCCGGACGGTTTCCTTCAAACGTTTCAAGGCCGGCAGGGGGGGCGGTTCCATTTGCCGGGGATTGGTCCAATGGCCGAGCACACGCCCGACGGTATCGATCACCTTCTTCGGCTCGATGGCGCCCGCGACCGCGATGACCATGCCGCGCGGTCCAAAACTTTTGCGATGATATTCCGCCAGGTCCTGAGGGGTGATCGCCTGAATGGTTTCAGGAAATCCATCTTCGGGCCGCGCATAAGGATGATCATGGAACAGGATCTCATCAAAAGTCAGATCCGCCATGTCGGAGGTATCCTGGGCACGCATGGCAAGGCCTGTCAAAAGCTGGTGGCGCAGTTTCTCCACCTCCGCCTCCGGAAAGACCGGCTGGCGCAGCGTTTCCGAAAGCAGATCAAGCAGAAGCGGCAGATCTTCCACAAGGGCGCGGCCATGGAATGCCGTTGTATGGACTCCCGCATCAAATCCCAGACTTGCCCCAACCGCTTCCAGTTCGTTATATAGACTGTCAAAGCTGTGCTTTTCGGTACCGCGCATCAATGCCGCGGAAGTGAAATCGGCCAGGCCAAGCTTTCCATCCGGATCAAATATGCTGCCGGCACTGACATAACCGTTGATGGATACGGAAGGACTGTTGAAGTTGCCCCGGCACAACACCGTGATGCCGTTCGGAAGAATTTTGCGGTGAATATCTTCCGGTCCCGGCAGGGAGGCTGTGCTCGCCAGGGATGATTTGCGTGGAGGGCACATTATTTGCCAGCCTTTCCCGCCGGAAGATATGTCCCAACCACGCGGTTTTGCGGGCGAAGATAGGCGCGCGCCACGCGTTGCACATCTTTCGGCCTGACCGCGGCCAGCCTATCAAGATAGGTCAGAAACCAATCGTAGTCTGCGAACATCTCACTGTGGCCGAGCCAGAAGGCCTGATTGGTGATATTTTCCATGCCATAGGCGAAATTGGCGCGGGCCTGCTTGATGGCGCGTGCAACTTCCTGTTTCGATACCAGCTCGTCCTGGGCGCGTTCAAGTTCCACATCCAGCGCGGCCAGCGCCTCCTCCGCTTTGCGCTTGGGATGCACGGTCAGTGTAATGTAATAAAGGAAAGGATCGACCGTGGCGGTCGAGCCGCCCGAAAGGGAGACAGCCAATCCCTGATCCACCAGAGCGCGATAGAGGCGCGAGGTCTTATTCGAGATACCGCCTCCGCCGAACATATTCAGATTGGACGGGCCGGCCAGCAGGCTGTCCAGCACCGACAGAGCAAAGAAATCGGAATGCGACGCGGCGGGGACATGATACGCGACCTGCAGATAAACGGTCTCCCCCTGGCCTTCCACGGACAGCCGTACTTCACCCGGCGGTTCCGGCTCGGGCCTGGCCATCCGCGCCGGCGTCGGACCGCCAGGAACCCCTCCAAACAATTCCCGGATGCGGCTCAACATCTCCCTGGTTTTGAAATCGCCCGCGACGCCCAGGACGGCATTGCCGGGAACGTAATAGGTGCGGTAATGATGATAGAGGTCGTCGCGCCTCATCGACCGGATATCGGCCATGTCGCCAATGACCTCATGGTGATACGGGTGCACACGGAAGGCGGCCTGTTGCACTGCTTCACCCAGCTGGAAGAGCGGCTCGTTCTCGTTGCCCTGGCGCTCGGAGGCGACGACCGTCCGCTCGGAAGCAAACTCTTTTTCATCGAAGACGCTGTGCCGCATTCGATCCGCCTCGAGCCGCAATGCCAGATCGATCTTGCCGGCCGGCATGGTTTCAAAGAAAGTCGTCCAATCGAGAAACGTAAAGGCATTCCACATTCCGCCATCACGCGCAACGGCCTTGTCCATCACGGAAGCCGGATATTTGGGCGTGCCCTTGAATTGCATATGTTCAACGAGGTGAGAGATCCCGGTCAACGGCGGGGCTTCATCCCGCGAGCCGACCCGGTACCACATCCACGCTGAGATCAAAGGCGCGGAATGGATTTCTTTAAGAAGGACGGTCAAACCATTCGAGAGCTTGGTTTTTGTATGTTCGGGCATGGGCGCAGATTATACCCTTTCACTTGCAGATCAGTGAATTGTTGATCGAAATCGCGTCTGGGTTAAGAACACAATACAGCGGTTTGATGGTGCTTTCCAGACCCGCCAGGGCGGGATGCAGGTCGGTCTGGTCGAGCGCAATGTCGACCGGGATGTGCAGGGCCACCGGGACCGTCGTCTGCACAGGAACGCTGAAGTTCAGGACCACGTTCAAATTGGTGCCGGCCGGCAGGGTCACGTCGGCATCCGAATCGATATTGAATGTGCCCGTCGAGATTTTGACGTGTGCATTCGGAATCTCCACCGCCTCGGCCAGCGAAATGTTCGTGGTGGTTTGCACCGGGATGGACAGGCTCAGTGGGAGACTGGACTGCACAGGAATATCGGTCTTGATGTGGGCGGCATCCATTCTTTCAAAGTTCGAATAGAGACCGCCCGCCAGGCCCGTCCCGACCTGGCCGAGATTCAAGCCGCCCAGGCTGCGCAAAGCGCTGATGAGCACCAAGAGCAGGATGATATTCACGCCCATCGAGATCAGGCTGGCAACGGTCCAAAGGGCCGGCAGGAACTGTCGTTTGGATTTTCCCCCATCCGGCCCGGGCGCCGCGGCAGGAGGAGACTGCAGGCGAGCGGCCTCCGAGACCGAGCTGGCATCAACCAGCCTGGCTTTCGGCAGACGATCGATGGGAATGCCTTCATTCTTCATCCCGCCCAGGATGGCATGCAAACGGTCTGCCGGTGTTGGTTTCGATTTGTTACCTGGCTTCGTCATACGACCTCCTCGGAAACACATTCGCCTCCGTCCAGATCTGAAAAGCAGAAATGCTTTTTGACAGGAACGATCCACCTGAGATAACTTCTGCGCGACCCGTGACGCACCTTATTCTATCAGAGACAGCGCAACCTCATTATCCGGCGTGCCAACTTCTTCCGAATGTGACTTCGGCTTGTATCGTACCAGTTTTTCCCATATAATGTATGGCGGTCTGCTACAACAAATCAGGAGGACGAAAAGTGTCTGAAACAAATTCATATTGGATGGCCGTGATCGGGGCGGGACCTGCCGGATTGTTTGGGGCGCGCGAGCTCGCCAATCAGGGCGCGCGCGTGGTCATCTTCAATCGCGATATCAAGCCTGGGGGACTTGCAGAATATGGGGTGTACCCGGATAAACACAAAATGAAGGAGGGCTTTCGCAAGCAGTTCCGCCAGGCGCTTGCCAATGATAACCTCACCTATTATTCCAACGTCAAGGTCGGGGCGGCCGGCGACCTGACCCTGGACGATCTGCGTTCGCTGGGATTCCAGGCTATTCTCGTCACGGTCGGCGCGCAAAATGAAAAACTGCTGGGCTTGCCCGGGGAGGACCTGGCAGGCGTGTATCATTCCAAGCCGGTGGTCCTGGCCTACAACAAGCTGCCGCCCTTTGACCAGCAGAAATTCCGTTTCGGCAAACACTGCGCCATCATCGGGGCCGGCAACGTGATGCTCGATCTCGCCTATTACTTCATTCACGATATCCGGGCGGAAGAAGTCATCGCCGTGGTGCGACGCGGACCTGCCGAGGTCAACTTCACCAAGGAAGAGATGACGCGCACGATTGCCAATTTGGACCTGGAGGCGTTTGAAGCGGAGATGCAGCGGGTGACGCCCGCCCTGCTGGCGATCAATCAGGACCCGCAGCTGGGCCGCCATAAAGTGTTGGATGCGCTGCCGAAAGCCGAGCCCAAATTCGGCAATACCCGCTTCCGTTTTGAATTCCTGACTTCGCCAGTTCAAATGATCGGCGAAAACGGGGTGGTGAAACAAATGGAGGTCGAGGACAACATCCTGACGCTTAAGGACGGCGTGCCCCGGCCAAAGGGCAGCGGCCACAGGCGCACCCTGGACGTGGATACCGTGATCTTTTCCATCGGCGATAAAGTGGATACTTCGTTCGGCCTGCCGTCCGATTCCAATGAATTCATCAAGAATCCGTCACCGCGTTATCCCATTGACGGTCTATCGTATGAAGCGTTTGACCCAAATAGCGGGGCGGTGATCCCGGACGTCTTCATTGGCGGATGGGCACGCAAGGCCAGCGAAGGGCTGGTGGGATACGCGCGCAAGGATGGGATCAATGCATCCAAAGCCGTCTGGCAGTACTTGCAAACCCTGCAGCCCACCGTTCCAAACCTGGAAGGCGTGGCCGCAAAGATGAAGGAGCTGAAGAAGCCCGTCGTCACGAAAGATGACATCAAAAAGCTGGAAGCGGTCGAAGCCGCCGAGGCCCAAAAGCGCGGGCTGGAAGAATTCAAGTTTGTCAGCAACGAAGAGATGTTGCAGGCGATGGGATTGACGATCACCGCCTGAAGCAGCAGATCACCCCGATCGAAAAAGCCGCGCCCGGGCGCGGCTTTTTCGATCCCCGGCCCCTATCGGCACGAACCCGGATCGGCAGCTGCGATCCTCGTAATGTTATCGATCTGCTGGTAGGAAGAGGTGTTCAGCCACAAGCCAAAGAGGCTGGCGTTGGGATAATAGGTAATTTGATAGCAGCCGTTCAGCTGTGCCTTTTCATAAACACTTTGCGAAACATCGAAGTCGTAGGCATTGGCGCTGGTGGTTGCCGAAAGAACATAACGAGCACAGGTTTCCCCGTTATCGCCGCAGTTGTCCTCCGCAATCGTTTTGTCAGCCAGTCCCAGGGTGATGGTCCGCGCACCGCTGGAAAAAGAATAAAGGGTAAGGGCCGCGAAAACACAACCCGCGACGATCAGGAAGGCCCCGAGCGCACCGGTCAGAATCCGCGTCGGCGCGCGCTGGTTGCGGCGCAGGACGGCCATGCCGATCCCCGCCAGGCCGATCACCAAAAGCAGCAGGATCGTTCCCAGCGGGCCAAGAAACGCCTGAAGTGGATTGGCTTCATATATGACAGTACCCATAATCTCTCCTTTTATCGCAATCATAAATGGAAATGACGTTCCGACCATGGCCCAAAAGGACTACAATGAGCTCAATCAAAAGATGACCAAACGCGACCTGATCTTTGGCAAACCACTGATGAACGCGGCCGGGACGCTCGGCTTCGCGCCGGATCCGCATGCGCCGGTCGCCTGGGACGATTTTGGGGCATTCATCACGAATCCGATCTCACTGCGCCCTCGCACGGCCGCCTCCCAACCGGCCGTGATCGAATATCCCGGCGGGTTTCTGCTGCATACCGGTCTGCCGAATCCCGGACTGGATACGGCGCTCAAGAAATATGCGCGCCGCTGGAACGACTCGCCGTTACCCATCCTGGTTCATCTCATGGCTGATCGTCCGGAGGCGACCAGGCACATGGTGCAGACCCTGGAGGGCCTGGAGAATGTCATGGCGGTCGAACTTGGCTTTGCACCGCTGCTCGCAGACGATATCGTCTCCATCACACTGGAAATGTGCATCGGCGAATTGCCGCTGATCCTTTGCCTGCCATGGGAGCAGGTATTGGCGCTGGGCCCGCGCCTGACTGCGGAAGGCGCCGCTGCCATCAGCACGGCCGCGCCGCGCGGGGCGCTGACCCTGCCGGGCAGCGAATTAATTGAAGGAAGATTGTTCGGTCCAGCCTTGTTCGCCCAGTCCCTCGAAATTGTTCACTCCGCCGCCAGGCTTGGCTTCCCCTTGATCGCGGCGGGCGGCGTCTATTCCAAGGAGAACGCCGGCACACTGATCGCGGCCGGCGCATTGGCGGTCCAGACGGATTCCGCTCTGTGGCGGGGACCAGACAGCTAAGATTGCTTTCCGTTCTGAGCCTTCTTGTGGTTGTAGTCTTTGCCGGTTGCATTGGCAAGATGATGGCTGTGAAGATGTCCGGCCATCCGCTCCCGCACGTCATGCTCTTCATAGCGCGCCTTGCCCCGCGGATGCAGTTCGCGCAGGTCGGCGATCTGCCTGGCCTGCTTGCGCTCATAGGTTTTGCCCTGCAGGCCGGCGATCATCACCTTGATATCCTCCAGCTCTTCCCGCTGGGACTGCATCATCTCCAGCACAAACGTGTGCATCTCGGTGACATGCTCATGGTCCTCCTGGGCGCGCTTCTCCTGCATCTCGGCGATCTTTCTCTGATTAACCTCCGATAACGTGGCATACAGCAGCACGATCGAGCTGACGGCCACGCTCATCGTGTTGAGATAGCTGTTGGCCGTCAGGACAAAGACGGTGTTGCCGGCAAAGATGATCAATGGCACAAGCAGGGCGATGGTCACCAAAATGACAAAGCGGTGCGTCAGGAAACGAACCGGCCAGGGGAGAACGTATTTGTCAAGAAAATCATTGAGATGAAAGCCTTTTTCCATTGCAGACTCCTTTTGAAACGAGGTCCTGGACCTATTTTTCCAGCCAGATCGTGAGCGGCCCGTCGTTATGGATTTCCACCAGCATGTGTTCACCGAACCGGCCGGTTTGAGTCGGAACTCCCTGCCCATGCAACAGTTCCACAAAACGATCCACCAGCGGCCCCGCGACTTCAGGCAGGGCCGCCGCGGTGAAGGATGGCCGGCGGCCCCCCCGGGCATCCGCGTAAAGCGTGAACTGGGAAACCACCAGCGCTTCGCCCTTCACCTCCAGAAGCGACAGATTGGTCTTCCCCTGCTGATCCTCAAAGATGCGAAGGTGGGCCACTTTCTCGGACAGGAAGCGGGCCTGGGCCTCATCATCGCCCTGACCGATGCCCAAGAAAATCAACAAGCCCTTTCCGATTTTGGAAACGACTTGTCCGTTCACCGTGACACCGGCCTCCGAGACGCGTTGGATTAATGCGCGCATGATGATTCAAATATGCGGGGGGCCCTGCCGATCTATGGCAATTGCAGCGCGGTGCGGACTTCTTGCATGGTCGCTCGCGCCAGGAGGCGAGCGCGGTCGGCCCCGTTGTCCAGGATATCCGTCAGCAGATCCCCCTGGGAGGCGAGCTCGGCGCGCTTGGCCCGGAATGGCTCCAGGTGCTTGTTGAGATTCTTGGCATAAAGCATCTTGCATTCCACACAACCGATCCCGGCCCGGCGGCATTCCAGGTTAACCATCTCCACATCGCTTTGCGGAGAAAAGATCTTGTGCATGGTAAAGACATTGCAGACATCGGGGTTGCCAGGATCACTCCGCTTGATGCGGGCGGGGTCGGTGACCATTTCCCGGACCCGCTGCGTTGTTTCCTCGGGCGTGGCGGCCAGTTCGATCTGATTGTTCAAGCTCTTTCCCATTTTCTCTTTGCCGTCCACACCCAGTATCTTCGGGTATTCGGTGTTTTTCATTTGCGGCTCGACCAGCACTTTGGTGTTGTAACGATAATTGAATGAGCGCACCACCTCCCGGGCAAACTCGAGGTGAGGCGCCTGATCGATTCCCACGGGCACCACATCGGCCTTGTAAAGGACGATGTCGGCGGTCATCAAGACCGGATAACCCACCAGACCATAGTTGACATTGTCGGGCTGTTGGCGGACTTTTTCCTTGAAGGTCGGCAGGTCGGTCAGCTTGCCGAGCGGGGTGACCATCGAAAGCAGGGTGTGAAGTTCCATCACCTCCGGCACGTGCGATTGAATGAACAGGATGGTCTCTTCAGGACGAATCCCGGCGGCCAGCAGATCCAGCGCGATCTCATACGTGTTCTGACGAAGGTTCTGGGTATCCTCCACCGTGGTCAGCGCGTGAATATCCACGATGCAGTAGACGCATTCGTAATCGGCCTGCAAGGCGACATAATTTTGGATGGCCCCCAGATAATTTCCCAGATGGGCCCGGCCGGTCGGCCGAATACCTGAGAAGACGCGTCCCTTTTTCTTTGACATTGCTTTGTTTATCCTTCAACCATTTTGCCGACCAGGCCCAGCACTTCGCCCGGCTCGGCGTGACGTTTGGTCTGCAGTTTGGAATAGATCAATGTTCCGTTCACCCGGACCTCGAAACGGCCCCCGTCCGAGGGAATGAGCGTCACCGATTCGATCACGTGCTCCAATTCCTTGAGCAGCTCACTTTCCAGGCTCACGGCCCGGTTGGTATAGTGTCAGACCGCGCAGTAGACGATTTCAATTTTGAGCATAATGACCTTCTCGAGGCATGAAAATGAATGTTAGAAAATTATAACATGCCGCGTGTAAGTCTTGGCACAGCCGGACCGCCGCGCTATAATTGTGAACAAGGAGAAAGTCCATGCCCGTTTATACATATCGCTGCGAAAATTGCGGCGTGCAATTTGAACGCCAGCAATCCTTCACCGACCAGCCGCTCAAAGTCTGTCCGGAATGCCGCAAGAAGGCCTTGAAAAAGGTGATCTCGCCGGTGCGGATCGTATTTAAAGGTTCCGGTTTCTATGCCACCGATCACAGGTCTCCGTCCGGCGGCGATCCGCCCCGGTCTGCGAAAAAAGAAGATTCCAAGGAATCGCAGCCGAAAGAAACCAAGCCTGCTGAGAAAAGTACGAAAAGCCAATCATAATCAAAGCCGCCGACCCGCTCGCCGGCGGCTTTGATTTAACCGTCCCCCCCGGAAGACCGGAGCATCGGTTTCGAGCAATGGAAAGATTCGTTGAGCCTGTATCTTCTAGATGCCAAGGAGCATGCCCATGGCAAAGTCATCCCGGATATTCAGCCTGATCGCAGTCTGTGGCCTGGCCATCAGCACAATTTCAGCCCGGGGCGGGTTGATGGCGGCAGCCACGACGGCGCCGTTCTCACTGGACTTTACAACAGTGGCCTCAGGCTTGAACAAGCCGGTCTTTGTCACCAATGCCGGCGATGGCTCCCAGCGGTTGTTCATCGTGCAGCAAAGCGGCGAGATCCTGGTCATGGACCATGACGCCTCCAGTCCGAACTCGACTGCCTTTCTGGATATTTCAAGCCTGAGCGGCTTCATCAGCTCTGACAATGGAGGCGATACCGAGCAGGGCCTGCTCGGTCTGGCATTCGATCCGGGCTATTCAAGCAACGGATACTTTTATATTACCTATACCACCGACACCGGCGGGATTCCCTGCCCGTATGTGCCCACGAGTGGTCAAACCTGCAATTACACCACCACACTGGCGCGCTATCATGCGACGCCCGCCTCCGATGTGGCGGACTCCGCCTCCGGGTTCGTCCTCCTGGCGGTGCCGAAGATATACAGCAATCACAACGGCGGCATGATCGCTTTTGGCCCGGACGGTTATCTCTATATGTCCGTGGGCGATGGCGGCAGTGGAGGCGACCCGGACGGCAATGGGCAAAGTCTCGATACATTATCCGCAAAGATCCTCAGGCTGGATGTGGATGGACCGCCGGATCTCGGAAAGAATTACGCCGTTCCGCCGACCAACCCTTTTTATGGAAGCAGCGACCCGAATGTGCAGCAGGAAATATGGGCGTATGGGTTGAGGAACCCGTGGCGTTTCTCGTTCGATAAATCAAGGGGCGATCTCTATATCGGCGATGTCGGACAGGACCGGCAGGAAGAAGTGGACTTCCAGTCCCATGCCAGCACGGGCGGACAAAATTACGGCTGGCATATTCTGGAAGGCAATCTTTGTTACCGGCCTTCGACGGGATGCGCAGCACCCCCCAACTACGTCGCGCCGGTCACCACATACAACCATGGTACGAATGATTCCTATGGCTGCGCATTAACCGGCGGCTATGTTTATCGCGGCACCCAATCTGTGCTGATGCAGGGCTATTACTTTTATGGCGACTACTGCTCGGGCAAGGTACTTGGCTTGATCAAGAACGCAAGGAACACCTGGACCTCCTATCTGGTCGCCTCCACCAGTTACCAGATCTCATCTTTCGGACAAGATGAGGGCGGTGAACTCTATCTGACCGACTTGAACGGCCAGGTGATCAAGATCTCACAACACCCTGCCTATGCCACAAAAACAATCCCATCCCAGGGAGGCTTCGATGGATTCATCATCGAGACCAGCGCCGGCAGCGGGGTGGGCGGAGTGCTCAATTCGACGGGCAAATGGTTCAGCGTGGGAGATACAACCGATAACAGGCAAGTCCGGGCCATCTTGTCATTCAATACGGCCGTCCTGCCGCCTCTGGCGGTCGTTGATTCAGCCACGCTCAGGATCAGATTGAACAGGATCAGCAGCGATCCTTTCTCGATCCTGGGCGATCTTGCGGTGGATATGGCAGTTCCAAACTTTGGACCCAGTCCTGCGCTGGAGGCAGGGGATTTCCAGGCTGCCGCGGATTATCCCGATGTAGCCACATTCAATTCCGTTCCCAGCGGAGGCTGGTATTCTGCACCAGTCTCTTCCAACCTGAGCGCGATCAACCTGACCGGCACCACCCAGTTCCGCCTGACCTTCCCGCCCAGCAATGATGACGGCATATCCAATTCTGCAAGTTTCTACAGCGGAAGATATGGCGTCAGTTTCCGCCCGCAATTGGTCATTCAGTATCACAGCCCTTGATCGGATCCGTCGGCAGACTGCCCTGGATTCGCAGCGGCATTTCACTTCTTTCTTCGGGTATTTTATCCCTGAGGTGCCGGGAGCGGTTATGTTATTCGATACTTCGCGGCCATCTTCTGGATCGTCTCCACTCCGCGCAGAGTGGATGGCTTGCCGAGAGTCCTCTCCAGCACCGCGTTGGAAAAGGTCGATTCGCTTTGCTTCTTCCGACACAACCAATAGAGTTCGCGGCCGCGGATGTGGAAATCATCAATGGGAGTGCGCAGGGCCCGCACCCGTTGTTGTGATGGATCGTCCGGTGGTTCCTTGAGGAAGGCGAGATTGAAGGCCGCTGCCGCCTCAAGCAGAGATGGAGGAAACGGCCGATAGGCGGCTATGGCCCTGAGTTCCGCCTCGGTTCGGATAAAGGTCGCCACCTCATACCCAAGCGCTTCACGCAGCCGGGATTCGATCTTCTTTTCGAGAGCATTCCCCCCCTTGGAGCTCGCTTCAAACAGAACGTTGCCGCTGGCGATGAACGTCTCGACGTTTGAAAAACCTGACAGCTCGAAGAGCGCACGCAGATCATCCATTTTGACGGTATGCCCGCCGACATTGATCGCGCGCAGAAAGGCGAGGTAACGCGCCATGCTAGGGCCGGACCCCCCAAACTGCAACCGAGCTTCGGGTCACGACCACCAGCCGGCTGAAATCGGCAGAATAATCCATAAATAGCAGCGGGCCGAGATCGACCGTCCCGACGATCGATTTGCTTGAAGTATCGACCGCCTCAAGCTGGCCAGTGCCCGGGTCATATCCCAGGACGGACTGCCCGTCGGACAAAACGATCATATTTTGAACGACGTCCCCCAGAGGGATCTTTCGGAAGGCACTGCGATTGGATGAAAGTTTCCAGATCAAGATCCGCGGGATCCAGGTATTATTGTCCCGGTCATTCAGTTCTGCCTCTGCAATCAAAGAATGACTGTCGGGTGAAAAGAGGATCTGGGCCGTGGCATGCGGGGCGATCCCATCATAATAAACGACCGGCGTATTGTCTGCCGAGGTCAGATCGTAGACGGCAAATATATTTGATGACGTTGCAAGATATCGGCTGTCCGGCGAAAAAACCAGGCTGCCGACATTCTCCTTTAACAAATAGGTTTCCCGCAGCGCGCCGCCGGAGACCTGCCAGACATGAACCATGCTGTCGCTCCCGGCGGCTGCGATCAAATTTCCGTCCGGAGAAAACGCAACTGCCCGTACCGCATAGGACGGGCCTTTCAAGACTTGCGAGACGCTGCCGTCCGGGGCATTCCAGACGGTGACATTCCCGGTGCCGGTCCCGACCGCGATCAGATTCCCATCCGGTGAGAAGGCCAGGGCGGAGTAATCCGCCTTCGCCTCCAGGGTCTGCGTCCACCTCAAATTGCCGGTCTTGGAATCCCTGAGTTCCAGCGAATATTGTTCGGGATACCGAACGGCCAAAAACGCGAGCTGATCCCCCAGGGGCGAAAGGGCCGCGCCGGTGATTCTGACAATGTCGCTTGCAATGTCCCATTGATACAAAAGGGCCAGATTCTGAAAATTGAAAAGGCTGATCGGCGGCGGACCGGCGGGTGTATTCGTGACAACGACCTGAGGCGTGCTGCCGGCGGGCGTGGGCCGGCTGCTTGGAGGGGAGGCCGGCGTGACCGTTGGTTCGGGAGACGGCCCGGGCCTAAGAGAAGAGATACTGCACGCGCTCAGCACGAAGGCCATTGTGGCACACAGTATTGTTCTTGAACAAAAGAAGCCAGACCTCGTCATGCAGGCCTCACGGGTGCAATCTCTGCTCGATGCGCGGATCGGGGACGAGCCAGGGCGCGGCGATCAAAACGAAAACTGCGCAGGCAATCCATGAATTTGCAAAGGCCAGCGGAATGGCGATGGCAGACAACACAATGGGAAATCGCCCTTTGAAGTCAGCCCACAGCACGAGGCCGTTGACGCGTTCCATCGCTTGACACAGGTGGGGGTGATCATGCCGGTAAATTCCGAGCTGAACAAAGCTCAACACGTAGCTGAGAAATATCGGGAGCCACGGGCGCAGCGCCGCCGGATCCGCCCGTTGAGGCGGTCTCAATTCCAACACCATCCCGGTGATGATGATGGCAATCACGCCGTCACGGAAGGCTGCCCACCGGCCTTTATCCATCTCGATATTTTACTTCATAAAGTTCCGCGCCAGAATTTGCACACCGGATTCAAGCCTGCAGCCAGCTTGTGATCCCATTGCACTCACCCTATTAACCGGGCAGGGTGATCCCTCGAGCTCACTTAACCCAGCCTCCGCTTCGAACGCTGCCCCAACGCCTGCACCCTGGGTCCAGATTGGGTTTATTGGCTTCCAGCCGGATCCAATTCGCCGGCTATCGTTCCACCTCCCGAAAGCTGGCCACTTACCTTCGCAGAAAGCCGTGACCGATGTCGCGGCGCCTGACTCCTTCAACTCCCGGCACTCCCGTGGCTTCCCGCAGATAATTCCCTGGTTGAAGGAGAGCTGATTCCATCCAACGCATTGCCTGCGCGGGGCCCCGTTCGGGCAGCGGCCTTCGGATGGGACCAGCCGAGGCTGATCGAATAGGATCTGCATGAGCGCAGGCCGCCGCGATTTTGGCGGGCTGACCTCACCGGCCCCCACGGAGCGACGGGAACCCGGCGTGCACGCCGCGGGCAGATCTCGTGTTGGCCGGATCCCGCCGGCGGGCCTGCCTTCAACGGGTTTCTGCTAATATGGCGTTGGGGTTGTGATCGCGATCGGTACAGGAGCGGGCTCGATGGGCAGATTGGGACAAACGGCCTGGTAGGGCAATGCGCTCCCAATATACTCCTGCCACTCGGCGCGGGTCAGGTTTCGGTTCAAACGGGAACAGGAATCAGCGATCATGTCCTGCGGGGGCCATTTCCACTTGTGAACATTCTCGTAATAATCGCCCGCGAGCGCATATTTGCCGTCGAGGCTGAACGCAACATTTTTGACGTTAACATTTGCAAGACGTGATAGTTCCTGCCCGGTCATCGCATCCCACACCCGGACGGTAAGATCCTCGCTCCCGGAAATCACATATCGGCCGTCGGGGCTGAATGCCACAGAGTTCACACCGGCGGGAGGCATCATCCGTGAAATTTCCTTTGCCGTGGAGACCTCCCACACGCGAAGATCATGGCCGCGTTCGCCACTGCCTGCGGCCAGGTACGTTCCATCCGGGCTGAAGGCAACGGATGTCACAGAATCATCATCGACCAGGCGGGCGACCTGCTCATGCGTGGACACTTTCCAGACATGCACGCTGTGATCTTCTCTGGTCCCCGAAGCCACATATTCACCATCAGGGCTGAACGCCAGCGCATACATAATATGGACATCCGGATGGACCAGCGCAGCGATCTCCTTTCCGGTCGAGACTTCCCAGACATGGGCGATACCATCATAGGTTCCGGAAACTGCCAAACGTCCGTCGGGACGGATGGCAACAGCACTGACGCCAAAGTCGGGATGCGCCAGGTGCGCGATCTCCTTTCCCGTCGAGACATCCCACACGCGGGAAATTCCGCCTTTTCTCCAGTCGCTGTAGTTGCAGCCGGAGACCAGGTAGCTGCCGTCCGTGCTGAAGGCGAGAGAATCGATGAAACAGTTGTCCGGCGGCAGGCGCAAAACCTCTTCTCCTGTGGTCAGCTTCCAAATGCGAATGACCTCTTTCTCACTTCCTGAGGCCGCCAACGTGCCGCTGGGACTAAATGCAAAGGCGCTGATGTAGCCGTCATCGTCTGTTCTGGATGCCGGACGGATCGCTGCCTCATTTTGCAGGATCTGCGCGGCTTCGCCCGATGGGTTCAAGCGCATGGATTGAATTGCCAGGAGAATGGCTGGCGCGTGGTCTTTCGCCAGGACGGCGCTTTGCGCCTGCGCGGCCAACTGGCGTGCAAGGGCGATCCGCCCCTTTTGTTCTGCACGCTGCCAGAGCGCCAGGGCCAGGATCGTGATGGCCAGCATGGCGACGAAGCCGAGCTTCAAGCCGATCGGTATTTTCCCACTTCGCCCCCGGCGGGCCTGGGCAGGTCTCTTTTTGGGCATGGCATTCAAGCAGACGCCAGCTTTTTCCAGACGTCCGCCCGCCCCCCGTCTGCGTAGCCTCCGGTCGGCGGGTGTGGGGCATGCCGCGGGTCAGAAAAAGAAAGGAGGCCGGGAACATGCTCGCATCTGGCGAAGCTCCCGCCCTCCCCAACCATGCCAGGAGAACCGCAGCCGGCAGATTCAACACAGGGCCGGTGTTTCCCGTCCGGCACCTTCAGGCCTGATCGCCCCTTGCCCGACCGACCCCGGCCATGCAAGAGCGCCCGAGTGGCTGGAACAGCTGCCGCCAGGAATGAATGACCAGCATGAGTTTGGCCGCGTACTCCCGACCTATTTAAGAACATTCTTGATCTCGATCCGTCCAGAATCTGGGGGCAGGAAGACCAGCATCCCATCCTCGCCGACGGTGATCGGTCCGCGGTAGTAGTTCTTTGCATCACCCAGGAAGAGGTTCTTCAACATCGGCCGGGGGAGCGGTGGAATGATGTGGTAATAGATCAAATGTCCAACCTGCGCGGCAGACGCGATCCTGGCCGCCTGCTCCGGCGTGGAGTGATAACTGGGAATATCCTGCGTGACTTTTTTCAAGGACGGCGAGTTTACCAAGCGGGCATTCTCATTCATCAGCCTGACCATCTCGAGGTTCAAGGCTTCATGGAACAACACATCGGCGCCTCTGGAATGTTCAAGCAGCGACTCCGAATAGACCGTGTCGCCGCTCACTGCCACGGAACGGCCCCGGTAGTCAAAGCGATAGCCGACGGCCGGTTCGACCGGGCGATGATCCACTTTGAAGGCAGTGACCCGCACGCCGTCCTGCTCGAACACAACGACAGCCGCATTGGGTTCACCGGACAGCTCAAAGGGTTTCGCGATTCCGCCGGCCCCAGCCGGAGGCACCATTTCGGGGCCATGATGCGCCACCCGATAACCCGCGTCGAGCTGATATGCCAGATTGAATCCCTGCACGACGCGCTCCACGCCCGTCGGTCCGATCACCTCCAGCGGAGTTTTGTTGGAGCCGCCGGCCCAGCGCTGCAGCATCATCTCGCCCAGATCGGCGATGTGATCGGAGTGAAAATGGGTCAACAGAATTGCATCGGCCCTGGCCAGCGGCAGGTTCATCAACAAGACATTGCGGGTGCTGCCCTCCCCGGCATCCACGATAAAGAAATGTTTGCCTGCCAGCACGGCGATACAGGAGCCCGTACGATTAATATCGGGCATGGGAGAACCCGTGCCACACAACCCCGCGTACAATCCCTCCTCAAACTGCACATTCCTTTTCGCCATCGCCGAACGCACCAGGGGCCCCAATGCAGCTTTGACGATCGAATTCATCTCTGAACCTTTCTGGTCCTACAGGGCGACCGTTTTCCCGCTCCGCGCCGATTCCAGCAGCGCCAGGATCGTTGCGGCATTGCCGCGGCTATCGTCCAGACTCATGCGGGGCGGCTTGCCCAGCAAGACCACATCCGCCATGTCTTCCACTTCGCCGATGTAAAGTTCCCGGCCCTTGATTTCGAGCGTGTCAGTCTTCCGGCCATGGGTGAAATAGATCTTCGCCTTTTGCTCGGGCTTGAACGGAAGCGGAATATTCAGCGTTCCCTCCGTACCGACGATCTCCATGAACGAATGGAAAGGCGAGGCGAAGCCGCAATCAAATTGGGCGTGGAGCTCGCCGGCAAATCGCATCTGGCCGATGAACGACATGTCGATCCCGGTCGGGCCCGTCACCTGCCAGCCAAACACTTCGAGCGGATCGGCCCCTGCAACCAGCCGCGCATAACTGATCGGATAGCAACCCACATCCCAAATGCTTCCGCCGCCCAGTTCTTTATCGAGGCGCACATCGCCTTCGCGCTCCAACAGAAATGTGAAGGAACCCCGGATCAATTGCAGAGTGCCCAACGAGCCCTCCGCCACCATCTCCTGGACCTTCAGCGTCTGCGGATGATGGCGGTACATGAACGCCTCCGCCGCTACGCGGCCAGTCTGTCGGGAGGCGGTTCGGATGGCGTCCATTTCGGCCAGGGACAGCACCATCGGCTTTTCACAGAGCACGTGTTTGCCGGCGCGCAGGGCTTTGACCGTCCATTCGGCGTGCAGGCTGTTGGGAAGCGGATTGTAGATCACATCGATCTCAGGATCATCCAACAATGCTTCATACGTGCCGAAGGCGCGCGGGATCTTCCAGGCCCGGGCGTAGGCCTGCGCCGCGGTTTGACTCCTCGAGGCGACGGCTGTCAAACGATTTCGCTTGGAGGCCCTGAGCGGCGGGATCAGGGCCTGGTTGATGCGGGCCGTCGAAAGCAATCCCCAGCGCAAGATCTTATCTGCCATGATCTTTACCAATAGTGGTGGACCAGCTCTCGAATATGTTCAGCATAGATCCGCTCCAGGCGGGACATCGTCTGCTTTGAAAGCGCGGGCAGAGCCGCGGCCCCAAAATTCTCCTCCGCCTGCGCTGGAGTTTTGGCTCCCGGAATGGCGCACGTCACGGCATCGAACATCAGGATCCAGCGCAGGGCAAACTGGGTCAGCG
>Ga0335081_10006732_pt1 | contig 18318 bp, 13 predicted proteins | sample Lox_Sample_35_FD_206713 | JGI IMG/M metagenome (GOLD analysis project Ga0335081, IMG submission 206713) | Soil microbial communities from Loxahatchee National Wildlife Refuge, Florida, United States - Lox_Sample_3.5 | ecosystem: Environmental > Terrestrial > Soil > Wetlands | place: USA...
ACAAAGTGAACAACAGCTTGCGCACGCCGGTGCCCGCGTCCAGCAAGCAGACGGTTTCGGGCACTCGGTAGTGGGACTCGACATAGTCAACTACCGCGCACCCGAAACCGTCATCGCCAAACAAAAGATTCCCGCAGCCGAGCACCAGCGTCGGCTTCTGGCAGAACTCGGGGAGATCGCAGGCATCGATCTCCCACATGATGCCTCCTTTTTCGCTGCCTTCAGTTGGCCAGCGAGTCCAGCAATTTGCCGTCCGCGCTGAAGATGTCCAGTTTGACCGACAGCTTCCCATCCAGCCGATGCGTAGCGCACGAGAAGCACGGATCATAGGCGCGGATGGACATCTCCACCGTATTCAAGAGGCCCTGGTCATACTTGCCATCTTTGATGAGGGCTTTGGCAGCTTGCGTGACCGACATGTTGATCGGCGCGTTGTTGTGGGTAGTGCCGACAATCAGGTTCACATTGGTGACCAGACCTTCGGCATCGGTGGTGTAGTCGTGGATGAGCGTGCCCCGAGGCGCCTCGGTGCAACCGACTCCGCGGGCCGCCCGCGGGGTGACTTTCACGCGCGTTTCGGTGCTGGTGATCTCGGGATCGTCGAGCAGGCGCACGGCGTTCTCCGCGTTGTAGAGCAGTTCGATCAGACGCGCCCAGTGATAGAGCAGCGTGAGCTGCACCGGGCGTCCGAACTTGGCCCGAAACTCCTCCAACTCGGCCTGGGCCAGCGGCGTATCGATGTAGTCGCACACATTGAGGCGCGCCAGCGTATTGGTGCGGTAGATCGCCTGCGGATCCTCCATCGAGAAGCTGCCCCAGTTCTTGGCGTAGGGGAACTTCAGGTAACTCCAGGACTCGACGTGTTCGCTGATGTGATCGGTGTACTGGTCGTAAGGGAACTCTACGAACGTACCGTCGGACTTCATCAGGCGCAGATGGCCGTCATACAGGTTCAGCGCACCTTTGTCATCCACGGTACCCAGGAAGCCCGTGGTAATGACCCCGAGCATCTTCACCACGTCAAGATATTTCGGAAAGATGTTCTCTTTGGCGAAGGCGATGGAGAACTTGGCCAGTTCGAGAGCTTCCCCGGCCATCGGGCGCAGTTGGTCGCGCTCGTCGTTCGCCAGCGGCCGGCTGAAGCCACCGGCCACCGCCGCTTGTGGATGGAGGGCTTTGCCCGCAAGCACCTCCAGCATTTTCGCGCACATGTGACGGACTTTGACCACCCGGCGAGCGACGTCGGGGGCCGCATTCAGGATTCCGATCACATTGCGGATGCTGGGATCGGCATCCGGGCCGAGCAGAAAATCGGCACCCGCCAGGAAATAGAAGTGGAGAATGTGCTCCTCCATATAGGCGAGAGCATTGCATAGTTCGCGCAGTTTCCGGCCCGCGGGAGGCGGCTGCACGCCGAATACCGCGTCGCAAGCCTTGGCCGATGCCAAATGGTGCGACCATGGGCAGACACCGCAGATGCGTTGGGTAATGCGCGGCATATCCTCTACTGGCCGTCCCAGGCAGAACTTCTCAAAACCGCGCAGTTCGATGACATTCACACGCGCCGTATCCACGCTGCCGGCGTCGTTCAACTGGATGGTTATTTTGGCGTGGCCTTCGATTCGCGTGACCGGTTGAATGACCAGAGTCTTGGCCATCGCTCACCTCCGAGGCAGGGGCCGCAAACGGCCACCGGTGCCAGCAAAACGGTTGAAAGTTGCGGCCCGATCCAGGATCTGCTTGGGATCGAGTCCAATGCTGGAGAGCGCCCCCATCATGTCCACCATGGGATTGGCTTTCTCCGTGAGCGGGCCATAGCAGCCCTCGCATGGCTGGTAGGCCTTAATGCAGCGCGGAGTGCCCGCACTGCCCCCGCAGCCGCCGCGCGTGGCCGGCCCCAGGCAGAGGATCCCCTGCTCCATAAGGCAACGCATTTCGTTGAGCGGCGCGCCGGGGCTAAACTCCGGGGCGTCCAAACGCCGTTTCAGAGTCGAGACCGCCTTCTTCTCACGCTGGGTTGGGCATTCGTCGCACACGCTCTTGTTGCTTAAGCTGAACGGCTTGCCGGTGAGCAGCGAGACCAGCGCATCCGCCACCATGTCCGAGTTGGTTGGGCAGCCAGGAAGTTGAAGATCGACCTTCACCACTTCGCCAAGGGCATACACGCGGTCTGTCATGGCGGGAATGTCGGTATGGGGAATGCCGTTGCTCTCGGTGCTGACGCTGTCGTGATACACCTTCTCCAGCATGTCTGCGGTCACGTACTGGTTGGCTAATGCGGGAATGCCACCGGAGCAGGCGCAGGAACCCAGGGCGATCAGCGTCTTGCACTTCTTGCGCATCTCCTGGGCTATCTTTTTCTGTTCTTCGTTGCGGATGCCGCCGGATATCAATCCGACTTCGGCTTCCGGAATCTCCATTTCAGGATTTTCGCCGGTTTGACCATAGAGCTTGTGATCCATGAGCACCGGCATGTGGACGATTTGGATTTGTTGAAGTAAATCCAGGAGCGGTTCGCCAATATCGAGGATGGTTACCTCGCATCCGCCACATACGGATAACCACTCGTTGGCAAGTCGAGCTGCCATACTGTACCTCCCTGCCAAACTTGAATTAGTACTACTCTGTTGTCGTCTCCTACGAGCTGTTATTACTGCGTTCGATACCGATTCGGACCGAGCTTCCTCACTGGATCCACCATCTCTGTGACCGTCCGGGCAAAGCGCTGCCCTTCGAAAGCCGATACACATCCCAGCCGCAACGCGCTGGCTTTAATACGAAATCCTCCAGCATCAGCTTGACGGTGCCCGAGGGGCCTCGCAGCTTGACCGCAACGTAATGGCAGTCAGCGGGATGACAGCAGAGAAATAACGTGCTTGTCCCGACGGCGGTGAGGGGATCTTCCACAACCCACTCTCAGCATTTTCGACGTGCGTCCGCAAACGGAAGCCGCTGGGCTCGGTGCCGCAGTTGCCGACGTGCTGCTAGTTATCCGTCCAACTTGCACAGTGGGTCAGTGACCCAGGTCACCTATCAACGTGACTGGAACGCGTCCCCGCTCCGCCGCGAAATGGCGAACCGTCTAACCTGGCGTGACGATTTGTCACCGCGGCGAGCGCGCTGCAACCCGACAAAAAGTGATGGGTGAATCAGGGAAAAAGAGCCTTAAGATTGAAGGTACGGCATATATCGGCGTCTCGGTCTCGGCTTGCCTTGATCCAGACCTTAGCCGGTTGCCGGGTACGGCGGCGCGCTGGAGTTTGCAGTGCGGTGCCAAACTTTCAGTGGCTGCCGTGAGTATGGGGATGGTCGTGCGTTTCCAGCTTGCGCTGGAGTTCATGAAGCTGTTGCTGAAGCTTCTTCACTTGCTCCTCAACTGCCTTGATGCGCTGATCGTAATCTGGATGATGGTGGTCCTTAGGTGAATCGGCCATGGTTCCTCCTAAGCGGACTTCGCCACAGGGATGTTAATTGCGAAGCCCGGATTTTTCAACGTGGTGGTTGCGGTTCAATGGAGCGACCGAGGCACTTCCTGTAAGGTGGTCGCGCATTCCTAGGCAGGAAGTCTGGCCGCCGCTACCAACGCCTGTCCCAGACTCAGACCGCCATCCCCAGAGGGCACTTCTTTCTGTGTGAACACCTCCAATCCAGCTTCAGACAGCCGTGCTTCGAGTCGTTGCGCTAGGTAGACATTGTGAAAGGTCCCGCCACTCAGGCAGACGCGGCGGAGAGCAGTTTTCTTTCGTAGGAGCGTTGCTAGCTGGACCAACCCCTCAGCCAACCCATTGTGAAAACGCTGGCTGATGGCGGCGACAGGAAGATTGCGGCCGAGATCGGCAAGCAGCGCCTCAAATAAGGGCCGCGTGCCGATGATCCAGCCATCGCCGTCCGGCAACAATTCCAGAGGATATCCGGTTTCGTCCTCCGATGCCGAGATGATCATTTCCAGTTCAATCGCGGCTTGGGCTTCGTAATTGACCTCTTGACGGACTCCGACTAACGCCGCCACGGCATCGAACAGACGTCCGCAGCTGGACGTGAGCGGCGAGTTCACGCCTTGCTCGATCATGCGCAGGAGAAGGTCAACTTTTGGCCGATTGAGTTGGCGCACGAAAGGGATATCGAGCTTTAGAAACTCACGCCCGAAACAATGTGCCAGGTAGCTCATCGCCATCCGCCATGGCTCGCGGATGGCGGCAGCTCCACCGGGCAGAGGCACATACTCGAAATGAGCGGCACGGTGGAAGTCTTCATACCCGGCGATGAGCGCTTCTCCGCCCCAAATATGTCCGTCGGTGCCGTAGCCAGTTCCATCCAGGGCGAATCCGATCACCCGGCCTTCAAGATGATTCTCCGCCATGCAACTGGCAATGTGTGCGTGGTGATGTTGCACGCCCACCAACTTCACTCCACTCTGTTGCAGCGCCCATTTGGTGGAGAAGTAGTCGGGGTGAAGGTCGTAGGCGATGATCTCCGGGCGGATTTCGAGAATCCGCTCAAGATGCTCGATGGCTTCGTGAAAAAAACTATAGCTTTCGACATTCTCCAAATCCCCCACGTGCTGGCTCAAGAAAGCGTGCCTTCCTTTGGTGAGACAGACGGTGTTCTTGAGCTCGCCTCCGACGGCCAGCACCGAAGGTTGATCGTCCTTTAGGAAAACCGGTACCGGAACAAAACCACGGGAACGTCGCAACTGCCGGGTGACGCCGCCTGCAACCCGCACCACGGAATCGTCGCAGCGCAGCAGGATGTCGCGGTCATGGACGAGGAGGTAGTCGGCGAGACCGTTCAATCGATTGAGTGCTTCCCGATTACCGATTGCGATCGGCTCCTCGCTCAGGTTGCCGCTGGTCATCACCAAAGCCTTGAATCCTCCTTCGGCGAGCAGCAGGTAATGAAGCGGTGTGTAGGGCAAGAAAATTCCCAGGTAGCGATTGAACGGCGCAACCTCATCGGAAAGCAGGTCGGGCGTCTTTTTCGGGAGTAGAACGATGGGCCGCTGTATCGACTTCAGAACCGTGCGCGCCGCGGCATCGAGTTCGCAGATTTCCTCCGCAGCCTGCAAATCCGGGACCATCACGGCGAACGGCTTCTCCACCCGGCGCTTTCGCTGGCGCAGCAGCGCCACCGCCCCCGCATTCGTTGCATCGACCGCCAGGTGGAAACCGCCTAGGCCTTTCACCGCCACGACCAGTCCGCCATGCAGCGCAGAGATGGCTTCGCCGATAGGATCGCGGCATTCGATCGGTTGTCCCGACTTATCCCAGAGTCCCACCTGAGGCCCACACTGCCAACAGGCGTTGGGCTGAGCGTGAAACCTTCGATTGAATGGGTCTTCGTACTCCGCCTGGCAGGCGGGGCACATGGGGAAGACCGCCATCGAAGTGCTTCGCCGGTCGTAAGGAATATCCCGCACGATCGTGAAGCGCGGCCCGCAGTTGGTGCAATTAGTGAAGGGATATCGATAACGCCGGTCTGCCGGATCAAACAGCTCGCGTAGGCAATCGGAGCAGATCGCGACATCCGGGGAAATGAGAGTGCGAACTTCCTCTCCCTCATCGCTGTGAACAATGCGGAAATCTTGATCGCCGTTGCACGGGACTTCATGGACCACAAAGCCGGTGATGCGGGCCAGCGGGGGTGCCTGCGTGGGCAGGCACTCCAAAAAGTCCTGAACGGTTTCAGGGGGCCCCTCGACTTCGATGGTTACCCCGCCGGGTGTATTACGAATCACGCCTCTGAGGTCCCGGCCGGTGGCCAGACGATAGACATAGGGCCGAAATCCAACTCCCTGCACAATGCCTGAAATTTCGATCTGGCGCCGCACTTCCATACATCGTTAGCTCACAGTCTCCTGCACCAGCGAGCGATGCGCCCTGCGTCGTTCCCCCAGCCACATCATCCATTCGTCTAAGCCGTCCCCGGTCAGGCAAGACACCTTCACAATCTCCATCCCCGGATGCACCTTGCGGGCATTGTCCGCCGCCAGATTGATGTTAAACGGGACGTAAGGAAGCAGATCGATTTTGTTCAGCACCAGCAATTCGGACTTGAAGAATATGGAAGGGTATTTCAGGGGTTTGTCTTCGCCTTCGGTAACGCTCAACACCACGACCTTGGCCGCTTCGCCCAGGTCATAACTGGCGGGGCAAACCAGGTTGCCCACGTTTTCGATCAGCAGGAGATCGAGGTCTTCGAGCTTCCAATCCGCCAAATGCCGTTCGATCATACGAGCATCCAGGTGGCAAGTGCCGCCAGTCGTGATTTGCTTTACCGGGAAGTGACATCGCTCCAGCCGGATCGCATCGTTTTCCGTCTGAATATCGCCCGTTAATACGGCCACACGATCACGCCGCGGCAGGGTCTCCAGGGTGCGCTCCAGAAGGCTGGTTTTGCCGGAGCCGGGAGAACTGATGAGGTTCAGGCACAAAACACCGTGCGCCTGAAATCGGGCCCGCAACTCAACGGCGATGCGGTCGTTCTCACTAAGTACTTTTCGCTCCAACGGTACTCGGTGCATATTCTTCCACCTCCAGGTAGGCCAATTCCAACTCATCTCCACTGATGCATGTGGTTTGCGGGCTCGCGCATTGCGGACAGCGCGAATCGTAGTCGCGCACGATGAATTCATGTCCGCAGACCCGACAACGATGGCGGCGGGGACAGACCTCGATCTCCAGCTCAAGCGACTCCCGGTCGGTCCCGCGAACGATCGCTTCAAAACAGAATCGCAGGGCGTCCTGGTCGATGGCTGCCATTTCGCCAATCCTGACTCCGACTTTGCGCGGATAGGTCCCCGGATGGAGGCCCATCTCGGTTCTGACCGCTTCCAACACCGAATTGGCGATTCCCATCTCGTGCATATTTTCCTGTAGAGGCGGCTTGCCAAGTCACCCGTCGCGTCCAGGAGACGGAGCAAACCCCATCGGTACGGAACGGTTAGCAGATGCGCGGCAATTGATCGCCCGCCAACATGTCGACGATGCGAGTCGTGCCGAGGGGCGTTCGCATCGTTAACAGCCCTGGGTTCTCTTTTGTTACTGTACCAATGATCTGCGCCTCCCCTCCCAAGGGATTACGTCTTATCGCCTGCAGCACGGCGTTGGCCGCCGCGGGCGCCACGATTGCGATCAGCTTGCCTTCGTTGGCCACGTAGAGAGGATCCAGGCCGAGCAACTCGCACGCACCTCGGACCTCTTCGTGGATCGGAAGGGAATGTTCTTCCAGTTCGATCCCAACCTGCGAACTCTGCGCGATTTCGTTCAGCGTGCTCGAGACGCCGCCTCGCGTCGGGTCGCGCATGCAGCGAATCTCGCGAGTGACGCCAAGCATGTCGGCCACCAGCCTATGTAAGGCGGCACTGTCGCTTTGAATCTGCGTCTCAAATTCCAGCCCCTCGCGCTGCGCGAGAATGGCGACGCCATGCTCGCCAATGGAGCCGCTGAGAAGCACCTTGTCCCCCGGACGGGCGCGGTCGGCGGAAAGATCGACGCCCTCTGGCACCAGTCCAATTCCTGTCGTGTTGATAAACAGCCCGTCGCCCTTACCTTTTTCGACGACCTTGGTATCGCCAGTCACCACCTGCACGCCCGCTTCCGCTGCCGCCCGGCGCAGCGAAGTCACCACGCGCCGGAGTTCGTCCATCGAGAAGCCTTCTTCGATGATGAAGGCGGCACTCAAAAACAGCGGCGTTGCGCCGCCCATCGCTAAATCGTTCACCGTGCCGTGAACGGCGAGCGAGCCGATGTCGCCGCCAGGGAAAAACAACGGCTTTACGACGAACGAGTCGGTGGTAATGGCCAGACGCTGGCCGTTCACATTCACAATTGCCTGGTCATCCAGACGCGCCAGCGCCGGATTCTGGAACGCAGGCAAGAAAATGTCGCGAATCAACTCGGCGCTCAGCTTGCCGCCGCTGCCGTGCCCCAGCAGAATTGTGTCTTTGGCCGCGAGCGGCGCCGGGCAACTGAGTTCGAAAGCTATTTCGACGCCGGTTTTCGTTGACACGGCTCCTCCTACTTCGCGACCGCATGGCGCCGGTAGTGGTAATAGGCTGCGCATGCGCCCTCCGCGGAAACCATGGGCGCCCCTAGCGGATTCTCAGGCGTACAGCGCATAGCAAACGCGGGGCAGTCCGGTGGCCTTTTCAATCCCTGCAACACCTGGGCGCTGATGCACTCGGCAGGTTCGTCTACGGCCATCTCGCCCAAAAAAAAGACTCGGTTGGCATCGAAGGCAGCGTATTCTTCGCGCAAGCGCAAACCACTCTGCGGGATCGGGCCGATGCCGCGCCATTTCTGGTCTGCGACTTCAAACACCTCAGCCATGATCTGCTGTGCCGGTAGGTTCCCGTGGTAGCTCACCGATCTCACATACTGGTTTTCCAGCTTCGCTTCTCCCGCCTCGAGTTGCCGGACCAGCATGAGGACGGCTTCCAAAAGATCTACTGGTTCGAATCCCCCGACCACAATCGGCACTCGAAAATCACGGACCAGCTCCTCATATTCTTTACAGCCCATGACCGTGCAGACATGCCCAGGCGCAATAAAGCCTTGTACCCGGTTGGTATGAGAAGCCATCAGGGCGCGGATCGCCGGCGGAACCAGCACGTGCGAAACCAGCATGGAGAAGTTGGTGAGACCTTCGCGCCTGGCTTGCCACGCAGCCATCGCATTCGCAGGGGCGGTGGTTTCGAAACCAATCGCTAGAAACACGACTTTACGACCGGGATTCGCACGAGCGATCTTCACTGCCTCAGTCGGGGAGTAAGCGATGCGAACGTCCGCGCCTTGTGCCTTGGCGCGAAACAGGTCAGAACGGGATCCAGGCACCCGCAGCATGTCTCCATAAGAGACTAGGATCACGTCGGGGTGCAGCGATAGCTCAATGGCTTTGTCAACCGTTTCCAGCGGCGTGACGCAGACCGGGCAGCCCGGGCCATGCACCAGTTCGATCGCGCGCGGCAGCAGCTCATCGATTCCATAGCGCATGATGGTGTGGGTTTGGCCGCCACAAATTTCCATCAGCACCCAAGCCCGGGTTGTCTCTTGAACGATCTTAGTGGCGAGGGCACGGGCAATGCGCTTGTCGCGGTACTCATCGAGGTATTTCATATTGCCGCTCTGGCCTTCCCGCATTTGGGCTGAACCGAAAGCGTAGCCATCTCACGAATCGGGTGGCGCCAGTTCCGCCTCCAGCAGTCCCATCTCTTCCAGGAGCTGGTAGGTGCGGTCGGCTTCGAGCTGATCGACGCGGCTTATGGCGAAGCCGACATGGACCATCACAAAGTCACCCACGCCGGCCTCGGGGACAAAGTCCAGGGAAACTTGCCGCACAATGCCGCCAAACTGCACCCGGGCGACTCGCGTCTTGCCCTGCTCTTGAATTTCAAGGATTTTTCCCGGTATCGCGAGACACACGGCAATTCTCCTGGTCAGCGAGTAGACCACCGGCTTGTTACAGGAGGCTGTGACGAGCGACACATCTCAATGTGATGATCAGACAAGCACCGGCATGACTGTCGCAAGATCGACTACAGTGCTGTAGCGGAAAAACCAGGGCCCCCATTCACTTGTAAGCCGTTGAATCGAATGGCTTCGCTTGTGAGCACTTCAGACTGCCGACAACTCGGCAGCGGCAATCGCACACTGAGCACCAGCTCGCCCAACCTGCGCATCGCGGTCGCCTTCTAACCTGCGAAGTGCGGCTACTCTGACTGCGCAATTGTCATGGCTACAAAGGCAAGCAGACCTTTCGACCGTCGGTCGCATGATCCGGAACTCGAAATACGCCACTGGCCGGAATCGGATTCCCAGGCCCGTTCCGCGAGGGAAATTCCGCGCGCTAGGGCTTGGCATCATCACCGGAGCGTCCGACGATGATCCGACGGCCGTCGGCACTTACGCCAGCGCGGGGGCCGCCTTCGGAACGTCGATCTTGTGGGTGGTCCCGACAAATCAGTCGGCAAGACCTTTTTTAGAAACCTTTTATCCGGCCCATGGTCAAATGGGTCTGGATTCAGAGTTGCTGCTGGGCCGCAACTTATCTGGAGGACATGCCGCGCATGAGCTTAAGCGCTCTGCTGGGGTACGTCGTCTTCTTGGCAATCGTGACGCTGCTGGTTAGACCGGCGGGGCGCTACATGGCCCGTGTGTTCAGCCGCGGGCCCACTCGTCTTGATCCATTGTTATGCCCGCTGGAGCGCTTGCTCTATCGCCTGACCGGAGTGAATCCAAACGCGGAGATGCGCTGGAACGAGTATGCCAGCGCATTTGTCGTCTTCGGCCTGACCGGCACGCTGCTGCTGTACGGCATTCTGCGGCTGCAACGGTTTCTGCCCTGGTTTTATCCCACCCACATGACCGCGCCGATGACGCCCGACCTGGCGATGAACACAGCTATCAGCTTCTCCACCACCACTACCTGGCAGGCCTACGCCGGAGAAACCACGCTGAGCTATTGCAGCCAGATCTTAGGACTCACGGTACAAAATTTCCTGGCAGGCGCGGCCGGGCTGGCGGTCGGCGTCGCATTCATCCGCGGGATGGCGCGCGATCGCGCTGAAACGCTCGGCAATTTTTGGGTCGATCTCGTGCGCTCGATTTTGTGGATATTGCTGCCTTTGTCGATTCTCGGCGCTTTGCTGCTGGTGTGGCAAGGTGTGCCGATGAACTTTCATCCGTACACGCAGGCAACCGGTCTGGAAGGGGTGCGCCAAACTATCGCGCAGGGACCGGTGGCCGCGCTGGAGATCATCAAGGACCTCGGCACCAATGGCGGAGGTTTCTTCAATGCGAATGGCGCACATCCGTATGAGAATCCCACGCCCGTGACGAACCTTCTCGAGATGCTGGCCATTGCCGTCCTGCCGGCCGCCTTCACCCACACCTATGGCGTCATGATCGGCAGGCCGCGCCACGGCTGGGTGCTGTACGGGGTCATGGTTTTCTTGTTCACGGGCGGGCTGCTGATCTGCGGCTGGGCCGAGCAGCGCGGAAATCCATTGCTACCCGGCGTGCTCAACATTCACGCCGGCGCCCGGCAGGCCGGCGGCAACATGGAAGGGAAGGAGGTCCGCTTCGGCATAACTTCCTCGGTGTTGGCGGCCGTAACCACTTCCAACGGCGCCACCGGCTCATACAACTCCATGCACGACAGCTACATGCCGATCGGTGGGATGGTTCCGCTGGTCAACATGCTATTAGGCGAGATCGTCTTTGGCGGACTGGGCACCGGCATTTATAGCATCATCATGATCGCACTCGCGGCGCTGTTTCTCGCAGGCCTGATGATCGGTCGCACACCGGCATATCTGGGGAAGCGGATTCGCGCGCCGGAGAGCAAGATGATCATGCTGTATATTCTTGCCAGCTCCATCTCCATACTGCTGTTTTCGGCGCTGGCTGTAATGGCAAGGTCCGGTCTCGCCGGCCTCGTAACCAACACGGGCCCACATGGCTTCACAGAAATCTTGTTCGCCTATGCGTCGGCTAACGCTAACAACGGACAAAGCTTTGCTGGACTCAACTCCAACAGCGTGTTCTACAACCTGACAACCGCAATCACAATGATGATCGGACGCTTCGGGCTGGCTATCCCAGCCCTCAGGCTGGCAGGGTTGTTCGCGGACCAGCAACCATCGCCGGATAGCGCCGGGACGCTGCCCACCGCTTCCTTGTCCTTCGCTGTTCTGCTGACTGCAACTGCATTGCTCGTGTCCGCCCTCAGTTACTTTCCTGCGCTGGCCCTTGGGCCATTGTTGGAGCACCTGACCATGGTGCGGTAATGCGGAAGTTTACATCGCTCCAGCGGATTCGCTGTCGATTTTCTCCACCTCGTCAGTTGTGAACGTGCGAAACGCTCTTTACAAAGTTTTTATGAACGATTTATTTGCTCTTTGCGCGTTTCCATATCCAATTGTCTGAGAAGTGATCCGTGGTCCGGTCCAACGGTTGAGTGGCGACAGGAGTCGTATCGTCGGTCGACAACGTACGATCTTCAATTCCATAATCAACCGCCAAGTATAAATCGAGAGATAGCCTATGCGCCCCATCGAGCAACCCGCTGTGTTGGTCGTGCATGATCAGCCTCACCTGCGGGGAGCACTTCGAACGTCTCTGGAGGCGAGCGGTTTCGGAGTTTACGAGACTTCCTCCGCTTGCGACGGTCTCAACGTAATTCGCGAAGGCGACATCGATATGGCTCTTCTGGACTTCAATGCACTGGCTGTGGATGGACTTGACCTTTGTCGAGAGATACGCGCCTTAGGGCCACGCATTGGCATCATCGTGGTCACGTGCTGCGATTCTGAGATGGACATCGTGCAGGCGCTGGAGGCAGGTGCCGACGATTACGTAATCAGGCCCTTTCGCATGCGCGAATTGACGGCCCGCTGTCGTGCCGTGCTGCGGCGCGCGCTCGATGATTCTGTAAAAAAAGAATACTGCATTAAGGCAGGCGACTTGGAATTAGATCTCCACTGTCGGGTGCTGCGCAAAGCGGGGAAGGTGGTGCGGCTTACTCCCACGGAATACAATCTGCTTGCGTTCATGATGAAGAACCAGGGAGTACCGCTGACGCACATCAAGCTGTTGCGTGCCGTTTGGGGACCGGAATACGGCGCTGAACTGGAGTACCTGCGCACCTACGTTCGCTCGCTGCGCAGGAAAATTGAACACGATCCTGCGCAGCCGAAATATCTTCTGACTGAGCCATGCCTGGGGTACCGGTTCTCCTGCTTCTTAAATTCTCGTCCGGCGCCTTCTGACATCGATCACCTCTAGCCTAGCCGTGGATGCCGCATTGCGGGGATCGTGAATGTGGTCCCCCTCGTTCCCCGCCGAACACACTGACTCTACGGAACGTAGCACCGTGGCGAGTCATCCTTATTCAGATACTTTATCGGAACTATAAAAAATATCAGTGCTGTCTTTATGCGACCCTTACAAATCTTTCATGCGCTTTTCATGCTCGCGGCTCTATCTTCCTTGAGCTATGAACCTGCTAGCATCGTGCGCCCGGTCTTTACGGAGTCACCAACCCAGTGCTGCTCCAGCGAAGCTAACCAAGTGCCAGAAGGGCCCGCGGACATCCCATGTTGCGGCCCTTATCATTGGTATTGCAGTCGCGAGCTTGTATGTCAGCGCTCAATCCACGTTTGGCACGATAAGCGGCATCGTGAACGATCCGGGCGGCTACGTGGTGCCCGGCGCGGTAGTGACCCTGGCTAGTCTGGAGAATAACTCGAGCCACACCGCCAACTCAGGCGCCGATGGGGCGTTCGAGTTCGTAAATCTGAAGCCGGGCAGATACGAAATGACGGTCCATGCGACCGGCTTCAGCAACTACAAAGTGCCTCTGGTGCAGCTCGAGGCTCGACAAGCCTTGCGACTGGATGTCAACCTCAAGGTTGCAAGCACCTCAGAAGTTGTTGAGGTCACCAGTGCTGCGCCAATAGTCAACACCGAAAGCGCAACGCTCGGCGACACCAAGGATTTCATTCAAGTTACCGGGCTGCCCGTGAACTATCGCGGAGCTACGACGAGTGCCATGGCTGTCCTCGATACGGTTCCAGGCGCACAACAGGACGCCAACGGGAATGTCGCTGTCGGCGGCGGACTGCCTTCGCAGGTGCAGTACTCGGTCGACGGAGCTTCCACTGTCAACGTGCGGCAGAATGGCGCGCTGGCCAATATGAATCCTTCCTCGGAGCTGATCAGCGAATTCAAAGTCACACAATTCAACAACAATGCGGAGTTCTCTCAGCTCGGCGATGTAACCATCACCACCAAAAGCGGCACCGAACGCTTTCACGGCAGCTTGTTTGAGTACCTGCAAAACAGTGCGCTGGATGCCACACCCTATGGCTTCACCAGCAAGCCGCACAAATCGTTCAATACCTTCGGCGGGAGTCTGGGAGGGCCGCTGAAATTCTCTCACGCCAAGAACCCGGCGCATCCTACGTTCTTTTTTGCCGACTATGAGGGAAATCGGCGAAGCCTCGTGACGCCCCTTTTCCTCAACGTGCCTACGGCTGCCGAGAGGTCTGGTAATCTCAACGGACTAACAGGTTCCTACGGCGAGGTAGTCGATCCTCTCACCGGACAACCGTTTCCAAACAATACTGTTCCCGCTGACCGCATCAATCCTGTCTCTGCCTCATTGCTGAAGAATTACCTCAACCAGCTTCCCAACTCAAACAGTGCAGGCGCAAACTATCTTCAGCAGGCATCGACGCCGGGTCACACAAACGGCTATGACATTCGCATCGATCACACACTGACTAGCAAACAATCTCTCTATGTCAGATGGAGCGCGAAAGACCTTTTTAATACCGTGCCGAATCCGCTCCTGCCTAGCGATCAGGACAACGAAACGGACCGCAATCTGATCTTTTCGCACAACTATGCCATTACAAACTCGGTGGTGAACGAAGCACGCTTTGGTATTTCGTTGTTCCGGTTAGGCGTGAACTTCCCCATCGAGGGGGCCGCTGCTGTGCAACAACTCGGTCTGGTCGGTCTCAATCTCAGCGATCATCCCACCGCGGACGCGTTTCCCACCTTCAACTTCAATGACGGAACCGGTTTGACGCCAATCGGTCGTGATAAGGCGGCGGTTACCAAATCGCAGACCATCCAGTTCGCTGACAATATTTCTCTGGTGCGCGGGAAGCACACCTTGAAATTCGGCGTTGATGTGCGCCGGGTCGCCTATGCCGATATTGAGAGCTTTGGCGGATCGGACGATTTCGGGGCCTTCACCTTCACTTCCGGCGCCTTCACCGGCTACCCAGCGTGTGGTAATCCCAACGCCACCGGTCCGTACCCTTGCGAATCCGCCTTCGCAGACTTTCTGCTCGGTTTGCCAGCCAAGAGCTACGTTGCCCAATCAGGCCCCGATGTTTTGGCGCACACCATTCAGACAGGTGTCTATGGGCAGGACGAATGGCGAGTCAGCCCGCGACTGACCCTGAGCTACGGACTACGCTGGCAAGCTCTGCCGGCGTTTGTCAGCCCGCTCAACAATCTCACCGCGTTCGATCCGCGTAATGGAGGCGTTATCGTTCCGGAGCACAACGTGCCCGTGGAGGGATTTCTGCAGTCCATCAACGCCTGTCCCGGGGCTTATAACCCATACGGCATCGCTAACCCAGCGCTGCCGTGTGTTCCTGTGGAGTCGGCCAGCTCGCAGGGGCTCGGGCCTGGGCTGCGTCGCTTTTACGGGAGAAACTTTCAGCCGCGTATTGGATTCGCCTATCAACCGTTTGGCAATGCCAAGACCGTCGTTCGTGGCGGCTTCGGCATTTTCACTATGACGAACCTCGGTCAACTTTCCTTCAATACGACCAACATCAGTGTCGCCGTAGTCCGTACCACCCCCAACAGCGTGCAGAATGGCCAAGCTGGTTATGCATTTCCTTACGTCAGCACACCGGTCAATCCTTTAACCCTTGCGGGTACCGGCGATTTCTACCAGAACACCCCAACAAACTATCGCGATCCGCAGTCGGCGCAGTGGAACCTGACAATCGAGAGAGAGTTGGTTTCTAACACCTCGCTGCGCGTCAGCTATGTGGGCACGAATTCCTATCGCTTGAGCCAGACCGTGGACTTGAACCAGGTAGAGCCCAGTCCCATTTCTCCGAATCCGAATCCCAAGCCGTATCCTACCTGGGGCCGTATTCTCTCTTCCCAGAATGAGGGCAACGTGAACTATGAAGCGCTCCAGACCGAAGTCAACCATCGCACCGGCGGAGGCTTGACGCTGCAGGGCAGTTATGTCCTGGCAAAGAGCCTGGGAAACGTGGGCGGAGATGCGCCAACTGCGTTCTCGCCGGAAGTGATCTATGGAACCCCCGTCGCCAACCGCTTCGACCTGGCGGCGAATCGCGGCAACGTTGCTGCTGTGCGTCGCAACCGGGTGCTCATGTCGGCTATCTACGAACTGCCTGTCGGTAATGGCCGGCGCTTCATGAGCCAGATGGGCCGCGTTCCCCAAGCTCTCTTTGGCGGCTGGTCCTTAAGCACGGTCAGCTTATGGCAGACGGGACCCTACCTGACTCCCATCACCAGCCCAAGCTACGATCCGGGCAACCTCAATCTGGTCTATCGCGGTACTTTTCAGCGCCCTGATTGCACTGGCAATGGCAACCTTGCCAATCCCACCGCGAATGAGTATTTCAATACCAACACGTTTAACCCGATTCCTTCCGGACCGGTGGGCAACTGTTCCGTGGGCAGTCTCGTCGGACCGGGAACCTTGGCGATTGCTGCGGGACTTTCGAAAAGCTTCGCCCTGGGAGAGCGAGTTCGCATGAAATTTGAGAGCACGTTTACCAATCTGCCGAACCATTCCAACTACGCGCCGCCCTCGACGGACGTCTCGTCGCCATCGACTTTCGGCAAGATCACAAGCGTGCAAACCGCGGAAAATGCCGGCAACCGCACTGGTCAGCTAGCAGTTCGCATAGAATTTTAAAGCTGCGCAGATCCCTGTCGAGTGGGGAAACCACAGCGAACTCCATCAGCCCTGTTAGGAGCCAAGACGGAACATCTGCATGAGGGATTTTTGAACTCTCAGTTCTATGCACACAGCTTCGTCTTTTATTCGCCACTGTGGCTGTAGTCGATTTTGTAGCGGTCGCGCCTCGAAACTTCATCACGTTTCAATAGAATTCAATAAGCTGTCCGCAACTAATGCAATAGCAATCAGTTAGTATCACCGCGTTTCAACAAATTTCACCAAGTTGCGAAATCTGGTTCGGGACCAGGTTCTCGGCCCTAAAGTGCTAGCAGCAAGTCCTTTCGTTGCACCAGAAATTTATGGCGTTTTGTTGAAGTTTGGTGATCTGTGAGTATCAGACCGCTACAAAATCGACTACGGTCCGCAGCTAACTGCCAACAGTACCATGGTTAACTTACTGAAGACACTCTCTCGGCTAGCGTCAAAAGGGGCCGACCCTCTGGTATCAGCCAGGTTCTCTAGCTTAGCTAGTCGGCCACTTCGGTGTTGCCAAGATAATCGACCACAAGCCTTGGAAGGGTCAACTCCTCTAAGACCAGGACACCAGCAGCCAGCCGGGTCCCATGAATAATCAGAACGGAAACTCTCTCCGGAGCTGCTGGTCAACAATTCTCTTTCCGGCGAAGGAGTTCAGCAGCATCACTGAAAGAAATGCCCCGCTCAGGGCGGCTTGAGCGGGGGATGGATTGCGAATCGAATTGATTCTGCAATGATGCCTTGACCTTTGGCTTGCTCTAGTACTTGCATTTACCGGCAGGCCCGGCTTTCAAGAGCGACTGCACCTCCAGCGGGCTCAGCACCCGATTGAAGATCTCCAGCTCATCTAGTCCCCCCTTGAAGTACGAGGAGCCGCCGCCATTCAAGGTCCCAATACTCAGCCCTGCGGAGGAGTCGAGCGAACCAACGTGGGCGCCGGGATTGAAGGGCAAATCGATCGGCACACCATCCAGGTACCACACGCCGCCGCTGGATGAACCGCGCTGCACGGTTACCGCGATCAGGTGCCACTGGTTGTCAGCCGGGACGGCAGTGGTGGAGATGTAGTTGGCGTAGCCCGTGCCGTCGGCCAACTGCACTCCAATCTTCCCGTAGTACAAGAAGAAGTGATATCCCCGCAGGGGTTTCGGGTACTGGTCGCGCTTGTCGACGATAGCGACAACGTTGCTGTAATCGTAGGTGCTGGCGAACTTCACCCAGGCATCGATGGAGAAATCGCCCCGGCCCATGTTGAGCCAGGACTGTGCCGGCGCCTGCACATTGGAGTTGAGGCCGTTGAACTGGAGTGCGTTGTCGACTTCGCCGGTGATGCTGGTTGTGGAATAGGCAGTTGCGGTGTTACCTCGGGCCAGGTCATTCTGAGTGCTGCCGGTCTGGTCGAAGGTATACCACGCCACCATGCTGCTGGGCGGGGGGACGCACTTGCACTTTCCGGATGGTCCGGCCTGCATCAGCGCCAGGACCTCTCCCGAGATCAGGGCGCGCTTGAAGATCTCCACCTCGTCGATGCCGCCTTTGAAGTAGCCGCCGCCGCCCTGCGCTGCGGAGCGGACGCCGATGTCGAGCAGGCTGGTGGAATCGAGTGAGTTGGAATGCGCTCTGGGATCGAAGGTGCCGATCGGCGCCCCATCCAGGTACCACGCGCCGCCGTTGCTCAAATTGCGAATTACCGTCACCGCAACCAGGTGCCACTGGTTGTCAGCCGGCACCGCAGCAGTGGAGATGTAGTTGTCGTAGCCATTGCTGTCCATTAACTGTACTCCAATTCGTCCGTTGTATAGGAACAGGTGATAGCCT
>Ga0335081_10006733_pt1 | contig 18318 bp, 13 predicted proteins | sample Lox_Sample_35_FD_206713 | JGI IMG/M metagenome (GOLD analysis project Ga0335081, IMG submission 206713) | Soil microbial communities from Loxahatchee National Wildlife Refuge, Florida, United States - Lox_Sample_3.5 | ecosystem: Environmental > Terrestrial > Soil > Wetlands | place: USA...
TGACCCTCGGTTTTCCAGAGGTGAAATACCTTCCCTTGGTCCACCGCGATCCCGCCAAGGTGGGTTAAATCGTGCGGTCGGTTCCTCAACTAAGCACATTTCCCGTGCCGCTATGCGTTCGTACAGATATATCCGTAAGCGCATTTACTGCATTGGTTCTTTGGATCGGCCGTGGGCAGGAAGGGTTGGTCCGGATCCACGAGTTCCGCCAAAAGACTGAAGATGACCTGGGTCAGATTCCCAAAATGCTCCTTGAATTCGGCTTCGCCCCTAAAAAGCGGAACCTCAATCTCAGAATCAATCCTCGCTCTCCCGAGGAGCAAAAACAGGCAATCGATGGTTTCCGGTCTTTCCCCTGTGAGAGACGAATAGGCCATAAGATAAAATGGGAGCTGAAGGGTGGGTATGGCGGCACTCCAGAAATCTCTGTTCTTAGGGTCGAGCGCATCGGTGTGGATAGTTAGGTAATTCTTGTTGGCCGAAGTCTTGTAATCGATAATCGTTGTCCTCTCCCCCCTCTTTTCCACCCTGTCGAGTCGCGCCCTGAGCTTGAAGGAATCCTTCTCTACCTCGATTCTCTGTTCAAGTCCCATAATTTTTATTCGACATTCCCTGATCTTCGGCACCTGATAATTCCTTATGAAATCCTTCAAATGGCTCTCTACCTGGCTCCTGAGCAGGTAGACTTCGCCCGTAGGGTCTTTACCGTATTGCTCCTCAAAACGCATGCGAAAGACCTTTTCGAATTCCCTGAGGTTCGTCTCCTTCTCGGTGAGGACAGATCCTATCTTCTCCTTAAAGTAATCACAAAGAACCAGATGAACAAAGGATCCAATCTCCTCCTTCTCGAATTCTTCTGAAAGGACCTCTCTCTCCCTCAGGCCGAGGCCATACTCATAATAGAACTGGAGAGGGCAATGGAGGTAGGTGTTCAAAGAGGAGGCGCTGAAAGGATACTCTTTTAAGAAACGGACGATCTCGGCAGTTTTGTGGATGGGACGAGGGCTTTTCTCTCTCAGGCTGACGGCGTACTGGATGGTCTTCAGATACCTCTTATCATCTCTTTCCCTTTCTCTCTTCTGCCTCTCCCAGAGAAACCTCTCAACAAACCTGCTCCTCTCCTTCTCGTCATTCTCGATGTAGAAGAGATGGCATTGCTTGGCCCCTCGAATCAGCGTGTCGAAGGTGTAGAACATGATCTCCTCCCGGTCCAGGTAGGTGGGAAGCCCTAATATCCGCCTGGCCCTGAAGGGCAAAAAGGCATCCTCCCTCGTCGTATCGGGGAGGATGCCCTCGTTTGCGTCGAGAAAGAGAACGTTCTCAAATTTCAGATTCCTGGTCTCCAGAAATCCAAGTACCTGCACCCCGCTCAGAGGGGTCCCTGCAAATGGGGTGTAAGAGGTTGCGATATATTTCTTGAAAAGGGTGAAATAGCTTCCCACCTCCTGAAACCGGACGCCTTTCATCAAGGATTTCGAAAGAATGTCGAGGTGGCCAATGAAAGAGTCCGCGTAAGGATAAAAAAGAGGATGGAGACGGGCCGTGCTGTTTTGGTAGATGTATTCGACCACCTCTTTGAGCCTGTCTGCAAAATTCCCCATATCCCTGAAGGAAAGCGCCTTCCCGATGGTGCGGGCATGGATCGCCTCCAGGTGCTCTCTCATCATCTTCAGCGTGATGCCGGGCTCGACCTTCAACACCTTTTCTTCAATGGCATGGAGGATAGCCTCATCTTTCTCCAACTCTGACAAGGATAAGAACTTTCTGGTTCGCTTCTCCGTGAGGGTCTCTTCAATGGCATGGAATAGAACCCGGGTGATATCTGCCCTTCCCTCAAAATAGATGTTCTTCGTGTAGGGGTGAAGAATGAAGTCCAGGTAATAGGGAATATAGAGACGATCCCCATCCATGCTGGTGACCACTTCCATGAGGTTATTGATAAAACCAAAGAGAGGGGTCCTCTGGAGAGGATATCCAAGAGAGATGTTATAGCGGTCGGGGTCAAGGAGGCTCAGGGCCTGGTGGAAAAGGGGAAGTAAGGCCTCGGCGGAAGGGAGGACGATGACCGTATTTTGGTCAATCCGTTCCTTCTGATCTATCTTGCTTTTCAGCAGGGTGCCTACACCGTAGACCTGGCCGTGGGAATCCGGGCTCTTATAGCAATGGATTGCAGGCTCGGCAGGGGCGAATCCCCTTTGAACAGGGATTCCCAGGTCGGATAGCTTCTTCTTCATTCCCTCTCCCTCCTGAAAAATGAACGAGGTGTTTCCTCTCTTTATGAGGGACCGAAAGATCTTTTTCTCCGATTCGGTGAGAGCAAAAAAACCGGCGACGATGACGCTCTTAAAACGGCTGAAATCCAGACGGTCGATATGCTCTGAAACAGCCCGGTACCTCGAAGACCTTGTAGAGAAATGGCCTTCCTCCACCCTTTTGTAAAACGTTTCGTAAAAATAGGAGAGGGATTGGAGCCTTCTCGCTGTAGGTTCGGGGATATTCTCTCCGACGATGCTGTCGATCTCTTTTACCTTTTTTGAAGGCACCCCTTCGATATAAAGCTCTTCAAGGTCGTTATATAGCTTCATCCCGACGGGGAAGAAGGTGTCGGGAGCGAGAAAACTTTTCCTTCCCAGGTGCCCGGGCGAAGCGGTATGAAGGTTGTAAAGAATGGATATCGCATCGACGGCCTCGAGCTTTCTTCCTCCGATCTCCAGCGATTCGTCATGGACATGGTCGATGAATTCATCCATGGAAAGGATGACCGGCGGTATGAAACTTGATTGCTCTCTATCTGCCAGGACTTTCCTGAGAAAGTGCGAAGGCCTTTTACCGGGAAAGATCACGAGACTCGACGAATAATCCTTTCCAGTCGGAATCAGATGCTCCGCCACCTTCTCGACCAGATTCTCCGATGGTGAAATCAGAAGAACATCCATGTGACTTCCTTCTGAAATTCAGACACTCGACTTCGGCCTTGGACTTTCCTATATCGAAAATTAACCCTTGGAGTGCTTTCCACCCTAACCCCCCTTGTTCTTCCTTGTAACCCCCCTATATTCCCCCCTTAAATTAAGGGGGGATGAAGGGGGGTTATCAGTCTAAGGTTTGAAGTCCATGGTCTGACGCCTGAATCACAGTCACTTCACTCTGCTTATCTCTTTCAGGTCCACGTAAGCGATGATCCCTTCGACATGCTTATCGGGATAGATCTCTTTCAAGATCCGCATATAATTTTTGAGCTGATGCATATATTCCTTTTCAGCTTCTTTGTCGGTGCCTGTTTTATAATCGATCACGAGTATCCGATCCTCTTCAAAGATCACCCGGTCCATCCTGAAGAGATTTCCCCGGGGGTCTGCGAAGTCCTGCTCTTTCTTGACGATCCTGGACGGCATAGCGCGAAAATAGGGGGTTATCTCTTCGTGGCTCAGGAATTCAAGAAGATTTCTCTTCATCGCTTCCACGGGATAATCGGTCGTCAATTCATCATTCAGCCGTTCGATGATCCGCTCGAGTTCCGACTCGATGTTTTCCAGGTCATCGACAAAATAGAGAACCCTGTGAATAAACTCACCTCGCAGCCTCTCCTCTAAGTTGATCTCCTCAGGGGCGTCAAACCCCGTTAGAAAAGATGGGGCCTTGATCCCGCCCTTCATATGAGAAATATCGTCCCCGCCATGAGCGGCGAGGCTTTCTAACGGGGCAAAAGGGAATTGGATCGGGTCAGGAGGATGATAGAGCACCATTCTTTCTTGAGCCGTTTCGGGCGAACGGGGTCGCGGGACATCCATCCGTCCGGTTTGAGATTCCATCTCCCTCAGGAGATCGATCGGAAATAGATCCCTCCTCCTTTCAACCCCAAGGATATAAAGCTCGTCCTCCGCCCGTGTAAAACCGACATAAAGGGTGTTGAGCTTGTTCACCAGATCCTTAAGCCTCTCTTCTTCATACTTCTCCCGAAGAAAGCTGCTCGCCTTCATGATCTGCTGGTTGATTTTGAGCAATTGGACCCCGTCCGTCTCCTCATCAAGAATATATTTGAAGCCCCTGGGGACCTCCTCGTACATGAGAATAATGACTACCGGGAACCCCAACCCCTTCGCCTTGTGGAGGGTCATCACCTTGACCGCATTGATCCCCGCGGGAACATCAACGGTCCAATCCGACTCCCCCGCCTCTTCGTCAGAGGCGTATTTGAGGAAATCGCCGGGATTATTTCTCCCCTCCCCCTCAAAATTCTTTATCACCTCCAGGATCTTGATAAGGGTCGCCTCTTCTTCCTCGAAATGATCGAAAACCCTATAAACCCGGTACGCCTCGCTCACCAGGTCATAGAGGGGCAAATAACCCGTCGACTTGAAGAGGCCGTCGAAATACGTCTCCCAAAAGTGAGGGTATTCCTCCTGGAAGGCTTTATAGAGAGGGCCTTTCTTCCGGTTCCTGAACAGAAAGCCATGTAATCTTTTTGATTCGAACACCCCTTCGTTTTTTTCCAAAGCTCTTCTGAAGATGTCCCCGAGAATAAACCCTGCGAAGGAGAGATCGTCGGGCGGGGAATCGAGGAAGCGGAGCAAGGCCACGATTTCAGCCGTGAGCTTCCTCCTTCTGATATCAAGGCTGCTGTACGAGATGAAGGGTACGTCCACCTCGTTCAGCCACGCCGTGATGTTGGCCACGTCCTCATTCCGGTAGGCAAGGATGGCCATATCCGACCAGGAATATCCTCTTTCTCGCAGCCTCTTGATCAGATCCTGAATCCTCGTTTTCTCCGGGAGTTCTCCCTCTTTTTTTTCGCATCGAATGATCTCCGCGTAACCTGAGCCTCTGTGGCTGTCCTCGACCCTCTGTTCGTAATCGATGAGCCCGCTCCTGCCAGCGGCTTCCCGGTATTCGTCACGAAGGGCGATCGCCTTCCTGAAGAAGGTCTTGCTGAATTCGATCACGCTCTCCAGACTGCGATAATTGACCTCCAACTCTTTGACGTGATGCATGGCAGAAGAGAAGGGGCTTTTCGACTCCAGCCCCTTCATGATCCCGTAATCGGCATTCCTGAAACCATAGATCGCCTGCTTGGTATCCCCCACCGCCAGGAGACTTCCGCCCTGGGAAAGGGAGTTCTCGATAAGGGGAAAGAGGTTGGCCCACTGGATAGGAGAGGTATCCTGGAACTCGTCGATCAGATAATGGTAGATCGTCTCTCCGATCCTAAAGTAGACATCCGGCACGATCTCATCGCTGAGATAGTCCGATAGCTTCTTGTTCACGTCATCGATAAAGATGGCCCCCTCCCTCTTCTTCACCTCCTCGAGAATGTCTTGGAAGGCTTCATACGTCCTTAGATACGGGCCGTAATACGTCGCGGCATAGAGCTTGATGTACTCCTTTATTTGATGGCCGAGAAGAACCCACCGTTCCGATATTTCCTCGTACCAGGCCATCGCTCCTTCTTTCTTGGGTTTGATCACGGGGATACTTGAGAGACCTTTATCCACGAGATCGGGGAAGGCATTGACTCTCACCATTTCAAGAATCCTGGAAAAAGAGCTTCCTTTGCTCTTTGTGAGGCCCGATGTTTCGATGAGACCCATCAGGCTTTCCGCGGTCTCTCGAATCTCCTTCTTGATGGATTCGACTCTTCCTTCCGTATCGACCGGCTTTGCCCCTTTGACGATCCCCGAGAGTTTACTGTAGAGTTCCACGATTTCCTCAAGCAAATCCCGGGTGGCATCCCAGGGATACGCAGACCCTCCTCCCCTGCTGTCAACGATGATCCCCAGGAGCTTTTCGATGAACTCAGCCTCAGGAGTTTTCTCCCGGACGGCCCGCAAAAATCGATCGAAGGCATAAGCCATGATCTTCCTCGGGGCCAGGACAACCTCAAAGTCGGGGCTATAACCGAGATCGACCGCCGAGGCCTTGTAGATGGAGGTCATGAAGCTGTCAATCGTCTTGACCTGGAATTCCGTGTAGTTTCTCAGAATGCCATCGATCCGCGCCCCGGCCTTTTCGGCGAGGTGCTCTTTTTTTAGGGAGACGATCTCAGCGATCTCCTCGATCTTCTCCGGATCTTTGAAATAAAGGTCCTTCAGCCATGAGAGAATACGTTCCTTCATCTCCTTCGCAGCGTTATTGGAAAAGGTAATGGCGAGAATATTCCTCAGCTGGTTTTGGTGAATTTGATCCGACAGGAGAAACTGGACGAATCTCTCTGCAAGGGAGTAAGTCTTCCCGGACCCCGCAGAAGCCCTCAAAACGCTCACATGCGGGAATGGGATGGATAGATCTTTTTCCAGGACTGCGTGGGCCATGGCTTTTACTTGGAGGGCGGCTCTGCTTCGAGCCTCCTCATTCTTCCTGAGATGACAAAACCGGAGCTAAACCAGTCTTAGTCATACAAAATTTACACCCTCTGAGGCACACTGTCAATTCCTGCTTCGGTTTGGAACAAACCATTTGAAATCTCATCAGTCACTGGGTTAAAATAAAAATTAAGCGTCGCGATCATTGCCATGAAACCTATTCTTTTGGAAATCGTCACAAGAGTGCTCACTTCATGGGGCCAGTGCCGCCGTTGCAGACTTCTCTTCGATCAAGCAGGACTCGATCAGAAGTTTCGTCACGAAGAGATGGAAGGATATCCTCCGGATTTAAAAGAGGAGTATGCAAGGCTCTCGGACTGGGTCCGAGAATTAAACAAGCTGTATAAGCATCGCCTTTTTATCAAGCTGATTGATGCCCAATCGCCCCTCGGCCTCTATAAATCCCTGCGCTACCGGATCCGAACTTATCCAACCTTCATTGTGGAGGGAAAAGAGACCTATGCGGGGTGGGATAAAGGCCAACTCGAGAGCCTTTTGGATAAATATGTCAAGAACCCCCTCCGGTCGAGACGCGAGAGCCTCCGGCCTACACTCTCGTAGGAGGGATGGGGTAAATACGGCAGCGCGCTCTTCCTCTTTTAAAACCTTTCAAGAAGCCTCCACGGGAAAAAACTTGTCAGGTCAAAGAAAACCTATTTGAAGGTCTCCGCCCACAGGGCGGACCTTCCCGGCATCATAATATCATTCATGGATAGGTCGAACGGTTACTTGAATAATGAGGGTGGGTACCTATAAAGTCTTGAGTATCTCTTCCGCAAAATCTCTTAGATCGCTGTCGCTGGCGGTCATGGCGATAATATCCACCTTAGCCTTGAAGCCTTGTTTCTCAATCGGGCTCCGGGTTTCATACATTTCCTTCATCGCGGTAAGAGCCTGTAAGACTTTCTCGGGGTCTGAATAATCCAATAAAAGCGAGAGTGTGCTCCAGTCCTCCGGCAAACCGTATTGGTCTAAATAGGCTTTCACCGCCGTTTCGAACTGGTCTGTGCCCTGATAACGATCGATGTCGTCATGGACTTTTTGATGTTTTTTAGTTCCCTTCTTTCCCATGAAAAGTTTGTCAGCCTCCTTCCGATATTTTTTCATCACCCATTCGGAACGACGAGATCTCGTTCGATCTCCTGGAGTTTCTTTAGGAGCGTATGGGCTCCGATCTCTTCTTCGATCAATCTCTCTCCAGGAAATCTTTTCTCTATCATCATCGTCGCGCTGCCGAACCATCTTCTTCTCTATCTTTCCCGCCTGGCCACCCTCTTGGCTCCCCCCTGCGGAAAAAAATGAAAAAAGCGAAGCGGGGTGGAGGAGAAGAGGAGTGGGGGCAAGTGCTACGGGGATTTCGTTCTCTCTGAGGCTTTTAGTTCAACCCCTTGGGGGGTGATGACGAGCGTGACCACCTCCCCTGACTTTCCAAACTTCCCTAACGGCTTTCCGTTCAAGATCAAGTCGAGGCCACCTGCATTTCCGAGTTTCATGCGAATCCGATTCGATGCCTGGACGGAAACGCCATCTCCTGGCTTGAAGGTCATCTCCTTTTCCGGTTGATCATCTGCCTGAAGGCTCACCCACGTCTCTTCGGATGCTTTCAGCAGAAGGGAGAGAGCCTTTTTTTCCTGAACAGAACTGGCCGCGGCAACCGGAGGAGAGGAAGCGAGGGGCTTCTTCTCTTCAACGACGGGCTTTTCTCCCGGAGCACGGGCTGGGGCCGCAGCAGAAGGGGAAGGCGCTCCCGAAAGTTTTCCTTCGACAGATCTCCCAGGGAGGGGTTCGATCGGCAGTTTAGAAGCGAACGGAGAGAAGAAATAGAAGACGACAAAGCTTGCCACGATCACCGCCGCTACCACCCACACCTGCTTTGTATTCCACAGAACCTTCGGCTTGGATTTCGAAGGTCGCGTCGGTGGAATCTTTTGTCTGGGTGTTAGAGGTTGAAGCGGAGCAGGGACAGCAGGCTCCCCCTTCAAAGCTCTTTCATAGCGAAGAAGGACGTCGTTGGGATCGAGCCTGAGATACTTAGCGTAGGCTAAGAGAAACCCTTTCACATAGGTGGCAGGGGGGAGGAGCTCGGGCTGATCCTCTTCGATAGCCCTGAGGATATGCTCTCTGACCCTCGTATTCTTCGCTACCTCTCTCAACGAAATCTTTTTGGATTCCCGCTGACTTTTAAGAAATTTGCCTAATGTTTCCCTCTCGTCCACGAATAATCTCCCTTATGGTGAATGGTCTAAGGTCAGTGGATACCCCAGCCGATCCAGGGCGCGGGGGTTTTGGGTCCAGTTTTTTTCCACATTTACCCACAACGCTAAGAAGATCCTTATCCTCAAAAACGCCTCCACTTCTTTCCGGGCAGCCTCGCCGATCTTTTTCAACCTTTGTCCGCCTCTTCCGATGAGAATCTTCTTCTGAGAATCTCTTTCCACATGGATGGTCCCCCTAATGACCACGAGGCTTTTCTCAGGATGCTCTTCAAACCCATCGATGGTGACTGCCGTTGAAAACGGGATCTCTTGATAGCACTCGCGGATCACCTTCTCTCGAATGATCTCGGAGACCCAGAAACGTTCGGTCTGGTCGGTGACCGTGTCCTCCGGATAATAGGGCGGCGATTCAGGAAGGACCTTCAGGATTTCATCCAATAGAACATCTGCTCCCTCCCCTGTGACGGCCGAAACGGGAAGGATCGCTTTGAAGGGATGAAGTCTTTGGTATTCATCCATGATGGGGAGGAGGCCTTTTCTTTTCACCAAATCAATCTTACTGATGACGAGAAAAGGAACGCCGCTGCATCCCTTGACGGATTCCATCACCTCCCCGTCTTTTTCGGGGCGAGGGTCTGTGGCATCGATGAGAAAGAGAAGGACATCTGCATCCCGGGCCGATGCAATCGCTGCTCGGACCATCCGCCGGTTCAATTCAGATCGTCCTGGGTGAATCCCGGGAGTATCGAGGAAGATAAGCTGACCTCCTTCTATATTCTTAATGCCAAGAATACGGTGCCGGGTCGTCTGTGGCCTTTCGGCAACGATGGCCACCTTATCCCCAAGAAAACGGTTGAAGAGGGTCGATTTCCCAGCGTTCGGCCTTCCCAGGATGGAGATAAAACCTGATTTGAAGGGGGCCATTCTTTATCTAAAATAATAAAGCCGTTAGTTCGGAGTTCAGAGCAATCGTTCCTCAGTTTTGTCTTGGGAGTCTAGAGGGTCAAGGTTTCGAGACGAAAATCTCCGAACTCCTAACTCCCTACTTCGAGCTCCATTTCTATGAAGGCAACGCCAGATCCACGACCTCCTGAAAGTGCTCGACGAAGACGAAGTGGATTTCCTTTTTGATATATTCTGGAATATCGTCAAGGTTTTTTTCGTTCTGTTTAGGCAAGACCACGGTCTTCACACCAGCCCGTCTGGCAGCGAGGATCTTTTCTTTAATTCCCCCCACCGGGAGTACCCTCCCACTCAAGGTGAGCTCACCCGTCATCGCAATCTCACGGGGAACCGGTCTCTCTTTTAAGAGAGAGAGAACGGCGGTGGCAATCGTGATTCCAGCAGAAGGTCCATCCTTGGGCGTCGCCCCGGCCGGGATGTGGATGTGAAGATCGCACTCCTGATAAAAATTCTCAGGGATACGCAGGGAAGAAGCATTCGTTCGGATAAAAGAGAGGGCCGCCTGTGCAGATTCCTTCATCACCTCTCCCAGAGACCCCGTCAAGATAAGCCCCTTGTCCCCTTTCATCTTAGAAGTCTCGATAAAGATGATGTCGCCTCCACTTTCTGTCCAGGCCAGTCCTGTGGCCACGCCGATGCGGTCCTTCTCCTGAGCGACTTCTCGGAAGAATTCCCTCGGTCCCAGGAGCTCCCCGACGGTCGCCTCATCGATGCTCTCTTTCGGAGTATTTCCCATGGCCATTTCCTTGGCCACTTTTCGGCAAAGGGTGGCAATCATCCTTTCTAAGTTTCGCACCCCTGCTTCTCGCGTATATTCCTGAATGATCTTATAGACGGCTTCCGTGGTGAATGAAAGGGGAGTATTCTTCAACCCGTTCTCTTCTTTCTGGTGAGGAATCAGAAATTGAAAGGCAATCTTCTCCTTCTCCTCCTCGGTATATCCTGCCAGATGGATCACCTCCATCCGATCCACTAAGGCAGGAGGAATCGGCGCCAGGGTATTGGCGGTCGTAATGAACATGACATGGGAGAGGTCAAAAGGAACATCTAAGTAATGATCGGTAAATGAAAAATTTTGCTCCGGATCGAGAGTCTCAAGAAGGGCCGCAGCCGGGTCTCCGCGGACATCTTGGCCGATCTTATCCACCTCGTCAAGCATAAAAACAGGGTTGGAAGTTTCTGCCCTACGGATCTCTTGAATGATCCGTCCCGGAAGGGCTCCCACATAAGTACGACGATGTCCCCGGACCTCTGCCTCGTCCCTCACGCCTCCTAAGGAGATGCGGATAAACTTCCTCTCGAGGGCCCGGGCGATGGAGCGGCCAAGAGATGTCTTGCCCACACCGGGGGGGCCGACAAAACAGAGAATCGGACCCTTCATAGGGTCTTTCAATTTCTTAACGGCCAAAAACTCTAAGATCCTTTCCTTCACTTTTTCGAGGTCATAATGGTCTTCGTTCAGCACCACGCGAGCGCGGTTGAGGTCAAGGTTGTCCGCGGTCTTCTTATTCCATGGCATGGTGACGAGGTAGTCGAGGTACGTTCTGGAAACGGTATATTCTGCAGAAACGGGGTTCATCCGTTCCAGCCGGTTGATCTCCTTATAAGCGATCTCTTCAACCCTTTGCGGCATCCCGGCGTTCCGGACTTTTTCTCGGAGTTCGTGGATCTCAGCCAGATACGGATCCTCTTCGGGCGTCTCCCTCGGTCCTCTTTGGGGAGGACGAAGAAAATGATCCTTCTGAAATTTCCCTCCTTCTTTTCCGAGGTTGAGAAGAGAATGGGGTCTGGTCGGAGAGGACTGGATCTCCCGATTGAAGTAATGAAACACTTTTTTCAATCGTTCCAAGGGATCGATCGTTTCAAAAATCTCCTGCTGCTCCTTCAACCCCAGATGGAGGGTAATGGCGATCAGGTCAGCAAGTCTCCCCGGCTGGTCGATCTTATCGAGGGTCTTCAGTATCTCCTCGGGGAGAGGTTTCCCCATGGAGAGTGAAATCTTGAAAAGGGTCCCGACACTCTGGACGAGGGTTTCCGAGAGGACGGTCCTGTCTTGCTGCTCGTTGATCTCGCTGACGTCCGCCTTGAAATACGGGGGCTCCCGGACGATGTCGAGGAGAAAGACTCTCGAGAGACCCTCCACAAGAATCTTCATCCCTCGGTTTGGCAACTTCACCAACTGAAGAATCTTGCAGACCGTTCCGACAGAAAGGAGATCTTTGGGCTGGGGATCTTTGAGAGAAGGGTCTCGCAGGCCGACACATCCAATAAGGCTGTTCTCCAGCAGTACCCTGTTCAGGACGGTCAAGGCTTCATCGGACTGAAGAAAAACAGGGGCGACGACGTACGGAAAAATGATCGTCTCTTTCAGAGGAATGAAGAGAAGTCTTTGGGGGATGGAAATGTTCTCTGACTTATAGAGATATCTCACAAGAGACTCCAGATCCGAATTGAAAAAACAGAAACCATTATACGAAAATTCCGGAATTTGTCAACGAAGTTCAAAGAGCTCTTTCAGACAAGACCAAGCCTCCGGTGCGCTCCAGTCCCTTTGTCCTACAATCTTTCCGACCAACCTCCCTTCTCGATCGACGAGGAAAGTAAGAGGGATCCAGCCCCTCACCCCGTATTCGTCCATGACCTTCTCTTTCAGAAGCAAAAGGACAGGAAGGGTGATCTTTTTCTGGCTGACGATCTTTTGAACAGCTCCCTTCCTCTCTCCGTCGATGACAATCAGGAGAATGGCCAATTGATCCGTCTTTCCGACGGAGAATTTTTCCAATTCAGGGATCTCCTCCTTGCAGGAGGCACACCAGGTGGCCCAAAAGGTAATGAGAACCGGCTTCCCTTTGAACTCGCTGAGACTGACTTCTTCTCCGGTCAGGCTCTTGAGAGAAAAAGTAGGAGCCTCTTTCCTTTCCTGAAATCTCTGGATGCCGAAAGAATTGCAGGAAGGATATTCCGGTTGTGAAAGGGAAGCAGCTATTCCAACTTTGAGGAAGGGGATGAGCCCAATAGCAGCTCCCGCCCCAATCAACAACAAAGGAGGGATTTTTCTTTTCATTCCCATCTTCAAATAGAAGGACTAAGTGAAGACTAAAATATATTCTTAACCCCGTCAACCCTCAAGGCGCGATGAACAATGAACGATGAACGACGAACAAAAAGCGAATCGAAAATATTTGAAATTTTTCCATGGATACCCTCCCCCTTGAGAGATTGTGTCACAATTGTAGGGGCTTGATTTATCAAGCCCACCAATCGGGCTCAATGAATTGAGCCCCTACAACCTATTGTGTCTGTCTGTTCGGTTTATCAAATGACGACACGGTCTCTGTGACGAAGGAGGGCGAGCCTGCCTGCCGGTAGGCAGGGATGGAGGTGTCCGAGGGGAAAGGGGGCACTAGGTGGGTTATCTTCTAAACAGTCTCTCCTTGAAAAGAGTCTTTAGACATGATAAGGATAAAATGACATGTTTAATCTTTTCACGGGATTTGTTTAGCTTCAGGCCTTGATCATACATAAGGCGACCGCTGAAGTGTCATTCCTGCGCAAGCAGGAATCCAGGGCTCCCGGTTGAAACCGGGATCCAGTCTTTGGGACAGTTTCCACTTGGACTCTGGATTCCCCCGTGTCAGGCACGGGGCAGGCTAAGGCAAGCTTACAGGCCCGGAATGACAGACAATGTAAAGAGACTTTTGACGTACTACACTATAAGGAAATCATCGGGTTCATGGCGGAGCCTAAGAAATACCGAGCGACGATTGTTTCTGCCTTTTCCGGCACGGATAGGAGGGTTTTATGGCGGGAGTAAACAAGGTTATCCTCATCGGCAATCTGGGTGCAGATCCTGAGGTGAGGTATCTCAGCAATGGCACGACGGTGGCGAACTTCCGAATGGCGACGAGTGAAAATCGCGTCAATCGATCCTCCGGAGAGAAAACGACGGTCACGGAATGGCACCGGGTTGTTGCTTTTGGAAGACTGGCTGAGATTTGCGGGGAGTACCTGAACAAAGGCAAACAGGTCTACATCGAAGGTCGAATTCGAACCCGCTCTTGGGAAGGGAAAGATGGAAACCGTAGGTACACAACCGAAATCGTTGCCAATCAAATGCAGATGCTAGGAATAGCGGGGACAGCCGGAGGACTTCCCGATTCCGAAAAGGCGTTGGGAACAGACGAAGAAGGGACCCCTCCGCCCGATGACGATGTCCCCTTCTAGAAAGGATTCGAGCGGCCCAGGGTCCTAGGGTTCAAGTGGAATTGAACCTAACCCCTAGAATCCTTGACCCCTTGAACCCTTCTAAAATAAATACCTTCTCATGCTGACGTTCAGGAGAAGACCTACTCCGATCAGTGTGGAGATGATAAAGGACCCGCCGTAACTGAGCAGGGGAAGGGGGATTCCCACCACCGGCATCATCCCCACCACCATGCCGATGTTAATGAAGACATGCCAGAAGAGCATCGCCACCACGCCGAAAGCGAGGATAGCACTAAAGCGGTCTTTGGCCTGGACGGCGATGCGAAGCCCCCACAGGATGAGGGCCACATACAGCCCGATGACGAAGAGAGATCCCACCAAGCCCCACTCTTCCCCCAAAGCCGAGAAGATGAAGTCTGTCTGCTGTTCAGGGAGAAAGCCGAGCTTGGATTGGGTCCCTTTCATGAAACCCTTTCCGAGAATTCCCCCTGATCCGATGGCAATCTTCGATTGAATGAGATGGTATCCCGCACCCAGAGGATCGAGATCCGGATTAAAAAAAGTAATGATCCTTTTCTTCTGGTACCCCTTTAGAAAATTCCAAAGGAGCGGCACGATGCCGGCTCCGGTCAACCCAATGGTCAGCAGAGACGACCATCGGATCTTAACGAAGATCAGGATGGAGAAAAAAACGAGGAGGAGGACGATGGCCGTCCCCAGGTCGGGTTGTTTAAGGATCATCACCATCGGGAGCAGGAGAAGGAGAAACGGTAAGGGGAGTTGCTTTAACGAGTATCCCTTTCGATCCGGCGGCCGATGGAAAAATTTTGCCAGAGCCAAGATGAAGGAGATCTTGACAAACTCGGAAGGCTGAAAGGAGAGAGGGCCGATCTTGACCCACCGCTGCGCACCAGAGGTGATCATCCCGTAAGCCAAAACGACCAGCAAAAGGACCAATGCGATTGTATAAACAATATAAGCAAAATCAGAAAAAAAACGATATTCGACGAAGGCAATCGTGACCATCACAGCCAACCCGATGAGAAGCCAAAAAACTTGTTTGAGGTAAAGGGGAGGACCGGCCGTCTCTATCTTTGCCGCAGCGCTGTAAAGGTTGAGAATACCGATCAAGGCAATGGCAAGCACCATCCCTAACAACGCCCAGTCGAAATGAATCAAAAGCCGTCGGTCAATCGGCATACTCTGAATCGCTTTCCTCCCCTGTCACCTTCTTTTCAGGAGACGAAGGGCTAAGGTTGAGATACTGTTCGATCACCTTTTTGGCAATCGGGGCAGCCGCAGAAGCCCCGAACCCCCCGTGCTCAACGAGGACAACCACAGCGATCTTCGGGTCTTCGAATGGGGCATAAGCTACAAACCAGGCGTGATCACGAAATTTTGTTGGGATTCGATTCATCTCTCCTCTTTTGAAGTCCTCGGGCATGGCGACCACTTGGGCCGTACCCGTTTTACCCGCCACCTTGATCTCTTTCAGCGAACAGGCCGACCCTGTTCCATGAGGCTCGTTCACGGCTCCCTTGAGAGCCTCCTGGATAATTTGAAGCGTCTTCTGCGACACGTTCGCTGTTCCTACTTCCTGAGGCGGATACTCTTTCAATACATTCCCATAGATATCTTCTACCTTTTCCACCACCTGGGGGAGGAGAAGCTTGCCTCCATTGGCAATGGCTGAAATAAGCACTAACAGTTGAAGAGGTGTCACGTTCAGATACCCCTGACCCACAGAAAAGGAAAGGGTTTCGCCGCTATACCATGGAACTCCCAAACGTTTCTTCTTCCAGGAGCTGGAGGGAACGGTCCCGGCTTTCTCATGGGGAAGCAAAATGCCCGTCGGTTTACCTAAGCCAAACTCCTTGGCGTAATGCGCAATGAGATCAACCCCCAGCTTCAGGCCCACTTGATAGAAGTAGATATCGCAGGATTCAACGATGGCCCGATGAAGACTGAGGGTTCCATGGCCGCCTTGCTTCCAGCACCGAAAATCTCGATTTCCGTAAGGGAAGGTCCCTGCGCAATGGAACTGCGTGTCCGGGGTAATCACTCCCGATTCCAGACCTGCAATGGCAGTGATGATTTTGAAGACCGACCCCGCAGGATATTGTCCCTGAATTCCCTTGTTGGTAAGAGGGTGATAAGGATTTTCCACAAGGGCTTTCCATTCTTCTGTCGATATGTTTCTTGCAAAGGGTTCGAAAGAGGGCTTGCTCACCATCGCTAAGATGCGCCCTGTCTTTGGATCCATGGCAATAAGAGCTCCGTTCTTATCCTGGTAGGCTTCTTCAGCCGTTCTCTGCAATTCTAAATCAATGGTGAGCGAGAGGTTGTTTCCTGGAAAAGGTTCGACCACACCGAGGGGCCTGACCTCCCTTCCCAAGGCATCGACCTCAATCTGCTGACCCCCATCCACTCCACGAAGGTCATCTTCCCACCGAGATTCGACCCCATATTTCCCAATCAGGGCGCCCATTCGATAGGGGGCCCCCTTAGACTGTCTCATTTCATCCTCATCCGCCTCTCCAAGATAACCGATGAGATGACAAGCCAGGTCCCCATAATCATAGGCTCTCCTGGGTCTGACATCCACGAGAAGCCCTGGGAGGTTAACCCGATTCGATTCGAGGACAGCCAGCTCGTTCCAACCGATATCTGATTTAATCTTCACCGGTCTGAAAGGCGCCCGTCCCTTTTGCGCTTCGATCTTCTCCTCAATCTCGTCCGGCGTCATATTGAGCAGTTCTGCAATCTTGCCCAACACCTCCGGGCTGGCCTTGACGTCCTCCGGGACAACATAGACTTCGAAGGAGGGACGGTTATGAGCCAAGACACGCCCCTTTCGATCCAACAGCATTCCTCGGTCAGCGGGGTTCTCAAGGAGCCGAATGCAGTTGTTTTCAGACAAATGCCGGAGCTCACTCCCCTTGATGACATGGAGGGACCACAGACGGATGAAGATCAGGAGAAAAGCCAAACCGACGAAAGCCACAAGGTATTTATACCTTCCCTTGAAGTCTTCCATCTTCTGAGTGTTCAATTCCATCACGGCCGATACCCTCCCTCCTTGATCTCCCGCTCGGGCTGACGGAATAACAGCGATGACCCCTTTTGAAAAACGAAAAAGAGAAGCGGGGTGGCAAGGCCAGTAAGAAAGGATTGGGGAAGAAGGAAACGAAAGAATAAGGGATAAAGATCCCCAAGGGGGAGTGGCTGGACGGCGTTCATGAGTATGAAGATGAGTATCCCCTCTAACAGGTTGAAGGCGAAGGCAAAAAGGGATTGGAACGAAAATCCTTCCAAATAGAATCGCTCTTTAAAAAATTGAGCCGCTAAGAAGACGAGGGGTCTGGAAACAGTATAAAAACCTAATGTGTTTCCCGAAAACAGATCCATCAGATATCCCATGAGGAAGGCTAAGATCCCGCCGGAGATTGGCGGAAATAAAAAGGCCAGGTAGAGGGTAAAGATGAGAAGGAGGTCCGGCCTGACCCTTTGAATAGGAGAGTACGATAATAACGTCGTCTGAAGGATGAGAAAGAAAATTCCCACAAGAAGGGGAAAAATCATTCGTCTCATTTCTTACCCTTTTTTCCCTTCTTTACCTTTTTTTCTTCCCGGGGGGCCGAAGGGGGAAGAGGCTCTACGATGATGAAGACCTCCTCCAACCGGGTCATATCCACACTGGGGACCAGTTCGGCATATTGAAAAACGCCATGGCCTTTCTTGTCCACCTTCTTTACCTGGCCCACCATCAATCCCTTGGGGAAATTTCCGCCCAGCCCCGAGGTGACCACAGCATCCCCGACGGCTACCTCCTCGGTTCGAAGAAGGTATTTCAGCTGGCACCGGTTCTCTCCCTTTCCCTCGACAATGGCTTTCGCCCGAGTCCTCTGGACAATGGAATCGACAGCGCTGTTGTAATCGGTGATGAGAAGAACGGTGGCATAGTGGGGAGCAATTTTAAGGGTCCGACCGATAACCCCTGCCGGAGAGATCACTGCCATTCCCTTTTTCACTCCGTCACGCTCTCCTTTGTCAACGGTCACGCTCTTGAACCAGGAGGACGGGTCTTGACCGATTACCTCCGCCCCGATCATGGGGGGAAAGTTTTTTTCGCGAAACTGGAGAAGCTGTTTCAGTCGTTCGTTGGCCAGCCTCATCTCTTCCATACGATGGCTCTCTGTCTGAAGCTCTGCAATCTTTTGCTTGAGCATCCTGTTCTCTTTTTCAAGGTTAACCAAGAAAACATATCGGCCGAAGGTTCCTTGAACGGTCTTGATGACAAAGGTGGAAGCTTTTTGGGCAGGCGCGCAGACTTCCATCAGGAGGGCATCGAAAAATTCTACCCCTTTCCTTTCTTTCGCCCTCAACGACATCAGCACGAGGGCAAGCAACAGAAGGAGGGTGATAAAAATGAAAAGATAATATCTCCGAACGATGAAAAAGTCACGTACCCTCATCAATTTCAATATTGAACCGTCACCGTATGGAGCAACTGCTCGTTGTCTAAAACCATTCCCGCCCCTAAGACAATGGAGGACAGAGGATCATCGACGATC
>Ga0335081_10006734_pt1 | contig 18318 bp, 17 predicted proteins | sample Lox_Sample_35_FD_206713 | JGI IMG/M metagenome (GOLD analysis project Ga0335081, IMG submission 206713) | Soil microbial communities from Loxahatchee National Wildlife Refuge, Florida, United States - Lox_Sample_3.5 | ecosystem: Environmental > Terrestrial > Soil > Wetlands | place: USA...
GGTCGCGCTCGGCCTGATGGCCGACACTCGCACCTTCCTGCGCCAGGTCTTGGCCGAACTCGACCGCCGCAAGGACCTCGAAAAGAAGCTCGACGCGCGCAAGAGGTGGCTGGCGCAGATCGACGGCTACCGCAAGGAATGGGACAAACTGGTCGCACCCGGTTTTTCCGACGACAGCCAGCCAATCAATCCGCAGCGCGCGGCAGCCGAGATCGACAAGGGCCTGCCCGAGGACGCGATCATGGTCAGCGACATCGGCGTGCATCACAATTGGCTGCTCGGCTACTGCAAGCCGCGCCGTCCGGATTCGATGATCGGCTGCATGGGCTTCGGCGCCATGGGCTTCGGCGTCGCCGGCGTGCTGGGCGCCAAGTTTGCCGCGCCCGACCGGCCTTGCGTGTCGGTGTGCGGCGACGGCGCCTTCTTCATGCACGCCAACGTGCTCGGCACCGCGGTCGAATATAATCTACCGGTGGTCTGGGTGGTGTGGAACAACTACGCCTATGCCTCGATCCGCGGGCTGCAGCGCGGCTACCTCAAGGGCCGCGAGCTCGCCACCGACTTCCACGATCCGCGCACCGGCCAGCGTTACAATCCGGACTTCGCCGCCATGGCGCGCTCGGCCGGCATCGAGGGCGTGCGCGTCGACCGCGCCGCCGATCTGGCGGAAGCGGTGCGCAAGGGCGTGCAGGCGAACAAGCCGTACCTGATCGACGTCGATGTCGCCGCCGACATCAACCCGGCCGGCGCCGGCGTGTGGGAGCTGCCCGGCCTCGGGCAAAGCAAGCCGTCGATCGGCACGCGCTATCTGCCGCTCTAGTCGCTCAAGGCAAATGCAGGCCGGGCAGCAGCGCCGCGAGCAGCCAGGCGGCCCAGATCGCTGGGGCGAAGAACAGCCCGAACGGCAGCCGCGACGCTGCGTCGAGCGGCTGCTTCGCCAACAGCGGCCACAATACATAGCCGGCCAATGCGGCTACGGCGGCAAGCTCGACGGCGACCGCGATCATCAGCCAATCGAGCCAGGCACCGGCGACGAAGGCGAGCTTGACGTCGCCCAGCCCCAGGCCCTCGCGTCCGCGCAGGCGCCGGTAGCCGATACGGATTCCCAGGAAGACCAGCATGGTGACAGCGCCGCGCAGGGCGGCCTCCGCGAGGCTGCCAAGCACCGGCGCGCTTAACACCGTGTTGATCAGCGCGAGCGCCAGCGCGACCGCGTTCAATTCGTTGGGGATGCGCAAGGAGCGGGCGTCGATCACGGCGATCGCCAGCATGACCAGCGCCAGCGCCGCGCCGACGATCCCCTGGCCGCCCGGCGCGGCCCAGAGGCTGGCGGCGACTGCCACGCAGCCGAGCAGAGCGACGACGATTTCGGTGAGCCGAGGACGCCTCATGGCGCGCGCCGCACCGCGCGGCGTCACCGCGCGGAAACCGGCGGCGGCAGAAGCGGCGGCTTCGAGGTGATCGTGCCGACACGCGCCTTCATCTTGGCGCGCATATCTTCGGCGATCAGATGGGCGTCGACGGCGTCGCGAATGATCTGCGGGCGAATGAAGATTACCAGCTCGGTGCGCTGGATGGTCTTGTTCTGATGCGAGAAGGCGTCGCCGAGATAGCCTGGCAGCTGATCGAGCCAGGGCATGCCGTTGCGCGTCTTGTTCTGCGTCTCGCTGACCAGACCGGCGAGCATCACCGTCTGCCCGTCGGCGACGTTCAGCGTGCTCTTCACCTTGCGCTCGGAGATGGTCGGCGTCAGCACGCCGGTATTGTTGGTGTCGGAGACGTTGCTGATCTCCTGCTCGATATCGAGCGTGACGTTGCCGTTCGCGCTCACCCGCGGCGTCACGCGCAGGATGATGCCGGTGTTCTGATAGTTGATCGTGTTGACCACGGCGTTGTTCGAGGACAGCACGGTCGCCGTGCCGGTGGTGATCGGCACCTGGTCGCCGACCTGCAACGTGGCGACGCCGTTATCGACCACGACCAGCGACGGGTTGGACAGGATCTTGACGTCGGTCACCGAATGCAGCGCGTCGAGGATGGCCTGCGGCGAATTCTCCGAGCCGACCAGCAGATTAAAGCCGGGCAATACGCGCGAGAGCACGGCGCCACCGATCGAGTTGATCGCCGAGCCGGAATCCGGCGGCGCGCCGACATTCTGGCTCTTGAGGAAGAACTGGACGCCGTAGGTGAGACTGTCGTTGAGCGTCACTTCAGCGATGGTGGCGTCGAAGGCCACCTGCAGCGGCGGGCGGTCGAGCTGCTGCAGCGCCTTGAGGATGATCGCGTAGTTTTCCTCATTGGCGTAGACGAGCAGCGAGTTGTTGACCACGTCGGCAGTGATCCGCAGCCCCGGCAGGATCGAGCCGCCGGTCGAAGCGCGCGTCGCGCCCGGCGTACGCTGGCTCGCCGCCGGCGCGACTTCCGTAGCGGTGGCGCCGGGCGCCCGTTGCGTCGGGCCGCCGGTCAGGCGTTCGACCGGCGTCAACTGCGCCGGACCGCTGGTCGTCGTGGTCGTCTCAGCACCCGGCGCGAGCTGGTTGGAAGTGGACTCGAGGCTAGTGCCCGCGCTGATACCTGCGAACATGTCGTTGAGCACGCGCGCGAGATGGCGCGCTTCGCCGTAGCGGACGCGATAGACCTTCACGCCGGTGGTGGAGATCTCCGAGTTGTCGAGGCGCCGGATCCACATCGCCGCGGTTTCGAGCAGCGCCGGTTTGCTGGCAACGACGAGAATCGCGTTAAGCCGGCCGATCGGCTGCAACTTGATCAGGTCGCGACCGAGACCGCCCTCGCCGGAATCCAAGATCTTTTCGAGCTCGGAGATGATCGGCTCCGGCGTCGCGTGCTTCACCGGATAGATTCCGATGCTCTGACCGCGCATCCAGTCGGCGTCGAAGCTGAGCACGGTCTGCACCGCCGACCGACGTTCCGGCCCGGTGCCCTGGATCAGCAGCATGTTGCGGGTGGCATCGACGCGCACCGCGCCCTGCTTGGCGGCAAAATTCTCAACGAGCTTGGTCAGCGTGGCGGCGGAGACATAGCGCAGCGGTACGACACTGACGCCATATCCCGGCTTGACCTGGCCGTTGGCGTCGAGTTGGCCGGTGCCGATCGCGTCGGGACTGGGAACGAGCCGATAAGCGTTTTCGCTGCGCACCAGCGCGATGTTGCTCACGCGCAGTGCCGATTCCAGCACGAAGGCGATGTCGCTCTTTGGCACCGGGCGGCCGGACTGCAGCGTCACCGTGCCCTGCACGCGCGGATCGATGACGTAGCCGACGCCGAGAATGTCGCCGAGGATGACCTTGGCCACAGTCGTCACTGGCGCGTTTTCGAAATTCAGATCGTACCCGTCGCCGGACGCGGCAGGCTCGGCGCCCTGCACCGCCGTATTGAACGGCTGCGCATTTTCGGAGCCGGGGAACACGGCCGCTTTCGGATCGTGCCCGCGGTCGGCCGTGCCTGGCGCGGAAGCTGCCGGGAATCTCGGCTGCAGGTCGACCGAGTTCACCTGATCGAGAATGTTGGGCGAGGTATTCTTCGAGTCGAGGATATTGCTGCAGGCGACCAGCAGGCCGGCGAAACAACCCAGAGCAATTGCCGCCAATGCAACACGAATTGGCCGGCCTTGCCGCCCGCGGTGGACGCCGATTGACACGTTACGCCAGCCCCAAGCTACAGCTGCCGATCAGTCGGCAGACGGCCCTAAGTGGTTAATATTTGACAATTTTTTTCCATATTCGATAATTCGCTCCGCTGGAGTCAAGGCATATTTTGCGAAGGTTTTGCGGCCTTGGATGCGGGCAGGGGTATGTCGCCAAGAACGCTGGAAGATTTCGCCCGGCATCTCGTCAGCAGAAACTATGTTGCTGGCGATCTGATCGCCAAGCTCAATCTGCCGAACGCGCAAAACGTCGCTCAAACAACGCGCCGCCTTTGGGAAATGACCGACCTGTCGGCGAACGATTTCGCGGACGAGCTGGCGCGTTTCTACAGCCTCAAGCGCATCGGTTTGGCCGAACTGATGAGCGTCTCTGCGCTGGTCAACCGGTTTTCGCGCCGCTTCCTGCGCGAGATGACGGTGTTCCCGTTCGAAGCCGCCGACGGCGCTTACGGGCTGGCGATCGCTGATCCCAACGATCTTGCGCCGGTGCGCGCCGCCGAGATCGTGCTCGGCGGCTCGGTGGTCACCATGCTCGCCTCGTTCGAGGACATCGTCACCGCGCTGAACGCGCGTTTGGGCGAACAAGACCATGCAGCGCCGGAGGAAACCGGCCCCGCCGTCGCCGACGACGACATCGAAAATCTGCGCGATCTCGCCAGCGGGGCACCGGTCGTACGCGCGGTCAACGATCTGCTTGAAAAGGCGATCGAGCTGCGCGCGAGCGACATCCACATCGAGCCGTTCCGGCAGTCGCTCGTCGTCCGCATGCGCGTCGACGGATTGCTGCGCGCGGTGCCCGCCCCAACCGGCGCGCTGCCGCACGCACTGATCTCGCGCATCAAAATTCTGTCGGGGCTCAATATCGCCGAACGACGGCTGCCGCAGGACGGCGCCGCGCGCTTGCGGTTTGCACGCACGGAGATCGACATCCGCGTCGCCACCATGCCGACGCAGCACGGCGAAGCCGCCGTCATCCGTCTGCTGCCGCGCGACCGCGGCCTGCTCGAACTGAGCAAGCTCGGCCTGTCCGCGGGCGACGAGCAGAAGATGAAGCGCCTGCTCGCGCTGCCGCACGGGATGATCGTCATCACCGGACCGACCGGCAGCGGCAAGACGACGACGCTTGCCACCATGCTGTCGATGCTCAACGAGCCGACGCGCAAGATCCTGACCATCGAAGACCCGGTCGAATACGAACTGCCCGGCGTCAACCAATCGCAGGTAAAGCCGTCGATCGGGCTGACTTTCGCCTCGGCGCTGCGTGCCTTTGTCCGCCAGGACCCGGACGTGATCATGGTCGGCGAGGTGCGCGACGCGGAGACCGCCAATATCGCGATCCACGCGGCGCTCACCGGCCACCTGGTTCTGACCACGCTGCACACCGAGACAGCGGCGGCGGCGGTGCCGCGCCTGCTCGATCTCGGCGTCGAGGGTTTTCTGCTCAAATCGACGCTGCGGGCGACCATCGCGCAGCGGCTGGTGCGCATGCTCTGCGACCGCTGCAAGAAGCGCAAGACGTTGACTGCCGCCGATATCGACGGCGACCCGCGTTTCACCGCGCTCGGCTTCCGCCCGGGCGAGACGGTCTACGAGCCGGGCGGCTGCGAGCGCTGCGGCGGCACCGGCTACCGTGGCCGCAGCGGCATCTTCGAGATCATCGAAATGTCAGGTAACATCCGTAATCTGATCACCGGACATACGGACTCCGAAGTGATCCATCGCGCCGCGGTCGAGGCCGGCACCATGACCATGGTCGACGACGCCATCGCCAAATGCCGCGCCGGCGTCACCTCCGCCGCCGAGATCCTGCGCGTCACCACGGTCGGGAGCTAAAAGTGCCGAGCTTCCGCTATCGCGCGCTGACGCAAAGCGGCGACCTGGTGAGCGGCTCGATTTCCGCGGCCAATGCAGCCGAAGTAGCCAGCCGCATCGAATATCTCGGCTTGGTGCCGGTCGAGGCGATCAGTGAGGCGCGCGAGAGTTACCGCCAATGGTCCGTGTTGTCGCTGTTCTCGCGGCCGACGGCCGAAGACGTCACCGTCTTCACCCGCGACCTGGCGCTGTTGTTGAAAGCGGGCGCGCGCATCCACGACGCGCTCGAGCTCCTCGCCAGTGACATCGACATTGGCCGGCTGCGGCCGGTGGTCGCGCAGATCCGCAGCCGCATCATCGCCGGCGAGAGCCTGTCGGAGGCGCTGCGCCACCACCCCACTCTGTTCCCGCCGATGTATGTCGCATTGGTGCGCGTGGGCGAGACCTCGGGCGCGCTCGACCGCGTGCTCGACGTGCTCGGCAATGAACGCAACCGCGGCGAGGCGATGCGGCGCAAGCTGGCCGACGCCTTGCGTTATCCGGCCTTCGTGCTGGTCGCGGCCACCGGCGTCCTCGGCTTCTTCCTGCTGTTCGTGCTGCCGCAATTCGCGTCGGTGCTGGCCGACTTCCACGCCAAGCTCGATCCGGTCGTGGCGGCGTTGTTCGGCTTTTCAAAATTCGTGCGAGCGCATCTCGAAACGATCGAAATCGCCGCGATATTGATCATTCTCGCCGCCTGGCTGCTGTTGCGGCGGGCCGCCGTGCGTGCCAGGATCATGGCGACGTTGGCACGGCTGCCGCTGCTGAAATCGGTGTTGCGGCTGCACCGGACGGCTTTGTTTTGCCGCAACCTCGGCGTTTTGCTCGGCAGCGGGGTGCCGCTGCCGATGACTTTGCGCATCCTTGTCGATATGCTTGGCGCTGCTGACAATCCGGCGGTCTGGGACAAACTGGTCGACCGGGTCCGTCACGGCGGCAAGCTGTCGGACGCGCTCGCCGATTCAGCTTTGATGCCAGCCACGGCGGTGCGCATGTTGCGCATTGGCGAAGAAACCGGGCAGTTGCCGGTGCTGGCGGGCAATGTCGCCGAATTCTACGAGGCGAAGCTGCAGCGAAGCCTCGACCGGGTCGTCGGCATTACCGGTCCGCTGGCCATCATCCTGATCAGCACCGTGGTCGGCGGGCTGATCGTGTCGGTAATGACGGCGCTGTTGTCGGTCACGCAGATTATCGAATGAGGAAGAACCGATGATGCTGGGGTGGAAAAGGAAGCGGGCAAAGGGCGAGGACGGCTTCACGCTCGTGGAAATTCTCGTGGTGATCGCGATCATCGCGCTGATCATGAGCTTGGTCGGTCCGCGCGTGCTCAACTATCTTGCCGAATCCAAGGTCAAGGCCGCGCGCATCCAGATCCAGAGCTTCTCAAGCGCGCTCGATCTGTTCAACCTCGATACCGGCCGCTATCCGACCACGGCGGAAGGCCTGCAGGTGCTCATGCGCTCGCCGGGCAATATCGCGGCCTGGAACGGTCCTTATCTCAAAGGCGAGTCCGTGCCCCTCGATCCGTGGGGCAAAGCTTACGATTATCGTTCGCCTGGGGAGCACGGCGTCTATGAAATCAAATCCTATGGCTCCGACGGTCAGGAAGGCGGCAGCGGAACGGCCGCCGACATCACCAGCTGGTCGCATTGACAGAGAGGGCGGGTTCACCCTCCTCGAAATCGTCTGCGTCCTCGCCATCATCGGCCTGCTCGCGGCCGTTCTGCTGCCGCAAATTCCGCGCGGCACGTCGCGCGCGGGGATGGAGGCCACCGCACTGCGGATCGCCACGCTATTGAAGAGCGACCGCAATAGCGCGGTGCGCCGGCGCGGCGTGGTGGCGACCGAGATCGACGTGCCGTCGCGGCTGGTGCGCTCCGGCGCGGGCGAGCAAAGCATACGCATTCCCGACGACGTGCAGTTCGACGCCACTTTGGCCCGCCGCTGCAACCAACGCGAGGCCGGAGACACCATCGTGTTCTTCGCCTCCGGCATGTCCTGCGGCGGCGTCCTCGCCCTGACGCGCAACGACGTCGGTTACCAGGTGCGGGTAAACTGGTTCACCGGAGGGGTGCAGATTGTCGCGCTCGACCGCCCCTAGCGCCGGACACGATGGCGCCGCCGGTTTTACGCTGATCGAGGTGGTGGTCACCTTGGCGGTGCTGGCGGTCGTGCTGGTTTCGATCGGCAAACTGGTCGGCGTGACCGTGCGCGGTATTCACGCGCTGCAGGACCATCTGGCGCTCGTCGAAACGGCACGCGTGATCGAGACCGGGCTCGGCGATCGCGGCGGATTGCAACTTGGTACGACGTCCGGCCAGAGCGGCGCGGTGCAATGGCGCGTCGACGCGCAGCCTTTCCTGGCGGGCGCGCAGTCGCGCTCGCATTGGGAGCCGGTCACGGAAACCGTCACCGTGCAGGCGGCCGGCGGCACGCGATTGAGCGTAACGACAGTGCGCCTGCGGCCGAAGGCAAGCCAATGACGATCAGCAGACGCACTACGTGCGGCGAAGCCGGCTTCACGTTGATCGAGACGCTGGTCGCGATGACACTGATGGTTGGCATCCTGCTCGCGCTCGCCACGCTGACCGCGCAATGGCTGCCCAACTGGGACCGCGGCTTCGCCGAGGTGCAGCGGCTGGAGCTGGTCGGCCGCAGCCTCGAGCGCGTGGTCGCCGATTTGTCGGCGGCCGAATTCGTCTCCGCCAACGGCAACAGCAAGCAAGTGCTGTTCCAGGGCGACGAGCTTTCGGTGCAGTTCGTGCGTTCCGCGCTCGGCCCGAACACCAGGCCGGGGCTCGAATTCGTCCGCATCGGCCCGCTCACCGATGAGCAAGGTTCGGCGCTGGTGCGCACCCGGACCCCGTTCACGATCCTTCCTGCGGGCATAGAGATCGGTGGCGTGTCGAATTTCGGCGATCCGGTCGTGCTGATGCGCGCGCCCTACCGCGCGGTATTCGCCTATGCCGGGCCCGATCTGTCCTGGCGCACGACCTGGCCGGCCTCGGATAAGCTGCCGGCGGCTGTCCGTGTTTCCATCCTCGATGCGGTGACCGAGACCGTCCTGTCGGTATCGACCGCGACTTTGGTGCACGTCGACACCGCCGCAGAGTGTGCCGCCGCGCGGAATCCGCGCGAATGCGTCTACGGGAAAGCGAAGACGCCATGACCGACCGGCCGCACAACGCCACCCGTGCGCCGGACGACGACGGCTTCATCCTCGTCGCCGTGCTCTGGATCCTCGGCGGGCTGGCGACGCTGGCCGCGATCTATTCGCTCTACGTGGTCAACGCCGCGACCTCGCTGCAGATCGACAATGAGCGCCTGCAGGCCAATGCGTCGGCGAAAGCCGCACTGGAATTGACCGCGTATCGCCTGAGCGCCTTTGCCACCAAGGAGCGTCCGAACGACGGCACCTTCACGTTCCGGCTCGGCGGCAGCAGCGTTGCGGTCGGCTTCCAAACCGAGGCAGCGCGCATCGACCTCAATACCGCGCCAAAGCCGGTACTCGCCGGCCTGTTTGCCGCGCTCGGCGCGCGGACCGACGCGGCCGAGTACTACGCCGACCGCATCGTCGGCTGGCGCAGCAAGAGCACCACGGCCGCGGAAGACCAAGACATCGAGGTCACCGCCTATCGTACCGCCGGCCTGCGCTACAATCCGCGCCAGGCGCCGTTCACCAGCGTGCAGGAGCTGTGGCTGGTGCTCGGTCTGCCGCCGCAACTGGTCGAACACGCACTGCCCTTCGTGACCGTCTATAGCGGGCTGGAGGCGGTGAACGTCATCGATGCAGCGCCCGAAGTCCTGGCCGCGCTGCCAGGCATGACGCCCGAGCGCCTCAATGACGTGCTCAACCTGCGCGCCACCCTGCCCGGCGATCCGCATACCATCCTGCCGATGCTCGGCCTCGCGCAGGGCAGCGGCACGGTTGAGACGACCCCATCCTACCGCGTCACCGTGCAAATCCAGTTACCCAACGGCCGCCGCATGCGCGCGGAGGCGGTCATCCTCATGCTGGAGGACGCCCCCGACCCCTATCATGTGCTATCGTGGAGCGATGACTTCGATGGTTGAACCACCGTCCGGCGCGGGAAGCGGACTACGATGAGCGTGTGGCGTGAAATCGCGGAGAGTTTCGCCGCCTTCATGGGTGGCGCCGCCACGAGCGTGGTCCGGCTGCGCGACCGGATCGCCGCGCCGGCTACGGTCCGGCTGGTCGAGCGCGCGAACGGACGCTTTGCCATCGAGCAGGACACGGGTGACGTCGAGGTCGTTGTCGCCGATGGCGTCGCAAACTGCTCGCCCACCACGGCCAACGCGTTGAAGGGCAAGAACGTCGAGCTTACCCTGCTGCCCGGTCGATTCTTCTTCCGCCCGCTGGAACTGCCGCGGCGCGCAACAGAATTCCTCAAAGGCGTGGTGCAGGCGCAGATCGACCGCATTACGCCATGGACGGCGAGTGAAGCTGTCTTCGGCTGGGGCCCACCGACCGACATCGCCGCCGATCGCGTTTCGGTGACAGTCGCCGCGGCGGCGCGCGCTCAAGTGCTGCCGATCGCCCAGGCGATCGGCGACCTCGGCGCGAAGTCGGTGGCCGTCGCCACGACATTGCCGGACCGCACACCGGTCAACCTGCTCGATCAATCCTCCTCCGCCGCCCCCGGCCTCACCGGCGTGCGTCGCGCGCTGACGCTCGGCTTCGCCGGCATGCTGTTGCTGGCCGTTCTGGCCGTTGCCGCCGATCTGGTTATCGGCGGCAATCTGAAAACGCAGCAGGCGGAAGTTTCGCGACAAATCGCCGATCGGCGCGGCCTGCTGCGGGCCGGCAGCGACGCGCTGACCAATTCGGCGCTCGCCCGCCTCGATCGCCGCAAGCGCGAGAGCCCCGCCGACGTCATCGTGCTCGAAGCCCTCACCAAGGTGCTGCCCGACGCCACCTATGTTACCGAGCTGCGCATCGAAGGCGACAAAGTGCAGGTCGTTGGCATCACCAACGACGCGCCGTCGCTGATCCAGCTGATCGAACAGTCGCCGCATTTCAGCCGCGCCACCTTCTTCGCCCCAACCACGCGCTCGCCCGGCGATCCCGGCGACCGCTTCCATATCGAAGCGCAGATCAAACCCGTGTTCTCGCCGCCATCATGACCGCCGTTGCCCTCAAACAAAATCTGGCGCGATACCCGTCCGCCGCGGCAGCGGTCTATGCGCTGCTCATCGTCGCCTTCGCCGCAGCAATCTGCCTATCGGCCGCCGACCTGCTGGAGCAGCGCGCGGCGCTTGATTCCGCGCGCGATCTGCTTGGCAAGCTGGAGACGCGCACGCAAAATCAAGGCGCGGCCAAGATCCCAGCGGCGGCCCCGCCCGGTTCCCCCTTCCTCGGCGGTGAAACGATCACGGTCGCCGGCGCGGCGTTGCTGCAGCGCGTCGCCGGCGCGATCACGCGCTATGGCGGCAGCGTGCAATCGTCACAGGTGGACCTCAAGGGCCCGCAGGCGAAGGACGATTTCGTCACCCTGGTAATCAGTTGCGAGATCGAGCAGCCGGAGCTGCAGAAGCTGCTCTACGATCTCGAGGCCGGCATGCCCTTCCTCTTCATCGATCAACTGATCGTGCAAGGACCGCAAACCACGGGCGCCGCGGCCAACACCAAGATGCGGATCTTGTTGGCGGTATCCGGCCGCTGGCGAGGCGCCAAATGACCACCGCGCGCCTTGCTATCTCCATGCTGGCTGCGCTCGGAGTTATCGCAGCGAGCGGCGTCGGCCTGGCGGCAACCGGGGCCAATGACGATGCCCTGCCACAGGTTCAGCGTGGCACCATCAGTCTCGAGCACGCGCTCCCGCTGAACACAACAATACGCGCCCCTGCGGGCAACCCGCTTTGGGCGATCCCGCTGAGTGCACTCGCCAACACGCGCGAGCGCCCGCTGTTCACTCCGTCGCGGCGCCCGCCGGCCCCGCCTGCCGTGGTCGTCGCCCCGCGCGTCGAACCGCCCAAGCCGGTTGTCGCGCCGCCGGTCGCCGAGCATCCCAAATTGGTCTTGATCGGCACCGTCATCGGCGAAAACGAAAGCGTCGGCGTGTTTCTCGATCAAACCTCCAACCGACTGGTTCGCCTGCGCACCGGCGAAGGCCACGGCGGCTGGATTTTGCGGTCAGTCCAGGCACGCCAAGCGACGTTGGCCAAGGATCAGCAAACCGAAACGCTCAGTTTGCCGAACGCGCACGGCGGGCCGCAGTGACGTGTTATTTTCGTCCGGGGAATGCATGAGTCTTGCCCGCATGCCAGCAACGCCCCTACGCGGTCGACCGCGCCGGCGCGCTATGACTTTCGTTTCCGCAACGTTTGCGCTGGTCGCGATCGGCTGCTTGGTGCCATCGATGGCCGAGGCCGAGGTGCAGGTATCCGGCTCAAGAGCCGCTCTCGTGGTCAATGCGCATAACGCACCACTCGCCGATGTCCTGCATACAATCGGCGCGGCGAGCGGCGTGCACCTTGCGATGGCCGGGTCGGGCAGCCCGACCATCAACGGCCGCTATACCGGCTCGCTGCGTCACGTGCTGTCGCAGCTCCTGGATGGACGCAACTACGTCGTTAAATGGTCCGGCGACCAAATGACCGTCGTCCTGCTGACCAATACCGAAGCCGGCGCCCCGCGGCGACCGGTGCTCGGCGCGATACCGCCACCGGCCGGATCGACCGTCATCAACGGCCACACCATTCTGCTCGATTCCGACGGCGAGCCTTACATCACGCCTTCCGCCCAAGATATGAACGGAGCCGCGGTCGCCGCGCCACCGCCCGATCCAGAATAGCGGTCGCCGATCATCTACGGTTTTTGCGGGACGATCATTTCGTCCAATGCGGCGCAGGTCTCTGGCGCACACGGGTGCGCGATTATGGCGCCTCTTTCCGGCACCGGCCGCCAAGCCAAAGACAGCGCCTGTGCGCGCGCGATCTGCGCAGGCGACATCTTGCTCGCCACTGAGTCGCGAATCCGGAAGGAGAAATCCTGCTTCGGTCCGTAGGAGCGGCTGGCGGCCAGGTTCAGCCACTTGTAGGCCAACACGAAATCTTCGGGCACGCCGTGGCCTTTATTGTAGAGCAGACCGAGCATGTACTGCGCCTGCGGGCTGCCCTGGTTGGCGGCGCGGCGGCACCAATAAGCGGCAGCGCGATTGGATTGCGGCAGACCACGACCGAGCGTGTGCATGTAGCAAATGGCGGCTTGCGCGTCGGGATTGCCTTGCCGCGCCGGCAATTGCAGCAGTGCGCCAGCCCTGACGTAATCTTGGCGCGCGAACGCGGCGAGCCCGGATTGTAACTGGCTCGCCTCCGCTGGCGCCGCCAGGGTCAATAAGACCGCGGCAGCCACGCAAAACATGGGCGTCTTCGGGAGCATGCCTACTGCGCTCTCGTTCGATGATCGATGCATAGTCTTAAGACCGGCGCGCGTTGTCTAGCGTCCCGTGCAAGCCGTTGCCGTATCGATATTTTTCCGTCGCTCAGGCGCCGGATCGACCGCCGTGAAGAGGGCTCGCGAGCAGCAGGCCGAGCGCGAACCAGAAGGTCCGTTGAAAGAAGATGTCGTGGAACAACCCCATGACCAGGAACACCGCCGCCGCACAAAAAAGCCCGCGCCGAATATCGGCTTGCTGGCGGCCGGTCAGAGCCACGAAGCCGACCGAGGCGACAAAGAAGCCATAAGCGGCAAAGCCGACAATGCCCATTTCTGCCAAGAACCAGAGCGGCACATTGTGAATGACAAGTTCAACGAGATTCTCATGCTGGCGCTCGAGCAGAAAACTGCCCAGCCCATGGCCGAAGAACGGATAATGTAGCCACTGCTGGAAAGCCGCCACGCTGACTTGCCAGCGCAGAACATCGGAAGCGGCGGCATTGTCCCGCCAGTGCGCATTGAGCGGCTCTATAATCGCGTCGTCGATCCAGGTGTGAAAGGCGACGCCGGCGATGAGAACCCCCGCCAACCCGCCGAACAGAAACACCAGCCGCCTGCGATCCGCTCGAAGCCATGTCAGCGCCCGGGTGCCGCCGAAAGCCAGCAGGCACGCGACCGCCGCCGCCGAAATGCCAGCGCGTGAGCGGCCAATGACGACGGCGGCGAGCAGCGTCACAACGCCGAGCAACGGCCACGGCGCCATCTGACGACCCAGCTTAGGCGGGTGAAAGGCGATAAGAACGCAAAAGGCCATCAGCAACTGGAAGGCGAAGGCGTTGGGATTCTGGGCAAATCCCTCGAGCTGCCCTCCGCTGGCAAATTGATAGCCGAAGAAGTCGAGCGGCAGCGGGACCAGATAAAGGTGAACGAGATAGGCGACCACCTCGAACACGCAGATCAACGCCGCGCTGACGACAAACGCGTCGGCCACGACCAGCCGGCCGCGCTTGCCAGCCACTTGCACGATCAAGCCGGGCGCCGCCGCGTAACCGAGTAGGATGATGAAGCCAAACAGCCGGTTGACCAGCGCCCATTGCGTAAGCCCGAGATGGAGCCAAGCGACAGAGGCGCCGAGCAGCAAGCTCGCGGCGAGCGCGGCCAGCGCGTGCAGAATAAGGCGCGCATACCGCGCGGCAAAGCTTTCTCTTGCCGTCAGATAGGCGGCGAAGAAAAAGGCCGTAATTGCCAGTGGGTCGGCGACGTTGAGCGTGAGATCGCCGGCGCTGGTCGGCACCCGCAATTGGAAATAGATCAAGCATGAGACCAGGATGCCGATCGACCAAAACAGCATGGCATCGGCCGGCGGCAGGGACCGCATCACCGCGGCCTCGGCAGCCGGGCCGGCAAGCGGCCGCCGCGAGCCGTCGATCCAGGCCAGCACCCCGCAGGTCAGCGTAACCAGGAGGGCGACGGTCCCAACCGTGACGGCGACAACCACGGCCGCCTCGCTCGGCACGCCGACGGCATTGAGCGCATAGACTGCGCTGAACTCGCGTAATCCCCAACCCGCCCAGCTGATAGGAAGTCCCGCGGCGAACATCACTACAACGATAGCCGCGCTCAGCTTGGTCAGGTCGGCACCCGGGGCAAAATCCAGGGTCAAGGCCAGGTAGGCGCCGAACATCGACGCGAACACCAGGAGATTGACGACAATCACCGGGACAAGCCGCAACGCGGTCGTTCCCATCGGGCGCAAGTGCTCACGTTTGAGCACGGCGGCGGCGGCCCGCACGCCGGCGATGCCGAGCGTCGCCGCCAGCCCGATGCCGAGCGACAGGAAATAGGCGCCGCCCTCGCGCAGCTCGAATCCGATCGACCCGAACAGGGCGAATGCACTGACGATGGCGGCGACGCCGAGAATGCCGAGCCCAATCAGTCGCTCGACGTAAGTAGCGATCACCGTCAGGCTCATTGGCACGCCGGCGGCGCGCAGCACCATGGCGCGGGTTAAGCTCTGACCGATAATGTTGAGCAGGAACTGGCCCGCCAAGGTGCCGAATGCGAATGCGTGCGCCGTTGCGCGCCAGCCGATGCGGGCGCCGAACGCCTTCAGCACCCCATCGAAGCGGACGAAAGCAAGCAGCGTATTAACGACCATGCACGAGGCTACGAGCGCGACCGTCGTCGGCCGCAACTGCCGCAGCGCGGGCAGAATCTTCGCAAAATCCACCGACAACAAGACTATGATGATCGCAGCACCGGTTGCGACTGCCGTCGCAGCAACCGCCAACCGACGCATTCTTTGCTGCTTAACGTGCGCGGACAATCGACTCATCCGAATTCGCGGGCGCCGCGGCGACTTCGCCCTCGGCACGCACCATCGCAAGTATGCCGGCAAAGGAATCGACCGGGGAGCGCCAGCCCAATGCCTGCAGCTTGCTGGTGTCGACAACGAGGTCTTCGTTCAGACGATGCCAGAGGTGTCGGCGTCGCAACAGCAACAGCGCCAAGCGAACGAATATCGGCGGAAAGCGCAGGTAGCCAGGCGGTCGCCCATGCGCGGCGCGCAGCATTGTGAAGATTTGATCCAGTGAGAACGCGGCTGGGTCGGCGAGAAGGTATGTCTCCCCCAACGTAGCCGGATTATCAAGGACAAAGAAGATCGCCGAGATCAGGTTGTCGATGCCGAGCAGCGAGCGCCGGCTTGTAAATGCCGCCAGCGACAGTGGCAGCGGCAGCGAGGCAAGCCGGAGCAGCGCCTTCACGTTTCCCTTCGGATGCATGCCGTAAATCGCCGTAGGCCGCAGGATGGTGAACGGCACCTCGGTGGCGCGGATCGCCAATTCCCCTGCTAGCTTGGAGCGGCCATAGTCATCCGTCGGATGCGGCTCATCCGTTTCCGAAACCGGTCGTGACGCTGCCGGCCCGACCTGCGCACGGACGGACGAAACATAGACAAACTGCGAGACGCCAGCGCGCTTGGCCGCAAAGGCGAGGCTCTGGGTCTGCAGCCAATTGATCCGGTTGTGCTCGCCGAAGCCGAGTTTGCGGTTGTCGGCGTGCGCAAGCCCGGCCGCGTGGACGACAAAGTCGACGTCAGCGACAATCGGGTCCCAATCGATGTCCCGGCTGAAATCCGGCACAATGGCAATTTCACAGCCGCCCGGAACAGCATCAGGATTGCGCGTCGCCGCCCGCACGACGTGGCCGGCGCGGAGCAATGCGGCGACCAGCGGTCGGCCGACATAGCCCGCAGCCCCCGTCACCATCACACGCTTTGCCGTCATTTGCGCCTGCGCAGAACCGTCAAATTCAGTGGCCGTTTGAGGGAAATTGCCGTAAGGAAATGGGGATAGATCGTCGTGTTGATCGCTATACCCGCACCGCACGCAGGCGCGTCAAACTTGAGATCGTCCATTGCAAGGAACTTCGCGTCCCCATTTTTGATGGCTTGACCGCTCATCCATGCCGGCTAATTCCGAAGATGCCACGCAGCCGGGTTCTGCGCAAACCGACACGGCGCGCGTCGCCATATTGATGGGGACGAAAGACGGCGCGGCGTTTCTGACCGAGCAGCTGGACTCAATAGCCACGCAAACGCATCCCAACTGGAGGCTCATCGTCTCCGACGACGGGTCGACCGACGAAACGAGGAAAATCGTCAAGCGCTTTGTCGCCGCGCACCCGCAAACGACCGAGCTGCGGGATGGCCCCCGGCGTGGCGTCTGCGCCAACTTTCTGTCACTGGCTGCCGACCCGGCTATTGCAGCTGATTATTTCGCCTTCAGTGATCAGGACGACCTCTGGCACCCGGACAAGCTGGGCCGCGCCTTGAATTGGCTAGCCAGCGTGCCAGCCGGTGAGCCGGCGGTCTATTGTGGCCGCACTGACCTGATGACCACCGACGGGCGTGTCTACGGCCGTTCGCCGCTCTTCGCCAAACCGCCGTCATTCCAGAACGCGCTGGTGCAGAGCTTGGCTGGGGGTAACACCATGGTGTTCAACCGCGCTGCCAAAAGGCTGCTCGAACGCGCCGGCCCACTCGACGTCGTCCTGCACGATTGGTGGACCTATCAGCTGGTGTCCGCGGCCGGCGGGGTAATCTATTATGACCGCGAGCCGATGGTGCAGTATCGCCAGCATCCGCACAGCCTGATCGGGTCGAACGTGGGATCGCGCGCGCGGCTCGTCCGTGTTCGTCTGATGCTGGGCGGTCGCTTTCGTAGCTGGAATGAGCTTAACCTTGCGGCGCTTCGCTCGTTGCCCGAAACCATCATGACGGCCGCCAACCGGACGACCTTGCAGCTGTTCGCCGAGGCAAGACAGGCCTCTCTCTTCAAACGGCTGGGTTTGCTCAGGCGATCGGGCGTTTACCGGCAAACCTGGCTCGGCAATATCGGGCTCTTGGTCGGGGCGCTGCTTAAGCGGATTTGACGGGGGGCCCGCGATTTCTTTAATCAAGTCTCATGCATAAGGGCGACGAAGGCTGCATCCTGGTCACCGGTGGCGCCGGCTTCATCGGCGCCAATTTCGTGCTCGATTGGCTCGCACTTGGCGGGACCGTGGTCAATCTCGACAAGCTGACCTACGCCGGCAATCTCGACAACCTGGCCAGCATCATCGACAACCCGCGGCACGTCTTCGCCCAGGGCGACATCGGCGACGCTGAGCTGGTGGCCGGCCTGCTCGCCAAGCACCGGCCGACAGGCATCGTCAACTTTGCCGCCGAGTCGCATGTGGACCGCTCGATTCATGGTCCCGCCGATTTCATCTTCACCAATATCGTCGCCACGTATCGCCTGCTGGAAACTGCGTGCGCTTATTACGAGAAGCTCAAACCGGCGGAGAAGAAAAGCTTCCGGTTCCTGCACGTCTCGACGGACGAGGTGTTCGGCTCGCTGGAGGCAAATGAGGCCCCGTTCAAAGAAACCAACCGGTATCTGCCGAACAGCCCTTATTCGGCGTCCAAGGCCTCCTCCGACCACTTGGTGCGCGCCTGGCACCATACGTACGGCTTGCCGATCGTGATCACCAATTGCTCGAACAATTACGGACCCTATCAATTTCCGGAAAAATTCATCCCTTTGATGATCCATCACGCCCTCACCGACCAGACCTTGCCGATCTACGGCGATGGCCGACAGCGGCGGGATTGGCTATACGTGACAGATCATTGTGCGGCAGTCCGCCTCGTGCTCGAGCGCGGGCGGGTGGGCGAAACCTACAATATCGGGGGACAAAACGAGAAAGCAAACATCGATGTGGCGTATCTCCTGTGCGATATTCTCGACGAAGTGAAGCCGCGTGCCGACGGGCGCTCCTATCGCGGGCAGATCAGTTTCGTCACCGACCGGCCCGGTCATGACCGGCGCTATGCGATCGACGCAGACAAGATCGAGCGCGA
>Ga0335081_10006735_pt1 | contig 18317 bp, 10 predicted proteins | sample Lox_Sample_35_FD_206713 | JGI IMG/M metagenome (GOLD analysis project Ga0335081, IMG submission 206713) | Soil microbial communities from Loxahatchee National Wildlife Refuge, Florida, United States - Lox_Sample_3.5 | ecosystem: Environmental > Terrestrial > Soil > Wetlands | place: USA...
GGCCCGCTTTTGCGCTGTCCGACGCTCCATCTCTTCGCGCAGCCAATATCGTAGTTATCACACGGCCTCGTCCCATTGGGGACGCTCGCGCCGAGCGCCGCGGCACCGCTCTGCAAGGCGGAGGTGAGCTGCGCGGGCGTCAGCTGCGGGAAGGCGCTCTTAAGCAGCGCGCCGACGGCGCCGGCGTTGGGAACCGAGGCGGACGTGCCGTAGAAATTCCCGTCCGGAAACAGAACGCCCTCGAAATACGTGCCGGCGGCATCGACCAGGATGCCATCCGGGGCGACGAGCGTCGGCGCCTGAATCTGCTGCTGCGTCGGAAAGACCACGGTGAGCGGGCCGCGGGCGCTGAAGGCCTCGATACTGCCGCCGACGCCATCAGAGCCGTTGACGGCGCCCACGGTGATCACGTTCGCGGCAAAGGCCTGCGGCGCAACGATGCTTCCGGGTGTCGATACCGAGAGAGCGGACAGGCCGTCGCCGCCGACCCAGAGCTTCAGGAGCTTTCCGGCGAGCGAGGCATCGGGCGTGGCAATGCGCAGCGTGTAGCTGCCATAGGCCAGCCCGACATTCTGCGTAAACATGCTGCTCGAGGACGAGGTTGCCGACAAGCAGCCGATCTGAGTGCTGTCGGCATCGCTCACCCAGTAGATGTCGAAATTGCTCGCGTTGTGGTCGCTCGGATCCGCCCACGCGACCATCATCGGATAGCTGCCGCTGCCGGTCACCGTCAGATGCTCGCTGCCGGTGCCGTCGAAGGCCTCCACGTAGGCATCGGTCTGCGTCGACCCGCCGGACGCACAGTTGAGGGATGCGAGCCCGAGAGCGGCGGTCGAGACGGGTGTATAGCCGCCCTCCCAATAGCTGCCGTTGGCATTGCCTGCCGCGGTGAACAGCATGACGTTGGGATTCTGCGTCAGGATCTGCTCGACGCCCTGCGCATCGGTGCTGTCGCTCGACATGAGATCGGTCGATGGGAACTGCACGTCATCGACCAGGACGGTTGCGCCCGCACCGACCAGATCACCCAGGCACGCGAGATACTCGACGTAGGTGTCGGGCCCGCAGAATGCGAGCCCCGCGCCCGGGGCCACCGCATGTACTTCCTCGAGCAGCGCGGTGCCCTCATCGCCGAACAGTGTCGCGCTGTTGGCGCCGACCACCCGCACGTACGGCAGCTCGCCGCGCCCCTGGATGACCGCGAGGCTGGTCACGCCGGTTGATTGCACGCCGACCGTCACGCCGACACCGCTGACTCCGGTTTGAGCAATGAACTGATCGCTCCGCATGATCGTCACCGCCGCGCTATCGATGCCGGGCAGCGGGCCGGTCTGCGCCTGCACCGTGCGCCGCGGCGCGGCTTGCTCGAGGCGGCGCGCGGTCGCCGGGGGCAGTCTCGGTATCGCGTAGGTCGGCGGCACTACGCGCGTGACACCGGCGATGAGGGCAATGGCCGGCAGCAGGCTAGGCTGCGTCCACCCCTCGATCGTGCAGTTCCCGCGGAGCCGGACGGTCGCGCCGACCGCGAGGCCCGCCGCGGCGAGCGCCTCCGCCGGGGAGGCTCCCGAACAGGCGTAATGAACGTCGATCTGGATGCGGCCATCCCGATCGACGCGGATCATCGAGCCGGCAGCGGGGCTCGCAGCGGAGCCGTGGTCGTAGAGCGCGAGCAGGCGGCTTGCCACGCGGGGCCGCCAGTCGGAGGAGGCTTCCGAGACGGGCCCGAGGCAGGTGTATGCTGCAGCGATCCCGACCAGGGCGACTCGTGTGCGCGTCATGGCAGGCCATTGTGGCATCACCGGGCGCGGCATAGACAGATATGGGGATGTCGTATGAAGCGCCGTAGCTTTCTCCACAAGGGTCTGTCAATCGCCGCGAGCAGTGCAGCGCTGGGCCCGGTCTCCCGCGCCCTGCGAGCCGAGGAGCATCGCTCGTGGAGTGCGCTGCCGGCGCGATCACTCGACGGAGCCTCGATCACCCTCGCGGCAGCCGACATCGCCGATCTCGCCGGCGAGCTGCACGGGGAGCTGCTGGCGCCGGGTGATGCGCGCTACGAGTCGGCACGGCGCGTGTGGAACGGCAGCATCGACAAGCATCCCGCGCTGATTGCCGCGTGCCATGACGCAGCCGATATCGTGCGTGCCGTGAGCTTCGCCCGGGAGCACCAGCTGCTCACGGCCGTACGCGCCGGCGGGCACAGCACCTCCGGCAAATCCACCTGCGAGGGTGGCATCCTTATCGATCTGGCACCGATGCGCGGTGTCAGCGTCGATCCCAAGGCCCGCGCCGCGCGCATGCAGCCGGGCACCCTGCTCGGCGAGTTCGATCGCGAGTGCGCAAGGTACGGTCTTGCCACGACGCTGGGCACGGTATCCCTGACTGGTGCCGCCGGGCTCACCCTCGGCGGCGGACTCGGCCGGCTCGGCAGCCACTTCGGATTGGCGTGCGACAACCTGCAGGCGGCCAAGGTCGTCACCGCAAGCGGCCAGATCGTGCACACGAGCGAATCGGACAACCCCGAGCTGCTCTGGGGGCTGCGCGGGGGAGGCGGCAATTTCGGAGTTCTGAGCGCGCTCGAATACCGTCTGCACCCGATCGAGCCGCTCGTGATCGGCGGCATCATGGAGTGGCCGTGGGATGCCGCGCGCCAGGTCATCGAGTTCTATGCGGACTTCTTTCCCAATAAGCCCGATCCCCTGTGCATGGATTTGCAGCTGCGCTCGACACTCAACGCACCGCCCACCGCCGGAATGTCCGTTTGCTGGTCCGGAGAGCTGAAGGCGGGCGAGCGTGCCCTCGAGCCCCTGCGCAAGCTCGCGCGGCTGGGGCGCGACAGCGTCAAGCCCGTCCCCTACGTCGCCGTGCAGGGAATGTTCGACGGCGCGTTTCCGGATGGCCGCAAGTACTTCCAGAAATCCGGATTGGTTCGAGGACTGAGTCCCGCATCGATCGAGCTGTTCCTGGACATCCTCGCCGCGCGCCGAGCGATGCCGCTCGTCCTGCAGCTGCAGGGCCTGGGCGGCGCGGCCGGGCGCGTGAAGCCGGGGGACACCGCGTTCGTGCACCGCGATGCCCGCTGGGACATGACCATCATCACCCAGTGGGACGATCCGGCGCATTCGGAGGCGAACATGCAGGCGATGCGCGACATCTGGGCGCGGCTCGAGCCGCTCACCGACGGCTTCTACGTCAACTCACGCTACGAGGACAGTGCCAAGGCGTTCCGCGAGAACTACGGCAGCAACTATCCGCGGCTCGCGCGCCTCAAGGACCGCTACGACCCGATGAATCTCTTCCGACTGAACGCGAACGTCGCTCCGACGACGGCATAGGTGATCTCATGCGTGCATTGAAGATTCTCGGCCTCATCGTGGGCGCGCTCGTCGCGCTCATCGTCGTGGCGTTGCTCGCGGTGTGGCTGCTCGTCAATCCGAACGACTACAAGGGTCGCATCGCGCAGGCAGTCAAGAGCTCCACGGGTCGCGATCTTGAGCTGCCCGGCGACTTGAAGCTCTCGGTGTTCCCGTGGATCGCGCTGGAGTTGGGACCCGCGAGCCTGGGAAATCCTCCGGGCTTCGGCACCGAGCCGTTCGCGCAGGTCCAGCGCGTCTCGTTTCGCGTGAGGCTCCTGCCGCTGCTGCGCAAGCGCCTGGAAGTCGGCCGCATCGAGATCGATGGCCTTGATCTGCGGCTGCACAAGAACGCGCAGGGCAAGGGCAACTGGCAGGACTTCGGCGGTGGCAGCGAGTCCCAGTCCTCTGCCCCGGCATCCTCCGGCGCCGATGCCGGAATCCTGCAGGACCTGGGCGGGGTGGCGATCAAGGACGGCAAGGTGAGCTTCGAGGACACCGCCATCGATCAGTTGAATGTGACGATCGGGCACGTGAGCGCCGGCGCCGCCGTGCCCGTCGATCTGAGCCTGCGGATCAAGACGAGCGGCACGGCGCCGCCGGTCGAGTGGCGCTTTGCCGAGCCGGCACTCGTGCTCGACCTCAAGGCCCAGACACTCTCCGCGCCGGGCTTCACGAATCAGCTCGCGGGAGCCACCCTGAGCGGCAGCGTGCAGGGGCGCAGCATCCTCGACGCACCTGCCTTCAGCGGCTCGTTCAAGCTTGAGCCCGTCTCGGTCCGGGACCTGATGGGTCGGCTCGGCATGACGGCCCCCGCGACGCGCGATCCCAAAGTGCTGTCGAGGCTCGCCGCGAGCGGGGATTTCGCCTACGGCGACAATGCACTCAAGGCGACCAGGCTCAGCGTGCAGCTCGATGACTCCACGTTGAGCGGCGAGGCGGCCATCACCAACCTCGACTCGAAGGCGATGAGCTTCAAGCTGGCACTGGATCGCATGAACATCGACCGGTACTTGAGCCCCAAGTCGGCGGCAGCGGGAAAGGGTTCGGCGCCGCCTCCGCCGAGGCCGCAGGCCTCGGGCGAGGATTCCTTGAAGACCCTGCAGATGAACGGATCCTTCGTGCTCGGCAGCGCCACCGTTCTCGGTCTCAACGTCACGGATCTGCACCTCGGCGTCGCCGCGAAGGACGGCGTGACCCACATCAGCCCGGCGAGCGCCAAGCTGTACGGGGGCGAGTACGCCGGCGACATCACTGTGGATGATCGCGGCACGACGCCCGTGCTGAGGCTCGAGCAGCGTCTGACCGGGGTCGACATGGCGAGGCTGCTGCAGGATTTCGCCAAGACCAAGCGCTTCTCGGGCCGTGGGACCGTCACGACCAATCTGACCGCGCGCGGTCGCGCGAGCGATGAGATCACGAAGTCGCTGAACGGGCACGTTGCCGCGGAGCTTACCGACGGTGCTCTGGAGGGCATCGATCTGTGGTTCGAGATCGATCGCGTCGTCGCGCTGGTGCAGAAGCAGGGGCTGCCGTCGGGCACGAGCAGCGGCCGCACGCGCTTCGATGTCTTCAAGGCCTCCGCCGAGGTGACCGACGGCGTCGCCTCCACCAACGACCTGAACATCGCCTCGCAGAATCTGCGCGTGACGGGGCAGGGTACGGCAAATCTCGTGAGCGAGGAGCTCAACTATCGGGTCAAGGCGACGTTTCTCAGACAGGCCCCGGCGGGGTCCGCCTCCGGAGCACCGCTCGCCGATATTCCGCTCAGGATCACCGGGTCGCTGGCGAGCCCCAAGGTGCGTCCGGATCTCGAGGGGATGGCCAGGAGCCGTGTTCAGCAGGAGATCGACAAACGCAAGGGAGAGCTCAAGCAGAAGCTGCAGGATCAGCTCAAGGGCCTGTTCAAGTAGCGTCGGCGCAGCGCGCGCACACCTCGCAGCCGGAATCGAACACGATGAACCAGGCGCCTGGGGCCTCCAGGCGCCAGATCGAGGTGAAGGTTCCCACGAGCTTGCCGGCGGCATCGTGCACGGGGCCGCTGCTCAGGGCGAGCCGTCCCGAGCTCAGCACCTCGACGGTCTTGGGCTCCCAGGAGAAGGGCGCGGCCGGGCCCTCGTAGAGCTTACGCCAGCCATCGATCACCTGCTGCCGCCCGCGCAGCGTCCGCGTGCTCGAGACGAACACGGCCTCCGCGGAGACGAAGCGCCCGAATGCCGCGAGGTCGCGGTCCGCCATGGTCTTGGCGAATGCCCGCTCCGTCTCGAGCACCTGCTGCTGCGGGCTGATCTGAGCCGTGCGCGGCGCGTCGGCCCCGAGCGTGACGAGGGGGAGTGCGGCGAGCACGAGCAGTAGCCGTGCCTTCACGTGGGGCGACCCGCCGCTACCACCAGAAGTACATCTGCAGCGTGTCGGTGCGCCGCGGCGGGATGTGCGCGAGCACGGCGCGGTGGTCGGCGAAGTTCGTCGCGCTGCGCTCGATGAGGTCATCGATCTCGGCCATGTTGAAGCGGGCCTCCGCCGGAGTCGGCGGCCGCAGCCTGTCGGGATCCGGGAAGATGCCGTTGCCGGCCATGATCGCGTACCAGGAGACCAGCGGGTAGCCCTTGCCGATCGTTTGCTTGAGCACGCCCGGTCCGATGCTCTTGCCCGTCGTCCAGGTGATGTAGAGCTGCTTGAGCTCATCCGAGATGCGCTCGTTGCGGGCGTTCTCGATCCAGTAGTCGGTATCACCGCGCGTGTTGGTCTTGTAATGCGTGACCACATAGTCACGCACGCCGTCGAACAGCCCGTTGATCAGGCCGTTGAAGCGCTCGTGCGCTTCCAGTCCCAGATCCCCCTGCTCCAGAAACTCGGCGAACAGGCTCGCCGTGCGCTGGATGAACATGAGCGCCGTCGCCTCGAGCGGCTCGATGAAGCCCTGCGCCAGGCCGTTGGCGAGACAGTTCTTGTTCCAGTGCTGGGTGACGTGCCCGACGCGCATCTTGAGGTGGCGTGCCGTAGCGTCGGCGTCGCGCATGCCCAGGTGCTGGCGCAGCTCCTGCTCGGCCTCGTTCGCCGAGCAGAACTTGCTGCTGTACACGTAGCCGTTGCCGTAGCGGTTGGTCAGCGGAATCTTCCAGGCCCAGCCGTGGCGCAGCGCCGTGGACACGGTCTCGCAGGGAATCGCGTCCTCCATCGGCGTCGGCAGGGCGACGGCTGAGTCATTGAAGAGGGTGTCGGCGAAGCTCACGTACGGGGTCTGCAGCGCCTGCTCGATCAGAAGGCCCGAGAAACCGCTGCAGTCGACGTACACGTCCGCGCGGATCGTCTCGCCTTCTCTCGTTACGACGGAGGCGATCGCGCCCTGCTCATCGAGCGTGGCGTGCGTGACGTGGCACGAGCGGTAGCGGACGCCGCGCTCCACGGCTTTCTTGTGCAGAAACTGCCCGAGCAGCGCGGCATCGAAGTGATAGCCGTGCCAGACGTCGAACGGGAAGCTCTCGGACGGCTTCGGGGCGAGCCGGCGCTGTGCCAGCCGCGCGGCGAGGAAATAGCGATCCGGATGCCCGTGGAGGTTTGCACCCTTGACGCGCGCCTCGACGTTCTGGACGAACTGCGTCATCGTGAGGTTGTCCAGCATCGAGACGAAGGGGTGGAAGTAGTGCTCGAATCCCGGCTTGGTGCACCAGCCCTGGAACGAGATGCCGCACTTGTAGGTTGCGTTGCACGAGGGCATCCACTCCGCCTCCTCGATGCCGAGCTTGGCGAAGAAGCTCCGCAGCCACGGCGTGGAGCCCTCGCCGACGCCGATCGTGGCGACGGTTGGTGACTCGAGCAACGTGATCTCGACGCCGCGCGCGATGAGGGACCGCGCGAGAATCAGCGCCGTCATCCAGCCGGCCGCGCCGCCGCCCACGATCACGATGCTGCGGATCGGCAGCGGCTCGCTCGAGCGCGGTGGCGCGGAGCCCTCGCTGCTGCTCCAGGAATAGTTGACGGACAGGTTGGCCGCCATGGGCCTGAAGGTCACTCCCACCCGGTCGGTGAGTTGTACGGTGCGGTGAAGCCCATCGCCTCGATCTCGTGGATCTGGCCGCCCCAGATCTTGAAGATGTGCATCGCGGGCAGGTCGAAGGGCTTGTAGTCCATCTTGACCGTTTCGCGGCTGGGGTCGTTCACGATCTTGAATTCATGCTCCGTAAAGGCGTGATGGAAGTGCGAGAACCCGAGCGCGAGCCCGGTCTGCTCGTCGGCGAGCTCGACGCGGCGGTTGTCGATCACGGTGATGTACTGAAATGCCCCGGAGTTGATCTGGCTCGTGCAGTCCTGCATGCCCATCAGGCTCGGCGGCCGCTGCGGCGCGCCCGGAATCACCGGCCCCATCGCGACCCCGCCGGAGGGTGCGGTACGGATGCCGTTCTCGCGCCGCTCGCAGTCGGGCGCGAACGGCGCGAGCGAGCCGTTGTTGTTGTCGAGTGCGTCGTAGTAGGACTTGGCCATGTGGATCAGGCGGCCGCGCGAATCGCGGTACTCGTATGGCACGTCCATCAGGATGGCCGGTCGCGGCTTTTGCAGATTGGCGAGGAAGGCCTCACGCGGCACGGCGATCATGTGCTCCGCCTCGGCGATCTTGCCGTTCACGAGCTTCAGGCGGAACCCGAGCTGTGCCGGCTTGCCCTCGGACTGCAGCACCACCATGCCGCCGACTTCCTGTGAGGTGGCATCGGGCACTACGATCTTGAAGTCGTTCGGACCGGCGGTGGTGCTCTTCCACAGCCCCTCGCCGGGCTTGATGCGCTTCGCGTTCTCGACGATCTTCACGTCGGCGGCGAGCGCCACCTTGCCGGGGTCATGGGCGACGAGCGCGGCGATGTAGCTGTCGGCCAGAGCCTTGAGACAGTCGCGATCGCAGGTCGTGGGGGCGGGCGCCACGCGCGCGGCCTGCGCGATGCTGCAGCCCAAGGCTACGGTGAGAACGGATAACACGCGGATCGTGACCATGGCCGGAAGTCCCCCCGATGCTGCTTGTAGTTGTGGCAACAGGCTGCAGCCGCGCGGCGCGGCTGCGTGGCTAGTGTAGCCTCAGCCCCCTTTCAGCGCATCGCGCCCAGGACGATTCCCTCGATGACGAGCACGCCGAGCCAATGGGCGGAGTCGATCACGGTCAACGCGATCTTGCGGCTCGCATAAGCGTTGTTGACGGCAATCGTCGTGATGACGAAGCCGAGCCAGCAATGGGCGCCGACCACCGCACCGATCGCGATCGTCGGCTGCTCGAAGGCGCGCAGAAAGAGCGCGAGCATCGCGGCCATCACGAGCTCGGCGATGAACGAGAGGATCATCGGGCCGACCGGAATCTGCGCCTTGGTCGTCTTGATCTGCTCGGCCGTCCAGCCGAGCGCCGCCTTCCAGGGCGCGGCGAGGGCCGTGTACCAGATGGCACCGAACACCCATGCGGCGAGAGCGGCGCACAGCACCGCGACATAATTGATGTGCATCGTAGCCCCCCTTGCCGCGTGCTTCTTTCGCTGAGAAGCGCGGCAGATCTCTCATCCTAGTACGCTTTCTTGACGCATTGGAACGGCTTGGCGTTAGGCCCGTCATGATTCAATAAAATCAATAAGTTGTCCCCACCGGCGCCTCGCGTGTGTCGACGCGCACGAGGCGTTTCGGTACGGTGCTGCTCCACGACGCGCCACGTGCGCGGAAGAGGGGTATTCCGAAGATGCGAAGTCAGATCATCGCGACGCTCGGCGCCGCGACACTTGCCGTGCTGGCGGGCCGCGCGGCGCCGGCGTACGCCGCCGGCAGCGCCATTCCTGCGGTCGATGCCAAGCGCCTGCGCGCCGCCGATGCACCGGAGAACGACGGCCAGTGGCTCATGTACGGCCGCGACTACAACGAGCAGCGCTACAGCCCGCTGAAAGAGATCAACGCCGACAACGTCAGCCGGCTGAAACTCGAGTGGTATGCGGACTTGAGCGAGAAGGGCGGCGTCTACGAGACGACGCCGATCGCCGTCGACGGCCGCGTGTTCGTCACCAGCCCGTGGAGCAAGGTCTACGCGTTCGATGCCAAAACCGGAAAGCGGCTGTGGAAGTACGACCCGCGAGTGCCCGGTGAGTACGCGGTGAAGCTGTGCTGCGGCATCGTCAATCGCGGCGTCGCCGTGTGGAAGGGCAAGGTGATCTGGGGCACGCTCGATGGGCGGCTGATCGCCGTCGACGCGGCGAGCGGCCAGAAGGTCTGGGAAGTGCAGGCCACCGATCCGAAGAAGTGGCTGTCCATCACCGGAGCCCCACGCATTGCCGATGGGCGCATCTTCATCGGCGAGGCGGGCGCGGAGTTCGAGGAGCGCGGCTATCTCGCCGCCTACGATGCCGATACCGGCAAGGAGCTGTGGCGCTGGTGGACCGTGCCGGGCGATCCCTCCAAGCCCTTCGAGCAGCCCGAGCTCAAGATGGCCGCCAAGACCTGGGGGGGCGAGTGGTGGAAGGTCGGCGGCGGCGGTACCCCGTGGGACGGCATCACCTACGACCCGGTGACGGGCTACGTCTATATCGGCACGGCCAACGGTGCGCCGTGGCCTTCGGAGGTGCGCTCGCCGGGCAGCGAAGACAACCTGTTCACCGCCTCGATCGTCGCGGTCGATGCCAAGACCGGCAAGTACGTCTGGCACTACCAGGAGACACCGGCCGAGAGCTTTGATTTCGACAGCACCGCGCAGATCAGCACCGCCGATCTCGTCATCGACGGCAAGAAGCGGCACGTGTTGATGCATGCGCCGAAGAACGGCGTGTTCTACGTGCTCGACGCGAAGAGCGGCAAGGTGCTGTCCGCCAACCTGTTCATTCCGACGGCCAACTGGCTCACCGGCTTCGACAAGAACTTCCGGCCGATCCTCAATCCCGACGCCAACTACGGCAAGACGGGCAAGGGCTGGTGGCTGGTGGGATTCCAGTCGCACGTGTGGTATCCGATGTCCTTCAATCCCGGCACCGGACTCGTCTACCTGCCGACCAACTACGGCAGCTACGGCTACGTGGCCGAGGCCGGCGCGAAGATGGGCAACCAGCTGCTCTCCATCCGCGTCGACAAGCGCCCCGAGGGTGCGCCGCCCAAGCTCGAGGGTGCAGGGAATTACCTCGTGGCCTGGGATCCGGTGAAGCAGAAGGCCGCCTGGACGCAGCGCGAGGGCAGCGGCCGGTCGGGCACGATGACGACCGCCGGCAACCTCGTGTTCCAGGGCACCAATCCGCACAACTTCACCGCCTTCCGCGCCGACACCGGCGAGAAGCTGTGGACGGCGGATGCGCAGGCGCAGGTCGTCGGCGGCTCGGCGAGCTATGCCGTCGATGGCGAGCAATACGTCGCGGTGGTGGCTGCCGGCCAGGGCTTCTTCGGCGGCGGCGGCTACTGGGCGCCGAACTACGCGCGCCTCCTGGTCTACAAGCTCGACGGCAAGGCGACGCTGCCCCCCACCCAGCCCTACACGGCGCCGCCGCTCAACCCGCCGGCCGAGTTCGGCGATGCGGCTCAGCTGACCAAGGGCGAGGCGCAGTACAACGCGCACTGCGCGAGCTGCCACGGCAACAACACGCAGCGGGTGAGCAGCCTGTTCCCGGATCTGCGCTACGCCGGCGCCCTATGGGCGGCCGATGCGTTCAAGGCGATCGTGATCGACGGCGGACTGCAGGACAACGGCATGGTGTCCTTCAAGAAGGACCTGACGCTCGAGGACGCCGAGGCGATTCGCGCCTACGTCGTGCATCTGGCGAACCAACTGAAGAGCAACCCGCCGGCTCCCTTCGGGGGATTCCCCGGCGGACCGCCCGCGGCGGCTCCGGCACCCCCGCCAGCACCGGCGGCCACGCCGGCAACGCCGCACTAGACCACGCGACAGATCCAATACAAGACGAGGGACGTATGGCCAACAAACAACCGCCCGCCACGCCGGTCGACACTGATCAGGCGGACCATGATCGCCGCAGACTTCTGGGACTCGCTGCAGGAGCGGGAGCCGCGGCGCTGCTCGCGGGACTCGGCGCGAGCCGGCCTGCAGCGGCGCAGCAGCCCGCAGGTCAGGCGCCGCCTCCCCCGGGCGCACGGCCACCGCCGCCTCCGGAGCCGAAGTTCTCGCAGCCGCCGCCGCTTGCGGATCTCAAGGGCAAGACGGTCTACGTCACGGCCGCATCCGATGGGATCGGTCTCGGCATCGCGCGGGCGTGCTCGAACGCCGGCATGAACGTCGTGATCGGCTATCGCAACGACAGGCGCCTCGCCGCGGCGCTGCCGCTGTTCAACAAGGGCGCGCCCGTCTTCCCGGTCCAGCACGACGTGGTCGGCCGGGACGGCTGGGTCAAGCTGCTCGATGCCGTGAAGGGCAAGTACGGCAAGCTGCATTGCGTGGTGAACAACGCGGGAATCAAGACCTTTGCCAAGGCGAGCGAGACGCCGCAGGAAGTGTGGCAGAACTCAATCGACGTGGATCTCGGCGCGATCTATCACAGCGTCAATGTGATCCTGCCGCACATGAAGGAGCACGGCGAGGGCGGCCAGTTCGTGGCCACCTCCTCGATGAGCGGCTTGCTGCCCGCGGTCACCGCCGGCGTCTACACCACGCTCAAGTTCGCCGTCGTCGGCATCATGGAAGCGCTGCGCATCGAGCTCGAGGGCACAAACATCGGAACTTCGGTGTTCTGTCCCGGTGGTGTCGCCACCGACAACTACATCGGCAGCGGCGAGGAGAATCCCTACCTCAAGGAGCTCAGGGCTTCACGGCCGGCGCCGCCGCCCGCGGCCGGCGGGGCTCCGCGTTTCGCCAACTTCGCTGCGGCAATCATGACCCCGCTCGAGGCCGGAGAGCGGGTGGTGAATGGCATTCGCAACAACGACCTCTTCATCCTCTCGCACCCGGAGTTCCGGGGAGGCATGGAGGAGCGCTTCAACGCGATCCTCACCTCCTGCCCGGATGAGGCGGCCCCCGCGGAGCGCTATCCGATCGAGTTGCGGACGCGCCATACGGGGATCTATCCGCGTGAGATCGCGCACCGCCTCGAGCGGCGCAGCACCTACCGCAATTAGGCCTTGAGGGGAGGGCTCCCCGCGGCGCGGCTCGGGGCAACCCGCGGGCGAGCCTGCCGGATCCATTCGCGCACCGCGGTCTTGCCAACGATGTTCGCCGCGAACGACAGGGCGAGCAGCTGCACGTCCAGCCTGAGACTTTGGCGCTCGAGGTAGAGCCGGTCGAGGCGCCGGCTCGCCTTGGCACCACGGCCGGCGAGCAGCTGCGACAGTCCCGTGATGCCGGGCTTTGCCGCAAAGCGCCAGTCCAGCGTTGAGCTGTGCCAGCCCAGGCGCTCGATGTCATTCGCCGTGAGAGGCCTCGGCCCCACCAGGCTCATCTCGCCGCGACAGACATTGAGGAACTGCGGCACTTCGTCGAGGCCCGTGCGCCGCAGCCACTGCCCGACCTGGGTCACGCGCTGAGCGCGCATCGTGCGCAGCTTGAACGTGGTGAACGGCGCGCGATCCCGACCGACGCGCCGCTGCAGGAAGAGCAGGGGCGGCCCGTCCTCGAGCCACGTGGCCGTCGCGATTGCAGCCATGACCGGCGCAAACAGGGCGGCGCCGGCACTCGCCCCCACAACATCCAGCAGCCGCTTGCCCGGATAGTCGCTCATGGTGGATCTCCTCGTGCTCCTCAGACTCCAGCGCTCACCAGCGAAGCCGCGCGCTGCGGGTCCGGCGACTGCTCGAGGCGCCGGCGGAACTTGAGGTGCCGGCGCCTTGAATGCTCGATCAACGGTCGCCAGATCGCGCCCGTCAGCCGGTGGCGTATCAGAAGGTGCCAGAAGCGGTTGGAGCGCTTGTACAGATAGCTCATGGCGAGATACGCAACGACCGCGTGCGCATCCTGCGGGCGGCGTCGCCAGATCGAGCCGTGCGAGAACAGCCGCTCGTAGCACCAGGCATAGCCATGCTCGAGCTGCGCACCGCTCATCCTCTCGGGTCGAAACACCGCGTGTGCGGTGTCGTACAGGTCCCAGTTGCGATGGAGCAGACGTCCCTGTCGCTCCAGATCGCGAAACAGCGGTGTGCCGGGATAGGGCGTGAGGATGTGGAAGGTCGCGCACTCCAGGCGGTTGGCCTCGATCCATTCGACCGTGCGCTCGAACACGTCCGGGCCGTCGTGATCGAAACCGAGCACGAAGCTGCCGTTGACCTGGATGCCGTAGCGGTGCAGCACGGCAACGCGGCGCGCGTAGTCCTCGGGCAGTGGCGTGCGCTTGCGTGCCGCGGCGAGGTTGACGGCAGTGAGCGACTCGAACCCGACGAACACGCCGGTGCAGCCCGAGAGCGCCATCTCGCGAATCAGAGCAGGGTCATCGGTCACATCGATGGTGACCGCGGCGCTCCAGATAATCCCGAGGGGCCGCAGTGCCGCGCACAGCGCGCGTAGGTACGACGGACGCGAGCCGAGGTTGTTGTCGATGAACACCACGTACGGCTGCCCGTCGGCGACGATCTCATCGACGACCTGCTGCGCGTCGCGCATGCGGTAGGGCATATGCAGCCCCTGCGTCGAGAGGTAGCAGAAGCCGCAGCGGTTGTGGCAGCCGCGCGTCGCGATCACGCTGGTGGTCGTGAGAAAGCCCTCCCGCGGCAGGATGGAGCGGCGCGGTGGCGGATCCAGGCTGTAAGGGCGCGAGAAGTCGGCCTCGTAGCGCGACTTCAGGCAGCCGCGCTCGATGTCCGCGAGGATCCGCGGCCACAGCTGCACGCCGTCTCCGAGCGCGATCGCATCAGCGTGCGCGAGTGCTTCCTCCGGGCAGGAGAGCACGTGCAGGCCACCGAGCACGACGCGCACGCCGCGTGCGCGGTACCAGCCGGCAAGCTCGTAGGCACGGGCGGCGAAAGTCAGGTGCACCGAGATGCCCACGACCTGCGGCAATGGATCCGCCGGCGGCGGACCCTGCAGCAGGTTCTCATCCCAATAGCGCACCTCCCATTGCGGTGGCGTGGCGCCGGCGATGCTGGTGAGCGCGAGGGTCGGCGTCAGGACGTGCTTGCCGTAGCTCGCACGCGGATCCTTGGCGTAGAAGGGATTGATGAGCAGCGCCGTGCGCGGCCTGATGCGGCCCACCGCGCGCGCCGCGGGTAGCGGCGGCGCGGTGACCATGTCGGTGGGAACGAACAGCCGGGGGCGGGCGGTGCGCATGGCGGTGCTCGAGCTCACGCGCCAACGCTACTGCACGGACCTCCTAAACGTCAAGTACTCTGCATATTAGAGTTCATATCATCCTGCGGCCCCGTCGAAGCGAATGCCGTTGCGCGCGCCGATGCCGATCTCGGCGGTGATGCCGAGCTCGCGGCTCATCTCGCCTCGCGTGAGAGTGTTGCTGGATGCTCTCACGGCGAGTCCCGAGATCTTTCCGGCCGCGCCTCCGCGCGCTACGCGAGCTTCGCGCCGGCAGCGGGCTTGATGATCGTGACGTACAGGGTCCGCAGCGAGCCGAGGGTCGCGACGCTCCCGGTCGCTATCGCGAGCACCTGGGCGACCGCCCCCTGCTCGGCAAACAACAGCACCGCCACCACCATCGCCCCCAGCGCGTAGAGCGGGGTCCCGAGCCGCGACCAGGCGGCGCGCGAGTCCGTGCGCTCCCACGCGGCGATACGCTCCTGCGGCTCCGCACGGCACACGAAGCGCTCGAAGCTTTCATTCATGAGTCTGAATCGGGGCTCAACCTTGAGCAGGTCGCGGCGCGAGAGGCGCCGGATAACCTCCACCCGCCGCGGATTCGCAAGTCCTGCCTGCGCGAGCTGAATCAGAACCAGCCGCTCCTCGCTCGAGCACAGCTCCCAGAGCGATCGATAGTAGGGCTCGGCGGCATCCAGGATCAGCTCCACGATCTCGTCCCAGCTGAATTCATGGAGGTCCACTCGCGCGAGAAGCCGCTGACCGATCTCGGCCAGGGGCTCGGCGGGCGAGCACTCGCGGGTCAGTTTGCGGTAGATGTCCTCCGGCAGCCGCTCCGGCCGGCTGCCGAAGGCCGGCGTGCCGACCTCGCGCAGCTTGCGGGTGAGCCGCATGGCGACCGCCCACGCGCTGAGCTCGGCGCACAGCTCATCGAGCCTGCGCAGCGCCTCGGTGCGCTTGTCCTTGTCGTCCGCGGGCACGGCGCCAAGGCACTCGCGCTGCTCGCGCACCCGCTCCGTCAGAAAGTAGAGAGGATCGATCTCGGAGGTGAGTATCACCCGTCCCGCCGCTGCGTCCGTGAGCATTGCCAGCAGCGCAGCTCGCCAGTTGGGCTGATCCAGCTTCGACTCGATATGCTCGACCAGCAGCGTTGCATCCGCGCCGGGCCGCGGGAAGTAGTCCGGCTTGTCAATCCGGCGCAGATCGAGCACGGCCGCTGCGCTCTCCAGTCTCTTCAGCCGCATCTGTGACGGCCGCAGTAGAATCCACGTGGTACCGTTCGCCTCGCCGAGCTCGCCACTCTCGTCCGCCGGTCGAGCGTCCGTCAGATTGATTCCGAGCACGTGGGTGCTGATCGAGCGCACGAGCAGGAACAGAGCCACCAGCAGCAGCACCGGGCTCACCACGAGCAGCGGTGAGCGCTGATAACCGGGCCAGAGGCGCGGCGCAGTCGCCTGCGCCTGCTTATCCGCGATGCGCCGCAGCGCGAGGAGCCGCTGGGGCGCGTCGGATGACAGCGGCGCCAGCATTGCGGCAACGCTCGCCGTGAGACTGTAGGGCACAGCCGGAGTGTCGGGTGAGTCGCTCCGGCACTGCTCGCCGTCCTCGCGGATTCCCGCGCACACCGGATCCAGGGCGAGCTGCTCGCGCTCCGCGCCGAGCGCCCGGTAGTTGCGCCCGAGCGCATAGATGCGCTCGGGTGCCGTGCAGCGCGGCTCCGGCATGCGCTCGCAGTTGAGCGGCACCGGCGCCTCGCCGAGGTCGACGACCGCATCGCGATTCGCATCGTCCCAGGAGGCCGCCGCGGCCCGCCAGTCCTGCGTGACCTCGCTCTCGTAGACCGAGGCATACAGGTCCGAGGCGTCGGTGAACACGATCCAGGAGGGCAGGGCGACGAAGGCGAGCAGCAGCACCACCGCGAACAGCCGGTAGGCGAAGGCCATGTGATGCAGCGGCGCCGACACCCGGCTCAGCACGCGCCGGGCGGCGATCGTCGGCACGCGCGACCCGAGCAGCAGCACACACACGAATGGGAATGCGAGCATGAGCCAGCGCAGCCACTGCGCCGGCAGCATCAGTCTCGACAGGAACAGCAGCAGCATCAGCAGCGCGCACGTCGCGCTGCCGAGGAGGTAGTAGCTTGTGTGCTGGCGGGAGGGCCATGCCCACTCGAACGCGCACCCGCACCACAGCGCCTGCGCCGTCGCCGCCCCGAGCAGCAGCGCGGCGATCAGGCCCAGCGCGCCGACCACGGCGGTGCCGAACACCTGAGCGGCCAGCCTTGTCACCTCGGAGCAGTCGTAGGCGGCGATCAGGGTCGAGCGCAATTCCGGAACATCGAGCGCGATCATCCGGTATGACTGGCCGCGATACTGGTAGGTCGAGGGGCTCGGCTGCGGTGCCGCGGCCGCCGCCGCGAGCGCATGGCCTCCGGCAATCGCCTCGTACAGCCGCTCGCCGCGATAGGATCCCCGCATCCTCTGGAACTCGACGGCACCGTGCCGGTCGATCAGCGCGAACTGAAACGGGCGCGCGATGATTGGCGCGCCGACGGACTGCAGGGTGGTCGCGTTGGCGACGATCCCCGTGCGCTCGCTCTGCGCCACGAGCGGGCCGATCCTGCGAGTGCGGCCGTCCACCGGCATCGCGTACACGCCGAGCAGCAGCCCGGTGGTCGGCGCCAGGGTGACCCCGAACGTATAGTCGCCCGCGCCCGGTGCCAGCGATTGCGGTGTCAACGCCAGCGCCTGCGCGAAATACGGCTGATCGGCAATGTTGATGTTCGGTGTGGGCAGGGTGCGCGGCATCCACTTGCGGATCTGATTGCCGCACAGATCCGTCTCGATGAGCGCCTCGAAGTCCAGATAGCTCTGGAAGCTCCGTGTCGCGAGGATCGCGCCGGCGGGCTCGGAGGCGCGGGTGCAGAACGGGAGCTGCGGGGCGGTCGAGTCGGGCGGCACGGCGATCGGCTCGGTGAGCGGGGCACTCTCGAGCAGCGCCCGGGCTGAGGAGCGCAGCTGCTGGGTCACCCCGGCGGACTCCTCCTCGAGCCGCCGCTTCAGCTCCAGAGCGAAACTGCGCAGTCCGGTATCGAAGCGATTCTGCAGCTTCTCGACATCGTGCACCTCGAGGATCACGAGCGAGATCAGCGCCGTGAAGCACAGCGTCGACATCGCCAGCAGCCACACATCCCGCTGCCGCATGCGCTCGCGTGCGCCGATGAATCGCAGCTTGAGAAACGGGATCGCGAAGAGCCCGATCGCGGCCAGCGTTGCGGCGATCACCAGAACCTGGGGCGACAGCTGAATGGCCTCGTGCCGCAGGCGGTCGCGGGCGATCAAGCCGCAGACCAGCACGCGAATCGAGTGGCGCTCGGGGCTCGTCTTGTCGAGCGGGGTGACCGGTGCGCTCACCGCCTGCAGGAACGCCACGTAGTCGACGCCTGCGACCTGCACGGACCCTTCATCGGGAAAGTCGAAGATCGAGCTCTTGATGAGCGCGGCGTCCGCGCCGCTCACGACGGGACTTGGGTCCGCGGAACCCCCCACCTTGGCCGCGTCCGCCTTCGGTGCCGTCTCGATCGGGCTCTTCTCCCTGCCGCTCCTGCCCGGAGCGGCGCGAGGCTCGGCGAGAATCGCCCTGACCTGCGCGGCCGCGCCGTGCGTCATGAGCGGGACGCGAATACTGAGCGGCTGCGCGGGCAGCCGCCGATCCTGCGCGAGCAGCAGACCGCGCTCGTCGAGCACGAGCAGGCCGTCGAACTCGGTCTCGACCACGTCCCACGG
>Ga0335081_10006737_pt1 | contig 18313 bp, 15 predicted proteins | sample Lox_Sample_35_FD_206713 | JGI IMG/M metagenome (GOLD analysis project Ga0335081, IMG submission 206713) | Soil microbial communities from Loxahatchee National Wildlife Refuge, Florida, United States - Lox_Sample_3.5 | ecosystem: Environmental > Terrestrial > Soil > Wetlands | place: USA...
CTCAAGCGCAATGGCTACCCCCACCAGGTGGTGAACCCAAGAGAGGACCAGGCCGCGGCAATGATGGCCGAGCAATACGGCACTGCCGAAGGGCTTCTCGTCGTGTGTCCCAACGGGTCGGTCCTGGTCAATCCATCCGAGCAGGCGCTCGGGCGCTGTCTGGGGATGCTCGACACGAGCGCACACGACGAGCTTTTCGACCTGATCGTCGTTGGCGCGGGACCCGCCGGGCTCTCGACTGCCGTGTATGCAGCCTCTGAAGGCCTGCACGTCGCCGTGCTCGACTGCCGCGCCTACGGCGGACAGGCGGGCGCCAGTGCACGGATCGAGAATTACCTCGGCTTTCCGACCGGCATCTCGGGACAGGCGCTCGCCGGCCGCGCGTTCGTGCAGGCACAGAAGTTCGGCGCCGAACTCCTGATTCCCGCCCAGGCTCAAGGGCTCGACTGTAGGTGCGTGGACCGTCGAGGCGGGCTGGGATTGACCCTTACCGACGGGCGCAAGCTGAGGTCCCGCACGGTGGTGATCGCCAGTGGCGCGCGTTATCGGCGGCCTGACTGCAGCCGGCTGAGCGAGTTCGAAGGCCGCGGCGTCTGGTACTGGGCCTCGGCGCTCGAAGCCAAGATGTGCGCGGACGGCGAAATCGTCATCGTGGGCGGCGGCAACTCCGCCGGGCAGGCCGCGGTCTTTCTGTCGCAGTACGCGTCGAGGATCTACATGCTGGTGCGCGGACCGGGGCTCGCGGCGAGCATGTCGCGCTACCTGATCGATCGGATCCGGTCGATTCCGAACATCGAGCTCCATACCGATACCCAGATTTCCGGCGTCGACGGCGGTGCGTCGGGCCTTTCCACCGTGAGCTGGCGCAACGGCCGGACCGGCGCCGAGCAGCAGCGGCCGATCAGGCATGTGTTCCTCTTCGTCGGCGCGGATCCCGAAACCGAATGGCTGCGGGATTGCGGCATGGCCTTCGATTCGAATGGCTTCGTCGTGACGGGCAGCGACTGCCGGACCTCTTCCGGCGACGTACCGATGCCGCTCGCAGCGAGCATTCCGGGCGTCTTCGCCGTCGGCGACGTGCGCTCGGGCTCCGTCAAGCGGGTCGGCGGCGCGATCGGCGAAGGCGCCGCGGTGGTGCCTTCGGTTCACCGTTACCTCTCGGTCAGTGCCTGATCGCAACGGACCAGGGATCATCCTCCTCGAAATCAGCGCCAGGCGCGAGACTCATCATGGCCCAGGAGTGCGAGCATCTCAATTTCGTCCTCACCGATACGCCGAACACCGCCGGCTGCGAGGAATGTCTGGCGATGGGCGATACGTGGGTGCATCTTCGCCTGTGCCGCACCTGCGGCCACGTGGGCTGCTGCGACGATTCCAAGAACAAGCACGCTACCAAGCACTTCCGCTCGACTCACCACCCCATCGTGACCTCGCTGGAACCGGGAGAGAGCTGGAGCTGGTGCTACGTCGACGAGTTGGCGATGGAGCTATCGTAGACGCGGCGCGCCTGGACGCAGGTTCGGCTGATTCTGGAGCGCTACGTAGACAGCGTCCGCAGCAGCGCGCTCGCCCCGTTCCAGACGATCTGCACGCCAATGCAGAGCAGGATGAAGGCACTCAACCGCAGCAGGACCGTCATCCCGGTCTCGCCCATGAAACGGCTGAGCCGATCCGAATAGCGATACGCAACCAGCACCGACGCGGCTACCAGCGTCACGCCAATCAGAATCGCCGGGACGTTGATGAGAAACGATCGCACGCTGTCCGGGTGATTCGCACCGATGGTGAGCGCCACCGAAATGGAACCCGGCCCCACGGTAAGCGGCATCGTCAGCGGATAGAACGCAGTGTTGCGGCGCCTCCCCCGCTTATCCGCGGTGGACGGCTTGTCGACGGGACTCGGGTCCTGAAGCAGGCGCCATCCCAGGCTGCTCACCACGAGGCCGCCGCCGACCTGCACGACGTGCACCGAGAGTCCGAAGAACTCCAGCACATAGCTCCCCGTGGCCAGCGAAGCGACGAGCAGCACGAACGAATTCACCGTCACCTTCCATGCCAGCGCTTCGCGCTCGTCGTCGCTGTAGCCCGATGTCATCGCCAGGAAGATCGGCGCGCCGCCAAGCGGATTGACGATCGGAAACAGCGCTGCGAAGACGAGCAGAACCCCTTCGATGATCTGACGAAGCTCGGCCGTCATGATGGATGGCGGGTGCAGGCGAAGCCAGGGCGCCATGGTACCCGACCGCCGTGCATCCCGGGCTTCCGTACAGACGGCGCGCAGACGGCCGATAATGGCGAGACCAGGATTTATGGGAATCGACGAACCCATGAAGGCGGAATGGCGTCGCTGAGTCGCCTATCGACCCGATGTGGGCCCACGATCGCCATGGAGGCGCCATGAGATACCTCGAAGACTTCTCGGCTGGACAGAAATTCGAATCCGGCCGCTTGCGGGTCGAGCGCGAGCGCATCAAGTCCTTCGCCGCCGAGTTCGATCCGCAACCCTTTCACCTCGACGAAGAGGCGGCCAAGCGAACGCTATTCGGCGAACTCGCGGCGAGCGGCTGGCATACCGCGGCGATGACCATGCGGCTCCTCGTGGAAAGCGAGCTCAAGCCGACCGGCGGGATACTCGGCGCTGGGTTCGACGAGTTCCGGTGGCCGAAGCCGGTGCGCCCAGGAGACGAGCTGCATTTCGAGATCGAAGTGCTCGAGGCGCGCACCTCGAAGTCGCGTCCCGAGCAGGGCTTGATCAAAGTGCGGACTACAACCCTCAATCAGAACGGCGAGCCGGTGCAGATCTCCGTCGGGAATCTCATCGTGCCACGGCGTCGGGCATAACAGCGCCGCTGGTCAAGCTCGGGATCCGCACATCAATCAGCGTCATGGCACGCGCCAGAAGGGTCTCACAACCTCCTTGAGCGGTCGTCCAGGCTCGTTGGGCTTCAGCCCGTAACGAAGCATTGCGACGATATCGGCGCTCACTTCCGGATTAGAGACAAAATAGCTCTGACCGAACGGGTCGGTCGTTCCTCGGACCCGAATGACGTCCACCGCCCCGAAAGTGCGAATTTCATCGATCTGGTGCGGGGTAAACATCGCTGCGGGGCTTCGGAGAGTGCGGATAGATGAAGAGGGTGCAGTAAGCCCAAGTTGCAGTAACCGAGACCTAACGACCAGTGTCGGATCGTAGACTTCCCGTGAGCAGCCATTAGCGCTAGCATCCAAGCAAACAAGGTGCCGTTAGGTCCGGGGCGCCGGGCGATGCCAGATTTCGATCAATCGAAATTTCATTGAGTTGGGGGTAGCCGCACGTGGCCGCGCCGGCTAACCAGAGGGCCGCGCGTCGCCTCGGAAGCTTCAAGCGGCTGCTCGCTCACATCCGCGAGCTCCTGCCGCTCGACTTCGGTTTTGTGCTGTGGGACGGCTCCACCATCCCTGCCGCTCTACCTGTGGACGCGCTGGCAATCGTCTTTGCAGACGAAGGCGTCGTCGCTGCGATGCTGCGGCGGCCAAACACCGATACGCTCCTCAACCTCTGGGTCACTGCGCGGATCGACATCCGCAACGGCGGGATCTTCGATTTCCTAGGGCACGAGCCCAACCTGCGCAGCAGGGAGATTCGCAGACGTCTCGACAAGCGCCTGACGCTGGCGACCGCGCTGCAGTTTCTGTTTGTGCCGCGCGGCGAGCCGTGGCCGCTCGAGACCATTCGCGGCCACGAAGCGCGCAAGGACGGAAGCGAGGAAGCCAACAAGGAAAACGTTCAGTACCACTACGATCTTTCCAACGCGTTCTACGCGCTCTTTCTCGATCCCGAGCTGGTCTACAGCTGCGCCTACTTCCGCGACTGGGACAGCGATCTGGCAACCGCGCAGCACCACAAGCTCGACATGATCTGCCGGAAGCTCCGCCTGAAGCCGGGCGATCGCCTGCTCGACATAGGGTGTGGCTGGGGCGCGCTTGTCTGTCACGCCGCCAGACATTTCGGCGTGGACGCGCTCGGCGTGACGCTCGCCAAGGAGCAATTCGCCTACGCCAGGGACAAGGTCTCGCGGCTCGGACTCGAGAAAAAGGTAGCGATTGAATTGCAGGACTATTCGCTGATCGAGGGCGATTTCGACAAGATCGCCTCGGTCGGCATGTTCGAGCATGTCGGCGCCGCCAATTACCCCGCGTACTTCCGGACCATCAACCGCCTCCTCAAGCCCGGCGGGCTCTACCTTCATCACTCGATCGCGCTTCGCTCGGCAGCGTACGAGCGCAAGAAGAAATCACGGACGGCGAATGCGCTAGGCCGCTACATCTTTCCTGGCGGCGAGCTCGATCATCTCGGCATGTCGATCGCGAACCTCGAGCGCTACGGCTTCGAGGTGCACGACGTCGAGGCATGGCGCGAGCACTATGCGCGCACCACCCGACTCTGGCACGATCGCCTTTGTGCCAATCGCGCGGCCGCGGAGCGCGAGGTCGGCACGGTGAAGACCCGGTTATGGATCGCCTATCTCGCCAGCGCCTCGATCGGCTTCATGCGCAACAGCGTCGGCATCTTCCAGACGCTCGCGTCGAAGCGGATGCGCGGACCATCCGGTCTGCCACCGTCGCGGGAGCAGCTCTATCGCTGACTGCACTCCTCGGCGAGCAGCGCGCTTGCGGATTCAGTTTGCAAATAGCATCCGCCTATTCTCGCGGGCGAATTCCCCTCCGAGGAGTTGATAGGGCCACTGGTGCACGGCCCTCGGGATTGATGGCAGGCCAGATATGGGGGCTAAGAGACCAGCCAGACAAGAGCTACGACTGCGATTCCAATCAACAGACCCCATACGACATGCGGCCAACTACGCATGTTCGGAGTCTTCTTCGATAAATTAAGCCAGGACATAGTAGTGCTCATCGATCCTTAAGGCCAAGAGCGCTGCGCATGCCGAGGCAACCGGCGGCCGACGGCAAATCGGGGGGCCTTTCCGTGATGGCGTTCAGGATACGAAACAACGCCTAATGCTCCGCAGCCTGCGCAATTCTTTGATCGGACGTTCTCTTCAGATCCCAGGCAAGGCCCAGCTTCGACAAGATGTAAATGCACCACTTCGAGGGGTCCCAGTGGTACCAGCGGACGCCGTTGCGATAATCCGAAGGAAAACGGTGGTGAAAATTGTGAAATCCCTCGCCGTTGGTAAGGAGCGCGCCGATCCAGTTGTCACGAGCGGACTGAGCGCGATTGAACGTCTTTGCGCCGAAAGTATGCGCGAACGAATTGACGAAAAATGACGAGTGGAGGACAAGAACAATCCGCAGGCAGACCGCCATGATGAAGCCGCCCAGCGGATACCCGATCCACCAGGCAATGAGCATGGGAAGAACGACTCCTCCACCAATCGACCACCAGGCATGATGGTCATGCTGATGGGACACGAGCCTTGATTGCCGCAAGTCCCTCACGTTGTCGTAGTTGGTGCGATGGCGCCAGAAAAGGATCCAGCCAATATGCGCGTGCCAGAATCCCCGATTGACGCCGTAGGGGTCGTGCTCCGTGTCGGTAAAGCGATGATGCTGACGGTGCTGCGACGACCATTTCAAGGCGGACTCTTCGAACGTGGCCGCTCCAAACAAAAGGAGCAGGAGCCGCACGATAGGTGACGCCTTGAACGTGGAGTGCGCGAACAGGCGGTGATAACCGATCGTAATGGACAAGCCCGTCACGGCCGCGAAAAAAAAGAAGAGCGCAAGTTCAGGAACCGTAACGCCACGGTAGTGAATGTAGAGGGGTGTACCGACGATGCCTATGGCGTGGAGAACCATGAAGAAGACAAGCCCAAGCCACCTGACTTTGCGCGTCGGCAAAGGATAGTCTGCCGAAACAGTTCCTGCGTTCACCATCGTCGGAGTTTCTGCCATGGCCGCAAGCTAGGAAATCGGTACGCCGAACGTCCACCGGACGCAAAGCAACGTAGCGTTTACATTGTAGCAGTGAACCGATGAGGTTTTTCGACCATTGCGTCACTCGATAGCCATGTTGGCTCATCCGGATCGCGCCCGCGTCATGGCCACCGGCTGTGGCGCGCGGTAACCTAAACGCATAATCGGTCGCGGTGTCGTCGCCGGTGACGTAAACTGCGGCCCTCGGTGCCCATAAAAGGGCCGGCACGGATGGCCGCCTTGACGATTCCGCAGTGGCTCCTGGTCACAGTCGGCATGCTGCTGAGCATCGGTCCGATCGCGACGATCGGGCTCTGGGGGCTCATCTGGTTGCGCCTCGAGCAATCGGTGCGGGCCATCCCCACGCTGCGGCTGGGACAGCGGCTCGCCGCGGCAGATCCGTCGACGGGGCGCGTCTGCATCGTGGTTCCAGCCCACAACGAGGCCGCCACTATCGCGCGGCTGATTCGGTCGCTGCGTGCGGAGACGTACCCCCAGTTCTTGGTCGTGCTGGCCCTCGACCGTTGCACCGACGATACGGGGGCGCTCGCGCGCGCCGAGATCGCCGGCGACGTGCGCTTCGAGATCGTCGAGATCGACACGTGCCCCGAAAAGTGGGCCTGCAAGGTGCACACGGTCCACGAGGGCGTTACGCGCTCGCGCGCGGCCGCCCACGCCGATTACCTGCTCTTCGCCGACGCCGACACGATCTTTGTGCCGGGGTGCATTGCGGCGGCACTCGCACTTATGCGGGAGCGCAGGCTCGACCTCCTCAGCCTGCTGTCGACGCTTGCGCACGACACTTGGTTCGAGCGTCTCGTGCAGACCGCGGCGGCATTCGAGCTGATGCGTCAATACCCGCTTATGCTCGCGAACGCACCCGACGGCAGCCGTCGCGCATTCGCCAACGGGCAGTTTATGCTGTTCCGGCGCGAGGCCTACGTCGCGATCGGCGGGCATGAAGCCGTCAAGGACGCGCTGCTCGAGGACCTCGCGCTCGCCCGGCGCATCGTGGCGGCCAAGCGCAAGCCTGGCTTGTTCCTCGCGGCCGGGCTGTTCCGCTGCCGGATGTACGCATCGTGGCCCGAGTTCCAGCGCGGCTGGAAGCGCATCTACACCGAAGCCGCCAACCGACAAGCGAGGCGCCTCTCGCTGCTCGAATGGCGAGCCCGGTGGCTCGGCACGATCATGCCAGCATGGATGCTCGCGGCTTTGCCGGTCGGTGCGCTCGTCGTCGCGCGCGATCCGGCGCAGGGGTGGATGCTCGTGACCGTGTCGCTCGTTGCGTTGTGCGTCTGGGCCGGGGCCCTCGCTCGGATCGCCGCGCTCGCGGAGGCGCCGCTATGGACCGGCCCGCTGCACATCGTTGGCGCGTGGCTGACGGCGAACCTGTTGCGCGAGGCCGCGGCCGACTTACGGCGCAACGCACCCGTCCACTGGGGTGGACGCGAATACGCCTCGGGCACGCTCGATGGCGGACCGCTTCAGAAAATTGTGAAATAATCGTTTGGTACGGGAAAGACTAAGCTCGGCTGAATGAGGGGGCAGTCGAGTTGCAGGCTGCCACGCGCCACCCTTCGAGACCGAAAGCCGCGACCCCCAACACGATGCGTAAAACGCATCCCCAAGGTTGGTCAAGCGTTGAACGTCGCGCTCGCGTCTGACGTTGCGATGGCTCGTCAAATGCTCGCCGAGAAACTCGGCCGACATCGTTGGCCACGATCGCGACGACGGAGTATTCGCCGAGATGGACATCGGCCCCGGACTGCTAGAGGCAGCAGGGCCGACGTTGATAAGACTGGTTGCGGGGGAACGCAACCTGAATTATCTACGAGTCCGGCGAACGGGTGAGGGACCCGCTTCAATACCGCATCCGACGATGGAGGAAAGGGCTGCCTCTAGTACCTAGTTGCATTAATTAATAACACGTGTATCGTGTCGGCATGGAGCCGACGACGATTACTTTGACTGCCGAGGAGCGTGCTCAGTTGGAGGGTTGGGTACGTAGTTCGACCACCGAGCAACGGCTGGCCTTCCGCGCGCGGCTGCTGCTGCGGCTGGACCGCGGCGAGGGCATGAATAGCTGCGCGCGCAGCGAGCACACCACGGCGCTCACCGTGCGCAAGTGGCGCGAGCGCTTCGCGGCCAAGCGCTTGGCCGGGCTTGCCGATGCGCCACGACCGGGCAAGCCGAAGAGCTACGGCGCCGCCACCGAGGCCCGGATTCTGGCGCTGTTGGATGAAGCACCGCCGAAGGGTTTTGCCCGCTGGAATGGGACGTTGCTCGCCAAAGCGCTCAAGGGTGTTTCGGCGGATCACATCTGGCGGGTGCTGCGGCAGCAGCGCATTTCGCTGGAGCGACGCCATAGTTGGTGCATCAGCACCGATCCACAGTTTGCGGCGAAGGCCGCCGACGTGGTGGGGCTGTATTTGAACCCGCCCGAACACGCGGTGGTGCTCTGCGTCGATGAGAAGCCATCGATCCAAGCGCTGGAACGGGCACAAGGCTGGCTGCGGCTGCCGAACGGCCAAGCGATGACGGGGTTCTCGCATTGCTACAAGCGCCAGGGCACGACCACCTTATTCGCAGCCATGGAAGTAGCCACTGGGCTGGTCAAGACTGGGCATTACAAGCGGCGGCGCCGGCGCGAATCCCTCGACTTTATGAATGAGGTCGTGGCGCAGTACCCGAAGCGCGAGATCCACGTCGTGCTCGACAATCTCAACACCCACAAGCCGAAGCGCGATCTGTGGTTGGCGCGACATCCGAACGTCAAACTGCATTTCGTCCCCACCTACGCCTCGTGGCTCAACCAAGTCGAGATCTGGTTCAGTCTGCTGAGCAGGAATGCCTTGGCCGGGGCTAGCTTCACCCACCCGACCCAGGTACGCGACGCCATCGACGCCTTCACCGCCGCTCACAACCAATCGGCCGCACCCTTTGAATGGACCAAAACGGTGGTGCATCAAAGTCGACCCAAGAAGTATGTTAGTGAATTACGCAACTAGTGGACCGTAACAATTGATTCGGGAGTAATGCGACGTGTTGGATCGAAGTACTTCCACTTCACCGGTTTCGGCTGTTGGTTGTAGCGACGGATGTAGCGCATGAGCTTTCTCTTCAGATCGGGCACCGAGGTGAAGACTCCGCGTGCGATCACGTCGCGCTCGATCTTGGCGAACCACAATTCGACCTGATTGAGCCAGGAGGAGTAGGTTGGAGTGAAATGCAAATGAACGTTGCCATGCGTGGCCAGAAACTCATCGACCCGCTTGGTCTTATGCGCGGACAGGTTGTCAGCAATCACATGAATCTCCTTGCCGCGCGGTTGGTTGACCACGATGTCGGTCAGAAAGGCCACGAACTCGGCCGAGGTGTGCCGTTCAGCAGTCTTGCCCAGGACCTCACCGGTCTTGGTGTTGAAGGCGGCGTACAGCGACAAGGTGCCATGGCGAAAGTACTCGAAGCCATGCCGCTCCGCGCGTCCCGGCGAGAGCGGCAGCACCGGATCGAGTCGATCAAGGGCTTGGATCGCTGTCTTCTCGTCCACGCAGAACACAGCGGCATGCGCCGGCGGATTCAAATACAGCCCGATCACGTCGGCCGCCTTAGTCTCGAAGTCCGGATCGTCACTGGCCATGTAGCGCTCCAGCCGATGTGGCTTGAGCCCATGCTTGGCCCATACCCGAGCGACCATCATGTGACTGATGCCCAGCGCCTTACCGAGCTTGCGGCTGCTCCAGTGGGTCGAACCGTCGGCAGGGGCGCACCGCGTCGTTTCGAGAATCCGCGCCTCCAGCTTCGGGGTCAGCGTTCGCGCCGGCTGCCCGCGATGCCGGCTATACAGACCGGCCAAGCGCTCGGCGCTGAAGCGCGTACTCCACCGGGCGATGAACTCATCGTTGCAGGCCAGTTTGCTGCGCACCTCCGCCCACGTATTGCCCTCGGCGAGCAGCAGCATGCACCGCGCCCTCCGCGCCTCCTCGGCCCGTACCCTGCGGCTGCTGGCTTGCTTGGTCAGTTCCACACGTTCGCTTTTCGTCAGTTTCATCGTGGCCTCCACGACCACGATGATACTACTGAATTAGTTGTTACAGTCCACTAGGTACTAGAATGGGGGACCTGCGGACTAACAGTCTGTCGCTTCAAACATCGAATTAGCAATCCAGTGCCTATATGAATGGAAACGCGCCGAATCTCGTCCGTTCAACCATGCCAACGGTCCATCCGCGTGGGGAAGCCGCAAAGCGGTCACTGGGGCGAGCACATTTCCACGCCACTTGGCCCGAGGCCCTCCGGCACCCAGCCTTGGCTGATCATCTGCGTGCGCACGGCGACGTCGGTCGTGTAGCGGTGGTTGGGCGCTCCGCCCTGGCCGTTGTTGTACAAACGATAAACGGGCGTCAAGCCCGCGGCGCATGACCCGTCAGCAGCAGGAACGGCGATGTCGAATGCTTCGCTGCTCTCGAGTGTCCACGCGGGATAGTCTTGCGTGATGGCGCACTCTGCGGCAAATGGCGTGTAGAAGTGCGAACTCTTTGGCGCGAACGCCACGCTGAAGAAGCGGCAGACCGGCACGGAATTCCCGTTGGGCGACGCGTAGGCATTGAACTGGTATCCCGTGCGCACCCACCCGGTTGAGCCCTCGTTGTCGAGCTCCCTAATCTCCTCAGGATTCGACGTGATGAAATAATGGTCGAATGCCGCATAAAAGTATTCGATGACCGGCACCGTTCCCGAGGGTGGGAGCGCAGTGACCTGATACCAAAAAAGCCCGCCGAGGGTCATCGCACGCAGGAGTGAACCGGTCTGGTCGATGGAAAGGTCAAAAACATCGAGATTCGTCAGACCGGAATTGATCGGCGTCCAGCTTGCCGCGTAGTCGGCACTCATGAATATGCCCTGATCCGTAGCGGCATAAATCCGCGCGGGCGTGCTTGGATCGATCGCCAGCGAATGAACGTAAACCGGATCGGGCAATCCGTTTCGCGCAGCGATCCAGGTCTCGCCGCTGTCGATGCTCTTGAATATATCCCCTAGGTCGGTCGCGGCATAAATCCGCTCGGGTGCGCTCGGATCAATCGCGAGAGACGTTATTTCCGCGGGCACAGAAATCGGCACCTGCCGCCAATGCTCGCCGCCGTCGGTCGACTTGAAGACCGTTCCCGGGCCGGGGTCGCCCGATGGGGCGGCCAACTGCTGGGCGACATACACGCTGTCCGCATTCGTCGGGTCGATGGCCAGCGCGGTAACGAACTGTCCGGTCAATCCGTTGCTGAGGATCGCCCAGGACAAGCCGGCATCGATGCTTTTGAAGACTACCGAGGCTCCTCCGGCATAGAGTGTTGAGCTCAGCGATGGTGCAATGGCCACCACTGCTGGGGGTAAGCCATTGAACTCAGCCGCCTCCGCCGCCCAATGTGCCCCCCCGTCGATGCTCTTATAGATGGGAACGTCAACCAAATCCCAGAGGGGTCCCATGGCCGCGTAAATCGTGGCTGGCGAGCGGGGATCGATCACCAAGGAATCGACCCACTCGCCATCGACCCCGAGGGATGTCAAGTTCGCCCAGGTGCCGCCGCCATCGGTACTCTTCATGACGATCCTGCCATTACCCCCATAGATCGTGGACGGCGACGAGGGATCGACCGCAAACGGAAAAGAGTCCCCGAACGGTCCGATCTCGGTCCAGCTGTTCGTGCCGGCGGCTGCGGGCACGGCGAGCAGTGCGTTGGCGAGGCCACCAACGCCTGCGATGGTGAACAAAATTGCGAGACGAATATTGCTATGCATGGGCTCGAATTCCGTCCAAGTAGCGACCGCGCGGTTTCGTGCCTTCCGCCGAGCGATCCGGCTATTGCACCGCGCACATGACGACGCCGTCCGTCCCGTAGCCCTCTGCAAGATAGCCGGCAGCGAGCATCTGCTCCTTGATCGCTACACTTGTCGTGTAGCGATGATTGTCCCGCTGGTTCCACAAGCGGTAGACCGGAATGGTTCCGACGGGACAGGCGCCGTTCGTCTTGTCGGGAAGGTTGATCTGGAACGCGTTGTCGTTTTCCAAAAGCCAGAAAAAGGCATAGTGCTGGAACACGCTAAAGCATTCACCTGCGTCCGCCGAGAAGAAGTGGGAATCCAAGCCAGCAACAATTCCAACATCAGTTTCGATGATTCCGGGGCTGTAGTAGCGGCATACCGGGTTTATGGAATCACCGGTACTGCTGCCTTTAGCATACGCCTTGAATGATTCCCCGGTGCGCTGCCAACCCACACCGGTGTCGAGGAGCTGTTTTTCCGCGTCGTCCGCGGTGATGAAGTAATGCCTCAGCGCGGGGTCGTAAAACTCGTCAACTTGAACGATGACAACGGGGGGTGGCACCAGCGTAAGGACAAGCGAGCCGGCGGTGATCGCTCGGACACGCCCCGGTCCTTGCGTAGGGATTTCCTCCTTTGACAAAGAGGTATCGAGCGATACTGTCGCGTTGCTACCGTCGAGCGCTGCGAGCGGAGTGATCTGCAGATGCCGGAGGCCGAAAAACTCTCCGGGCACGCCGATCGCGGCGGAGAAGCCAAGCGCTGGGGCTGCTGCGCTAGAAAGTTGGGAGACCTCCATGGTGGAGTTGCCAGGAAGGTACGTGAAGGCCAGGAAGAAAACTGAGAATGGAAAATATTCGACGTGAACATTCCACCTCGAGATCATCTGCGTAGCATCGTCGTAGCTGAAGTAGCCGGTGGCGAACGTTCCATCGCTGAACCGCACACCGGTAAGCGTCCAGAACCGAGGTGCCGCGGCGACGTGAAGCGAAGCAACTAGAGCCGTGAATAAGAACCCGAGGTGAAGGACTCGAAAGCGCATGACGATCTCCGTCTGACAATTTGCCGTATCAAGCTCGGCGCAGGCGACAACCTTCACCTACTCCGCACAGAATGCAACCGCATCCGGACCGTAGCCTTCGGCGATGTAGCCCTGCGCAACCATCGCGTCGCGCATTGCTGGCTCGCTCCGCGAGCGGCGTACGTTTCCAATGGATGCCGAGACATAGGCGGAGAGCGCTTCGGGCCATCGCATTGCGATGGGCCGAGGCATTAGGAGGCGACATACCCATGGCACCTAGGGCGTCGACGGCGCGGTGGATGACGGCACGCACGCGAATACGAAGGTCGGGCCGCTACCTTCGAATACCCAGCCGGCAGCAAGCTCCTCCTCAACCAGGTATGGGTTAGCGATCAGCCGGTGATGGGCTTGTGCGTTTCCGTCATCGTAGAGGCGATAGAGTATGGTCGTGCCCACGGGACACTGGCCGTTTTCGTCCGGGAGCTTCAGATAGAAGGCGATTCCCTCGTATTGGTAGTTCCAGTCCGCGTGAGCCTGCACCGCTGCGCATTCGGCGGCATACGGCGTATAGACGTGGTCGATGAAGAATGGGTGGAAGAAGCGGCAGGTCGGAACCGCGTCGCTCTCCGGACCTGTCCAGACGTCGAACGTCAGGCCGGTGCGCTCCCAGACCAAACCGCTTGAATCGTTTAGCGCTCCTGCGTCCAGCGCCGCGATCTCTTCGGGAAACGCCGTGATGAAGAACGAGCTGTAACCGTAGTCCCACACCGACCTGAAACCGTACTCGACTGCCGTTTGCACCTGGGCGGTTACGGGTGTTGCAATACCGAGCAGGCTCCCAAGTACCAATGCGACCGTCATGGCGAACGCCGATGCTCGCTTCGCGAAGAAACGGACGGACATAATTCCTTCCGGGACCCTGTCAAGCCCGGTTTCGAATACCAGGCCCTGGGACCACTATCCGCCGCTGCGCGACTCGAGTCATTGGGGCGACCATTAATCCTTATTAATCGTGGCGTCGGGCACTTTCCCGGCGACACCAACCGGCCTAATCTGACGGCCATGGACGACATCAGACTGGCCCGATCCAACAGCAGATACCGGAGCGGGGCCATCGAAATCGATGCGATGCAGCGGAGTGTGCTGATCGATGGGACGCCCGCCAAGGTAGGCGCGCGGGCGTTCGATGTGCTGCTTGCACTCGTGGAGCGGCGCGATCGGGTGGTACCTAAGCGCGAGTTGATGGACTTGGTGTGGCCCAAGCTCGTGGTCGAGGAAGGCAACCTGCTGGTACATATGGTGGCGCTGCGCAAGCTGCTCGGTCCACGAGCGATCGCCACCATCCCCGGTCGTGGCTATCGCTTCGTGATGCCGGTCGATGAGGTGGCGAGCTGCGGATCTGCTGAGTCTGCGCCGCCATCAGTGACGATTCGCGGCAACTTGCCGGCCCCGCCGGCGCTGTTTGGTCGCGCGCAGGACCTGGACGCAGTGGCGGCGCTTCTACGGGAGCATAGGGTCGTGACGATTGTCGGCGCCGGCGGCATCGGCAAAACGAGCTTGGCGCTGGCGGCGTCGCTCGCCGCTCCGTTCGATTTGCCCGACGGACGCTGGTGGGTCGAGTTGGCGCCGCTCACCGAGGCTGCGCACGTTCCGAGCAGCATCGCCGGTGCAATCGGAATGCAGCTCCCCTCGGGTCGGTTGCTGAATGAAGCGGTTGCAATGGCCCTCGCGGGGAAAAGCCTGCTATTGGTGCTGGACAGTTGCGAGCATCTTGCGGATGACATCGGTTCGTTGATTGACCTGCTGCGCGCGCGTGCACCGAACGTACGGTTGCTCGTGACGTCGCAGGAATCGCTGAAGTGTCGCGACGAGCAAGTCTATCGGCTCGGGGCACTGGCGGTTCCTCCGAATGCGCAGCTTGAAGAGGCCACGCGGTTCGGTGCCGTGGAGTTGTTCGTTGAACGCGCGCGTGCGGCCGATTCCCGCTTTCGACTGGCCAGCGACAATGTCGCCGTGGTGGTCGACATCTGCCGGCGGCTGGACGGCATTCCGCTCGCCATTGAACTGGCGGCGGCGCGCGTGCCACTGCTCGGCGTGCACGGGCTGCACGCGCGGATCAACCAGATTTTCAATGTGCTGAGTGGCGGCACGAGAATGAAGCTGCGGCGGCATCAGACGCTACGCGCCGCGCTCGACTGGAGTCACGGGCTGCTCGCCGCGGATGAGCAGACCGTATTCCGCCGGCTCGGTGTGTTCGCCGGCGGTTTCACTCTGGAGCTGGCGCAACGCATCGTCAGCGATGACCGCATCGATCAATGGCTGGTGCTCGATCTGCTGGGTCATCTGATCGACAAATCGCTGGTGATAGCTGACGGCGAGCCCGAGCCCCGCTATCGGCTGCTCGAGACCACGCGCGCATTCGCACTCGAGCAGCTTGCGGCAACCGGCGAGTCCGAAGCGATGCTGCGGCGTCATGCCCAAGTGACATGCGAGCTGATGACGGCAATCGATGCGAATTTCTGGAATCTGTCGCCCGCCGAACACTGTAAGCATAGCGGTGCAGTACGTGAACTGGGCAACCTACGGGCGGCGCTGGATTGGGTGTTAGCCTCTGAGGACGACCGCACGCTAGCCTATGACCTGCTGGGCAGGTGCTGGCCCGTGTGGATGCTGAACGGCCTGACCGCCGAAGGCGTGCAGCGAATGCTGCAGCTATGGCCGCCGCCAAACTTGCCAACGAAAATCGAAGCGGATTTTTGCCTGGCCTTTGCTCGGCTCAACAAAGACGCCGGCCGCGAGGAGCACTGGGAAGCCGCTCGTCGCGCTACAGCTCTGTATCGGAAACTCGACGATGCGGACCGGCTCGGCCATGCCCTCTTAGTTTTTGCGACGATCGGGGCAGTGAGAGGTCAGATGTCGGAAGCCGAGGAAGCGCTGCGCGAGGCGGAGAAGCTCGTTACCGCTACCGCAGCTTTGCGTAAACAGGCGGCGCTCGCAGCAACGCAAGGGCAGTGTTACCTCCGGCGCGGCGCGCCGGAGCTTGCGATCGCGGCGTTTCGACGCCAACTCGAGCTCTATCGCTGCGCAGGCGACATTCTTGGCGAGTACGTCGCACTCGGCAATGTGGGCAGCGCTCAGCTCGAGGCCAGCAATGTGGACGCAGCGGTTGAATCGCTGCGCAAGTCGGTCGATGGTTTGCGCAGAATCAACGCACCCTACGGAGTTGAATTTCGCCTGAGCGCACTGGCGGTCGCGTTGGCCTGGCGCGGGGACAACGTCGATATTCTTCCGCTCGCCCGCGAGGCGTTCGACCATCACCGTATGCTTGGTGTGACGTTCGGTCCACTGATGGCTGCCGCTTTGCAGCACGCGACACGTAACGATGCGCGGCGTGCCGTCCTGCTTGCCGGCTACGCGTGCTGCAAGCTGCCATTGCACGAGCCTCCGAGCCTGATTGCCCTGCCCGTCCAGCAGCGGGTGCGCGATTGCGCGGGGGCCAAGTATCCCGCCGCCGCGATCGAGGCCTGGCTTCGCGCGGGCGAATGTCTGACCGAAGAGCAAGCAGTGGCCATCGCGTTCGACGGTGCGCCGCTTGACAAACTGTCCTCCGAGCAACTCTCCAGCCAATCGAACGAAAGCCTCCCGGCGAGCCCCAGTTACAGCTAGGCCGCCGACCCGCCTGGCGGCGGCGAAAGTTCCGACCACGCTTCGACCGGACCCGGAGACGGAATCGAGGAATACGTCGCGCAGTGCGCTGGTGCGATAACATGCAGCAGTGCCCGTTCCATCCCGGAAGAGCGCATGCGTTTGCTTTCAACGAGGCTTCGATGCTGGTGTACAGGCATCGCCGTTGCGTCCGTGGCATCGGGCGGCGCGCTGGCGCAAACCTATCCCGCCAAGCCGATCCGGCTGATCGTGCCTTTTTCGCCGGGCAGCACGGCCGATATCGCTTCGCGCTTCACGGCGCAGGAACTTGCGAAGGCACTCGGCCAACCGGTCGTTGTTGAAGACAAGGCTGGTGCGGGCGGAACGATCGGAACAAGAGAATTGGCACGCGCGGCCCCAGACGGCTACACGATCGGCTTCGCGTCGCAAGGTACGCTCGTCTTCGACCAAGCCATCTATGCGAAGCCGGGTTACAACTCTTTGAAGGACTTCGCACCGATCGCATTGCTCGGGCGCGCACCCAACGTGATGGTCGTGCATCCGAGCAACACGGCATCGACCGCGGCGGACATCATTGCAGTTGCGAAGTCGAAGCCGGGGGCGCTCACGTTCTCATCGGGCGGCAGCGGTACCAGCCACCACCTTGCGGGTGTGTTGTTTGGTCGCGCCACCGGTACTAATCTCGTACACGTTCCCTACAAGAGCGCCCCACAAGCCGTGCTCGCGGTCATATCGAACGAAGTGACGATGGGTTTTTTCAACATCCCACTGGTGATCGGTCAGATCAGGAATGGCAAGCTCAGGGCGCTCGGGGTGACGAGCCTCGAGCGTTCGTCCCTTTTGCCAACCGTCCCCACGCTCGATGAACAAGGCATCAAGGGTTATAAGGTCGACGCGTGGGGGGGCTTTGTTGCGCCAGCCGGAACCCCGCCAGAGATCGTCGGTAGGCTCAACTACGAGTTGATCAAGATATTCGCGAGCGCGGAAGCAAAGCAAAAGCTCGAACCACAAGGATTCGATCTGTCGCCGCCGTTGACGCCGGCTGCATTCACCAAGTTGATCGCCGATGATCTGACCTATTGGGCACCGATCGTGAAAGGGTCTAGCGCGAAGGCGTATTGATCGGTGTTCGTCACCGATCGCGATAGGCTGGGACGCGGACAATGCGATCGACCACCGTATGCGACGTGTCAAGTCTGCATATCCGTTCATGACGAGTTGGCTCCCATCCTTGAACGTGATGCTTCGCAGCTGGCAGCCAACGTCGCAGCAAGAAAAAAGTAGACGACCGACAACCCGGCCAGCTTGCTGAGATTGGCGGTACCGCACCACGTCCCAGGGGGCAGTCAAATGGAGAATTGGACGGCCCGCACGGGGTTTGACGCACGGCGAACTCGGAGCCGCGGCCTTGTTAAGCGCGGGCACCCGCGTCGGCGTAACGGTGGGCCTGTACACCCTCTCGCACACCGCAGCACCTGAAGAACGTCGAGAGCATCGCTGGTTGCCGTCTTCGGCCGCTTGCTTGCGTTGTCCGCCCACTCACTTGGTTCCCGAGAAACTGTACCCCAAGAACCGCAGTGTAGGGGTCGGATGGCGAAGCCGTCGCGTTCGCCATTCTTGGCTGAAGACTGGTTCGCAGCCGTCGTACTCTAGCGTACCGTGACGTAGTGGCACTGCTGCGCAGCCAGCGCTGATGCGGCTTCGCGCGAATCGCGGCACATCAAGCAAGTGGGCAGTGCCGCAGCAAACCTTGTGCAGACGCGCTTCTCGGGCACGGACAGTGCCGTTTGCTTTTATCTTGCTTAGCTGATTCGGGCGGCAAGAGCAACCGCCCTTCTCAGCTCGTCGACGGACGTGCCCCCGATCAGCCGCGCGTTGATCGACCGCATCACCGAG
>Ga0335081_10006739_pt1 | contig 18312 bp, 15 predicted proteins | sample Lox_Sample_35_FD_206713 | JGI IMG/M metagenome (GOLD analysis project Ga0335081, IMG submission 206713) | Soil microbial communities from Loxahatchee National Wildlife Refuge, Florida, United States - Lox_Sample_3.5 | ecosystem: Environmental > Terrestrial > Soil > Wetlands | place: USA...
CGCTACGGCCGTTGCGCCCATGATGCGTGAATCGCTGGCCGCGCCGTTGATTTGGTCCCTCACGTGGAAAACCCAGCCCGGCTGGTTGGTTGAACCCGGCATTTTGGCCTCCGGCTCCAGCACGACCGCGCGCACGAAATTTTTCTGCGGCAGCAGCAATTCCGATTTGCCGTCACCGTCCACGTCCGCGGATGCCAGCCAGGGCTGCTCAATCGCACCGCCGGGCGGGTCCACGTCCTCCTCATCGAAATCGCCATCCCGTTTCTGGATGAGCACCTTGATTTTTTCGTACGGGATCAGCACCACCAGGTCCGCCAGCCCGTCCTGATTCACGTCTTGCAGCGCGAGCGTCGTCGGGTTGGACTTGAAGCTGTCGCTCATCTTTTGGGTGCGGGTTTTGCCATCCGCCGCGCGGGTGATGAGTGAACGCTGGCCGTCCTTGTCCACGATGACCGCCAGCACCGGCTTCGCGTCCGGTTTCAACGGGCCGGCGGCCATCACCAGCGGTTTGCCGTCGAGCGGAATCAGTGTCGGGAACGGCAACCGCCCCTTTGTGTCGAACTGCGTTACGCCGACGGCGTTTTCATCGCGGCTCAACAGGAAGATTTCCGGATGGTCGTCCCCATTCCAATCCGCCACGGCAATCTGGCTGACACCGGCCAGGCAGGGAAATTTTTTCGGCTCGGCCAGCGAACCATCAGGCTCCTGCAAATAAACTGAAAGCTGGCCGCTCTCCGGTTCGGCCACGAGCAGGTCCGGCCGTCCGTCGCCGTTGATATCGGCCCACAGCTCGCCGCGTTGCGCCGCGTCCGTCTTGTGCAACGGCAGAATCTGGAATTGCCCGCGGCGGAACGCGTCAGCCTTTGCTTCGCTGCGGCCCGACAGGCCGGACAAGACCTCCGCCGGGTGGCGCGTGAATTGCGAGACTTCCGCGCGCCCGGAATTTTGCGCCAGGGTCACAATGAACAGGTTTGAGTTGTTTTCCAGATGGTCCGCGCAATACGAGCGGATGGGCTGCGTCTTGAAATAAATTTCCGGGCCGAGCTGCCCGCCCGGTATTTGCAGCCGGAATCGAAACGGCGTTGGACTGTCCCAGTCCACCAACAGCAGGTCGTCCTTCCCATCGCCGTTCACGTCCGTGATTTGCACGGCGTTCGGGGTGCCGGAATAGGGAATTTTCTCCGGCTCGCCCAGGGTGTGGTCTGCCAATTGCGGGAGAAAATACAGGGAACCGTTGTCACCCAGCAAAACGACGTCCGGGCGGCCATCGCCGTTCAGGTCGCCGGTGACCAGCGCATTCGGGTCCATCCGCCCGTCGTCGATATGCCAGGTTTTCGGGTCGCTCCAGCCGTTCGTGCCCTGGTTGTAAAGCACGGTGAGGTCCTTTGCGTCACCATAAAAAACCAGGTCGGGCCGGCCATCGCCGTTTACGTCGGTCACCGCCAGCGCGGCGATGCGTTCGGCCACGGGGACCGAATCAATGCGAAAGCGCGCGTCGGGCGGCAGCTCGTTGATTTCCAGCTTGCGCGGTGGTTGCGCGGCGCGATTGGTCTTGCCGGTCTGATTGTAAAGCAGGTTGATTTTCGAGCGCCGATTGTTGGCCACAATAATGTCATTCAGGCCGTCGCCATCCAGGTCCGCCACGTGGAGCAGGTTGATCTGATCGTCAATCGGGTAAATCTCCCGTCCGGTGAAACCGAAGCTGTTCGTGGCCGTGTCGGCGCGAACCGCCAGGGCAAGACCGAAAACCAGCGCCGGCAAAATCCATTTCTTCGTCAGCATAAAACTTCGGCAACGTGCCATCGGCAGCCGCGCTTGGCGAGTTTATTCGTCTGGCCAAGGGTCGAATGGAGAAACCGGGAACGCCGCGTTCACGCGGCAGAAACTCTGGCACAGCAAATAATTCGGGCTTGTGGCGCAAAATCATCTTTTGTAACCCATCTCCATGTCCGGGCCGGGACCAGAACGGAAGCATGACGCACCCCCATCAAATCCCGGCTTGTTCAAATTCATCAAGGCCAAGCGGCGCTGGCATTACCAACCAGACGTTGAGGTTGCCAAACGCGGTTTCCTGGGCTGGCATGAGCGTGGTTACTTGCCTCACTTGGACGCGCCGCACGTCACGCAATTTCTCACCTTCATGTTGCACGATTCTTTTCCCATCACACGACGCTGGGATTGGGAGGGAATCCTCAACGAGCCGGACGCATCATTGCGTCGTCGTAAACTCGAAACCTGGCTGGATCGTGGTCATGGCGAATGTTGGCTGCGGCGCCCCGACGTGGCATTACAGGTTGAACAAGTCCTGCGTGCAGAAGATGGGCGGGCATATCGGTTACACGCGTGGGTTGTCATGCCTAACCACGTCCATCTTGTCGTTGATGTCCTGGATATGCCGCTGTCGAAGCTGCTGAATCTTTGGAAAGGACGCAGCGCGCGCCGCGAATTTGCGGCTCGAACGCGCCGGACATTTTTGGGAACGCGAGTATTTTGACACTCTCATCCGCGACTCGATGCATTTGAATCGTGCAATTCATTACACTGAAATCAATCCGGTAAAAGCCGGACTGGTTCGCGAGCCGAAGGATTGGCGTTGGAGCAGCGCGTGGCAGCAGGGTGAATTCGACAGGCAGACGGGATGCCCGGATGTCCCTGCCGCCTGAAGGCGGCGTTCCTATTCGCCGATGAAATGCAGCGTGACGCGGCGGGCGTGCGGACGCGTGCGGTGCTCCCACAGATAAATCCCCTGCCAGGTGCCGAGCACCAGCCGGCCGCCGTGGATGGGAATGCTCAAATTCACCGCCGTCAGCGCTGTGCGCACGTGCGCCGGCATGTCATCGTCGCCTTCGGTGGTATGGATAAACAGCGGGTCGCCGTCCGGCGCGAGCCGTTGGAAGAACGCCTCCAAATCGCGCCGCACGTCCGGGTCGGCATTTTCCTGGATGAGCAGCGAAGCCGAGGTGTGCCGCAGGTGCAGTGTCAACAAACCATCCTTGAATTGATTTTTGTCCACCCACCGTTCGACTTCGGGCGTGAATTCATAAAATCCGCGCCCGCGCGTGGGAATGGTCAATTCGTGAAAAGTCTGGCGCAGCATGGGTTGGGGCGTTGGATTATTGGATTGATGGATGGATGAGAAACATATCCGCAATGTTTCACCCGACAATCCAGTTATCCACTACTCCATCAATCCGTTTAAGTTTCATTGCGGTTTCACCGGCGCGCCTTTTTCGGCCAGCATTTTCTCCAGGTCCGGATTGCGCGGCTGGCCGGCGGCGAGCGCTTTTTCGTAGTGCCAGCGCGCCAGCTCCGGCAGCGGCGGCTGTTGGCTGATGTAAATGACGGCCAGGTTGTTGTGGGCGGCGGCGTAGTTCGGGTCGAGCTGGACCGCCTTGCGCAGCGCCGTTTCCGCCTGCTGGCGCAGGCCCTTGTGACTGAGAGTGACACCCAGATAATTTTCGATCTCGGGGTTTTGCGGGTCAAGCCGGGCGGCATGGCTCAACGCATTGAGCGCGTCGTCATATTTTCCCTGCTGGTATTTCAGGTAACCGAGCAGCGAAAGGTTGTAAGCGTCGTTCGGGGCCTGGGCGAGCGCGGCCTGGATATGTTTTTCCGCGTCGTCCAGTTTGTTCTGCTGAATTTCAATGGCGGCGAGGTTCGCCAGCACCAGCCCGTTGTTTTCGTCGTGCCGCAAAATCTGCAGGTAATCGTCCTCGGCTTTGTCGTATTGTTTGTCGGCGAAATATTTTTGCGCCTCGGCGACCAGGGTGGCGGAACCGCCGGGCAACTCCTTGATGGATTTTTTTTCCGCATCGGGATTGGCCACCGGCGGTGCGGATGGTTTGAACATGGCCAGTTCCTCCGGTGTGTACGGCACGGCGCGCGCCTCGTCCACTGCCAGTCGTGCGCGCAAAACGGTCACTTCATCGGTCAGCTCGGCGATTTGCGCCGCGGCGTCCTGCTTTTTATGGCCGTAAAGTTCCTCATTCGCCCTGCCGAGTTTCGCCAGCAAATCGTCGCGTTCCTGGGTCAATTCCCGGATGCGCGCCGCGTTCTCCGTCTCCCGGGGCGTCAGGGCCGGCGGCTTTGCGCCGGATTCCAATTGCCGCACGCGGTTTTCCAGAGCCTGCCGTTCCAGCAGACTCACATCGGCATTCGACTGCAGGATTGAAATGCGCGCGCGGGCCTCGGCCAGTTCGGCGCTGGAACTCGCCACCGGCGTATTGGTCGCCTGCGCCCTCAATTCCGCCATCTGTTTCTTGAGCAGCGCATTTTCCTCACGCAACGCTTCCGCTGCGGCGGGACTGGCCAGCAGCGCCTGCACCCGTCCTTGCAGCGCCTGGTTTTCCTGCGTCAGCCGGTCGGCGCGCGCCGCTTCCTCCGCCAGTTTGCTGTTCGCCTCGGCCAACGCCTGCCGCAATCGCGCGACCAGATTGGTGTCCAACCCGGGCAGGACCACCGGTCCGCCCTGGCCGCGCGCCAGGCTCACTTTCAGCAAATCATTTTCCTTCATCAGCGAGCGGATCTGCTCCTGGGCCCGGGCAAGTTCGCGCGGGTCCACCACGGTCGGCTGCGCGGCGAGCGCCTCTTTGAGTCTGACTTCGAGAGTCGTATTGTCCGCCTGCAAACTCTGCACCTGCGCCTGCAACGCCTGCAATCGCGCCTCAAAATCGGCGGCCGTGGCGGGAGGAACCGCAGGCGTTGACGCGGCGGGCGGCAGGGCGGCGGGCGTGGTCGCGGCGGGCGGGTTGGTGGCGGGAATTTGCGGCGTCAACTCGGCGATTTTGTCCGCCAGATAATTCAACCGGAAATCGACGATTTTGGGGTTCCAGTCCGGATAAACTCTTTGAAATTTTTGCAGTTCGCCCCGCGCTTCGACAAAATCCGCCAGTGCCTCCCGGGGGCGGCCGGCGCTGCTCAACGAGTCCGCTTGCTGTATCTGGCTGTAGATGATGAGGTATTCGTCGTCGGCGCTCTGCTGCGCGCGGGCCGGCGACAGTATGAGTGCCAGGAACAAAAACACCAGTGCGGCCAAACGTTTCACGGTGCCATGCTAATCCAGCCGCCGTCGGCCTGGCAAATGATTACCGCGGGACTTGCCTCAATCGGGCCTTTGCGGGTAAAAAACCGTGTGTTACAAAAAATCTTTCCCGGCGGAATGTCCTCCCGCGGACGGTTACAGCCCGTCTGGCTGGGCGGCCTGATCGCCCTGCTGGTCTTCCTGGCTTATCTCCCGGCGCTGCGCGACGGGTTTATCTGGGACGATGATGCGTTTGTGACCGCAAATCCGGCTTTGCGTGATTTGAGTGGACTGCGCCGCATCTGGTTCGAAGTGGGGGCCATGCCGCAATATTATCCCATGGTGTACAGCGTCTTCTGGGTGGAATATCACTTCTGGGGCCTCAATCCCCTTGGCTATCACCTGGTCAACGTGCTATTGCATGCGGTCGTGGCAATTTTGCTTTGGCAGGTGCTCGAACGTTTGCAGGTTCGGGGTGCGTGGCTGGCCGCGGCGATATTTGCGCTCCACCCCATCGAGGTGGAATCGGTTTCCTGGATCACTGAATGCAAGAACGTTTTATCGGCCGTCTTTTACTTGACCGCTGCGCTGGCCTGGCTTCGCTTTGTGGCCCTGGGCGAGTCCGGGGTTTGGAACCGTCAGCGTTGGGCCTGGTATCTGGTGGCATTGTTTCTGTTCCTCGCGGCATTGTTAAGCAAAACCGTGACCTGTTCGCTGCCGGCGGCATTGTTGCTCGTGTGCTGGTGGAAAAAGGGGCGGGTTCAGCGGGGGGATGTTTTCCCGTTATTGCCTTTCTTTGCGTTTGGCGCAGGACTGGGGCTGTTGACGGCCTGGATGGAGAAACACTACGTCGGTGCGCATGGCGCGGATTGGTCGCTGACCTTTGCGGACCGGTGCCTGATTGCCGGGAGGGCTTTGTGGTTTTATGCCGGCAAACTGGTGTGGCCGGCGCATCTGACGTTCATTTACCCGCACTGGGAAATTGACACCGCGGTGTGGTGGCAATGGCTGTTCCCGGTCGCGGCCATCGGAGTCGTGTTGGGACTCTGGTTGGCGCAACGCTGGATCGGCCGGGGACCGCTGGCGGCGGTGCTGTTCTTTGCCGGGACGCTGGGACCGGCGTTGGGCTTTGCGAACGTTTACCCGATGCGGTTCTCGTATGTGGCGGACCACTTTCAATACCTGGCCGGTATTGGCCTGATGACTTTGTGCGCCTTCGGGATGACCCGGCTATCGCGAGTATTTCCCGCTCTGTTATTGGCCGGGCTGGGCGCGCTGACGTGGCAACAAACGGGGATTTACCGGAACTTGGAGGTCCTCTGGCGCGACACGCTGGCGAAGAATCCGGACTGCTGGTTGGCCCACGACAATCTGGGGGTGTACCTGTATCACGAAGGCCATCTCGTCGAAGCAATCGAACACTATCGAAAGGCGATACAGCTCAATCCGGAACGCTATGACTCGTGGTACGGTCTGGGTGCTGCGCTCGCCGATCAGGGCCGGTTGGATGAAGCGATTGAAGATTATCGCCAGGCCATCCAGCTCAATCCGGATTACGCTCCTGCGCTGAACAACCTCGGCAACGCTCTCGTTGCCAAAGGACAGTTGGACGAAGCCATCGCGAGCTATCGCCGGGCTGTTCAGCTCGATCCCAAATTCTCCTGGGCGCTGAACAATCTGGGTGTCGCTCTCGCTGCCCGGGGCAAGTTCGATGAGGCGATCCAAAGTTATCAAAAAGCAATCCAAATCAATCCCCGACACGCCGGCTCGTATCTTAATCTCGGCCTGACGCTCGGCCAACTGGGTCGCACCCGCGAGGCGATTGCCCAATATCGGGAGGCGCTCAAATTGGATCCGGATTTGTCCACGGCGCTGAACAACCTGGCGTGGGCACTGGCGACCAGTTCCGACGACCAGCTTCGCAACGGAGCCGAGGCGGTCCGCCTGGCTGAACGCGCTTGTGAATTGACTCATACTGCCCAGCCCTGGTTTGTGGGGACATTGGCCGCCGCCTATGCCGAAGCCGGTCGTTTCCCGGAAGCGGTGGCCACCGCGGAGAAGGCGGAACAACTCGCCGTCAATGCCGGGCAGGCGGCGGTGGCCGCAAAAACGGGTCAATTGCTGGAACTCTATCGGGCCGGCAAGCCCTATCATGAGCCGGCTCCAGCAACGCATTGAATTTCATTGAACAACGCGGATTGGCAGTTACGGCGCCGGGAAAGCGTCTGCCTTTTTGCCCGGGTAATTCAAGCGTCGATTGTTGTTGCTATTTCGGCGGAATCGGCGATAGTACGCGCGTCTGTTAGATAGCGTATCGCTTCCACGGCATGGTGAATCTTCAGGTGAACTTGGTTCAGTGATGATTTGAAATCCGATTAACGGGAACAGTCTGGCTAGAGCAACGGTTAATCTCACAGTTAAAGCATCACATGAACACTAAATTGTTTGTCGGAAACTTATCCTTCCAAACCACGGAAAACGAATTGCAGGACGCATTCGCGGCGCACGGCACGGTTGTGGAGGCAAACCTGATGATGGACCGCGTCAGCGGTCGCCCGCGCGGGTTCGGCTTCATCACCATGAGCACGCCTGAGGAGGCGCAAAAGGCCATTGCGGCGCTGAACGGCGCGCAATTGGGTGGACGCGCCCTCACGGTCAACGTCGCCCGCCCGCGCGAAGAGCGTCCGGCCGGCGGTGGCCGCCGCGAATACAGCGGCAGCCGTAATCGCTACTGAGCGCAGCCGGGATTTCAGAGCGGGACTCGGATAAAACCGGGTCCCGTTTTTTTTCCGAGACGATATAGCGGTGCCCCGCGATGAAGTGGCGCGCGGGACGCTTGCCAGTCATCAGGGCCGCGAAATATACGGATTGTTCTTGATGTAGAACCGAAGGTGCCGTTTCGCCCAATGGCGCGCGTAGTCCACTCCCACACGCGGCCGTTTGATAACGGTGAATTTTTCCGACTTTGGCGGCGCGGTGATGAAGAAGTCCTGACTGAGCAGGTCGTGGCCATTGAAGCGACGGTCAATGTGCATCGCGCGGCAAAGCAAACCGGGGCCGTTGGTCCGGCCGTCCACATTTTTCACCGGTTCGAGAGCGCGCAGCAAGACGGCGGAGGCATGACCTTCGCGTTCGGTCACGACGTTGACGCAGTGATACATGCCGTAGATGAAATATACATAGGCATGTCCTGGCAGACCGAACATCACCCGGGTCCGCTCGGTCAAACCGCGCGACGAATGCGCGGCCAAATCATGAGGGCCGAGATACGCTTCTACTTCCACGATTTTTCCGATGCGCTCCACGCCGGCTTCAACGCGAACCAGCAGTTTGCCCAGTAACTCACGGGCGACGAGCGTAGTGTTCCGATCATAAAACGAGCGCGGCAGCTTTCGCATGGCCGGATTATACAGACCGGGCAGCAATGAGAAATCGGGTTTGTTCCATAAGGTCACACGAAACCGAGACTGCTCTGAATTTTGGCTGGTGTGTCCAAATGGAGGTGGGCGAAAACCGGGTCCCATTTTTTATTTTCTGTGCTATGCTTTCGGCCATGCAAACCAAGGTTCTCGGCAATTCGGACATGGCTATCACTCCAGTCGGCTTCGGCGCGTGGGCGATTGGCGGTGACTGGGAATTCGGCTGGGGTGCGCAGGACGACGCCCAATCCATCGCCGCCATTCATCGCGCGCTCGAACTCGGCATCAACTGGGTTGACACGGCGGCGATTTACGGCTTGGGCCATTCCGAGGAAGTTGTCGCTCGCGCTCTGCGCGAATGGAAAGGCGCGCGACCTTGCGTTTTCACCAAATGTGGCATGCTCTGGAACGCCAGGGGTGAAATCAGTTACTCCCTGCAGGCCGCGTCCGTCCGGCGCGAATGCGAAGCCAGCCTGCGCCGGCTCAAGACGGACGTGATTGACCTGTACCAGATTCATTGGACGGCGGATGATTTGAACGAGACAGTCGAGGGCTGGAACGCGCTGGCCGGCCTGCAGAAGGAAGGCAAAGTGCGCTGGATCGGTGTGTCGAACGCCAGCGTCGAAGAGATGCAAAGATTGCAGAGCCTCGTGCGGATCACGTCGCTGCAACCGCCTTACTCCCTCATCCGGCGCGACGTGGAATCCGCCCAACTGCCCTGGTGCCAACGCGAAAGGGTCGGCGTGATTGTCTATTCGCCCATGGCTTCCGGCCTGCTCACGGGCGCGATGACGCGCGAACGCATCGTTTCGTTGCCGAAAACGGATTGGCGCAACAAGAATGACCAATTCAAGGAACCGAAATTGTCAGAGAACCTCAAAGCGGTGGACCGGCTGCGGGCGGTCGGCGCCCGGCACGGGCGTTCGCCGGGTGAAACAGCCATCGCGTGGACGCTGCGTCATCCGGCAGTGACGGGGGCGATTGTCGGCGCGCGCAATGCAAAACAGGTTGATGGCATCATCGGTGCGATGGAGTTCCGCCTCTCGCCGCAGGAGATTGAGGAAGTGGCAGGCAAATGACGGCCCGTTGCGGGCGGGGCAGGGCGAAGGACGGCACGATTTCATATCCGAATCAGAAGTCATTTGTAACCGGAGCAGCGTTCGGTGCGCTGAACGTGAGGACCAACGGTACGGGCAAGTCCGGTAGCGGAGGTGCGTTCAACCGGCATCCGGCTTGACATTCTCCAGTTCGAGCTTGAGCGCGCGCAGCGAGAGGTTGATGTCGCAGATAAATGCCACCAGCGACGTCAGGAGCGCGACCATGCACGCGATGAAGAGGAGGCTCACGAGCAGTCCTTGTTCCAGCCGCAAGAGCGCCGTCACGAACAAAACGATGATGAGTGCCGCCGCCAGCAAGGCGCTGAGCGCGGCCAGCGTAATGCCCGAACGAATCAGTCGCGCGCGTCGGTAAATGATGGCCACCTGCGCCAGGACTTGCTGGCGGTCCTGCTCGGTGCGTTTCGGCAGTTCGCTCTTCAATTGCCGCGCGCGGTCAATGGCGCGGCCTAGCCGGTTGGTCATCGTGAGCAGCAACAGGCCGACGCCGGAGATGAGGATCACCGGTCCAATGGCGACCTGGAGCACCGGGACAATTTCATTGAGTGGAGCGGTTGGCATCGCAAACGAGAACCGAATCTAACCGGAATCCGGGCAGCGGCGCAAGTGCCGTTGGGATAACTGATTAATGAATAACGGCTTGCATTTTGACAAGAAATCGTTATTTTCCTCATTAAGCTTTTTGTTTTGAATGAACCGGTGGGGCCGGGTGGGTGATTCGTTTGTGAGAACGTCGGTTGAAAACAAAATCAGACTCGGCTTGGCAGCCGGGTTGGCGGTCTTGCTCGGCGCCGGCTGGCTGTCGTACCACACGACCACCAAACTCATTGCCACGGAGGACTGGGTGTCGCACACCCAGGATGTTATCACGGGGTTGGAGTCGGTATCCGCCAGCCTCGAAGAGGTGGAAACGGAGCAACGGGGTTATCTACTGACCGGCAGCCCGAAATTTCTCGAGGATCGCCAGTCCGCCGTCCGCCAACTGACGGTGCACCTCAATCAGCTTCGCCAGACGCTTACCAACAACCCGGAGCAACAACATCATCTCGCGCAATTGGAGCCTTTGATCGCGGAGCGATTGAGTCTGTTGGATGAACGCATCACCGTTTTCCGGCAATCCGGGCGCGAAGCCTCGGCCGATGCCGGAGCGATGCTGAAAGGCAAAGCGGTCATGGACAATATCCGGGAGGTGATCGGCCAAATGCGTTCCCTCGAGAATAATCTGCTGGTGCAACGGGTCCAGCTCTCCCGCGCCGGCGTCCGCTGGTCGCTCAGCGTCATTGTGATCGGCAGCTTCCTGGCGTGTGCGTTGGGCGTGGTGGCATTCATCCTCTTGAACCGGGATTTCAAGCTGCGTGCGCTGGCGGAAGACCGGGTTCGCGCGGGCCGGGCCGAACTGGATTCCATCCTGAACAACAGTCCCGCCATCATCCTGGTCAAGGATGTCGAGGGTCGTTACCAGTTCGTTAACCGCCGATTTTTGCAGGTTACGGGATTCTCGCTCGAACAGGTGGTGGGCAAAACCGGTTTTGAACTTTTTGAAAAAGAAATCGCCGAAGCCGCGCGGGGGCATGACTTAAAAGTGCTTCGGTCCGAGGAGCCATTGGAATTTGAAGAAACGGTCCGCTATCCTGACGGGCCGCACACCCACCTGGCCGTCAAATTTTCCCTGCGCGATGCGGCTGGCAGAATCTACGCCATCTGCGGCGTTTCCACGGACATCACAGAACGCAAACGGGCGGAGGAGGAGCGCGACCGTTTCTTCAATTTGTCACGCGACCTGATGTGCATTATCGGATTCGATCATCGTTTCCGGACGGTGAATCCCGCATGGGAACGGACGCTCGGATTCACCCGGGAGGAAATGCTGGGGAAACCGTTCATTGAATTTGTCCATCCGGACGACCGCCCGGCCACGCTCGCCGAGGCGGAAAAATTGGTGGGCGGCGGCGAGGTCATTTATTTTGAGAACCGCTACGTTTGCAAGGATGGTTCGTATCGCTGGCTGGCCTGGAGCGCACGGGCAGCAGTGCCACAAGGATTGATGTATGCCACGGCGCGCGACATCTCGGAGTGGAAGGAGACCAACGAGCAAATCCTGCGACTCAATCTGGAATTGCATCGGCGAGCCGAGCAATTGGAAACGGCCAACCGGGAACTCGAGGCCTTTTCGTATTCCGTCTCCCACGATTTGCGCGCGCCGCTCCGGCACATTGACGGATTTGTGAAGATTCTGGAAAAGCAATCCGGCCCCAATCTGGATGACCGTGGCCGGCGGTATTTGGGCATTGTCGCGGATTCGGCCCGGCAAATGGGCGTGTTGATAGACGATCTGCTGGTCTTCTCGCGCATGAGCCGGGCGGAACTGCGCCGTTCTAAAGTCTCCTTGAATTCGCTGGTGCATGAAGCGATGGCCGAACTGCAAATGGAAATCAACGGCCGGCAGATCGCCTGGAAAATCGGCGAGTTGCCGGACGTGGAGGCCGACCCGGCCATGCTGCGCCAGGTGTGGATCAACCTGATCGCCAACGCGGTCAAATACACCCGGCCGCGCCAGCCGGCGGAAATCGAGGTGGGATGCGCCAACCCCGCCGACGGCGAATTGGTTTTGTACGTACGCGACAACGGCGTGGGTTTTGACATGCAATACGCGCACAAACTGTTCGGGGTTTTTCAGCGCCTGCATCGCGCGGAGGAATTCGAAGGCACCGGCATCGGCCTGGCCAACGTCCGGCGCATCGTTACCCGCCATGGCGGGCGCACCTGGGCCGAGGGAAAACCGGAAGGCGGCGCGACGTTCTTCTTTTCGCTTCCAAAAACTATAACCGAAACCAAAGGCTGAAAATCATGGCTCCCTTAAAACGAATCTTGCTGGCTGAAGACAGTGAACGCGACGTGGAACTGACCCTGGCGGCGTTGGAAGAGCACAATCTGGCCAATGAAGTGGTGGTCGCCCGCGACGGCGTCGAGGCCCTCGATTATCTTTATCACCGCGGCCGGTTCGCCGGCCACGCCAACAGCCTGCCGGTGGTCGTGTTACTGGATCTGAAAATGCCCAAGGTGGACGGTCTGGAAGTCTTGCGCCAGATGCGTGCCGACCCCGCCTTGAAACACGTGCCGGCGGTCATGATCACCTCGTCGCGCGAAGAGCAGGACCTGGTGCGCAGCTATCAACTCGGCGTCAACGCCTACGTGGTCAAGCCGGTGGATTTTCATCAATTTGTCGAATCCATAAAACAGATCGGTTTCTTCTGGGCCATCATCAATGAACCGCCGCCCGGAACGGTGAAGCGGACGGAATAGCTTTGTGAAAACGGATTTCCTCAAGCGCCCGGTGCGCGTGTTGCACCTGGAAGACAACGAGAACGATCAGCTGCTCGTTTCCGAAATGCTCCGGGAAGCCGGGCTGCGCTGTGAATTCGCCCTGGCTAAAAACCGGGATGAATTTGCCGAGGCGCTCAAACGCGGATCTTACGACATCATCATCTCCGATTTTACCCTGCCCTCCTACGACGGCGCGAGCGCACTTTCCCTGGCGCGCGAAATGTGCCCCGAGACGCCGTTTATCTTTTTCTCTGGCACCATCGGCGAGGAAGCGGCGGTGGAGGGCCTCAAACGCGGAGCGGCGGATTATGTGCTCAAACAACGGCCGACGCGACTCGCACCGGCCGTCCGCCAGGCGCTGCGCGCCGCAGAAGAACATGTACAGCGCCAACGCGCCGAATCCGCGCTGCGGCAGAGCGAGGAGCGTTTTCGCATCGTGGCCCACGTCACCAACGATGTCGTCTGGGAGTGGGACGTGCAAAATGACAAAGTCACTGTCAGCGAGAACTTCAAAGCCACCTACGGACATCCGATTCGCGAAAATGGAATAACGTCGCAGTATTGGTTTGGTTACGTCCATCCCGACGACCGGAACCGCGTCATGGCCGGCGTCTCCACTCTGCTGGCCAGCCACGGACGCGTCTGGTGGAGTGAACACCGCATCCGGCGCGCCGATGGCGTTTACGCGGATATTTTTGACCGCGCTTCAGTCATTTACGAGCCGGACGGCAAACCCGTAAAAATGGTCGGCGTCATGATTGACATGACCCAGCGCAAACAGGCCGAGGAGAAAATCCGCGAACAAGCCGCGCTCTTGGACAAGGCACAGGACGCCATCATCGTGACGGACCTGGAGACCAGGATTCTTTACTGGAATCAGAGTGCCGAACGGATTTACGGGTGGAACGCCGCGGAAGTTATGGGCAAAACACTTCAGGAGGTGCTCTTCCATGGCGCGCCGCCACCCGAACTGCAAGAGACCATCAAAAGTGTCAGTGAACGTGGGGAGTGGACGGGGGAATTGCATGAACTGACCAAAGACGGCAAAACGGTAATCATGCAAGGTCGGTCCACGATGATTCGGGACGAAACCGGGCAGCCTAAATCGCTGCTCATCATCAATACCGACATCACCGAACGCAAACATTTGGAGGAACAGTTCCTGCGCGCCCAGCGCCTCGAGAGCCTCGGCGTGCTCGTCAGCGGCATCGCCCACGATTTGAATAATACGTTATCACCCATTCTCATGGGCACCAACATGTTGCTCACTAATTCTCCCCCGGCGGAAGTCGAAAGCGTCCTCAACATCATGGAGGCCAGTGCCCGCCGCAGCAAAGATATGGTGAAGCAAATGCTGGCCTTTGCCCGAGGTGGGGAATTGAACAAAATCTCGGTTAACGCCGGCCAGCTCGTGAAAGAAATGGGCCGGATTGTCGCCGAAACTTTTCCCAAATCCATCCAATGCCGCGTGCAACTGGACAAATCGTCCTGGCCGGTTTCCGGCCTGCCCACCCAGTTGTATCAAGTGTTGCTCAATCTGTGCGTCAACGCGCGCGACGCCATGCCCAATGGCGGCACCCTCACCTTGGCCACGAAAAATGTGTCGCTCAAATCCTCGGACGTTGCGTTGCCACCGGAAGCCAAGCCGGGAAATTATCTGTGCCTGAGCGTTGCCGACACCGGCACGGGCATCCCGGCCGGACAACTGGAGAAGATCTTTGAGCCATTCTTCACCACCAAAGCGCCGGGCAAAGGCACGGGCCTGGGGCTGTCCACGTCGCTCGGCATCGTCCGGAACCACGACGGTTTCATGACCGTCCATAGCCAGGTCGGGCAGGGGACCGAGTTCAAAATTTACCTGCCCGCCGCCACGGAACCATCGGCACATACCGTGCTCAAACGGCTTTCGCTGCCGCCCGGCAACGGCGAGCGCATTCTCATCGTGGACGACGAGGAGGCGTTCCTGGCCATCATGCGTTCGGCGCTGGAGAATTACAGTTACAAGGTTTTGACCGCCAGTGGCGGCCTGGAAGCAGTCGCACAATTTGCCCGCAACCCCGGCGCGGTGAACCTGATCATCACCGATCTGGACATGCCGTTCATGGATGGGCGGGCGGTGGTTGCGGCCTTGCGCAAAATCCGCCGTGACGTAAAAATCATCGTGGCCAGCGGCTCGGAAAAGGACCTCGAAAATTTCCTGAAGGACATCCAGCCCGACGCATTCATCTCAAAGCCCTTCACCAGCGAAAGCCTGCTCGAAACCGTTTACCGGGTACTCGCGCCCAAAGGATAGCCGGCGCTGGCTTTTACAGTTTCACCCATTTGCCCTTCAGGAAGGATTCCTCCACCGCCGCGAGCACGCGCTGGTTTTTCAAACCGTCCTCGAAAGTGGGATGCGCCGGTCTGCCTTCGACGCAGGCATTTACAAAATCGGCCGCCACGTGAATGAACGTGTGTTCGTAACCGATGCCGTGTCCTGGCGGCCACCAGTTGCCGACGTAGGGCTGCACGCCGTCGCGTTCGGTCACGAGAATATCGCGAAAACCGCGGCGGTCCCGGGGATCGTCGCCGTTGTAGAATTTCAGCCGGTTCATGTCCTCGAAATCGAAATAGATCGAGCCTTTGGAGCCGTTGATTTCGATGGCGATGTGATTTTTGCGGCCCAACGCATAGCGCGTCGCTTCGAGATTGGCCAGCACGCCGTTGTCCATCCGCCCGAGGAACAGGGCGGAGTCCGGCACGGTAACTTTGCCCATCTTTCGCGCGCCCTTGGCCAGCGCCTCCGCGAGGGGACGCTCCGGCACAAACGTGTTCAGCAATCCGCAAATCTCCCGGAATTCACCGACGAGATACCGCCCGAGGTCAATCAGGTGCGAGCTGATGTCGCTGTGCACGCCGCTGCCGCTGGTTTCCTTTTGCAGACGCCAGTCGAGCGGAAATTCCGGATCGGCCAGCCGGTCCTGCGCATACCTCGCATGGAAATGATAAATCCGCCCCAGCGCGCCTTCACTGATCATCCGCCTGGCCAGCGCAATGGCCGGGATGCGCCGGTAATTGTGGCAGACCATGTGGACGACCTTGGCCTTTTGCGCCGCGGCGAGCATCGCCTCGGCTTGTTTGACGTTCAGGGCGAGCGGCTTTTCGCACAAAACATGTTTCCCGTTTTTCGCCGCTGCTACCGCCATCTCCGCGTGAAAATTCGTCGGCGTGACGATATCCACGATGTCAATCAGCGGTGACTCGACGATTTCGTGCCAGTCGGTCGTGGCGTGCTGCCAGCCGAGATGGGCGCGCGCCGCCTGCACCGCGGAGGTGTTGCGTCCGCAGATGGTGTGCAGCTCGACATTGGCCTTGAGGGGGAAAAATCGCGGCGCCTGCCGCCAGGCATTGGAATGCGCCCTGCCCATGAAACGGTAGCCGATCAGCCCGACGCGCAAAGTTTTGGCCATAAAACTTGGGGTTGAACTGCTTGCGCCTGTCTTTATAGTGAGCCCTGCCGTTCAAGTCAACGGACAACCGTTTAATGCCAAAGTATGTCTTTTACCGCTGCTGAAATCGCAAAACATGTTGGTGGCCAAGTGGTTGGCGACACAGATGCCATCCTGAAGAACTTTGCTCCGGCCGAAACCGCGCACGCGGGCGACCTGACTTTTGCTGAAAACGAGGATTACTTCGCCCGCGCTGAACAGAGCGCTGCGACTGCCGTTATCGCCGATGAGCGGTTCAAATCAACGAAGAAAATCCTGATTCGTGTGCCCAACGCGCGCATCGCCTTCGCCAAGGCCATGGCGCTGTTTTTTCCGGAACGCACTTACTCCGCTGGCATTCATCCCACGGCGGTCGTCGCGGCTTCCGCGCGAATTGATTCCAGCGCGCACATCGGACCGCATTGTGTCGTCGGTGAGCGCGTGAAAATCGGCGCGCGCTCGGTCTTGCAGGCCGGCGATTTTGTCGGTGACGATTCCAGGCTGGGTGAGGATACAAACTTGTTCCCAAACGTGACGGTTTATCCGCGGACGGAAATCGGTAATCGGGTCCGCATCCACGCCAGCACAGTCGTCGGCTCCGACGGTTTCGGGTACGTGCAGGACGGTGGCGTGCACCGCAAGGTGCCGCAGATCGGCAACGTGGTCATCGGCGACGACGTGGAAATCGGGGCGGGGGTGATGATTGACCGCGGCGCGCTCGGCTCGACCATCATCGGCCAGGGCACGAAAATAGATAATCTCGTCCAGATCGCCCACAACGTGGAAATCGGCGAAGGTTCGATCATCGTCGCGCAAGTCGGCATTTCCGGCAGTACCAAACTGGGCAAATACGTCATCCTCGCCGGGCAGGTCGGCCTGGCGGGGCATTTGAAAATCGGCAACCAGGTCACGGTGGCGGCCAAGTCGGGCGTGATGACCGACATTCCCGACGGTGAAAAATGGTTGGGCATTCCTGCGCAACCGGACAAAAAAACCAAACGCCAGTTGATCGCCATTCAACACCTGCCCGATCTCCTCCGCCGCGTCGCTGAATTGGAGCGGAAACTGGGCGGGAAAACGGATGGCAGCGGCAAGGAATAAGTCCGGCACAGAAAGCACGCTGGCCCAAACGGGGACCAGCAATGTTCCAGCGGTTGCATTGAGGGTTGACACGGTGGTTTGTTTGACGGACGTTGGAGTTAATCGGGACAGTGCGGGGCAAAATCGCAGGCCCGATCAACCGACCGCAGCATGAAAGCTCCAAACCAACGGCACAAGGCCGGGTTTACCTTGATTGAACTGCTCGTCGTCATTGCCATTATTGCCGTTCTCGCCGCCATGATCCTGCCGGCCTTGAGCGCCGCCAAATCCAAAGCGAAGACTCTCAATTGCGTGAGCAACAACAAGCAAATCGGCCTGGCGATCGTGATGTATGTCGGTGACAACAACGAGTATCTGCCGCCGTTGAATGACAAAAATTATGCCACGCACTCAGCCAACTGGTGGTTCGTATATCTTAACAAAGGCAGTTATATCACCAGCACGACCGTCTCGAACAACATCTGGCGCTGCCCGGCGGTGCAGGATGCGGACATTCTTGCTGGCACGGTTGCATTTTATCAGTCTCCTTGCGAGGGTTATGGTCCGCTGGAAGACACCACCAGCCCCGAAAAAGGAGTCATTCGTTACAACCTGGATCTCGCCGGCAATGTCCAAGGCGGCCGTAACTTCAACACCATACGCCGGGCCAGCCAGATCTGGTTGATCGGCGACGTGGGTACTCCCAAGAGCGGCGGCAACAAAAATCAATTTCACTCCGTCGGTTATTACACGGATATTACCGTGATAAAGCCGGTCTTCCTTTCTGGCTGGAGTCTTGGCTGGACAACAGTGCCTTCCTATAAACAGCCTGCCTGCCGCCACATTCGTCGCGCCGTCTTTTCGTTCTGCGATGGGCACGTAGAAAC
>Ga0335081_10006740_pt1 | contig 18309 bp, 18 predicted proteins | sample Lox_Sample_35_FD_206713 | JGI IMG/M metagenome (GOLD analysis project Ga0335081, IMG submission 206713) | Soil microbial communities from Loxahatchee National Wildlife Refuge, Florida, United States - Lox_Sample_3.5 | ecosystem: Environmental > Terrestrial > Soil > Wetlands | place: USA...
CCCGCGCTGGCCTATCCGCCTGACGAATTTTGGAACGAAAAGGATCCCAAGGAGTGGACCGAGGACGAGCGCAAGCAACTTCTGACCAATTCGCCCTGGGCGCGGGAAGCAACGACCAAGTACAACCTCGGCGCGTACGGGCTGGGGATGATGGGCGTCGGCGGGACGGGCCGTCGCGGCGGACGGACGACGGCGAATCCGGGCGCCACGTCGGACAACAGAGACGCGCCGCCGCTGCCCAAGCGCTATGACGCGGTGGTGCGCTGGGAATCGGCCCTGCCGATTCGCCAGGCGAAGAGGGCCAAGCCGCCGGACGATGCGGCTTCGAACTACATCCTGTGCGTGACCGGGAATCTGCCGATGCTCGGTCGCGCGTCGGACGACGAAAGCGACGACGAATATTCGCAGCGGCTCGACATGCTGAAGGAATACACCAAGCTGGAGAAGAAGGGCCCTCCCATCTATCTCAACCACGTCGCGTATTCGAAGGACGGCGCCCTGTTCTACTTCGAGCGCGGCGAACTCACGCTGCACGACGGATCGGTGACGTTCGTAACCACGCTCGGCCCGCTGGACGTGAAGTGCAAGTTTGCGCTCAAAGAGATGATGTATCGGGGAAAGCTGGAGCTTTAGCGGCCCTGCCCCAAGGCGGACTGGATGCGCCCGATGGTCTCGGCCGGATCGGCGACTTCGACGACCAATTTCTTATAATGCTCGTCATGCAGATCGAAGACAATCGTGTTTTCGGGATGATGGACGTCCCAGAAAATCCATTCGCCGTGCTGATAAAATGTGCCGGCGGTGATGACTCCGGGAACACTCGTGCCTCCGATACGCAGGCCGTGCCACACGCCTCTCGCGATTTCCGGATCGGAGTAGACCCCGGCGACATGCTCAAGCGGGATCTCCAGCCGGCTGCGAAGCGACCACAGCTTGTCCCACCCCTCGACCTCCAGGATCAGCTTTCCTTCGGCCACGTTAACGGCGGTCACGCCCTATTTTCCCCAAATTCCTGATACAACATGGGCATGGCACTCTCTGCTCGAAACCAACTCCCCGGGACCGTCGAAGAGATCCAGATCGGCGACATCGTCGCGCATGTCGTCGTCAAAGTCGGCGAAAGCCTGGTGGAAAGCGTCATCACGCGCAACAGCGCACAGGAGCTTGGTCTGAAAAAAGGCGATCGCGTGAAGGTAGTGATCAAGGCGACGGAGGTCATGATCCAGAAAGACGGGAGGTGAAGGCCGGCCGATTTACCGCGCCTCGACGATCATCGGCATTCCGTACTTGGGGCGCAGGGTGATCATCGCCCGAGTCTCGACGCGCGCTTCGGGCGCCAGGCGCGGGCGCCACTTCTGGCCGAGCACTGCCAGCAGCAGCACGCCTTCCATCCATGCGAAGCGTTCGCCGATGCACACCCTGGCGCCGCCGCCGAAGGGGAAATAGGAAAATTTCGGCCGCGCGGCGACGGCTTCCGGCAGAAAACGCTCCGGAAGGAAACGGTCGGGTTCCGGGAACCAGCGCGGGTCGCGATGCACCGCGTAGGTGCTCATCATGATCACCGTTCGCGGCGGAATCAGATAGTCGCCGACACGGTATTCCAGCAGGTTCCTGCGCCCGACGGTCCAGGCCGGAGGATACAGGCGCATCGCCTCGGCGAAGACCATTTCGACGTATTTCAGTTGCGGGAGATCCTCGAAGGCGGGCGCTCGGCCGGCAAGCACGCGGTCGATTTCAGCGTGGAAGCGCGTCTCGGCTTCCGGATTTTGCGAAAGCAGATACCACGTCCAGGCCAGCGCGTTGGCGGTGGTTTCGTGACCGGCGAGAAACAACGTAAGCGCTTCGTCGCGCACCTGCTTGTCGGTCATGACGCCGCCGTCGTCTTCGTCCTGGGCGAGCAGCAGCATGGAGAGCAGATCGCCGGCATCGCGGCCGCTGGTGCGCCGCTCCGCGATCAGCCGGTAGATGGTTTTATCCAGACGGTCGCGGGCGCGCTCAAAGCGGCGGACGGAAGGCAGCGGGAGTTTTTCGAACCACTCGGAAAACGGCGACAGCATCATTTCGAACAGGCCCAGCACATCGGTGAGCGCGGCGCGGATTTCGTCCGCCTCCGCCGATACGTCGGCGCTGAACAGTGTGCGGGCGACAATCGCGAGCGTGAGATGGTTCATCTCGCGCGCGATGTCGAGCTTCGCGCCTCCGCGCCACGCATTGCGCGTCTTCATCGCGCAATCGACCATCGCCGCGCCGTACCCGATCAGGCGATCGCGATGAAACGCGGGCTGGGAGAGCCGGCGCTGGCGCGTGTGAAACTCGCCTTCGCTGGTTAGCAGTCCTTCGCCCAGCAGAACCTTGGCGCGCTCGAGCATTCGGCTCTTGATGAAGTTGGATTGATGCGTGACCAGGATGTCCTTGATCCACTCAGGCCTGGTGATGGAGCACATGACCTGAGGGCCGAGCCTGAATTGGGCGATGTCGCCGTGTTCGCGCGCGACTTTGAGCAGGAACTGCGGAGGATTGCGGCGGAACTCGGGAAGCGATCCAATGAAGGGCCGGCCTTTGAGCACGGGCGGACTCGGCGCGGTCGCAAGCATTCAAATTCAGTATAGCTTTCGGCCGCATATTCGCACAGATGCACGCAGGTTATGGAGAATCAGATAGGATAAATCACTATGGGTGGAGCAATCACGGTTTGGATCGGGACGCGCAAGGGGGCGTTTGCAGCGCGGACTAAGGATCGGAAGAAATGGAAGCTGGAGGGTCCGCACTTCCGCGGATGGGAAGTGAATCATGTGGTCCAGGACCCGCATGATCCCAAGCGGCACTACGCGGCGGTGAACAGCGCGTGGTTCGGTCCGCACATTCATTCAAGCGAAGACGGCGGGAAATCGTGGCACCTGGCTGAAACAGGACTCGCGTTGCGCGGGCTTGAGGGCCAGTCGCTCAAACGCGTGTGGCACATCTGCCCGGATGCCGACCAGGCGGGCGTGGTGTGGGCGGGCGGGGATCCGGGCGTCCTGTTTCGCAGTGCGGACTGGGGCCAATCGTGGGAGCAGGTGGATTCGCTCACGCTGCATTCGACGCGATCCAAATGGACGCCGGGCGCGGGTGGGATGTGTTTGCACTCGATCCAGTCACTGGGTGGTGGAAAGATGATCGTGGCGATCTCGGCCGCGGGCGCATTCCGGACTTCGGATGGCGGCGCAAGCTGGGAGCCGTATAATCAGGGCGTTCGCGCGGATTTTCAGCCGGAAAAATATCCGGAGGTCGGCCAGTGCGTACATAAATTGCTGGCGCATCCCAAAAATCCGGGGCTGCTGTTTCAGCAGAACCACTGCGGCGTGTATCGGGGGAAATTTGACGGAAAAAAATGGATCGATTGCTGCCGCGGATTGCCGACGCGCTTCGGTTTCGGGCTGGCGATTCCGGCGGCCGAGCCCGACACGATGTTCACGGTACCCATGGAATCGTCTGAATATCGCTGCAACCTGGAGGGCAAATTACAGGTCGCACGTAGCCGCGACGGCGGCAAGACGTGGAAACTGCTGTCGCACGGACTGCCGCAGAAGAACGCGCACGTGACGGTGCTAAGGGAAGCGATGACTTCGGACCCGCTGTCGCCGGCGGGAGTGTATTTCGGAACCACGGGCGGTACCGTGCACTACACGCGCAATGCGGGCGAGAAATGGGAGGCACTGGCGGAGAATCTGCCGCCGGTGTATTCGGTGACCGTCGCAGCCGCGTGAGTCCGCATTTCGTAAAAAACGCGGCCTTAAAGAGACGCGGCCGGCCGGGGCGCGAGCGTCAAAGTCCGTGTGAAAGGAAGACCGTGGCGCCCCGCCGTGTTACGGCGGGCCTTGGCGATCGCGCGGCGCCGAGCGGGCGGACGGTCAATAGAAACGCAAAAGATGGTCTAGTGAACAAGGCCCGGAAGGTTTATTGACCGCATCCGCGGATGCCGACCGCCCACTTGCTGCGTGGAACACCGTTCGAAGGCGAGGTGGCCTTCGATTTGCGAAAGCTGGTCGAGCGTCAATCTCTTGAGCGCGGACGGGGTTGATTCGGCGGCGTGGATTGCGGATCGTCAGCCTTCAGAAGCGGAAAAGCGAACGTCAGCGCCAAGAGCAGCCGCCCGGGCGGTCGGCGCGACGTAACTGTTAAGTTCCGGGCACGGCCTCGCCTGCGATATCTTAAATGGAACAAGGAGCGATGTCGTGATCTCCAATCTTTCGCGCCGGCAGGCGCTCGGGATGTTTGCCGGAGCGGCGTGTGCCGGATGGATGGAAGCCGCGCCGGACGCGCCCACGTTCCCCAAGGGCGCAGCGATCCGAACCGTGTTGAAGGATTACGCGCCGGAAGATCTCTCCGGCGGCGCGACGCTGTTTCATGAGCACATGTCGCTCGCGCCGGATTTCATGCCGCGATGGATGGCGCAGGCTCGCGCCACGCGCGCCGCCAACGGCGAGGGCCGGGGCCGCGAGGGCCGCGGTGCACAGCCGGCGCCCGCGCAGCCCCCGCCGGCGCAGCCCAATGGCGCCTTCTTCATGCAGGACGTCGATTTTATGACGAATGAGATGAAGCTCGCCAAATCGGAAGGCGTGGCCTGCATCGTCGACGCCGGCCATCCCGACATGGGCCGCGACATCAACTTCCTGCGCGAGATCTCGAAAAATTCGGGCCTGCCCATCGTCGCCGGAGCGGGGTTCTACACCCAGCCGTTTTATCCCCAGGAAATTTCCACCTGGAGCGAGACGCAGATCTACGACGCTCTGCTCAAACAGGCCGAGCGCGATCCGGTCGGCGCGCTGGGCGAGATCGGCTCGTGGGATTACATCACCGCGGAGGAACGCAAGGTGTTTCGCGCCGTGGGCCGCGCGCACGTGGCGACCAATCTTCCCATCTTCACGCACACCGGGATTCCGGGAAAATCGGCGCTGGAGCAGCTCGACATTCTGGAGGACGCCGGCGCGAAGCCGGAGCATGTCGCGATCGGGCACCTGGGCAATCTGGTGGATCCGAAAGTGGAGGTGCAGAAGGCCATCTGCAAGCGCGGCGCGTTCATCGGATTCGACCGCCAGGGCGGCGCTGGAGACGCGCAGCAGGTTCCCATGGTGATGTCGCTGATCGAGGCGGGATTCGCGGCGAACCTGCTGTTCTCAGCGGACCTGTCCAGCCGTAACCAGACGCACGGCGGCGGCGGCGCGGGCTACGCCAAGGCGCTGACGGTATTCGTGCCGAAAGTGAAAGCCGCGGGCGCAAGCGACGAGGTCCTGCACACCATCATGGTGGATAATCCACGGCGCTTTCTGGCGTTCGTTCCGAAAAAATCGCGGAAGGGATAGCGAACCGTTAGTACGACCCGCGGTGCGGAGCGACGCCGGGAGAGCGCGACGAGAGCGTGGTGAGAAAACCATCCATCTGGGTTTCGCTGCGCAGCAGATCCTGAAGCGTGGTGCGCCCGAGCACTTCGTCAAGCGCGACCTGCACGCGTTTCCACAGGGTGCGGATGGAGCAGTCGGTCGAATGCGCGCACACGTGCGAGGTGCCGGAGTGGCTCTCGCAGAAATCCGATTCGAACATCTTTCCGCCCAGCGCGGCTAAAACCTCGCCAACCACAATTTGCGCAGCCGGACGCGACAGCGAATACCCGCCGACCTTCCCGCGCGCGCTCTTGATGAATCCGCCGCGCCGCAGAATGCGCAGCAGTTTCGCCGTGTAGGCCTGCGAAATCCCCTCGGCCTCGCTAATCTCAGGGATGGTCAGCGATCCGCCGGAGCTGCCGATCTTCACCAGGCAGCGGAATCCGTATTCTTCGTGCGCGGTCAACTTCATAAATGCAATTTCGAGGCGGGAACCACGTCGAAGCCGAGATCGAATCCCAGCGCCAGCTTCGCCGCGTCCGACATCTTCGAACGGTCCCACGGCGGCTCCCACACAAGTTCAAGGTCGACGTCCGTAATACCAGAAATTTCGCGAATTTTCTGCTCCACCTGACCGGGCAAAATGCCGGCGACCGGGCAACTCGGCGCGGTCAGTGTCATGGCGATGCGTGCGCGGCCCTCCGCGTCCACGCTCGACGAATAAATCAGGCCCAGGTCGTAGATGTTCACCGGGATTTCCGGATCGTAGACCGTTTTGAGCGCCTCGACCACCTTGGTTTCGAGCGGATTCATTCGGTCGAGACCCTTTCCTCGGAATTCTGAAGCGCCGCGTGCAGCGTGTGCCAGGCGAGCGTGGCGCACTTGACGCGCGCGGGAAATTCGCGCACGCCCGAGAACACTGCCAGCTTGCCCAGCTCCGGAACGGCCGCATCCGTGGTCAGCATCTGGTGAAATTTATCGAAAAGCTGCTCGGCCTCTTCCCTGGTTTTGCCTTTGAGCATTTCGGTCATGAGCGAGGCGGAGGCAACCGAGATCGCGCAGCCGGCGCCCTTGAAGCGCGCATCCTGGACGATGCCGTTGTCGAGCTTGAGTTCCAGCGTCAGGCGATCGCCACACAGCGGATTGAATCCCTCGGCGTGCGCGCTGGGATTCTCCAGCGACCCGAAGTTTCGCGGGCGCTTGCTGTGATCGAGGATCACTTCCTGATAGAGATCGTCGATCACGCGAAAATCTCCTTTACCTTTTTCAAACCCGCAACCAGCGCGTCGATCTCCTCGCGCGTGTTGTACATCGCGAGCGAGGCCCGCGTCGTCGCCGGGACGCCGAAGCGCTCCATCAAGGGCTGCGCGCAGTGATGGCCGGTGCGCACCGCGATTCCCTGGTGATCGAGCACCGTGCCGACGTCGTGCGGATGCACGCCGTCGAGCACAAACGAAATCGCGCCGGCTTTGTGCTTGGACGTGCCGATGATGCGCACGCCCGGCTCTTCGGAAAGCGCTCGTGTCGCGTAGCGCAGCAGATCGGATTCGTAGAGGGCGATGGCGTCGATGCCGATCTCGCTCACATAATTGAGCGCCGCGCCGAGGCCCACCACGCCGGCGATATCCGGCGTGCCGGCTTCGAATTTGTACGGCAGCGTGTTGTAGATGGTTTTGTCGAAGGTGACCGAGGCGATCATGTCGCCGCCGCCCTGGTACGGCGGCATCGCATCGAGGAGCGCGGATTTTCCGTACAATACGCCGATGCCGGTGGGACCGTAAATCTTGTGGCTCGAAAAGGCATAGAAATCGCAATCGAGCGCGCGTACGTCCACGCGCATGTGCGGAGCGGCCTGCGCTCCGTCGACCAGCACGCGCGCGCCGGCCGAGTGCGCCAGCGCGGCGATCTCCTGGATGGGAAGAATCGTTCCGAGGACGTTAGAAACGTGTGCGACGGAAACCAGCTTGGTTCGCGCGTTCAGCCGGCGCTCGAACTCGGCCATGCGCAGGTCGCCGTTGTCGTCGATGGGCGCGACTTCGAGCTTCGCACCGGTCTCTTCGCACAGCATCTGCCAGGGAACGATGTTCGAATGGTGCTCGAGCTCGGTGATGATGACGTTGTCGCCGGGCTTCAGGTTCGCGCGCCCCCAGGTCTGCGCGACCAGGTTGATGGCTTCCGTGGTGCCGCGCACGAAGATGATCTCGCGCGCGTCGGCTGCGTTGAGCATGCGCTGGATCTTGATGCGCGTTTCCTCGTAGTGCTTGGTGGAGCGCTCGCTCAACTGGTGGACGCCGCGATGGATGTTGGAATAATCGGAGGAATAAAAACGGCTGATCGCGTCGATCACCTGCCTGGGTTTCTGGCTGCTGGCCGCGTTGTCGAGATACGCCAGCGGATGCCCATGAACGCTTTGATGCAGGATGGGGAAATCCTTGCGGATGGCGGCGACGTCGAAACCGGCCGCGGTAGTCATAAATTCGCTTTCAATAGACTCAGGGTTTGTTCGCGCAGCTCGGGAATCTTGATCGCGTCGATGATTTCGCGCGCGAAGGCTTCGATCAGCATGGCGCGCGCGTCCTCCTGGCCGATGCCGCGGGACCGCAGGTAAAAAATCGAGTCCGGGTCGAGCTGGCCGACCGTCGCGCCGTGCGTGCAGCGGACGTCGTCAGCGAAAATTTCAAGCTGCGGCTTGGTGTTGATGGTCGCGTTTTCGCTCAGCACCAGGTTCTTATTGGTCTGCTTGGCGTCGGTCTTCTGCGCGTCCTTGCGGACGATGATTTTTCCGTTGAAAACCGCGCTGGAGCTTCCGTTGAGGATGCCTTTGTACAACTCGTGGCTGGCGGCATGCGGCTTGGCGTGGTCGATGGCGGTGCGCGTGTCGACGTGCTGGATCCCGTTGACCACGTACAGACCGTTCAGCGTGCATTCCGATCCGGTTTCGAGCACCGCGTTGATCTCCGTGCGCGCCAGCGCCCCGCCGAAGGCGAACGATCGCGAGGTGAAAACGCTGTCGCGGCCCTGCTGGACCTGAATTGTCGAAATGTGGAACGCGTCGCGCGCTTCGTTCTGCAGTTTGTAATGGTCCACAATGGCGCCGTCGCCGCAGACGATCTCGGTGACCGCGTTGGTGAAGTATTTATGATCGCCGGAGAAGCTTTCGACGATCGCAGCCTCCGCGCCTTCGCCGATCACGGCGAGCGTGCGGGGATGCGAGACGCCGGGTTCCGACTCGTGCTCAATGCGCACCGTTTCGCGCGCCCCAGCGGGGATCTCGATCAGATGCACGCTATCGAGAAACGCGGTGTTCAGCGCCACGAAGGCGTGCTTCTGAAAATTGGCGTAGCGCGCCAGGTGATTTTCGATCGCGGGATTGGACCAATCCGTAACGCCCCGCCCCGGCTCGAGCGCGAACGCGAGGCGCGCGAGCGGGTTGAGATTGGTAAACTTCCAGTCTTCGTCACGCTGCGTGGGAAACCCCAGGTCGAGGAAGCGATCCATGGCCGCGCGGCGCAGCTCGTCAACCCAGGCGGGCACCTCGCGCGGCAGGCGCTCGAAATCGGCAAAGAACGGGCTGGCCGCCGTCTCAACTTGCATGAGCGAACTCCATCCCGGCGTAGCCTTTCTCTTCAAGCTCCAGCGCCAGCTCTTTTCCACCGGACCGGACGATTTTTCCGTCAGCGAACACGTGGACGAAATCGGGCGTGACATAATTCAGCAGTCGCTGGTAGTGCGTCACCAGAATCATCCCGCGCTCCGGCGAGCGCAGATCGTTCACGCCGTTCGAGACCACCTTCAAAGCATCGATATCGAGGCCCGAATCGGTTTCATCCAGGATCGCCAGGCGCGGCTGAAGCACGGCCATCTGAAAAATCTCGTTGCGCTTCTTTTCGCCACCCGAAAATCCCGCGTTCACCGGACGATTCATTAGCTCGGAATCCATCTCCATCAGCTTCATCCGCTCTTTGACCAGCGTCAGAAAATCCATCGCGTCGAGATCGGGAAGGCCCTTCGATTTGCGAATCGTATTCAGCGCGGCCTTAAGGAAGTACAGGTTGCTCACGCCGGGGATCTCCACCGGATACTGGAACGCCATGAAAATTCCATCGCGCGCGCGGTCTTCGGGCGACATCTCGAGGAGATCTTTTCCGTTGTAAAGAACCTGGCCTTCGGTGACTTCGTAAATGTCGCGGCCCGATAAAACCTGCGCGAGCGTGCTTTTTCCGGAACCGTTGGGACCCATGATGGCGTGCACTTCACCGGCGCGGACCGTCAAATCCACGCCTTTCAATATTTCGCGGCTCAACACCCGCGCGTGAAGATTTTTAATCTCCAGCAGATTCATCCAACACTCCCTTCCAGACTCACTCCCAGTAATTTTTGCGCTTCCACCGCGAACTCCATGGGAAGCTCGCGGAAAACTTCCTTGCAGAACCCGTTGACGATCATCGAGACGGCGTCTTCGGTGGAGAGGCCGCGCTGGCGGCAGTAGAAAATCTGGTCCTCCCCGATTTTCGAAGTCGAGGCTTCGTGCTCCACCTGCGATGACGTGTTCTTCACTTCGAGATACGGAAATGTGTGCGCGCCGCATTTATCGCCGAGCAGCAGCGAATCGCACTGCGAATAATTTCGCGCGCCCGCGGCTCCCTTCATGATCTTCACCTGCCCGCGGTACGTGTTTTGCCCATGCCCGGCAGAGATCCCCTTGGAAACAATGGTGGATTTTGTGTTCTTTCCGATGTGAATCATCTTGGTGCCGGTATCGGCCTGCTGATAATTGTTGGTCAGCGCGACCGAATAAAACTCGCCGATCGAGTTTTCGCCGGCGAGAATGCAGCTCGGGTATTTCCAGGTGATGGCCGAGCCGGTTTCCACCTGGGTCCAGGAAATTTTCGAATTCGCGCCCGCGCACTTGCCGCGCTTGGTCACGAAATTATAGATGCCGCCCTTGCCCTCTTTATCCCCGGGATACCAGTTCTGCACGGTCGAGTACTTGATCTGCGCGTCCTTGAGCGCCACCAGCTCGACCACGGCCGCGTGAAGCTGATTGGTGTCGCGCATTGGCGCCGTGCAGCCTTCGAGATAGCTGACATAGGCGCCTTCGTCGGCGATGATGAGCGTCCGCTCGAACTGTCCGGTGTCTTTGGCGTTGATGCGAAAGTAAGTCGAAAGCTCCATGGGGCAGCGGACGCCCTTGGGAACGTAGCAGAACGATCCATCGCTGAACACGGCGGAATTGAGCGTCGCGAAGAAATTATCCGAATAGGGGACCACGCTGCCCAGGTATTTCTGGACCAGGTCGGGATGCTCGCGAACGGCTTCTGAAAACGAGCAGAAGATGATGCCCAGCTCGGCCAGCTTCTCCTTGAACGTGGTCGCGACCGAAACGCTGTCGAACACCGCATCCACCGCGACTCCGGCGAGCAATTCGCGTTCGCGCAACGGGATACCGAGCTTATCGTAGGTCTTGAGCAGTTCCGGATCCACTTCGTCGAGCGATTTGGGGCCGTCCTTCTTGGATTTGGGCGCCGAGTAGTAGACGATTTTCTGATAATCGATCGCCGGGTAATGGATGTTGGCCCAGGTCGGTTCACTCATCGTCTTCCAATGTTGAAACGACCGGAGACGCCACTCCAGCATGAACTCCGGCTCATTTTTTTTGGCCGAAATCAGGCGGATGATGTCCTCGTTCAGCCCCGGTGGGACAGAATCGGCGCTGATATCGGTGACGAATCCCCACTTGTATTCGCGCGTAGCTAGAGATTCAATGGTTTCGGTATCGGTGCTCATTGGGAGGGCCTTCCGCATCTATGGTATCGAATACTGTACTCTTCAGTCAAGATTGGATATAATCGAGTCGAATGATCGAAGTGACTCCACAGGCGGCGGCCCGGGTACGGATGCTGCTCGAAAAAAATCAGTGCGGCGGCGGGATGCGGTTGGGGGTAGTCGGCGGCGGATGTTCGGGGATGAGCTATAAGTTCAAACTGGAGAACACGCCCCGGCAGACCGACCAGATCTTCGAACAGGACGGGGTGAAGCTGTTCGTCGATCCCAAGAGCCTCAAATATCTGGACGGGATGGTCTTAGATTACACGGAATCGCTGATGGAGAGCGCCTTCGTGTTTCGCAATCCCAACGCGAAACGTCACTGTAGCTGCGGAAAATCGTTTCTGGCCTGAACCGTCAGCGCCACCAGCTCATCACCGGCCGTTTCCGCGGCGCAACCTTGGCTGGAGCCTTGGCGCTCGGAATTTCGGCACTCGGGAGCTCGCCAACTATTTTGTTCGCCGTAGATTGCAGCTGGGTGATGCGCCACAGTCCACTTTCAGTCTCGAACCGGGCCGAACGGGCCTGATCGGAAAGCGCGCGCATCTGGTCGGAGAGTTCCGCGGGCGTTCCCGCTTCGCGGCTCACGAAGCGCGCCAACTTCTGGTCGGGCCCGGCGACCAGCAGCACAGAGACGTCGCTGGTGCGGCGGGCGTAGGTAAGGCCGGATAGTTGCGGCGGAATGTTGAGGCTGGTGCTCCAGGGGCCGTCGAGAATCTGAAGAGTCACATTCGTGGCCGGTTTCCAGGCGATTACCAACTGCCCATCGCGCTCATTCACGCTCATTCCCAGGGAAGGCTCGCGGGGTCCCCGGTAAACCATCACCAGAGCCGTCGCGAGCGTTAACGTGACGGACCACAGCAGGAGTTGCGGCCACGGCAGGCGCCGGCCGCGATGTGGATTGACCGCTTCAAGCGGAAAGGGCGGAGGTACAGCGAGGGCAGTGCTCACGGTCGCTCCTTTCGGGAGAAAAAGCGACTGTCGCGATGCAAGTCGCGGGCCAGGGCGCCATCTGATTGACTTCACTTTGCTGGGATGGGCACGAGTGGAATTGCGTGGGCATCGGCTAGAATAAAAGAGGAATGAGAACGGTCGCGATGCTGGCTCTCGCGGCGGTTGCGGGCATCGCCGAGAGTCCCCGCGTGTACACGGTGGACGACGGCGCGACGGCTCCGCGTGTCATTGAACGCACCGCTCCGGAATATACCGATCAGGCGCGGCTGGCACGGCTCACCGGAAGTGTGCTGGTGAAGCTGATCGTGGAGGAAGACGGAACGTTACGCGACGTGCACGTTTCCAAATCGCTGGGCCTGGGACTGGATCAGAAAGCGGTGGAAGCGGTGGAATCGTGGCAGTTCGCGCCGGGAAGCATGGACGCCAAGCCAGTGCCGGTGCTGACCACGGTGGCGGTGAATTTCCAATTGCTCACCGGGCGATCCGACTGGCGCATGACGCGTGCAACGTTCGATGGGCCGCCTCGCGAACTCGAGACCGCCGACTACACGCCCTCGCCTGAGCCGCCCGAGTACGCCGACGTCGGAGTATCGTTCGACATCGACGCCCAGGGTGTTCCGCGCCATCTGCACGTGGAGAAATCGAGCGGCGCGAAGTGGGAAGCGGAGATCCTGGCGATGCTGGGCCAATGGCGCTTTGAGCCGGGTGCGCCCTCGCACGCGACGCTGGATTTCGCGCGCGGGAAATCCTCAATTTAAGAGACGCTGAAAATTTGCTGCTCTGTTACGAGCATGTTTCAGGCAGCCAACCATAATGTCACTAAAGAAAAAAGGGGAGCGGACGGCGCGTCCAGGTAGAGACTTCCGGCCGCCGGCACGAATGCCGATGAGCGTCGGCTCACCCCCACTCAGTTTGACGCATCCCGCCGCCCCCCACGTTGCACTCGGAGGATTACCGGCGCTTCAATGAGATACGATGCCGCCTGGAATCTCGGTAATCGGCCAGATTGAACTTACCTCCGGGGACCTGGATCGTGCGGTCGAATTCTACCGCGCCAAACTCGGAATCCCGTTGCTGCTGCGTTCGGAGAACATGGCGTTTTTCGATTGCGAAGGGATCCGTCTGGCGTTGCGGAGAGCTGAAGGAACCAAGGACTGCTACGGTCCGGTGATTTATTTCAAAGTGGACGACATTCACGCCGCGGCTGAGGCGCTCAGAGGTCGCGGAGTGGAGTTCGATCGCGATCCGCACCTGGTGGCGAAAATGCGCGAACACGATTTGTGGATGGCGCTGTTCCGCGATCCCGACGGAAACCTTCTGGCATTGATGGCCACGGATGACCGCCGATGAAAGGGAAGGCTTTTCGTAAACCCAAAAGGACCTGAAGGCCGGGCCTCCATCCGGCCGAGGCGCGATCTTCAGATCGCGCGTTGCGGATTGAGCGGTTGGTCTAGTGAAAATACTTGCTCGCGAGCGAGGCATCGTTCGCGACGGCGCGGCTCCAGACCTGGCGCGCTTCGTCTTCCTTGCCGGTGGCTTTCAGCGCGTGCCCCAGGTTGAGCAACGCTTCGACGAAATCCGGCTTGCGGTCGACCGCCAGCTTGTAGCAATCCGCGGCCAGCTTATTTTCACCGGCCGATTGGAGCAGCAATCCCAAGTTGTAGGTCAGCTCGACAGAGCGGTCGCCGAGTGCGTTTAGTTTTTGCAGGAACTCCCAGGCGGACTTGTGATCCTTGCGCTCGAGAGCGATGGCGGCGAGGGCGCGTAAAGCGTCGGTGTTTTTGGGCTGGATGGAGAGGACACGCTCGAAGATTTCGGTGGCGGAGTCGAGGTCCTCGAATTTCCAGTTCGCCAGGCCCAGGTTCAGCAGCGCTTCCACCCAATCCTTGCGCTTCTTGATGCAGACTTCGAAGCTGTCGATGGCGCCGGCGAATTCGCCGCGCTGCAATTGCAGAAATCCGAGGCGGAAGGCGGCGTCCTCGAAATCCGGCTTGGCCGCAACCAGCTTGGCGAACAGTTTTTCGGCTTCCTCCGTTTTGCCGTCGCGCTCGAGGGCCAGCGCGAGGTTCCACAGCGCGCCGGCCAGATCGGGCTGCGCCGAGAGCACGCGTTCGTAAGCCTTGCGGGCGCCGGCGAAATCGCCACGCTCCTGCAGCGCGGAGCCGAGGTTGGCATGCGCCTCGACCGCGTCGGGGCGGACGCGCGTGGCTTCGCGATAGGCGTTGGCGGCCTGCTCCAGGCGTCCGGTCTTATGGTAGGCGACGCCCAGGTTGAACCATCCTTCGTAGGAATCGGCCGCGACTTTGACGAGCTGCGAGCAGTGCTGCACCGCAGCGCTGTAATCGCCGCGCGAGAGCGCGACCGAGGCGAGTCCGGTGAGCGCCTGCCGCGACTGGGGCCGAAGCTTCAGTAATTTATCGGCGAACTCCTTGACCCGCGCGTCTTCCTTGCGCGCGGCCGAGATGGCGATGAGGTTCGCCAGCAGTTCGGGCGAACCGGCGTTTGCCGGAACCAGCTTGCGATACAGATCCGCGGCTTCGTCGAGCTTCCCGAGTTGATGCAGTGCGACGGCCTTACCGAACAGGGAGTTGTTCTGGTTGGGGTTTTCCTTGAGAGCGGCGTCGAAGAATTCCAGGGCGTGCGCCGGTTTACCAAATTGCAACAGGCACAGTCCGCACGCCACGCGAGCCTGCCACCGTTTCGGATCGATCTCCAGCGCGGCCTCGAACGCCTTGGCCGCGTCCTCGAACTTGCCCTGACGCTCCAGGCACAGGCCGAGGTTGTAGTGCGCGGTGCGGTGGCGCGGCTCCAGTTGGGCGACTTTGGCGTAGGCGCGCGCGGCATCGCTCCATTTCTGCTGCTCGAAGCGCAGATGCCCGAGGCCGGTGTGGATTTCGACGGGATTCTCGCCCTTTTCCGCGGCGCGCTCCAGTTCGCGGACGGCGTCATCCAGGCGGTTATCGGAGGCCAGCGCGACGGCTCGCGCCAGCGTGGGCGAGGATGCCGCACGTTTGGGTTTGGAAGCGTCGGTAACCGCGTCCCCGCGCATCAATTTTTCGATCAGCTCGTCATCGACGAAGAAAAGGTCTTGTTTGTCGGCCATGCTGTGTCTCCGTTATCGTTTGATCACCAGCGGCAGCACGCTGATGCCGCCGTCGAGCGACATCCGTTCGCCCCGCTCGTTAAACAATCCGACACCGCCCGTTTTCAGGCGAGCGTCGGTCCAGTCGTCCACTTTCTGGTCCTGAACCCAGGTGGTGAAATGATCGCCGAGTGCGTCGAAGCGGATTTTATACACGGTGTCGAGACGCACCTTGATGGGAAGCGGGGATTGCGAGCGCTGCTGGGCCTCGCCGTTTAACACCGGGTAATGCACCACGGCGACGATCGGTTCGAGACCGGGGGTCACGATTTCCAGCTTGCCGACGTAATAATTTTTTCCGTCCTTGGCGCGAAACACCCAGCCCAGCGCTTTGTTTTCGATTTGCGCCTGAAACTCGATGCGGTAATCGGAAAGATTGAGCGAAGGACGCAGAACGGAGATCTCGTGCTCGCGGCGCACGCCGGGTTCGGCGCCCCAGTCGGTAATCCAGCCGGAATCGATGGCGGGAAGCGGTGTTCCGGTGACCACTTGCGGTCCTTTGGCGACCACGGTCGAGTTGCTGCCGCGCAGCGCGAAGAAGGTGACGCCGGCGATGAACACGGCGGCGACGGCGGCGATGGCGATGCGCCGCGAGGTGGGCATTCCGGCGGGCTCGATCGTCAGCTTGGGCAGGCCGAGGTCGACCGGATCGGCTGGTTTCGGCTCGGGAGTGCTTTTTGCGGGTTCGATCTTGGCTGGTTCGACGCTCTCCGCGACGGATGCGGGAACCGGCGGAGGCGCGGGTTCAGGCTTGGCGATTTCAGGCTTGGAGGGTTTGCTGTTTGCCACGCGCGGGTCGGGGCGCACCGGTTGCGGCTTGCGGGGCTCGGGCTTGGATTCCGTTTTGACGACGGGCACGGGCTTGGGTTCCGTTTTGACGGCGGGAGCGGGCTTGCGCTCCTCGGTTTTGGCCGGCGCGGAGCCCAGAATCATCGCGGGGCGCAGCGGAAGCGCGGTCGATCGGGGCGCCTGGATCTCCAGGTTTCCGGCGACAGCAGTGGGAAACACCTGAACCGGTTTACCGCGGCCGGCGGCTAGTCCATGCAGGGTCAGCGGAAGAGGCTTGGTAACCAGTTCTGGTTCGGAAGGTTTCTGCGTTGCAGGAGCCGCGGCTTGTTCCGCGGGTTTGGACACTGTCGCCGGCGGCGGGACACGGACGCTGACGACCGGCGCGGGAGGGGCGCTTGGACGCGGCGCCGGATCCGCCGAAACCGCTGCGGGCGCCGCCGATTTCGCCACGGGGGTTGGAGCAACTTCGGCAACCCTCTCTTCGACCGGCTCGACCGGCTTCAGAGCGGAGCCATCGCCGGTGTCATCGACGCCGGTGGTAGAGAAGGGAACGCGGGCAAGCGCGCCGACCTCATAAGCCAGAGAGAACGAAGCCGCCTCTTCCTGCCACAGCGGGGGAGACGCTTGTGGGGGGTGAGGGAAAAACAGTATGTCCATGGACTCCTCGCAGATGCGGGCCAATCCGGTTTCCCCGGCTGGGCTCAAGTCGAAGGATGTATCAAAACCGGCCAGGGGCGCGGCGCGGACGAACTCGCGAACTTCCAGCCGGCGCTCGGCCGGTCGCGCGGCACAATCCATGACGCGGCCCGAAGGCCGCATTTCGTAACGTCCGGCAAGCACCAAGTCGGTTTCAAACGGCTCGGGCTCGGGGTCGGGAAGCTGCGGCGGAAAGGGCTGGTCGAATCCGTCCCCAAGGGTAGCGATGGCGCGGGCCTCGACGGTGACGGGAACCGGCAGCTCAATCAGGAATCCGGCAGGGACCGCCGGCGCTGGTTCCTCAGCTTCGGGTTCCAGGGCGACCGGGTTGGGTTCCACTAATGCCGGCTCGGGTTTGGGAGGCGGGGCCTGGAGGATCGGCGCCGGGGCTTTTGAGGCGACTGCCGGCGCCGGAGCGTTTTCGCGAGCGACGGGGAGAGGAGCCGGCGCAGGCTCTGGACGCGACAACGGTTTGGCGGCTTCCGGCTTGGCTTGCAACAGCCGATTCAGCGCAAGTTGGCTATATTCCTCTTGATATTGCTGCCGATGCGCGTCGGAACAGAACTCTCCGCCGCCGGTCCATCGCTTCAGGAGGGCCAGCTCCTTGCCGCAGTACAGACACCGCATGTGTCTCTAATCGTCCTTTCTTACCTCATGCTAAAGAGCACTCTTACGGCTTTCCATGCGGTAAAGCACTTATGTAGCGGGTTTGAGACAGAAACCTTAGGTGGCCTTAAGGAAAAGCGCTTAGGGCCGTTTTTTGGGAGCGGCTGATGTTAGAGGACGACGGCGGCCCAACCGGCGGCCACGGTCGGTATCATTAAGGTTGCTTCTATGCCTGCCAGTTCCCTGGAAGCCCGAACCGAGCAGACCAGCCCGTACCTGCGCTTCTCGCGCGGGGAGTGGGCCGCGCTGCGCGCTTCGACGCCGCTGCCGCTGACCGAGACCGACCTGGCCACGCTGCGCGGCATCAACGAGGCGATTTCGCTCGAGGAAGTCGCCAACATCTATCTGCCGCTGTCGCGCTTGCTGAATCTGTACGTCAGCGCGATTCAGGCGCTGCACAAGGCCACCGACACCTTTCTCGGCCATCTGCCGGCGAAGGTTCCCTATATTATCGGGGTCGCCGGTTCGGTCGCGGTAGGTAAGAGCACCACGGCACGCATTCTGCAAGCATTGCTGTCGCGATGGCCGCACCATCCCAAGGTCGACCTGGTGACCACCGATGGCTTTCTCTATCCGACGGCGTTGCTTGAGCAGCGCGGCCTGATGAATCGCAAGGGATTTCCGGAGAGCTACGATCAACGCCGGCTGGTGCGCTTCCTGACCGAGATCAAGAGCGGGCAGCGCGAAGTTTCCGCGCCGGTCTATTCGCACCTGATCTATGACATTATTCCCGACCAGGCGCAGACCGTTCGCCAGCCGGACGTGCTGATTGTCGAAGGGCTGAACGTGCTGCAATCGGGCCGCGGTTCGGCCGTGTTCGTGAGCGATTTCTTCGATTTTTCCATCTACATGGATGCGGACGAGGAAGTCATCGAG
>Ga0335081_10006742_pt1 | contig 18307 bp, 16 predicted proteins | sample Lox_Sample_35_FD_206713 | JGI IMG/M metagenome (GOLD analysis project Ga0335081, IMG submission 206713) | Soil microbial communities from Loxahatchee National Wildlife Refuge, Florida, United States - Lox_Sample_3.5 | ecosystem: Environmental > Terrestrial > Soil > Wetlands | place: USA...
CGAGCTCTCGCACGTCGACGCGGGGGTAGCGCAGCGAGTCTCGCTTCGCCTCGTCCGCCACCCCTCGGAGTCGATGGAGAGGCTCTGGCTGCGCGCCCTTGCGCAGTGCTGGCTGTGGCGGGAGGGGATCGAGCAGGGCCCAGGCCTGTGCGAGCCGGACCGGCCCGACGTCCTCGCCCGGGACCTCACCGGCGCGCTGACCCTCTGGGTCCGCGTCGGCAGGCCCGACGCCGCGAAGGTCCAGCACGAGGCCGATCGGAACCCTCGCGCGGAGGTCGCCGTCCTCTTCGACTCCCCGAGGCGGATGGAGGCCTTCGTGGCCGACGCGAGAGAGGCCGGGCTCGCGCGCCTCGGGAGGGTCGCGCTCGCGGCGGTCGAGCCCCGGATGCTCGAGGCGCTCGCGGCCGTGGAGGAGCGGCGGATCCGCGTCGCGCTCACGATCGTGGGCGAGCACCTCTACCTCGAGCGCGCAGGCGTCTGCCTCGACGGCCCCCTCCACCGAGCGAGCCTCCCCTAGGAGTTCCGGTGGGTTCCGTGCAACTGCTTGCGCGGGCGTTAGATTCCCGCTATCAGGACCATTCCGGTCCAGATACATCTAGCCGGCGAACGGGCAGGCCCCTTTCAGGTGGTGTGCGCGACATGATCCGGATGACCAAGCTCGCCGACTACGGAATCGTCCTTCTCACCCACATGGCGATGTCTCGGGAGGGCTCGCTCCACACCGCCCAGGAGCTCTCCGGTCGCTCGCGCGTGCCGCTACCGACCGCGAGCAAGCTGCTCAAGTCCCTCGCTCGAGCGGGCCTCGTGGTGTCGCACCGGGGGCGGAACGGCGGCTACGGCCTCGCCCGGGACGCGGAGCGGATCTCGGTCGCCGAAATCATCTCCGCCATCGAGGGGCCCATCGGGATCACCGAGTGCGGGACCGGCGTGGTCGGCAATTGCGACCTCGAGGACTTCTGCGCCGCGAGGGGGCGGTGGGGTCCGATCAGCCGCGCCATCGAGCACGCCCTCCAGAAAGTGCCGCTCTCGGCCATGCGGCCCGAGCCGGGGCTCGTCCGGCTCGCGGTGCCCAACGAGGTGACGCCGTGACCGACGCCCTCCGCGAGCTCACCGAGCAGAAGTACAAGTACGGGTTCGTCACCGAGATCGATGAGGACCGGATTCCCAAGGGCCTCACCGAGGACATCGTCCGCCTCATCTCGCACAAGAAGGGGGAGCCCCAGTTCCTGCTCGACTTCCGGCTCAAGGCCTTCCGGCATTGGCTCACCATCGAGGAGCCCCGCTGGGCGAACGTGCGCTACTCCCCCATCGACTACCAGGACATCGTCTACTACTCGGCCCCGAAGCCGAAGAAGAAGCTGGCGTCGATGGACGAGGTGGACCCCGAGCTGCGCGCGGCCTTCAAGAAGCTGGGGATTCCCCTGGAGGAGCAGGCCCGCTTGGCGAACGTGGCGGTCGATGCCGTCTTCGACTCCGTCTCGGTGGCCACCACCTTCAAGAAGAAGCTCGCCGACCTGGGCGTGATCTTCTGCTCCTTCTCCGAGGCGGTCCGGGAGCACCCCGAGCTCGTCGAGCGCTACCTGGGCTCGGTGGTGCCCTACAGCGACAACTACTTCGCCACGCTCAACTCCGCCGTCTTCTCCGACGGCTCCTTCGCCTACGTCCCGAAGGGCATCCGCTGCCCCATGGAGCTCTCGACCTACTTCCGCATCAACGCCGCGGACACGGGGCAGTTCGAGCGGACGCTTCTCGTCGCGGACGAGGGGGCGCACGTCTCCTACCTGGAGGGCTGCACCGCGCCGGTGCGCGACAAGAACCAGCTTCACGCCGCGGTGGTGGAGCTCGTGGCCCTCGACGGTGCCGAGATCAAGTACTCCACGGTGCAGAACTGGTACCCGGGCGACGCCGAGGGGCGCGGCGGCATCTACAACTTCGTGACCAAGCGCGGCAAGGCGATGCGGCGCTCCAAGATCTCCTGGACGCAGGTGGAGACCGGGTCGGCCATCACCTGGAAGTACCCGAGCTGCATCCTCCAGGGCGACGAGTCGGTGGGGGAATTCTACTCGGTGGCGCTCACCAACCACCGCCAGCAGGCGGACACCGGGACGAAGATGATCCACATCGGGAAGAACACCCGGTCCACGATCATCTCCAAGGGAATCTCCGCCGGGCGCGGCCAGAACTCCTACCGCGGCCAGGTCAAGATCCTGAAGGGAGCGGAAAACGCCCGCAACTACTCCCAGTGCGACTCGCTCCTCATCGGGGACAAGTGCGGGGCCCACACCTTCCCCTACATCGAGGTGAGGAACCCCACCGCCAAGGTGGAGCACGAGGCCACCACCTCCAAGATCAGCGAGGACCAGCTCTTCTACTGCAGGCAGCGGGGCATCAAGGAGGAGGACGCCGTCTCGATGATCGTGAACGGCTTCGCTCGGCAGGTGCTGAAGGAGCTGCCCATGGAGTTCGCGGTGGAGGCCCAGAAGCTGCTGGGAATGAGCCTGGAGGGGAGCGTCGGATGAGCTCGAAGGATCACGAGAATCGGCCGCTCCTCCAGGTGGAGGGGCTGCGGGCCCGCATCGGGGAGACGGAGATCCTGAAGGGCCTGAGCCTCGCCGTGAACCTGGGGGAGGTGCACGCCATCATGGGCCCGAACGGCTCCGGCAAGAGCACCTTTGCCGGCGTGCTGGCCGGCCGGGATCACGCGGAGGTGACGGCCGGGAGCGCCATCCTCGACGGACGCGACCTGCTCGCCATGCCGCCGGAGGAGCGCGCCAAGGCCGGCCTCTTCCTGGGGTTCCAATATCCGGTGGAGATCCCCGGGGTCGGCAACCTTTACTTCTTGCGAACCGCGCTCAACGCGCAGCGGAAGGCGCGCGGGGAGGAGGAGCTCGACGCGGTCGACTTCCTCGAGTACGTGAAGGACCGCATGAAACTGGTGGAGATGGACCCCACCTTCATGAGCCGCGGGCTAAACGAGGGCTTCTCCGGCGGCGAGAAGAAGCGCAACGAGGTGCTGCAGATGGCGGTGCTCGAACCCCGGCTCGCCATCCTGGACGAGATCGACAGCGGCCTCGACATCGACGCCCTGCGAATCGTCGCCCAGGGGGTGCAGGCGCTGCGGGGCCCGAAGCGCTCCACCGTCCTCGTCACCCACTACCAGCGGCTCCTCGAGTACGTCGTCCCCGACGTCGTCCACGTCATGGCGGCAGGCCGGATCGTCCTCTCGGGCGGGCGCGAGCTGGCGCTCGAGCTGGAGAAGAAGGGCTACGCCTGGATCGACGAGGAGGCGCAGCGAGGGGCCTTCGCCATTTCTGCACAGGGGGCGCCGTGATCCCCTTCGCGGAGGCCCTGCTCCAGGAGGCGGCGCGCTCCGCGCCGCTGCCCGCGTTCGCGGCGGACCTGCGCCGAGCCGGGCGCGCCACCTTCGAGGCCCTGGGCCTGCCCACCGCGCACCTCGAGGACTGGAGGTTCACCTCGCTCGCGCCGCTCGCGTCGCAGCCGTTCTCCCCGGGCGACCCGGAGGCCCCTCTCGCCGCGGCGGACCTCGAGCGCCAGGCCGGCACCGGCGCCGGGCCGAGGCTCGTCTTCGTGAACGGCCGCCTGCGCGAGGACCTCTCCCGTCCTTCCAGGGCTTTCTACGCCGGAAGTCTCGCCCGCGCCCTCCGGGAGTGCCCCGCCCTGGCCGAGCCGCACCTCGGCCGGGTGGCGCCGCTCGACGGTCACCCCTTCGCCGCGCTCAACGCGGCGCTGTGGGCCGACGGGGCCCTCGTTCACCTCCCCGCCGCGACCGCCTTGGTGGAGCCGGTAGAACTGGTCTTTGCCACCGTCGGAACGGGGGCCGCCGCGGCGAGCGCCCCGCGCGTGCTCGTCGTCGCCGAGCCCGGGAGCGAGGGCACCGTGGTGGAGCGGTACCTGGCGCTCGGGCCCGGGCCGGCCCTCACGAGTGCCGTCACCGAGGTGGCGCTCGGGGAGGGGGCCCGGGTGGACCACTACCAGGTGCAGGACCAGCCGGCGAACGCCTTCCACTTCGCGTTCGTGGGCGTGGAGGCGGAGCGGGAGGCGGGATTCCACACCCATTCCACGGCGCTCGGGGCCGCCATCTCCCGCAGCGACGTGAAGGTCCGGCTTGCGGGGGAGGGTGCCGAGGCGTCGGTTGAGGGGCTCTACATGACGGACGGCAGGCGGCTCGTCGACAACCACTCGGTGGTGGAGCACGCAAAGCCCCACGGCACGAGCCGCGAGGTCTTCAAGGGGATCCTCGACGGCGAGTCGCGCGCCGTGTTCGGCGGACGGGTGCGCGTGCTCGAGGGCGCCCTGAAGACCGATGCGCACCAGATGAACTCCAACCTGCTCCTCTCCCGCGACGCCACCGTCGACGCCATGCCCCAGCTCGAGATCTACGCCGACGACGTGAAGTGTGGCCACGGGGGGACGGTGGGCCAGCTCGACCCCGACGCCCTCTTCTACCTGCGGTCGAGGGGCCTCCCGCTCGCCCACGCCCGCAGCCTCCTCATCTACGCCTTCGCGCGGGAGATGGTGGACCGGGTGCGCCTGCCGGCGCTCCGCGAGCGGGTCGGCCGCCTGGTGGCGGGGCGCTTGCCCGAAGGCGCTCGCGTCCTGGAGGCCGCATGAGCGAACTCTTCGCCGAGGCGGTCTCCGCCGCTCACCGCCGCCCCCCCTTCGACGTGGAGCGCGTGCGCCAGGAGTTCCCCATCCTGTCGCAGAAGGTCCACGGCCGGCCGCTCGTGTACCTCGACAGCGGAGCCACCGCGCAGAAGCCCCAGCGGGTCATCGACGCCGTCTCCCACTTTTACGCGCACGACAACGCCAACGTGCACCGAGGCGTCTACGCCCTGGCCGAGCGCGCCACCGCCGCCTACGAGCGAGCCCGCGCGCGGGTGGCGCACTTCCTGGGAGCGGGAGACCCGAAGGAGATCGTCTTCGTGCGCGGGGCCACCGAGGCGCTGAACCTGGTGGCGCAGGCGTTCGGGCGAAAGAACGTGGGGGCCGGTGACGAGATCCTCGTCACCGCCATGGAGCACCACTCCAACATCGTGCCCTGGCAGATGCTGGCGGAGGAGAAGGGGGCGCGGCTCGAGGTGGCGCCGGTCGACGACCGCGGGGTGCTGCTGCTCGACGAGCTGGAGCGGAGGATCGGCCCGCGCACGCGGATCGTGGCGCTCACCCACGTCTCGAACGCCCTCGGCACCGTGAACCCGGTCGCGAAGGTGGTGGAGATGGCTCACCGCCGCGGGGCGGCGGTGGTGGTGGACGGCGCCCAGGCGGCTCCCCACCTGGCGGTGAACGTTGCCGAGCTGGGCTGCGACTTCTACGTCTTCAGCGGTCACAAGGTGTTCGGTCCCACCGGCATCGGGGTGCTCTACGGCAAGGCGGCCCGGCTCGAGGCCATGCCCCCGTGGCAGGGCGGGGGGGACATGATCCTCTCGGTGACCTTCGAACGCACCCTCTACAACCGCATCCCGTACAAGTTCGAGGCCGGCACTCCACACGCCGCCGGGGCGGTCGGGCTCGGGGCGGCGCTGGAGTGGCTGGGGGAGCTCGACCGGTCCAGCATGGAGGCGCACGAGCGCGACCTCCTTCAGTACGGCACCGAGCAGCTCTCCCGGGTCCCGGGGCTGCGGATCATCGGCACCGCGCCGGAGAAGGTGGCGGTGTTCTCGTTCGTCCTCGAGGGGGTCCACCCCCACGACGTCGGGACGATCCTCGATCGCGAAGGGGTGGCCATCCGCGCCGGGCACCACTGCGCGCAGCCCCTCATGCAGCGGTTTGGGGTCCCGGCGACGGTGCGCGCCTCCCTTGCCCTCTACAACACGCGCGCGGAGATCGACGCCCTGGTGCGGGGTATCTCTCGCGTGCGGGAGATGTTCCGATGAGCGACCTCGAGGACCTCTACCAGGAAGTGATCCTCGACCACGGGCGGAACCCCAGGAACTTCCGCATCATCGAGGGGGCGAGTGCCGACGCCGAGGGGCTCAACCCGCTGTGCGGAGACCACTACCACGTCTACCTGAAGCTCGACGGGGACCGCATCGCCGACGTCTCCTTCCAGGGTGCCGGCTGCGCCATCTCCAAGGCCTCCGCCTCGCTCATGACGTCGGCGCTGAAGGGCAAGACGGTGGCGGACGCGGAGGAGCTCTTCCGACGGTTCCACAAGATGGTGGTGGAAGGAGACCGGAGCCAGGCGGAGGGGCTCGGGAAGCTGGCGGTGCTGAAGGGGGTCTGCGACTTCCCCACCCGGGTGAAGTGCGCGAGCCTGGTGTGGCACACGCTGCACTCCGCGCTTCACGGCGCCGACAAGCCCGTCTCCACGGAGTGAGAGCATGGAGCGGCGGGAACCCATTGCCCTGAGGCGCGCCGTCGAGGTGACGCTCGTCCCCTCGGGAGAGAGGCACGTCCTCGCCGAGGGCGCGTGGGTGGTGATCCAGCAGATCCTGGGCGGGCACTTCACCGTCATGACCGACCGGGGGGGGCTGGCCCGGATCGCCGACGCCGACGCCGACGCGCTCGGCGAGGCCTTCGCCGAGCAGGCCCGCCAGGCCGCGGAGAGCGAGAGGTCCAAGGCGGACGCGGCCCAGGGCCAGCCGTTCGACGAGCAGCTCGTGTGGAGCGCGCTGAAGAAGGTGTTCGACCCCGAGATCCCGGCGAGCATCGTCGACCTGGGGCTCGTCTACGAGTGCAGCGCCGCGCCGCTCCCCGACGGAGGGCGCAAGGTCACCATCCGCATGACGCTCACCGCCCCCGGCTGCGGGGTCGCCCCCCTCATTCTCGACGACGTGCGGGAGCGGGTGGCGAAGGTCCCGGGAGTGTCCCAGGTCGACGTCGACCTGGTGTTCGAGCCGCCCTGGACGCCGGCCCGGATGAGCGACGCCGCCAAGCTGCAACTCGGGATGTGGTGAGCGGGGCCATCGTCTACAGCGCGACGGTCCTCGGTTCCCGCATCCGTTCGCGCAGGAGGTCGCGCAGGGTCTCGAGCTCGAAGGGCTTCTGCAGGTGCGCGCGCCCGGAGTGCTCGAGGAAGTCCTGGGCTGCAGGCGTGAACGGCCCGCCGGTGATGAGCACCACCGAGCGCTCCGCCCCCGGGCAGGTCCGCTCGAGCTCGCGGAGGAACTCGACCCCGTTCATCCCGGGCATCATCACGTCCACCAGGACGAGGTCGAAGCGCTCTCCCGCCAGCAGGCGCGAGAGGGCCTGACGCGGCTCGGTGGTGGCGACGACCTCGTGCTCGCGCCCCAGCATGCGCGCCACGCTCCTGCCGATGAGCGGCTCGTCGTCCACCACCAGGACCCGCCCGCGCGGCAGCCCCGGGTGCACCGCGTGCAGCCCGCTCGGTCCCTTCGCCTCGGCGCCACCCGCCGGCGGCAGGCGAAGCCGGAAGGTGGTCCCGCGCTGCTCCGCGCCGTCGACCTCGATGGTGCCCCCGAGGCTCGTGACGATGCCGTGGCAGATGGAGAGCCCGAGCCCGGTGCCGGTGCCCATCGGCTTGGTGGTGAAGAACGGCTCGAAGATCCTCGCCCGAATGGCCGCGGGAATGCCGGTCCCGGTGTCCGAGACCTCCGCCAGCGCCCAGCCCTCGACGTCGGTCCGGGTCGAGACCCGAACGGTGTGCAGGGCCGGGTTGCCCTCGGGGATGGACTGGGCGGCGTTGACGAAGAGGTTCACGAACACCTGGCCGAGCTGCCCCTCGGAGGCGAGCGTCGGGGGGACGGGGTCGAGTCGCGTGACCAGCCGGGCGCGGTGGCGGATCTCGGTCTGGGCGAGGTTGAGGGCGGAACGGATCTCGGCGTGGATGTCCACCTGGACGCGGCGCTCGTCCGGGGCTCGGGAGACGAACTTGAGGTCGCGCACGATGTTTCGCACCCGCTTGGCGCCGTCGATGGCCTCGCGGACGGCCGCCTCCGCCTCCTCCACCCCCTCGTGCTGGCCCCGCAGCTTGGCGAGAGCGTCGCCGACGAAGGTCAGGTTGGACGCCACGTAGGTGAGGGGGTTGTTGATCTCGTGCGCCACCCCGGCGGCGAGCGTGCCCACGCTCGCGAGCCGCTGGGTGGACTCGGCGCGCTTGCGGTCCGAGACGTCGCGCGCCGACCACACCCCGTACTCCTGTCCGTCGAAGGACAGGTAGTTGAGGCTCACCTCCGCCATCAGGCGCCGGCCGCCCGGCGCGGCGATGGCGGTCTCGAAGAGGGCCGTGCCCCCCTTCTGCGCTTCCGCCCAGCGGGTGCTCCAGCTCTCGGGCGGGAGCTCGGGGTCGAGGTCCCAGATGGCGCGGCCCAGGAGCTCGGAGCCCGAGCAGCCGAACATCCTCCCCGCCCCGTCGTTGGCGAAGGTGATGGAGCCGCGCGGGTCGATCACCAGGAACCCGTCCGAGCCGTGGTCGAGGGCGTAGCGGGCGAGGCGGAGAGCCCGCTCGGCGCGCCGCTGCTCGGAGAGCGCGGCGGCGAGGATGAGGGTGGTTCCGACCGAGACGCCGATGAGCAGCTGCACCGAGGCCTGCAGCGCCTGGGGACCGGCCCGCAACGCCCACAGCAGGGCGGTCGTCGAGGCCATCAGGAACCCGGCGGCGGTGACGCCGCGGGAGCCGAAGCGCAGCGCCGCCCACACGAACACCGGCACCATCAGGAACTCGTGGAGTAGCTGGCCCTGGCCGCTGCGGTCGAACACGACCGAGGTCATCCCCACCGCGGCGACGAGGAGGGCGGCGAACTCGAGGGGGGCCCGGCGGATGGCGTTTCGGCCGGAGCCGTGGGGGCCGACCCAGGCGAGGACGAGGGGGGTGACCACCAGGATGCCGAGCGCGTCGCCGGCCCACCACTGGGCGAAAGGGAGGAGGGGCGAGCGCCCGTCGCGGTACATGATCGACAGGGCGTCGAGCGCCGCCCCCAGGATAGGGGCCGCGCCGGCACTCAGGATCATGACGGCGAGTACGTCGCGCAGGCGGGACATGCTGGGCCTGCCTCCCACCGTTCGCTCGGCCAGCCACGCTGCCAGGCACGCCTCCAGCGGATCGGACAAGACCGTGGCGACGGTGAGCAGCGGCGAGCGCCCCACGTGGACGCAGACCGCCAGGTCGATCGCCGCCGCCAGCGCGACGAGGGCCGGCCATCTCCGGCGCTCGCTCACGAGGAGCGCCGCCACGAACAAGCCCTCGGCGGGCCAGAAGGTGGAGAACTGGCTCTGCGGGTCGCTCAGCCACTCGCCGGCCTCCGCGAGCAGGAGGTAACAGGCCCCGAAGGCGAGGAACGGGGGCCAGCGCTCGCGCCGGCAGGCGCTCCACCATCTGAGGAGGCCCCCCATCTACTCGGAGTATCTCGCCGCCGGGACGGCGAGAGAATGTGCGACTGGGCCCACCTCCCCCGCCCTGGTAGGATGCGCCGCTCGCCATGACCCCGGAGCGCCTTCGCGTCCCTTCCTCGGGGGACAAGCACCTGCCCACCCTGGACGGGCTCCGGGGCGTGGCGGTGCTGCTCGTACTCGCCTTCCACTTCGCTCACCTGGACGGGCAGGGCGGCCGGGTGGAGCGAGTCCTTCTCGGCGTCACCGGAGCGGGCTGGTCGGGCGTCGACCTGTTCTTCGTCCTCTCCGGCTTCCTCATCACCGGCATCCTGCTCGATGCGAAGGGCGCCCCCGGCTACTTCCGCTCCTTCTACCTGCGCCGGGCGCTGCGCATCTTCCCGCTTTACTACGCGTACCTGGCGGTCCTCTTCGTCGCCTTGCCGTGGGTCGTGCCGGCGTCCGTCCTCGATGTGAAGCCGGGCACGCAGGGCTGGCTCTGGAGCTATGCCGGAAACGTGCTCTACGCCCGAGAGCGAGGCTTCGCGGTGAGCCCGTACGCCGCCCACTTCTGGTCGCTCGCGGTGGAGGAGCAGTTCTACCTCGCCTGGCCCTTCCTGGTATGGGTCCTCTCGCCGCGGAGGCTCGCGGTGATGTCACTTGCCCTCGTCGCCCTCGCCTTCGGGGTGCGCTTCGGGATCCACCACACCAGCTGGAACGCCACCGCCGCCTATGTCCTCACCCCCTGCCGCGCGGACGCGCTCGCCGCCGGTGCCCTGGTCGCCTTGGCGGTGCGAGAACCCGGTGGCCTGGTGCGCCTCCGCGCCCTGGCCCCCTGGGTGCTCGCCGGCGCCGCCCTGGCGATCGCGGCGATCTGGTTCGCTCGGGGGGCCTTCTTCGGAGGGGATCCGGTGGTGCAGGTCTGGGGCTTCAGCGCGCTCGCGCTCGGGTACGGCGCCGTCCTCGTCCTCGTCCTCTCGGCTTCCGCCGGCTCGCTCCTCGGCCGGTCCCTCGCCTCGCGCCCCCTCCGCGCCGCCGGGCGCTACAGCTACGGCCTCTACGTCCTCCACTACCCGGTCTTCCTCGCCCTCGAGGCGGTGGGCCTCGGGGCCCCGACCTTCGCGCGGTGGTCCGGCTCCCGACTCGGCGGCATCCTGGCCTTTGCCGGGCTCGCCGCGGCCCTCTCCCTGGCGGCGGCCCTCCTCTCCTGGACGCTCGTCGAGGCGCGCTTCCTCAAGCTGAAGGGCCTCGTCCCCTACCCCCTCGCGGGCGCCTCGGGGCGCGACCCGCTCGCCCCCCCGGCGACGACGTAGCCGGCGCGGCTCGCCGGTCGGCGAGGGACGGGACCGTCGACCTTGCGTCGGTCGGCCCGCCATTGACCGCCCTGGGCGGCGCGTGCTATCCGTTCATCCGGATATGAGGATTGAAGCGCCCGCACGCCCGGATGCGCTCCTCGGCTGGATGGAGGGCCTCGCCGACCCGACGCGGCTCCGGCTTCTCCACCTCCTCGAGGCGAACGAGCTCGGCGTGGCGGAGCTGTGCCAGGTCCTTCGGCTTCCGCAGTCGACGGTCAGCCGCCACCTCAAGGTACTCGTCGACCAGGGCTTCGTCGCTGCCGAGCGGCAAGGCGCGAACCGGCGCTACCGGAGGGCCGAAGGGGTGGACCCGACGGCGCGCCGCCTGTGGCGGCTCGCCCGCGCCGAAAGCGGGCGGTGGGCGACGCTCGAGCACGACCGGCTCCGGCTCGAGCGCCGGCTGCGCGAGCGCCGGTCGGGGGCCGAGAGGTTCTTCGCCGGGGCCGCCGGGGAATGGGACCGGCTCCGCGCCGAGTGGTACGGCACCGGCTTCGGCGCGGCCGCGCTCTGCGGCCTCCTCGACCCCGACGGCGTGGTCGCCGACCTGGGCTGCGGGACCGGGGCTCTCGCGGCGACGGTTGCCCCCTTCGTCCGGAAGGTGGTGGGCGTCGACCAGTCGGCCGACATGCTGGAAGCGGCCCGTCGCCGGACGGCGGGCATGGCGAACGTCGAATTGCGCCAGGGGGAGCTCGAGTCCCTCCCGGTCGAGGACGGGAGCTGCGACGCCGCCCTCCTCGTCCTCGCCCTGGGATGGGTCGAGACCCCCGCCGACGTGCTCGCCGAGGCGGCGAGGGTCCTGCGGCCCGGCGGCCGCCTCTCGCTCGTCGACGCCGTCTTGCACGCCGACGAGGCCTTTCGTCGCCGCGCCGGGCAGGTCTGGCCCGGCTTCCTGCCCGCGGGCGTCGAGGCCCTCCTGGCCAGCGCCGGCTTCGAAGACCCCCGCTGCGTCCCGCTGCCCCCCGAGCCCGCCGCCCGCGGGCCGGCGCTCCTCATCGCGCGGGCGAGGCGCCCCTGACCGAGATACGAAGAGAGCATTCACCGAGACCCGAAGAGAGGACGTTCCCCATGCCCGTTTCCACCGCCGCCCGCAGGACCCGCAGCGCACCCGCCTTCGATTTCCAGGTGAAGGACCTGTCCCTCGCCGACTGGGGGCGAAAGGAGATCGAGCTCGCCGAAAAGGAGATGCCCGGCCTCATGGCGGTCCGCCGCGAGTACGCGGGCAGGAAGCCGCTCAAGGGACAGCGCATCACCGGCTCGCTCCACATGACCATCCAGACCGCCGTGCTCATCGAGACGCTGCGCGACCTGGGCGCCGAGGTGCGCTGGGCCTCGTGCAACATCTTCTCCACTCAGGACCACGCCGCCGCCGCGGTGGCGGTGGGTCCGGGAGGGACGCCGGAATCCCCGCGCGGCGTGCCGGTGTTCGCCTGGAAGGGGGAGACGCTCGAGGAGTACTGGGACTGCACCGAGCGGGCGCTCGACTTCGGGAGCGGGAAGGGCCCGACCCAGATCGTGGACGACGGCGGGGACGCGACGCTCCTCATCCACAAGGGGGTCGAGTACGAGAAGGTCGGGAAGGTGCCCGACCCGGGGACCGCCGATTCCGAGGAGTTCGCGGTGGTCCTCGGCCTCCTCTCCCGAGAGATGCGCAAGGACCCGCGCCGGTTCACCAAGCTCGCGAAGGAGGTCCGCGGCGTCACCGAGGAGACGACCACCGGCGTTCACCGCCTCTACGACATGCAGCGCAGGGGCGAGCTCCTCTTCCCCGCCATCAACGTCAACGACAGCGTCACCAAGTCGAAGTTCGACAACCTCTACGGGTGCCGCCACTCCCTGGTGGACGGCCTCAACCGCGCCACCGACGTGATGCTCGCCGGCAAGCTCTGCCTCGTGGCCGGCTACGGCGACGTCGGCAAGGGGTGCGCGCAGGCGCTCCGCGGCCAGGGAGCGCGGGTGGCGGTGGCGGAGATCGACCCGATCTGTGCCCTGCAGGCGGCGATGGAGGGATACCAGGTGCTCCGGATCGAGGACGTGGTGGCGAAGGCGGACGTCTTCGTCACCGCCACCGGGAACGTGGACGTGATCACCGTCGCCCACATGAGACGCATGAAGGACGGCGCCATCGTCGGCAACATCGGCCACTTCGACAACGAGATCGACATGGCCGGTCTGAAAAAGGTTCCGGGGGTGAAGCGCACCAACATCAAGCCCCAGTTCGACAAGTGGACATTCCCCGACGGCCACTCGGTGCTGGTGCTTGCCGAGGGGCGCCTGCTGAACCTGGGCTGCGCCACCGGCCACCCGAGCTTCGTCATGTCGAACAGCTTCACCAACCAGACCCTGGCGCAGATCGAGCTCGCCCAGCGGGCGGGCAAGTACGAGCGCAAGGTGTACGTGTTGCCGAAGCACCTCGACGAGAAGGTGGCGAGGCTGCACCTCGAGCAGATCGGGGCGAAGCTGACGAGGCTCACCCCCGCCCAGGCAAGCTACATCGGCGTGTCCCCTCGCGGCCCCTTCAAGTCCGAGCAGTACCGGTACTGATCTGCCCGGGACGACCCGCTAGGCGGCGCGGCGCGCGCGATCCGGGCGCACCGTCAGGCGCAGTCGCTCCTGCTCGCGCACTACCGCGAGCTCGACGTCCGGCCGCTCGGAGAGCACCAGGACGCGCTGGAGATCGTCGAGGGCGTCCACCGGGGTGGCGTTCGCCTCCACCAGGAGGTCGCCCGCCCGGAGAGAGGCCCTCTCCGCCGGCGTTCCCGGCTCCACTTCCAGCACGCGTACCGCGCGCAGGTGGCCGACCTCCGCCGCCAGCGCGGGCGCGAGCTCTTCCCCGCGCACCGCCAGCCCGAGATAGGGGCGGCGGACCTCGCCCTGCCGGAGGAGCACCGCCGCCACCCAGGAAGCGGTATGGGCCGGGACCGCGAAGGCCAGGCCGCTCGCTCGGGGGATCATGGCGGCGGTGATGCCCACCACCTCGCCGCTGGCGTCGAGGAGCGGGCCTCCGGAGTTCCCCGGGTTGACGGCGGCGTCGGTCTGGATGAGGCCGTCGAGGAAGGCGTGGCCCGGCCCGGGAAGGCTCCGGTACAGGGCGCTCACCACCCCGACCGAAACCGAGCGCTCGAAGCCGAGCGGGTTCCCGATGGCCACCACCAGCTCGCCCACCCGCAAGCGCCGCCTTTCGGCGAGCGGGAGCGCCGAGAGGTCGACCGCGTCGGCCCGGGCCACCGCGAGATCGGTGCGTTCGTCCTTCCCCACCAGCTCGGCGCGCACCGCCATCCCGCCCGGCAGCCGAATTCGCAGGGGGCCCTCGCCGGCGGCCACGTGGGCGTTCGTGAGCACGCAGCCGTCGGACGCGAGAACCACGCCCGACCCCTGGCCGCGTCGGCGCTCCACCCCCACCACCCCCGTCGCCGAGCGCGCCACCAGGTCGGCCACCTCGTCCGAGATCTGACGGAGGAGCGTCACCGCGCGACTCCCCGGGCTCCCACCTCGACGGCGAGCCCGCGGATCTCGCCCGCCCGCAAGAGGTTCACGAGCACCGACCTCCCGATCCGCTCCTCGTCGAGCAGGGGGACGAGATCGCCCATCGAGGAGAGCGCCTGACCGTCGAGGGACAGAAGGGCGTCGCCGAGGAGAATGCCGGCCCGCTCTGCCGGGCTGCCCGGCTCGACCCCCGAGACGAGGAGCGCCCCGCCCTGTCCGGAGAGCCGCTCGAGAGGCTGGGGAAGCCGCACCGGGAAGGTGGCCACCCCCAGGAACCCGCGCCTCACCGCGCCCTGGCCGAGGAGCTGGGCCACCACCCGCTCCAGGGTTGGGCGCGGCACGATGAGCGGAGTCCCCCGCAGCAACCCGGCCGAGAGCATCCCCGCCGCCCGCCCGGCCAGGTCGATCGCCAGGCCGCCGGAGAGGCCGGGGTGGAGCGCCAAGTCGGCCTCGAGGTAGCGGTCGAGCTTCCCCCCGGCGGGAGCACGCCAGGAGTCCGCCACTCGCGAGAGGGTGCCGAGCGAGGCCCGCGGCGAGCGGCCCGGGCGCGTGACGCCCATGAGCAGCTGCCCGGTGCGAAGGGCCTTGCCGTCGCCCCACTCGGGCGCGGCTCCGCCGGCGGTGTCCACCCGCAGGGCGGCCAGGTCCGTCGCCGGGTCGCGGCCGGCCACCTCCGCCGACGCGGTGCGGCCGTCGGGCAGGCCGATCGCCACCTCGTCGCGCTCCAAGTTGTGGTGGGCGGTGACGACGACGCCGGTGGACCAGATGACGCCGCTCGCCGGCGCCCGCCTCCCGTCCACTCGCACCACCGACCGCTCCGCGCCGGCCACGAGGTCGGCGAGCTTCTCCGAGAGCACCCATCCTTCGTTCGTCTGGTTCATGGGCGGGAGGGTAACGAGGGGGGGAGGGCTCCCGCATCGTCCCGGCGGACGGGTCGGCGCTGGACCAAGGGACAGGGTGGAGGCCCCTAGAGCGCCACCAGCCCGAGCCGCGCCGCGCGGACGATGGCCTCGGCGCGGCTCTCGGCGCCGAGCTTCGCCAGCACCGAGCTCGCGTGGAACTTGGCGGTGCGCTCCGAGATGCCCAGGCGGTCGGCGATGGCCCGGTTGGAGAGCCCCTCGGCGAGCAAGGCCAAGAACTCCATCTCCCGAGGGGTGAGCCGCTCCAGGGTCTCGGCGGCGGGGAGGGGGTGGAGCAGGGTCTCGCCCAGCTGGGCGTCGAGCGCCCATAGGCCCTCGGCGACCGCGCGCAAGGCCCCGGCGATGCGCAGGGCGGGCGCGCTCCGCGGGAGGATCCCGCGCGCGCCCGCCCCGATCGCCTCCCGGGCCTGTCCCGGCGAGGTGAGGAGCGCCACTACCGGGACCCCGGCCTCCGCCGCGGCGCCGATGGGCTCCCCGAAGCCCTCGCTCGCACCCACGTCCCAGGCGGCCGCGTCCGGGGCGAGCGCCTGGGCGGCGCCGCGAAAGGCGCCGTCGGGTGCGGCCTCGCCCGCCACCACCACCGAGGGCTCGGCGGCGAGCAGGGCGGCGAGCCCACCCCGGGCGAGCGGGTCAGCACTCACCACCACCACCCTCACCGGTGCCATCAGAGAGGTGTAACCGGGCGTGGCCCGTCGAGCAGGCGGCCCGGGCGGCAATGCGCTATGAGAAGGGATCACGGCCCGCGGCTACGAGAGGGTCGCGGGGAGGAGGCGGCATGGCGGAGGAGCAAATCCCGGGTCCGGAGCACTCCGAGCTGGCGGAGGTGGCGCGAAAGCTTCTCCGCGCGCAAGCGACGGGAGTCCTGTGCACCATCTCCTTGCGGAAGGCCGGCTGGCCGCTCGGCTCGCTCGTCTCCTACGCGCTCACGAGGGCGGGGGCCCCGGTCTTCCTCTTCTCCGAGCTCTCCCAGCACACCAAGAACCTCCGGGCGGACCCCCGCGCCTCGCTCTTTGTGCAGGAAGCGGGCGCGCGCAACCCGCAGGCCGCCGGGCGCATCGCCGTGCTCGGCCGGGTCGCCCCGGTGGCCGAGGCCGAGCTGGCCGAGGCCAGGGCGCGCTACGTCGCCGTCCACCCCGAGGGCAGGTCCTTCGCCGAGCTTGGGGACTTCTCCTTCTGGCAGCTCGACATCGAGGACACGCACGTCGTGGGCGGCTTCGCCAAGGCCGGCTGGCTCACGGCCGCGGAGTTCGCGGGGACCGGCCCGGAGCCGTGAGCGCGGCCCGGCGCCACGTCCTGCTGCGTCGGTTCGCCGTCTCCATCGCTGCCGTCCTCCTCCTCCTCGCGGTGCTCGGCGTCCTGGCGTTGCTGGCGGTCCGCAACCACCGCGGCTCGTTCGATCCGCCGCTGGAGGTGGCCCCCGGGATCTACGGGGTGCGCAGCGCGGGCGGCATCTGGCAGTACGGCGCGCGCGCCGGCGCGGCGGTGGTCCTCTTCGACGCCGGGGTCGATCCGGAAGGAAGGCCGCTCGACGCCCTCTTGCGGGCGCTGCGAGCGAGCAGGGCCCAAGTGACGGACGTCTTCGTGACGCACGGGCACGCCGATCACACCGCCGGCCTGGCGCTCCTCTCCGGCGCCCGGATCCACCTGGGCGCCGGCGACGTCGACTTCGCCGAGGGGCGCCGGGCGCTCGGGCCCCTGTCGGTGCTCACCGCCGTGGTGCTCTCGGTCCCGCGGACCAAGGTGACTGACCCGATCGGCGGGCCGGAGGAGGCGGTGCTCGCGGACGGCGAGGCGGTGCGAGTGGTGCCGGTGCCGGGCCACACGCCGGGCTCCTGCGCCTTCGTCTTTCGCGAGGTGCTCTTCGCCGGCGACATCCTCTCCTGGAAGGGGAACCGCATCGACACCGGCCCCGCCTTCTTCGACCAGAGTCCGCGCGAGAACCTCGCCTCGGTGCGGGCGCTGGCGCGCGCGGTGCGCGAGCACCCGCCGGCCCTGGTGTGCACCGGGCACGGCGGGTGCACGCCGCCCGGGGCGGTGAACGGTCTCCTCTCCTTTCTCTCGGAGCCGTGAACTCCCTCGCCGCGCGCCGCGGAGGAACGAAATGATAAGGTCGGCCATGGCTTCCACCGACCTCGACCGCGCCCTCGAGCACCACCGGCAGAATGCCTCGAGCTACCTCGAGGACCTGAAGGCGCTGGTGCGCATTCCCAGCGTCTCCTTCGAGGGGTTCCCCCCGGAGGAGGTGAGGAGGAGCGCCGAGGCGACCGCCGCACTCCTCCTGCGGCGGGGCTTCGAGCGGGCGGAGGTGCTCGAGGTGCCCGGGGCGCACCCGTACGTTCTGGCGGAGCGGAACCGCGATCCCGGCCTTCCCACCCTTCTCCTCTACGCCCACCACGACGTCCAGCCGGCGGGGGACGAATCGGCCTGGCTCTCGCCTCCGTTCGAGCCCCGGGAGAGGGAGGGCCGCCTCTTCGGCCGCGGCGCCGCCGACGACAAGGCCGGCATCCTGGTGCACGCCGCCGCCACTGAGTCCTGGGTGCGCGGCGCGGGCCGCGCCCCGGTCAACCTGAAGCTCGTGGTCGAGGGAGAGGAGGAGAGCGGTTCGGAGCACCTCGCCGAGTTTCTGGAGCGCTACCGGAACCGGCTCTCGGCCGACGTCATCGTCCTCACCGACACCGCCAACGTGGACGCCGGCGTCCCGGCGGTGACCATCGCGCTCCGGGGGCTCGTGGGGGCGGAAGTGGAGGTGCGAGCGCTCGACCAGAGCCTGCACTCCGGGATGTGGGGGGGCCCGGTGCCCGACCCGGCCATGGCGCTCGCCAAGATCCTCGCCTCCCTCGTCGCCGACGACGGGCGCATCGCCATTCCCGGCATCTACGATCGAGTCCGGCCGCTCAGTCCTGCCGAGCGGCGGGCCATCGAGATCCTGCCCATCACTCCGGAGGACTTTCGCCGCCTGGCCGGAATGCGGCCGGGCGTGGAGCTCTTGGGCGGGCGCCACCCGCTCGAGACGAACTGGTGGCAGCCGTCGCTGGCGGTGAACGCCATCCAGGCGTCGAGCCGGCGCGACGCCCGCAACATCATCAACGACTCCGCCTGGGCCCGGGTCGGGGTTCGGCTCGTCCCGGACATGGACCCGCTCGAGGTCTCGAGGCTGCTCGAGGCGGCGCTGCACCGGGCCGCCCCCTGGGGCGTGGAGGTGAGGGTCAGGATGACCGAGTGCGGCCCGGCCTGGAAGACGGACGTCTCGCACCCAGCCTT
>Ga0335081_10006747_pt1 | contig 18303 bp, 16 predicted proteins | sample Lox_Sample_35_FD_206713 | JGI IMG/M metagenome (GOLD analysis project Ga0335081, IMG submission 206713) | Soil microbial communities from Loxahatchee National Wildlife Refuge, Florida, United States - Lox_Sample_3.5 | ecosystem: Environmental > Terrestrial > Soil > Wetlands | place: USA...
TTCGAGGGTTCGTGCTCGATGGTTTGGGTGATGGAGAGCTTGACCGCCGTTCCCACTGCGTTCCAGTTCCAGCGGCTTTGAAGAGGAGGTCGTCGTTGTGGCGCTCGGCCACGGGCGCCATAGGCTAGTAGCCGCTTGGCTGAATGATGGGCAAGCCAAGACCTGTATGCGGCGCTACAACGGTGGCCGACGGCGCCGCCCCAACGAGCGAGACGCCTCAGAGTGCTCAAGAGCGGAATCTAGGGACGGGAGGCTAGGAAAGCATCTCGTAGACGACATCGCCTTCCGGCACAAAGTTTGGAAGTACCAGGCGAATGATGTACGGCGCGCGTTCGCTGATCCAGAATTTAAGGGTGGTTGGAGTGCCGACTTCGACTACCCATGCGTCGACATCGCCTCGAGAACCGGCGCGAATTCGTTCCTGTCCGATGACTTTGTACGGCACCGACTCGAAATCATCGGTGAATTCGGCGATCGCGGGGAGCGCTCCAGTGGCTCCGGTTTTCAGCTTTTGGGCGGCAAACAGCACGCCGTACATTCCACCATTGAAATCATAGACTGGCATGGGCAATTCCGCCTGGCTGACGCGCTCGCTTCCACCCGGCGGCGTAACGTGTGTCTCGACATGGGCGCCGTTGAACATTCGCTTCACGACGCGACCGTCCGGGCCGTGCTGCTCGCTGCTGATCGGAGCGAGACTGACCGGATCGAAGACGTTGACCGTGACCGATGTGAGCCCCTTTTGGTAGGTCATTCCTTGAATCCGAACGTAGACTTTGCTTCCCCCGTCGACGTCGCGCAAGCGCAATAGGTCGCTCCAGATGCCCTGATCGAGAATCCGCCCATCTCGAAAGTGGACGCTCATCAGCCAGGCATTCTCATAGGGCTGCAGGCGCGCCCCGCTGACGGTGCCGTCGCCTACATGGATGGTCGGCGCAATTTTGTAGTCGACTTGCTTCGGACCGGGCTGCTGCGACAACGCCACGGAAGAGACGATGCCCAGCAGGACCGAAATTGCCGCGGCGCGTAATGCTGGGGTCGCTTGTTTCGGCATAGGACGCTCCTGTCTCGTTGTGACATGACGTTGCCGAGGTACTCAACCGATCCGTGCCGATCGGTCCACGCTGCGATCACGACGATATCACGCCACCGCTACAAATGCTCGGTCCGCGTTCAGAAGCTAGTGGCGGTAATCGCTCGCCTGACTTATGGGCAGGTAACAGCTTGCATCTCAACCAGTGCTGATCGATGGCCGGCCGGCGCGCACCCATCGAGTCCGCTCCGCGGTTCTCGCGAAAGGCGTTCGCTGGGACGCGCCCTTCACCGAGCCAGCGCGCTCCTTGGGCCTGCGTACCCGAAGACGTCTCGGCTCGACGCTCGCCGAGCCACGCCGCCCACATCTTCTTCCCGCGACGGCCGCGCGCCGCGACGGGCGAGAGTGTCGCGGCATGGATCACGGAGTGCACGCCGCGCGGCGCGTCGGCCTGCAGCGATGTCACCCACCGGAACGGGCGCAGACCGCCTGAAGCGACCTTGTCCATGTCCACCGCTCCCGAAGTAAGAGTGCCGACCGTCTGCCTCCTTCTGTTGACATCCCCTCGCTTCAAGCGCAGCCTTGGTGGCCCAACCGTGTGGCGACGCAGTCAGAAGAACGACGATGCCCGCGCCCCGAGACTCGCAGTTGCGTAGCCAAGCTTCTGAGATTGAAATCGTCGAACGCCTGCGCGAAGTCCGCGATTCCTGCGTCCGGGGTAAACACATGATCGTCGTGACGGTAGCGGCTGCGGGCATCCGGCCAATGTCGAGCAGGCCTACGCCGCCCGATTCAACCGGTACATGCTCAAGCCAGTCAGCTACGAGAGCCTGATGAAAGTGTTCGCCAGCTTGCACCCGAAGGACGACGACCGGCTCTCGGCTCCGCGTTGACGGCGCCACGTACTTCGCAGGAGAGAGCAGCGTGCTGCGCGTACCGACCGTCCCGAGGCAGCTGCAATATGCCGGCCAGATAAGCGGGCTCGTCGCACTCTATTTCGTCGTCGCCAAGGTGTCGCTGCTGGCCGCGATTCCGCCGGGCTACGCGACGTCCGTCTGGCCGCCTTCGGGCATCGCTCTGGCCGCGATGCTGCTGTACGGCAGTCGCCTCTGGCCCGGGATCTGGATCGGGGCGGCGCTCGTCAATCTGACGGTTCAATCGTCCGTCACAGCGGCGGTGATGATGGGCAGCGGGAATGCCATCGAAGCACTCGTCGGTGCTGCACTGATCAAGCATCAGATCGGCATTCCCCGCCAGTTCCAGCGCGGCGAGGACGTATTCAAGTTCGTGGTGCTGGCCGCCGCCGCCGCGACCGTTGCCGCGACGATCGGCACGCTCGCGATGATCACCGTGGCGAGGCTTCCTCAAGAGGCGATCGCCGTGGCCTGGTGGACCTGGTGGCAGGGCGATACGACCGGCATGATCGTGATCACGCCGCTCATCCTGGTCTGGACTACCGCTCCCACGATGGCCTGGACCGCGCGCCGTAGGCGCGAGGTGATGGCCTTCGGTTTCGTGCTCGCGCTGGCGGGTTACGTCGCGTTCGGCAGCGACCTCGCGAGCAGGATCTTCTCGCCGCTCCTCCTGCTGCTCACGTTGCCGCTCGTCACGTGGGCAGCGCTGCGCTTCGATCAGCGGGAAGTGGTCCTGACGATCGCAGCTCTATGCGCGATGGCCGTAGGCTTTACCGTCGCCGGACGCGGTCCACTCGCGTCGGGCTCGGTCGACGCATTTCTGCTGCAGCTTCTCGTTTTCATCAGCGCCGTGGCCATGACCGGTCTTTCCATCAGCGCAGTCGCCAACGAACGCCGCCACGCGATGGAGGCTTTGCGCCAAAGTCGTGACGAACTCGAGCGGCGGGTATTCGAGCAGACGTGGGAGCTGAGACGAAGCGAAGAGACGTTCCGTCTGCTGGTCGAAGGCATCCAGGACTACGCCATTTTCATGCTCGACCATGACGGCAGGATCGTGAGCTGGAACAAAGGGGCGGAGAGAATCCAGGGGTACGCGGCCAGCGAGATCATCGGTCAGCACATCTCCCGCCTTTATCCGCTGGATCTGATCGAGCGCAATCGGCCTGAACAAGTGCTCGCGCTTGCGAAGGCACAAGGTCACTGTGAAGACGAAGGCTGGCGCCTGCGCAAGGACGGTACACGCTTCTGGGCGAACGTGGCGATCACCCCGCTCTATGACCACACCGGCCAGTTTCGGGGTTTCGCCAAGGTCACCCGAGATATGACGGACCCCCAGCGTATGGAGTCGCTGGAACAGCGCGAGCGCCAGACGAACGAGTTTCTGGCCATGCTCGGACACGAGCTGCGCAACCCGCTGGCGCCGATACGCAATGCGCTGAGCCTCATGAGCATGCAATCAGCCGACGAGTCGACGCGGGAATGGGCCCGCGCCGTCATCGACAGACAGGTAACTCAACTGACGCGGCTGGTGGACGACCTGCTGGACGTCGCCCGGATAACGAGTGGCAAGATCGACCTCAAGAAGGAGCAGGTCGAGCTGAACGCCGCGGTGCTCCGAGCGGTGGACTCCTCCCAGTCGGTTGCCAAGGCGCGACAACAGGTCCTCGATGTGCAGATTTCGAAGGCGCACCTGCTCGTCGATGGCGATCTCGTTCGCTTGTCGCAGATCGTGCTCAACCTGCTGAACAACGCGATCAAGTATACGCCCGATGGCGGAAGGATCGCGGTCAGCGTCGCGCGCGACGGTGATTGGGCGGTGTTGCGTGTCAAGGATACGGGTATAGGCATACCTTCGGAGCTGCTCCCGAAGGTGTTCGACCTCTTCGTCCAAGGAGAGCGCTCGCTGGCTCGTACCGAAGGCGGCCTCGGCATCGGTCTCACCATCGTCCGAAAGCTGGTGGCTCTTCATGGAGGCACGGTCTCGGCCCGAAGCGATGGCCCGGGAAAAGGCAGCGAATTCATCGTGCTCCTGCCCGCGCTGTCTCAGGATCAGGCGGTCAACGAACAGTCGGCGGCATGGCAACCCGGCAGCGCGGGAACCAAGCGGCGGGTACTGATCGTCGATGACAATTGCGATCTCGCGGAGACGGCGGCGGCGCTCCTGAGCGCCTCGGGTCACGACGTCCGCACGGCTTCCGATGGAGTGTCCGCGGTCGCGACCGCAATCGAATATCGCCCCGACGTAGTGCTGCTGGACATCGGACTGCCCGGAATGAGCGGCTACGACGTGGCGAGACAATTGCGGGCGTCGGAGCAGAAGCATTCGATGCTGCTGGTCGCATTGACGGGGTACGGCCAGGATGCGGATCGGCAGCGCGCACGCGAAGCCGGATTCGATCATCACGTGGTGAAGCCGCTCGAGCCGGCGACACTCGAAAGGATCGTGGAATCCATATCGTTGTCAGGCTCGATCACCGGTTAGCGCGCCTGGCAGCGGCCGCCATGGGGAAGACCCGCTTGGGCCGGCCAAGTGCGCATCGGTTGACTCTGGGCGGCCGCGGATGAAACAGCGAATACGCTTCTGCACCTCGCGCGACGGCGTACGGATCGCTCTTGCGACCGCGGGCGAGGGTCCGCCCCTGGTTCGCGTCAACAACTGGTTCACGCACCTCGAGCTCGATTGGGACAATCCCGTCTGGCGCCACTGGTCCGAGGTCCTCGTCGGACGGCGGACGCTCGTCCGCTACGATCCGCGCGGCTCGGGGCTTTCCGATCGGGACGTGACGGACTTTTCCCTCGATGCCATGGTGGCGGACCTCGAGGCGGTCGTCGACGCGCTCAAGCTTCGCCGCTTCCCGCTGCTCGGCCTGTGCCAGGGCGGCGTGATCGCCGTCGCCTACGCGGCGCGCCATCCCGAGCGTGTGACTCGCCTGGTGCTCTATGACAGCTACCCCTACGGCGCGTTCGTGAGCGACGCCGGCGAGAAGCTGGCCAGGCAGGCGCGGGCGTTCTCGGAGATGATCGAGGTCGGCTGGGGCAGGAAGGTCGGCGCATTTCGCGAGCTGTTCGCGAATCTGCTGATGCCCGACGCCGCCGGCCATCAGCTCAAATCGATCGGTGAGCTGCAGCGGCGCAGCGCGTCGCCGGCAATCGCCTGCCAGCTCTGGAACGCTTTCAACACGTTCGACATTCGCGCCGAAGCGCCGATGGTCGCTGCGCCCACGCTCGTCTTTCACGTTCGAGGCGACGCCATGGTGCCCTTCGAGGCGGGCCGACGCCTCGCCGCGGCGATACCGAACGCCCGCTTCCTGCCGCTCGAAGGGAAGAACCACATCCTCCGTGTCGATGAGCCGGCGTGGCCGATCTTCACGCAAGAGCTGAACGAATTCCTCGGCGCGGACGAGCCGGCCGACGACTCCGCGGACGCGCAGTTCGCTGCGTTGACCGCACGCGAGAGAGAGATCCTGGACTGCATCGCTCGCGGCCAGACCAACTCCCAGATCGCGGACGGCCTGCGCATCGCCGAGAAGACGGTCCGCAATCACGTCACGAGCATCTTCTCCAAGCTCGGCGCGGAGCATCGCTCGCAGGCGATCGTGATCGCCCGCAAGGCCGGCCTCGGCCGCGACTAGCGGCAGCGTTCGCCATCCGGGACCTGCGTCCCAAAAACTGCCGTCGCCACTGCGCGAATCGGACCTCGTTTGTGGCTGTCGCCTCATGACGGCGCCCATGGGCCATGTCACCCTGCGAGCGTCAAGTCCACGCGAAACGGAGGGCATCATGGGCACGAGACGCGCAAGCCTTGTCCAGCACCGCCAGGACCCGCTGCGGGAACGCTACCGCAGCGCCCCGGCCGAGGCCTGGATCCGCGACGGTGCGCAGACGATCAGCGCCTGCGGCGGGGATGCGTTTCACGGCGTCGTCCTGCCGGCCAACAGCAGCGACGCGCCATTGCAATTCGGGATTCACCGGGCCGTCGGCGGATTTCACGACTACCCGAATCCGGGCGATCTGCTGAGCACCGCACTGGCGGCCTGCTTCGATTCGACGTTGCGGATGATCGCCGAGCATCTGGGCATTCGCCTGGAGTTCCTGGAGGTGAAAGTCGATGCGGAGTGCGACGTGCGCGGCTGCCTGCTGGTGGAGCGCGCGGTTCCCGTCGGCTTCCAGCGCATGCGCTGCGGCGTCAGGCTGCAGGCCGGGGACAGCGTCGACGAAGAGACGGTCAAGAGGCTCATCGCCGCCGCCGAGCACAGCTGCGTGGTCCTGCAGACGTTGCGCAACGGCGTTACCGTGCAGACGCAAGTCGAGACGGACGGCGCCGGGGCGGCAATGGCGATCGCCGCCGGCCGCGATACGCGCGGCTCGCCGCCGACCCCGTGAGCGATGTCACGCCACGGCGACGGACGCGCGGCCTGCAGTCATCTCGCCGATGACCGCGGCCTGGCTGAAGCTTTGGGCGCGGAACACCGACAGTACGTCCTGCACGGCGTCGGGGTCGCAGGCGACCAGCAAGCCGCCGCTGGTCTGCGGATCGGTGAGCAGCGCTTTTTCCGCCGGGGTGATGTTCGGGCCGAGCTCGACGTCACGCCCGTAGGACGCCCAGTTGCGACCCGACGCGCCGGTCACGAATCCTTCCGCGACCATGTCCTCGACCCGCGGCAGCACCGGCACGTCGCGCATCGACAAGCGCGCGGCGAGACCGGCGCCCCGGCACAGCTCCAGTGTGTGGCCCAGGAGGCCGAAACCGGTCACGTCGGTCAGTGCGTGAACGCCGTCGAGCGCAGACAGCGCCGTACCGGGCGTGTTGAGCTGCGTCGCCGTGGCGATGAGCTGCTTGTAACCCTCCGCGTCGATCTTGCCTTTCTTCACGGCGGCGGCGAGGATGCCGACCCCCAGCGGCTTCCCGAGGATGAGCGTGTCGCCGGCCCTGGCGTCGCTGTTCTTCTTGATCCTGTCCGGATGCGCCAGGCCGAGCGCGACCAGGCCGTAGATGGGCTCGACCGAATCGATGCTGTGTCCGCCCGCGATCGGAATGCCGGCCTCGGCGCAGATCGATTCGCCGCCGGCGAGAATTCGGCCGATGATCTCCGGCGGGAGCTTGTCGATGGGCATGCCTACCAGCGCCAGCGCGATGATCGGCTTGCCACCCATCGCATACACGTCGGAGAGGGCGTTGGCGGCAGCGATGCGTCCGAAATCGTAGGGATCGTCGACGATCGGCATGAAGAAGTCGGTCGTGGCGATCAGCGCCTGATCGGCGTTGAGCTTGTAGACCGCCGCATCGTCGCTGGTGGCGATGCCGACGAGCAGCTCGTCGGGCACCGGCAGGCGCGCCGAGTTCTTGAGGATTTCGGAGAGCAGTGCCGGCGCGATCTTGCAGCCGCAGCCCCCGCCATGGGAGAACGAGGTGAGTCTGATCTCCGGAGCGACGTCGTTCATGCGGCTTCCTTGCGAGAATGAGTGGCCTCTGCGAGCAATCTTACGGCCTCGCGGCGTTCGCGCGCGGGGCTGAACAACGGGGCGCGCCGGGCGCACTGGGCGCATAGAGCCGAGAGGAACCGCCTATCGCGGCTCGCCCGCTCGAGCAGCGCGGCCAGCGCCGGGGCGTCGCCCGGCGGAAAGTACCCGGCGTAGTCGCGGCCCAGCATACCCACGTTGCCGGGGATCCGCGAGGCCAATACGGGGACGCCGGCCGTCACCGCTTCCACAACGACGTTGGCGCCGCCCTCGATGACGCTCGACAGGACCATTACGTGCGACCGCCGGATGCGCTGCCGGGTTTCGGCGCGCGGGCGGTTGCCGAGCCAGAGGTAGCGCTTAAGCGTCGGCCACGCGCGCGCCTGCAGCTCGCGAGCGGCCCGAAGATACGCCTCGTCCAGCGCCTCGCCGATGTGGATCAGGCGCACGCGCGAATCCGGCGCGAGGCGCTGCAGCGCGCGCATCGGCGTAAGCGGGTCCTTCTCGGGGCGCATGTGACCGACCAGCACGGCGTCGAACGTGCGGCGGCTCGGCGTGCCGCGGCTCAGGCGGGGCGCGGACTGGTAGATGGTGCGGCACTTGCGCCTGAGCCCCGGTGCGAGCTCGTGGATGCCTTCGTCCTGGAGCACGACGAGGTGCGTGGCGAGCTCGAGCGAGCGGCGCGCCGAAGCATCCGAGCGGATGTCGCGATAGAGATCCGTTCCCGTGAGCACGACGATCAGCGGCCGTCCAGCCTGGGCTTGCGCGAAGCGCGCGATCGACGCGGCGGAGCGCCGCGCATGCAGGGCGATCATGCATTGGGGCGACGCACCTCCGCCCACGCCGCTCCACTCGGTCGCGAGCGAAACGCGGTATCGCTCGCGCAGGAACCGCGACCAGCGATAGGCGGTGTGCCAGTTGCCGTTGTTGGCATCGCGCACAGCCGGACTGATAATGATCACGGGAACCTTGGAGCGGCGCATCGGAAGCGATGGAAGGAATCGCGGCCAGAACCCTAGACAACGGCGCCCTGGATCGGGCGCTCGCCGATGCTCACGAGCATACCTGGTCGATCCTCGGCGACCTCGCGCCGAAGCAGTGGCGCGTGCCGTACGACCCGGGCATCAACCCGCCGCTCTGGGAATACGGCCACGTCGCCTGGTTCACCGAATGGTGGATCCTGCGCGAGGCGTACAACGACGCTCGCGGGGAGACCGTTCCCGTCCACGCTTCGCTGCTCCCCGGCGCCGATCGCTGGTTCAACTCCGGCAAGGTTGCGCACGTCGACCGCTGGCAGCTCGACTTGCCGCCGTTGAGCGAGATCGTCGACTACGCGCGCACGGTGCTCGAGAGCGTCCGTGCCCGGCTGCGCACGGAAGATAGCACGGATGCGGCGCTCTATGCCTACCGGCTCGCGCTGTTCCACGAGGACATGCACGGGGAGGCGCTGTGCTACATGCGCCAGACGCTGGATTATGCGCCGCCCGGCGCGGTCGAGCTGCCGGCGCTCAAGGGCGAACGCACCGAAGTCCGCGTCGACGGCGGCGAATTCGCGCTCGGATCGAAGCCCGACGACGGCTTCGTGTTCGACAACGAAAAGTGGTCGCATCCGGTAGCGATCGCCCCGTTCCGGATGGACGCGCAGTGCGTGGCCAACGCTGAGTTCGCGCGATTCGTCGAAGCCGGCGGCTACCGGGAAGAGCGCTGGTGGTCGGAGGCCGGGAGCGAGTGGCTAAGGCGGAGCAGCGTCGAGCAGCCGACGCGCTGGCGGAGGGCGAAGGACGATCCGCAGCGCTGGGAACAACGCTGGTTCGGACGCTGGTCGCCGCTGGCGGCGGACCGCCCGGTGTGCCATGTCAACGCCTTCGAAGCCGAGGCCTATTGCCGCTGGGCCGGGAGGCGGCTCCCGACCGAAGCGGAGTGGGAGAGCGCCGCGGCGAACGGTCTCATCGCCTGGGGCGGCTCGGTGTGGGAATGGCTCGCCGATCCGTTTACGCCGTATCCGGGCTTTGCCGCGGACCGCTACCTCGAATATTCGGCGCCGTGGTTCCACACCCATCGCTGCGTGCGCGGCGGATCGTTCGTGACGCGCGGGCGCATGCGGCACCCGCGCTACCGCAACTTCTATCTGCCGCAGCGCAGCGACATCTTCCTCGGGTTCAGGACGTGCGCGGTTTGATACGGCGGTGCGCGAGCGCATCGACCGTCGACCGTCGCGCTATTTCAGCTTCTTCAACGCCGCGATGGCCTTGGCCTGATCTTCCGCGCTGTCGCACGCGAGATAGCTCACGAACTTCCTGCCGATCGCGAGGCCGCTGATGCCGCGAAAGCTGATCCCGGCCTCGCCGAGGGCGCGTGCGATCTTCGCTCCCAGGCCGGGCCGATCCGCGCCTTCGATCCTGACGGAATAGATGCTCTGTGGGGTGCCCATGCCGGCTTCCCGGGCCGCGCGGATCGCTTTGGCCCCCTTGACCGGAGTCATGAACAGCATTCCCTTGCCCGGGCTTTCCGGGGTGCGTCGCGCGAGCACCATCTCGAAGTTTGCCCCCGCCTTGGCGAGCGGCTCGAGCTTGTCGGCTACGCCTCCCGCGCGGTCATCGATGCCTACCGCCCAGACTTCCGCCTTCGTTGCCTTCAGTGCCATAACGCCGTCCTCCGGAGAATGACTGCGATGGATACTTTAACGCCGATTGCGCGCCCGCGCGATACAGCCGGATCGGACGCCTAGCGGGGCGCGCCCTGCGGCGGGGACCACCAGTACGCGCCGGCGCGGCGAGTGCCTTCAGGCGAGTTTCTCCACCTCGGGTTCGGGCGCCATCCATTGCGGCTCGCGCTGGGCGCGCGCGACGCGCACCGGGAAACCACGCTGGCCGGAACGCCGGTTCGGCGGCCAGCCCAGGTGCTCCAGCGCCTCCTCAACGCTGCGGTAGTAGGTGCCCAGCTTGTAGATCTCGCGGGCCCCTTCACCCGTTGCGACGTCGCGTCCGATCTCGCGCGCGATCCGGACCATCTGCTCGACCTGCTGCACCGTGGTGAAGCGCTCGCCCTTGCCGCGCCAGAAGTTGTCCTCGGCGCCGACGCGCACGTGAAGCCCGAGCGCAATGCCGATCGCGCAGATCGGCGTCACGGTGCGCATGAGGGACTCGACCGTCAGCACCGCTCCATCGGGCACGCGCCGGATGAACTCCATCATGTCGGCGGGATGTCGGGCCGCGTACCCGCCGCCGAGCGCCATGTAGTTCAGCACGAGGGGCCCCGTGTAGACGCCCGCGCGCACGAGCCGCTCGACCTTTTCGAGCTGGTGCACGGTGCCGAGCATGAAATGCGGCTGGATGCCGTTGGCCACCAGGCGCTTCAGATGCTCCACGAAGAACGACGGCGGCGCCTCGCTGACCATTTCCTCGTAGGCGGTGTAGTACTCCGGATGCTCGAGGCTCGTGCCCGCGATGTCGTCCGGAGACATGAGCTCGGTGAGGCTCATCTGGTTGGTGTTGATGACGATGGTCACTTGATCCGGTTTGGGGCTTAGTTCGGCCAGCATGTGACGCGTGTCGATGCCCGGCCACCGCGCCGCCTGTCCTTCGCTCTCGGGCGCGAACGAGATCGAGCCGCCGATCTGCAGCACCATCTTCGGCACCGCATCGCGCAGGCGCGCGATCATCTCGTTGAACCGCGCGATGCGCTTCGAGCCCTTGCCGTCCTCCTCGCGGACGTGGACGTGCAGCACGGTGGCGCCGGCGTTGTAGCAGTCGACGGCCTTCTGCACCTGCTGCTGCATGGTCACGGGGATGTCGTCCGAGTCGGAGGGCAGCCACGCCGGGGCGTAGGGCGCCGCCTGGATCACGAGCTTTTCCTGGTTTTCCGGCAACAGTGTGTCGTCGAAGAAATGCATGGCGTCCTCCTGCGGTGTGGTTCGATGCGAATGATTGTCGGCGCCGGCGTAACCGTCGACTTGACCGATTGGGACATTGCGTTATCATTCCGGGCACCCTGCACGAGGCCCGATGCCACACCTCGCACGCAGCCAGATCCTGACCGGGTACGCGCCGCTCGCCCGCTCGCTGGGTCTCGTGCCCGAGCGACTGCTGAAGAGCGTCGGACTGGACCTCGCCAGCGCGAGCGAGCTCGACGCGCGGATCTCGGCGCCGGCCTTCGCCGATCTGCTGGAGCGCTCGGCGGCGGCGGCGAAAGTCGAGGATTTCGGCCTCCGCCTGGCGGAGTCGCGCGACCTCGGCATCCTCGGGCCCATCGGCATCGTCCTGCATCAGGAGCCGGACCTGCGCTCCGCGCTGCAGTCGCTCATCCGCTATCTGCCCGTGCACAACGAATCGCTCGTGCTGCGCCTCGAGGAGTCCGGAGACATCGCGATGCTTGTCCTCGAGGTGCGCTCGGCGGGGCTCGCGCGCGTGCGCCAGGTCATCGAGCTTTCGCAGGGCGCCTTTTTTCGCATCCTCCGGCGGCTCGCCGGTGCCGACTGGCAGCCGCACCGCGTCTGCTTCGAGCACGACGCTCCTGCGAGCGCGACGATGTACCGCTCGTTCTTCCGCAGCCGGGTCGATTTCGGGCAGGACATGAACGCGATCGTTTTTTCGGCCGCCGATCTCGACGCGCCGCTCGCCATGTCGGACGCTGTGCTGGCGCGCTATGCGCATCGCTATCTCGACTCAATGATGGAGCATCGCGGCGCCTCGGCCGGCGAGAAGGTGCGCGAGCTGATCCGCGTCTCGCTGTCGAGCGGCCGCTGCCGCACCGACAGCGTCGCCCGCGGGCTGGGCGTCGACCGTCGAACGGTCTATCGCTACTTGAGCGAGTCGGGGGAATGCTTTTCCTCCGTCCTGAACGAGGTGCGCGCGGACGTGGCGCGCCGCCTGCTGCAAGGACGGCGCCCCGTCCACGACGTCGCGGACATGGTCGGCTTCTCGGGCACCGCCGCCTTCACGCGCTGGTTCACCCGTTACGTCGGGTGCAACCCGACCCGCTGGCGCAAGCAGGCGCAGACGGTCAGCCGGGTCGACAATCAGAGCTCGCATGCTCATCTGGGAGTCCAGGTCGGTCGAACGCGCGGAGATCGAGGCGCTCGCAGCCCGTTCCCGCGGCGCGGCCGAGTGCCTGCTGCGTGACGACGGCAAAGGCAGCGTCGTCCTCTGCGAGCGCGGGAGGGCGCCGAAGGACGTCGTCGAGAAGCGCCTCGAGCCCGTGTTCGCGAGCGGGCACAACGGTCCCGCGGCCGGTCCCTGGGTCTTCTGCGTGGGAATCTGGACCCCCGCCGAGTTCCGCGAGGAGCTCTGCGCGTGGTATTTGTACGAGCACGGGCCGATCCTGCTCGAATGTCCGCAGTGGCGAGGATTCCAGTGCCTGGAGGCGAGCGCCGCGCGGGGAAACCAGCTCTACGTGCTCCATCGCCTCGCGACGCGCACCGCGCTCGACTCGGAGCAGCGCAAACGCTCACGCGATACGCCGTGGTTCCACCGCCTGGCGCGTCACGAATGGTTCGATCGGGCGTTCGAACGGGTGCTGCTACGCCGTGTGAGCCTGCTGTGGCATTGATGGGCGATTAGGCCGGAATCGCCCTCGGTTGGTTAACGATGCATCGCCGGTGGAGCGGAGCGCTGCCGGCGATGCATCGTATCGTGTTGGACGGCTGTCAGGCGATAGCGCTACATACCCTGTACCCAGCTTCCTTCACACACGGGACCTTGCCTGGTCTTGAGCCACTTTCCCAGGCAGGCATGCTCCTTGCCTTCGATTACCAGCCGTTTGTCACGAATAGAGCTGGGGTCCACTTCAAATATTCCTGGAGCCACCTCCTTGCCGACGGCTGATAAGTTCACTGTGGGCGATTTTTCGGTCACCCGGTGTAATGCGATGGGTGGTTCACCGGGTTTTTCAATGATCTTCTTCTCCGTCTGAGGGTAAGCAACGCCCGCATAAAAAAGCATACCGGCAGCGAACATGGGGAACAGTGCTCCAAGGTTCATCCGTTCGATCTTCATGCCTTTCCTCCCGCGTGTGTGGGTGCGCATCGTGCTTCGTTGGACCGTACCAGCGCATTCCCCTTAAATGGTGCGGCCCCGTGATGGGGTTGCCGCCACTGAGCGGACTCGTCGCCCGCTGACGTCTGGTTCAGGCGGCCCCAGGAGAGTCAGTAACTTACCCTGATTTCAACCGTTTCGCCAGATTGCGCTCCGGCACCAAGCTGCACCTCGTGGTCTGCGCCCTCCCATCGTGATGGGTCGACAAAGCGGCGCGTAAAGTCGATCCTTCCGCGCGGGGCAAGCTCATCGGCCGCCAGGCGCACCCCATGCCGGCCCCACGGCAGCGGCTCCGACTCCCGATCCCGAACATCGAGCCAGCCGTCGAAACCGAGATGCAGCACGAACGCGGCGTCGGCTTCGACGATCAGATCGCGGCCCCGCGGAAGGACCGAGAACGGCAGTTCCTGGCGCCAGTGCCATGCGCTGCTGGGAGGGGTTCCTGCGTCATAACGCTTCTGCACGTCGTCGAGCAATTCGATCGGCCGCTTGAGTTCGCGCGCGACCAGCAGTTTGAGGAACTCGGCGTGCGCCCATACGAGCGGCATGGCGCTGGCCGTCGGCTTGCCGGGCTCCAGATCGCGCTCTGCGATGGGCGCGGTGTCCCAGATCTGCTCGGGCAGCATGCCCCACGGCCCCGTCATCCGCGACATCGCTTCGAGGTAGGGCAAGGGGTCCTCGCCCGACAGCACGTCGTAGTGGCCGCGTTCTCCGGTGAGCAACGGCCAGGCGCGGCCGGTGCCGGTGCCGTCGTAGGGGCCGCCGTCGTCGTGCTCCCCGTAGCCGTCCTCGTTGTAGCGATGGTAGGCGATGCCACTCGGCGTCTCGACTCCCAGCAGCCCTTCGCACACCCGCAACGAATCGCGAATGCGCGCGTCGTTCGCCTCGCGCAATCCGAGGCGAACGAGATACAGAAAATCCATGCCGACGATGGCTCCGTAATCGACGCTCTCGTCAAGCCGATTAGGCAGCTCGATCCGGCCACGCAATCCGCAGCGCGAGGGAGAAGGGCCGATGCGCACGTAATAGCCATCGACGCCGAACGCAGCGGCAAGTGGCCCCCGACCGATGTACGTCCAATCTTCGATGCGCTCGTTCCAGTAGTCGGCCAGCGAGCGCACATATTCGGCCTCGTCGTCGTCGAGAAAGGCGCTCGCGCCCACGAGCGCGGCGATGACGACCCCGATCGTGAACGGGCTGATCCCAACCACCTCCTCCCACCGATCCTGGGGACTGACGGGGCCGCTGGCGACGAGATAGGCGACGGCGCGGCGGACCATGTCCGGAACGCCCTCGACGCCGTCGAGCTGCCGGAGCTCCCTGAGCTTGGCGGCCAGGAGGACCGGAAAGGCTACCTCGTCGAGCTGAATGCCGGTCCAGAACGGACGTCCGTCGGGAAAGCAATTCTGGCTCCAGCTTCCGTCCGCTCTCTGTATCGCCATCAGATAGCAGAGCGCCCGCCGCGCGTCGTCGAACTGCCCGACGGCGAGCAGCCCCAGCGCCGCCTCGACCGCGTCGCGCGTCCACACCATGTGGTATCCGGCGATACTGTTGCTCGTGTTGCCCCATGGAATGCTCAGGCTCGCGACGATCGCGCCTGGATACGCCCGATCTTCGTGAGCGCGCAACACCGCCGCCGAAAGGTACGCCTCCGCGCGGATCGCGGGCGGCGCGTCGGGTATGCGCAAGGCTCGTCCCCATGCTTCCCACGCGGCGACGAAGTCCCGGCGACTCGCTTCGAATCCCTCGTGCAGGCTGCTAGCGGCCAGCGTCTGCGCGCCCCGGACGGTGTCTGCGAAGCCCAGTGCGAGAACTCCCTCGGGGTGCGCCAGTTCCCCCAGCAGGGCAACGTTGCCGTCCTCGGCAGACGGGTAGGTCCAGCTCATCGCGCCATTGGCTGCGAAGTCCTGCCAGCCGTCGGAGTAACCGACGTAGCCCGCGCTGCCGCGCGAGAAGCCGCCGTCGCTCATGAGGCACAAGGCGGCTGAGCCGCTCCAGGCCGTCAAGGTATCCGCCGCCTGCGCGCTGTTGTGCTCGCCGCTGCCGCCCAGATGAGGCGCCAGCAAAGCGTAGAGCCTGACCGCGTCTCCGGTGAAGCGAAATGCGATCATCACGCAGTCACGGGCGGGATCGGGCACGACCTCGAGCTCGAGGCGATATCCGTCGCCGTCGTGGATTATGCGAGGCAGCGGGACGCAGGGCGCCGGAAACGCGATCGCGTAACGGCGGACGCGCTTCAACTCGAACCAGCCCTTAGGGCCGGCGACGATGAAGCCGAGGTCGCGGACCTGCGGTTGCCCGGTGGAGGGCCAGTAGACTTCGTTCAGGATGCCGTAGCCGAGGGTGACCCAGACGCGCCCGGGGCCGTGCGATGTCGTGACGAGGTCTTTGGCGCTCGAAGTCCAGGTCGGCGCGATCCCGGGGCGACCCGGAGCCGCAGGGCTGTTCTCGGCGCGTGGCCAACCCTGAAGGTCCATGCGTCATCTTAATGGAATCGCGCCGCGGGAAAGGCTTCGCAGGCCGGCCCAGCCGCTCGGTGCCTGATCTATTCCGGCGCGAGGGAGGCCGTTCTTGTAGCGATCCGGCGCGGCGGATAAGGGTAACGCCTAATCGCGTTTGCGCCAATGATAGACGTGGGTCTTCGTCCACTCCCGCCACTCGGCGCGCAGGCCGTAGATCAGGCAGCCGATCCCGATTGCGGCAGCGATCGCGCCGACGAGGACGATGGCGTGCGCTTCGCCGGTCCTGCCGCTGAATATCCTCGATTCAGCGAGCGGTGTCTCGAAACGCTTTATGACGGCGAAGACGGCGACGGGAATGTTCATGACGATGGCGCCTGCGTAGGGCTTACCGATGACGTTTTGGCTGAGGCTCTAGTCTTTTCTGCGCCAATATGAAACATGGATCTTTGCCCATCTCCGCCATTCGCCGCGCAGGCCGTAGATGAGGCAACCGAGCCCGACCAGCGCGGCGGCGAGCCCAATGGCAAAGATGACCAGCGCGCCCTCGGACATGCGGTCGAGCATGTCGAACGCCGCCATGGATGTGGCAGAGACCCGCTCGATGGCGGAATGGATCGAATCGGCGAACGTCATAGCGGCGCTTGGCAGCGGCTGCGGCGCCACGGATTTAACGTAGATCGAACGCGCGTCCCGTAGTTCCGCGCCCGGGCGGAGCGGAAAGGCCCGTCAAGCGGTTCGGTCGGCGAACTTCGCGGCGAGGCTCGCGGAGAACCTGGCGAGGTCGACGACGACGCGGGCATGGGTGCCGCGGCCGATTTCCTCCGTTCCATCCATCGCTCTCAATCGGAATTCGATATGCCGGCCGACAGCGCGAGTGACCTCGGCCAACGCGACGATACGGCGGCCGACCGGCGTGGCCGCGAGATGGCTCACGTCGACCCGGGTGCCCACGGCGCTCTCGCCGGGTTCGAAGTAGGGCTTGATCGCTTCCAGCGCCGCATTCTCCATGGCCATGATCATGACCGGAGTCGCCAGCACGGCCGGGAGCGATGCATCCTTGAACCGACTAGCAAGGTGTTCGGCGGATACCACCATGGCGAACGAGCCTCGGACGCCGGCCGGTATTGGGCGCATGGGTTTTCCTCAGGAGCGCAGTGAGTATAGATCCGGTCGGAACCCAAGCGGCCGCGACCGTGCATCGTAGAATGCGCGTTGCCGGCCATCCGGCGAGGCAGCCGCCGCGGGCGTAGCGGTGCTCGGCGGCGCCTGCGCTCGGTTGGCGGCCGCGCTGGCCGCGCTGCAGGTGAGCTTGTTCACGCTGCTGGTGTGGGTTCCCATCGTAGCCGCCGGCGCGAGAGACAGCTTTCAGTGGAGCGAGACGGTTGTCTCCTGGGCGTTGACGGCCGGCGCCTGGGCGGTGGCGGAAGCCTACCGCGGCATCCCCTGGCTCGCCGCGAGCAAGCGATGGCGGCGCGGCCGGTGGGGACGCAGCGGTGCGTCCATGCGGCCCCAGCGAGTTCGTTCTACACTTTGGTGACGAGAGCGAGCTATCCGGAGGGGTTGGCCGGCACGACCATTTCTTCCGGGCCACGCGGATGGGCATGGGTACCGACTATCGCTTGGCCACGGAGGTTGACGCTCCGGGGATTTCGACGGTGTTCGCCGATGCGCGCGATCTACCGGAAGCGCGGACGTTTTGAGAAGCCGACGCATCCGAGCCTTCCCAACCGGATCTTCGCGTTCCTCATTCGCAGGACTTCGAACGCGTTCTGGGTAGCCGAGGAGCAAGGCAGGATCGTCGGTTACTCGGACAGCTTCGTTCGTGGTTCGTTCTGGTATTTCTCGTGGCTCTTGATCTCTCTCTCGCATCAGGGACGCGACATCGGCGCAAGGTTGTTGGAAAAGACCCTGGGGTCCTGGAAGGACGTCCGGATCACCAACAAAGCCACGATGACCTTCGCGTTCAATCCGGCTTCCCAGGCGCTCTACACGAGGCACGGGATGTATTCACCGGAGCCGGTCTACGTCGTCGCCGCGTCCGCCCAGGCGATCGGGAACAGCAAGGGGCCGGACGGCGGATTGGATCTCGAGGAATCGAAGAGCCTGAACGATGCGTCGCCGACGGTGGCACCAATAGACGAGCGCGTTCTGGGATTTGCGCTGGATTGGCATCACGAGTTTTTCTTCGCGACGAGGGGACGCTGCTACATCTTCAAGGACAGCGGCGAGCCGGTGGGCTACGTGTACGTTCGTCCAAGCCGCGCGGCCGGGCCGACAGCGGTGAGCTCCGAACGATGCATGGAACCGGTGCTCAGGAGGTCTCGCGAGCTCTCCGCGAATCAAGGGGTCGACAGAGTGAGTTATTGGACGCCGGGCTCGAACGTTCATGCTGTGGACTTCGC
>Ga0335081_10006748_pt1 | contig 18299 bp, 12 predicted proteins | sample Lox_Sample_35_FD_206713 | JGI IMG/M metagenome (GOLD analysis project Ga0335081, IMG submission 206713) | Soil microbial communities from Loxahatchee National Wildlife Refuge, Florida, United States - Lox_Sample_3.5 | ecosystem: Environmental > Terrestrial > Soil > Wetlands | place: USA...
CAGTAAGTCTCTACCTGGGGATGGACGAGCGGATCGCCATAGCATTCCGAGGTCGACGCCATCATGAAGCGCGCGCCGTAGCGCCGCGCAATTTCCAGCGACTCGAAAGTCCCGTAAGAGCCGACCTTCAGCGTTTCAATACCGTGGGCGGCATAATCTACCGGGCTCGCTGGACTGGCAAAGTGGAACACGTAGTCGACTTCGCCGCAGGGAATCGGCTCACAGACGTCATGTTTCAGAAAAGTGAAGCGTGAATCGTTGCACAAGTGGTCCAAGTTGGCGAGTCGTCCGGTAAGCAGGTTATCGGCTGCAACGACGTCATAACCGTCGGCCAACAGAGCGTCGCAGAGGTGAGACCCCAGAAATCCCGCTCCGCCGGTGACCAGGGCACGACGACGGTTCATGCTTCAGCGCTGCCCCCCGTTTTCTGGACGGATGCCGGCCGGCAAATCCTCGGTCAGCGCCGCCGGTCTGCCGACGCTGTAGTAACTAAATCCGTGTTGCGCCATCACGCAGGGATCGTACAGGTTTCGCCCGTCGATCACGATCGGATATTTGAGCAGCTTGCGCAACCGCAACAGATCGAGCGCGCCGAACTCTTCCCACTCCGTCAGGATCAGAAGCGCGTCCGCTCCCGTCGCGGCATCGTAGGGACCGTCTACAAACTCCACGCTGGAGTTGAGAACTTCCCGTGCCCGATCCATCGCTGCCGGATCGTACGCCGACACACGGCAACCCTCCCGCAGCAGTTCCTGCACCAGCAGTATGGCCGGCGATTCGCGAATGTCGTCGGTGCCGCCTTTGAACGCTAGTCCCAGTACGCCAAGCCGCTTGCCGCGGAGCGTCCACAGCACGCCACGCACTTTGCGCAAGAACCGGTGCCGTTGTTCTTCGTTGATGCGGATCACTTCGTCGAGCAAGCGGAAATCGTATCCGCACTCGCGCGCCACCGAGCGGAAGGCGAGCAGATCCTTGGGAAAACACGATCCTCCGTAACCGATCCCGGGGTTCAGAAAACGCGGCCCGATGCGTGAATCCGTTCCGATCCCTTCGCATACTTGTTGCACATTGGCGCCCACCGTCTCGCAGATCGACGCCACGGCGTTGATAAACGAAATTTTCATCGCCAGAAAGGCATTGGAAGCATGTTTGATCAGCTCCGCGCTCTTCGTGCTGGTGATCAGCAGCGGTGGCGGCACGCGAGCTCCATCAGGTCCCGGGATGGCATCGGGGCGCGAGTAGTAAGCTCCGCTGGTCAGAGGCTGATAAATCTTGCGCAATACTTCGGCGCAGCGTTCGCTCTCGACTCCGACCACGATGCGGTCGGGATATAAGAAGTCGGTGACGGCCGTTCCTTCGCGCAAGAATTCGGGATTGGACGCGACATCGAAAGCCGAGGGGTTCGCGCCATTTCTCAGCAGGATGGTTCGCACCCATTGGCTGGTATAGACCGGCACGGTGCTCTTCTCGACCACCACCACGTACTCATTCATCGCCCCGGAAATTTCTCGCGCCACCGACTCCACATAGGACAAGTCCGCGTCGCCGCGTTCGGTGGGCGGGGTGCCGACCGCGATGAACACCGCCTGGCTCTGGCGTACCGCTCCCTGCAGGTCGTTGGAAAAGCGTATGGAGTTGCCGCGGTGCCGGGCCAGCAATTCGGGCAGAAAGCGTTCATGGATGGGAACTTCTCCGCTGCTCAACGCCGCTAGCTTCGCATCATCGTTATCTACCAGGATGACTTCATGTCCGAGGTCGGCAAAACAGGTCCCCGTTACCAGACCAACGTATCCGGAACCCACTACCGCAATGCGCATGGGAGAGTTCTCCTGATTTTCTAGTGCGTTCCTGAGAGGCGCCCAGGTACTTACTTTAGCAGCAATAGCAGCCATTCAGGTTGCTTGAGAGGGTTCTTGGGAATTTTGTGGCGTCGAAACGGGAAAGGGAAGATCACAATGGCCAGTGACGGCCATCACCGTCTTTATGTTCACGCGGTTGCAGAATCGCGATCAGGAGGCGTTTATGCCTATCCTTATGGTGGCTTTGATCGCGCTGGGGGCGTTCGGCTTGATCGGCCTGATGCTCACGCTGGCGGTAACTCTGGAGCAAAAGAAAGTCAGCGGAAAACACACTGGCGGAAAAGCCGTATAGCTGTTGATGGCCGGCATCTGGCGCAGGACACCGAAACTGGAACCTACTCGGAAGCGACCCAGTTCTGCAGCTTCAAACTCGGAATCCTGCGGAATTCCTTTTCATTATTCGTAACCAGCGTCAGGTGAGCTGCCGCGGCGTGCGCGGCGATCCAGAGATCGTTATTCCCGATCGTTTCACCTCTTAACTCGAGTTCAGCCCGAAACCTTCCATATGTTTCTGCAGCGCCCGCTGGGAGTTCAAGTACCGGCACCAATTCAACGAACTCACGCAAGCGCTGAAGCGCGACCCCACTGTGTACGCCCTTGGCAACTCCATAAAGAAGCTCTCCATAAGTGATGACGGAAATTGTGGCTTCTCCGGGACGCAACCTGAGGAAGTGTTGCAGTACTTCGTCCGGTTTCTTCCGGCGGATATAGATGCAAATGTTCGTATCCAGCAGGAAGCGGGGCTCCATTCAGAGCCCTTTCCTTTTCTGCGGAATGTCTTTCTCGCGATCGGGGATGTCGAAGTCATCCGGCAACCCCGCCAAGAGATCGAACGCCCGGGCCAGGTTCTTTTCCTTTTCCCGCAAAACGATTTCATCACCCCGGCGGAAGATCTCGACCTCTTTGCTCCTGAATCGGAACTGTTTCGGCAATCGCACCGCTTGGCTGTTACCCGATCGAAATACGCGTGCCGTGCTCACAGAGCTTTCCTCCCGGATGTATATACATAAAGTATACACATGGACAAGCCACGCAGCAAGGCTGGAAGTTGTTCGACCGACGCAGCCAGCTGGCCAGTTACGAAACAGTGTCTTTCGCCACGAATTCCTTCCCTTTGCTCTCCGGCCCCAAGGTGACCACCAGGCTTAAGAGCACAATGACCGCAACCTCAAAACCGGCCAGCGCACGCGAGTATCCAAAACGCCGGTGGAGGCCGTCCTCTATCCGGTTGACCGGCGAAGAAATGAAGTTCCCCAGTTGATATGCCAGTCCCGGAAGCAGTCCCCGAACCGCGGCTGGGGACAGTTCATTCAGATGTGCAGGAATAATGCCCCATGCGCCCTGTACGCCGACCTGCATCAGAAAGGCGCCAATCGCCAGAACCCACAGGCCATTGCCGAATGCCCACGCCGGGATGATGCACAATGACAACAACGCTGCCGCTACGAGACTGCGCCTCCGCCCGACGCGTTCGGAGAGCTTCCCGAAAATGACGGCGCCAATCAGCGCGCCGATGTTGTAGAAGATCGCAATATTCGCGACCGTCGAGGTCGAGAATCCGTGCGAGGACTGAAGGAAGTGAGGGTATAGGTCCTGCGTCCCGTGCGACAGGAAATTCATCAGCGCCATCAGTCCGACGAGATATAGGAAAAGCTTCCAATTTGCCGCCGCTGCCTTCGCAATCAGGCGCGACTCCGGCATCCGATTCTGCTTCCAGGCCTCGGTTTCCTTCACTTTCCAGCGGATATAGAAGGCTAACAGCGCGGGCAGGCCTCCCGCCCAGAACATCGCGCGCCAACCCCACAGGGGAAGGACAACCTTGGCGGCTACTGCCGCCAGCAGATATCCGCACGAGTAGCCCGATTGCACAATGCCCGAGATTGTCCCTCTACGTGCTGTGGGCACGCTTTCCATTGCCAGAGACGATCCGACGCCCCATTCTCCGCCCATGCCGACCCCGTAAAGGGTCCGCAGTACGAGGAACATCGTGTAGCTGGTCGAGAATCCGCACAGCAACTCCACGATGGAGAAGAAGACGACATTGGCCATAAGTGGCGTGCGTCGCCCATAGCGGTCGGCCAGGAATCCGAAAACCACGGCTCCCACCGGACGCATTGCCAGCGTCGCCCAGGTGGTATCAATAATCGCGGTTGTCGAGACGTGAAATCGATCAGCCAACGTCCCGACCAGAAAGATGGCAACAAAGAAATCGAAGGCGTCGAGGGTCCAGCCCAGGAAACTGGCGCTGACCGCATGCCACTGATCGGAAGTGAGTGCCGGAGCCGAAGAGCGAGTCGCTGTCATCCCGGATGAGCCAGCTTGGTAGAGCGAAACATGATTCTATTGCTTGCACTTTCTGCATGTCATCCGGCACTTGAACAAGAAGAATTACCCAATCATCTTCAACCGATCTTTTCATTGCATCTGACCGAACCAGCCCACCAGGTTTGCGAATATAATCGCCTCGACGTGGGGCTACCCTCCGGTACAAGGCTCGGACCGTACGAAATCCTCGCGCTGCTTGGAGCGGGCGGGATGGGCGAAGTATACCGGGCCCGCGACACCCGACTCGATCGTACGGTAGCCATCAAGGTTGTCTCTTCCCATCACTCTTCCGATCCGGTGCGGCGGCAGCGCTTCGAGCGTGAATCGCGGGCCATCTCCGCCCTCCAGCATCCCAACATCTGCACCGTGCATGACGTCGGCCATCAGGACGGCGCCGATTATCTGGTGATGGAATGTCTCGAGGGCAAGACGCTCGCCCTGCGCCTGGCGGAGAGTGCCCTCCCTTTGGACCAGATCCTGCGCTACGGCATCGAGATTGCCGATGCGCTCGATGCCGCCCACCAGCGTGGCATCGTCCATCGCGATCTGAAACCGGGAAACATATTTCTCACGGCGCACGGAGAATGTAAGGTCCTGGATTTCGGCCTAGCCAAGTTGGCGGAGGAACAAACCGGCTCCGACTCGCTCACCGCCACCCGCGCTGAGTCGTTGACCAGCCCCGGAGTGGTACATGGCACGGTTGCCTACATGTCGCCGGAGCAGGTCCGGGGAGACGATTTGGATGCGCGCACCGACCTTTTCTCGTTGGGCACCGTGCTCTATGAGATGGCAACCGGAAGGCGGCCCTTCACCGGCAAGACGTCCCTGACGGTATCCAAGGCAATCCTGGACGAGAACCCCTCACCGCCATCGCTCACAAATCCCGCACTCCCTGCGCAACTTGATGAGATCGTGGGCAAAGCCCTGGAAAAGGATCGTGACCTGCGCTACCAGTCGGCGGCCGATCTTCGTTCCGATCTGAAGCGGCTCAAGCGCGATACAGAATCACAATCGCATTTCTCGACCGCGCGGCTTGCGCGGGGCAACTGGCGCCCCTATCGACGGACGAATTGGATTGCCGGGATAGTTTTGCTGATGCTCGTTGTTGCCTCCGCCGGCTGGTGGTGGCAGCACAAACGAGCAAGCGGACTGCGTTTTGTCGAGCGTCAACTGACTTTCAACTCCATCGAGGATCCCATCATCGCGGAAGCGATTTCACCCGATGGCAAGTACGTCGCCTACTTCGGGCCCGCCGGCCTGCGTCTTCGCGTCATTGCTACAGGCGAGGATCACAGCCTCCCAGTGCCCGGACCGGAACGTCGCATGGCTTTGGCCTGGTTCCCTGATGGCAGCACACTCCTGCTGAACTCGATTCGGCAGGCTACAGATACCAGCGACGGTACGCTTTGGCGCTTGTCGATTCTTGGCGGCAATCCGACCAAACTCCGCGAACACTCGGTAAATCCCTCCGTGTCTCCAGACGGAACCCGAATCGCCTTCCTTGCCAACAGACAACAGGAACTCTGGTCGATGGACGCGCAAGGAGAGAATGCGCAGATGTTGATCTCAGAAAATCAAGGGTTTGTGACCGAGGTGCATTGGTCGCCGGATGGTCGATACCTGGCATATGGAGAGAGAAACGCCGATGCCAGCGAGATGTCGATTAAGGTTCGTCACTTCGACGGAGGCTCGACATCCACAGTTGTGTCGGATCCGCGTTTGGGTCGTTGGTCCGCGTTTTGCTGGAACGGCGACTGGAACATCGTTTATCAGTTGTTTACCAGGCCGGATGACATTAGCGAAGCGAATCTGTGGGCCCTCAGTGTCGATGCTGCAACCGGACACGCTGCCGGTGCGGCTAAACCGTTGACCTACTGGGAGGCCCGTTACCCCTACGCCGTGAGTTCAACCCAGGATGGCAGGATTATTTCGACTCTCAAAGTGGGCAGTCAACTCGATGTCTACGTGGGAGAACTCGGGAACGAAGGAGCCGGCCTGGACGCGCCCTACAGATTTACGCTCGACGATCGCGATGACAAGCCCGATACCTGGACACCCGACAGCACGGCGGTCCTTTTTGAATCCAACCGTAGCGGCACGCTCAACGTCTATCGCCAGGCGGTGCAGGGGCAAGGCATCGAACGGATTTTAGGGGCGGCCGATACCGAAGCCACCGAGCCCGCACTGACCGCCGATGGGAAATGGATCTTGTATGCTTCGCAGCCGAAACTGAAGCCCGGAACTCCACGCCCTCTGGCACGGCTCATGCGTGCGCCGATGGCAGGGGGAAGCCCCGAGCTCGTTGTGGAACAATTGCCGGATCAGTCCTACACCAACAATCGATTTCGCTGCCCACGCTCGGGTGCAACCTGCATCCTGACCGAACTGAGCGACAAACAACTCATTTTCTACGGGCTCGATCCCTTCAGAGGCAAAGGGCCGGAACTGGCAAGAGCGGCAGTCGATCCCACAACCTTCTTTGATTGGAACGTTTCTGCAGATGGAAGCAAGCTCGCGGTGGTCAGCGCTCTCGGACCGTTTGTCAGAATCATCGACCTGCACACCAGGTCCCGGCGCGATCTGCCGGTTCCGGCTAGTTGGGTCTTGCAATCTGTGGCGTGGTCGTTCGACGGTCGTGCTCTATTCGTCGCGGTCGGCGCGGAGGATTCGTTCTTGCTGGCTCGGGTGGACTTGGCAGGACAGACGCACATCCTCAAGAAAACGAGCCAGTATATGTGGATGACCCCCATCGTGCCGTCGCCGGACGGCCATTATTTGGCCTACGGGGCCCAGACCTACGAAAGCAACGTGTGGTTGCTGGAGAAGCTCTAGCTGGCCCCGTTGTTGACGTGCACTCCGAGAAATGCGCCAGTGACTAGTTCATTGCTTCTGTTGACTTCCCCCCCTTTTCGCGGGAAACTCGGCTCACCAGCCACCCACAGGTGAACTTCCATGCCTCCGCGACCCAGGTCGTGGCCGCTGCCGTCTGAGGACCCTGCAACTCCGGGCCTGCCCCGATCTGCCGCCCAGTTTGCGCAAACCATGGAGCAGCACGTCAAGGATGGCCTCTCTCCCGAATTGGCCCTTGATCTCGCGTTAAACGAGTTGGTCGTGGCTGCCACCGACGCGACCCACGCTAGCGCCGCCGCTTTGGCCTTAACACGGGGCCAGCAACTGGTCTGCCGAGCCACTACCGGAGAGCATGCCCCCGACCTCGGTATTCCTCTCAATACATACACCGGCCTGTCGGGCGCGTGCGTTCGCTCGCGCACAGCGCAGCGCTGTGTTGACACGGAATCTGACGAGCGTGTCGATCCGGCTGCTTCCCACCGTCTCGGGATCCGCTCCATCCTGGTTGTTCCAATCCTCGAGGGCGAAGATGTAGTCGGCATTATTGAAGTCTTTTCGCGACAGCCGGCAGCTTTTTCGCAATCCGATGAGGTGCAGCTCAGAAGTTTCGCGCTCGAATGCCTCAACCTGCGCGGTCTGGCGGCCGAACTCACCGAACGCCCACCACACAAGCTGGAAACACCCGTTTCAAGCCGTAGTCCTGAGGTAATACCCGCTGCGATTGCAACCGGAACGCTGGTACACCGCTTGGAAGTGGGTCGCTCGCCCACCGCTGCATCTTCCAGAAATTCGCCTGAGTTTTCGCTATCAGAAACCATTCAGCCCTTGTTCCGCTCGGGAATCGATATCTGGACGGCTGTGCTTACGATGATGATTGTTGCCATTGCAGTCGCCCTCATCCTTTTGATCGGTGTCCGCACCGGGTGGCTCGGCGCGGCGTCTCGCCCGTCCGTTCATGACTCGGCGCCGCACTCGGCAGCGGCGCCTGATCGTCAGGCCGAACCGGCATCATCGAGTTCGGCAACCCCAAAATCTGCGGCGGCGAGTGCGCCTGGGCTGGCAGCGAGATCTTCAACCCCAGGTTCCAGCGGCGGGCTGGTCATTTACGATGCTGGGAAGGTCGTATTTCGCGCCACCCCCAAGCCTGCAAACGAGCCTAAGAGCCACGCGGAGGGTGAGAAGAGTACGCGGGTAGCTCCTGTCGTGTGGCTAGCTGCGGCGGCAGCGGAGGCGCGTCTTCGCAACCGCGTGGAGCCGGAGTACCCTGCGGACGCCCGCGCGGCGCATCTTTCTGGCGATGTCACGCTGGAGGTGCTGGTTCGCGACGACGGCTCGGTGGAGTCGACTCGAACCTTGGACGGCAATCCTGTCCTCGCCGAAGCCGCCGCGGCTGCCGTCCGCAACTGGCGTTACGAACCCTATCGCTTGAAGCACCAGCCAGCCGCATTTCAGACTGAGGTGACGCTAAAGTTTTCGCTGCCTGAGTAAGCTCTCACCTTTCAGCTCTCAGGCCGAATAAGCTCTCAGCTGTCAGCTCTCAGCTGTCAGCAAACATAAAATCGTTCGTGGAACCTGGAACCCAAAGCCCAAAGCCTAAACTGAGAGCTGACAGCTGAGAGCTGAGAGCTGAGAGCTTACGAATACGCCAGTTCTTTCGCTCTCTGCACCGCCTTCACCACCGCCTTGATCAACGTCACCCGCAGCTTGCCCTCTTCCAGTTCGAGAATGCCGTCGATCGTGCAGCCCGCCGGCGTAGTGACCGCATCCTTGAGCAGGGCGGGATGATCTCCGGTGTCGAGTACAACTTTCGCCGCTCCCATGGTCGTTTGCGCCGCCAGCAGCGTGGCGACTTCCCGAGGTAATCCGACCTTCACTCCTGCCTCGGCGAGAGATTCGAGGATGATGTAGATGTACGCCGGTCCGCTCGCCGAAAGTCCCGTGACCGCATCCATGTGCTTTTCGTCAACGATCACCGTACGCCCGACCGCGGCAAAAAACTTCGCCGCAATCTCCAGATGATGCTTCTGCGCAAACCGGCCTTTGCACAAGCCGGTCATGCCTGCGCCCAGCACGCAGGGTGTATTCGGCATCGCCCGCACCACCGGCGCCTCCGTCCCCAGGCCGCGCTCGATGGCCTCGGTTGGAACCGACGCGGCCACCGAAATGATCAGTTGATTCCTGTTGACGCCTGCGCCTATCTCACGCACCACGTCGGCCACCACCTGCGGCTTTACGCAGAGGAAAATGATGTCGGCGCCGCGTACCGCTTCCAGGTTGTCGGTCCCGGCGTGGACCTTCAGTTTTTCCTTGAGCGCGCGCGCCTTTTCGGGATGCGCCACCGTGGCCCAGGTTTGCGCGGGCGAGAGGAGCCCGTCCCGCAGCAGCGCCTGCAGGAGAATTCCCCCAATTTTCCCGGCACCGAGCACAGCGACTTTCTTTCTTGCGGCACTTTGGCCCATGTTGGTACTCCGCTTGGGTGAGGATATGGAATCAGACTACAGGAGTGGGGAGGCAATCGTCAGTAGCGTCAGGCCAGGTTACTTGTTTTCCGATCCTGCTTGGGCTGTGGACAGACGTGCTACTTCATCCAGTTGCTTTTGCGCCTCGGCAACATCATCGGGCTTTGTCACCAGGCGCAGATAAGCCTGGAAGTGGACGGCCGCTTCCGCGTAGTTGTTCATCTTCGACATCACCATTCCGAGGAGGTACTCAAGCTTCGGGACCTGATGTGTGTTGTCGATAGCCAGCCCGCGACGAGCGCTGTTTTCGGCAGCGACAAAATCCTGAAGATAAAAGTGGCCGGTGCCGTTGACGAACCAGGCGTCAGGAAAACTGATCGGGTTCAGCGCGATGACCTTTTCGCTTGTGGAGATCGCTTCCTGCCAGCTTAGTTCGTGAACCGCCAGTCGCATAAGGCCGCGGTAGGGATTGATGTATTTGTCGTCGGCTCCGATCGATGCTTCAAATGACTTCTTGGCGCCAGTGAAATCGTTTAGCTCTTTTTGAACGTTCCCAAGTTCGAACCATGCGGCCGCGAATTTCGGGTAGATCCTAACCGCCTTCTCGAACGACTCTTTTGCCTCCTGCCATTGCTGGTTGGTTTCCTGTTGCTGACCCTTTTCGAACGCCTTGCGAGCGGAGCCAGGAGCGGCGGCAGTGGTAGCGCTGATGGAGAGGTCATCTACTTCCGCAATCCGGTGCAGGACGATGCGGCCCACATTTATGTTTTCAAAACCGTTTGTTCGCCCGCTGAGCTGAATCTTGTCTGATGAAAAGCCCGCAAGCGAGGCCTGCAATTCGCAATCCTCGGCGTCAGCCGGCGTGGCGCGGGCCATCGACCGGGTGTCGAGCGAGGTATCGGCGCCAAAGCCCGCTTCCGCAGTCGAGGAAACGCGGTCGCCGAATTGAAACGAAAAGTTTCCGTGAGAGTCGGTATGAGTTTCGTTACGAGATTGGCCGCGGCAGATGCTCTGAATGATCACTTCTTCTGCCGGTGGAGAGCCGTCGCCCAGCACGACTTTGCCAGAAAGAAACAGGGTCACATTTGGCCCTTGCGCGATGTTTTGCGAGCTGCCGGCGCTTCCTCGAGATCGCTTTTGTGCTCCTGCGGGTGACAGGCCAATCACAATGACACAGGCAATCGCGAGGCTTTTCATGCGCGCCTCCAATCAGCAAGCCCTCAGATTGTATCTCTGTTCGGAAGGGTTGGATTGTCAAATTCTTGTCTCAGGTCCCGGAACGTCCGAAAGGGACGTAATCCTTAGACAACGAAGTACTTCGCCCCGGGATGGTGCACCACGATGGCCGAGGTGGATTGCTCGGGCTCGAGCAGGAATCCCGAGGTCAAGCGCACGCCCACGTTCTCTTCTGGGTGAAGCAGGGCGAACAGCTTGGTTTGGTCCTCAAGGTTCGGACACGCCGGATAGCCGAACGAATAGCGCGATCCACGATATTTCTGATGGAACAAATCGCGGATGTGGGGCGAGTCGTCGCCGGCCATCCCCAACTCTTCGCGCATCTTCTTGTGGTGATATTCTGCCAGCGCCTCCGCCGTTTCCACGCTGAGCCCGTGCAGATATAGATAACGCGTATACTCGCCCGCTTCGAATAGCCGCTGTGATTCCTGAGTAGCCCTCGGCCCGATCGTCACCAGCGACAATCCAAGCACATCCATCTTGCCCGACGATTTCGGCGAAAAGAAATCCGCAATCGCCAGCTTCCGCCCTTCTTTTTGCCGCGGAAAGGTAAAGCGCAGCACTTCGCGCTTCGCATCTTCACCTGTAACCTGTGACCCGTGACCTGTGACCTCGGCCTTCCCCCGTGTTCCCCTGTCCCCCCCGTGGTTAAGATCTTCGGCCGCGTACACAATCACATCGTTGCCTTCTGATTGCGCAGCGAAGTATCCGTAGACCACGCGCGGCTCAAAGAAACCGCTGGCGAGCACCTCTGACTCCAGCTTCTTCTTGATCGGCCGATACTTCTCCTCGACCAGCCGCGCGTAATCTTCCTGCGACGCCGTCTTCAACTGCCACTGATTTTTGAATAGCGCGGTGTCGTTGACATACTGGAAAATTTCGCGCAAATCGTAGTCGGTCCGCACCCGCACTCCCCAGAACGGCGGATCAGGAATATTCGGCGCATCCGACACCACCGGACTGCGCTCGGCAAAAACCGGCCCGGTTTCTTCATCGACCGCCGCGGCCTTCGCGTACTCCTTTACTGTCCTACCTTCCCGCAAACGCGCGTCGCGATCGCCGTCCTCGGCGGCTAGATCCTCCATCACATGCAGTCCAGCGAAAGCATCTTCGGCATAAAACACGGCATTGGCGTATTCCCGCCGCAGATCGTCTTCTACATACTTGCGGGTCAAGGCGGCGCCACCGCAAATCACGGGGAATTCCAGCTTTTGCCGCTCCAGGTCCTGGATCACATACTTCATTTCGAGCGTTGACTTCACCAGCAATCCACTCAGGCCGATGGCATCTGCGCCATTTTCCTGCGCTGCCTTGATAATGACGTCGCCGGGCTGCTTTATGCCGAGATTGACCACCTTGTAACCATTGTTGGAGAGAATGATGTCCACCAGGTTTTTACCAATGTCGTGGACATCGCCCTTCACGGTTGCGAGCACAATCGTGCCTTTCTGCGAGCCGGACTTCTTCTCCATCTTCGGCTCGAGATAGGCGACCGCCTGCTTCATGACACCTGCCGAGTCGAGCACCGAAGGCAATTGCATCTTGCGTGCGCCAAACAGATCGCCGACGGTTTTCATGCCGTCGAGCAGCACGGTATTGATCAAGTCGAGCGGCGTGTACTGCTGCAACGCTTCTTCAAGTATTTCTTCAAGGGTGCGTTTGCCCTCGCCCTCTCCCACCGATTTCTCGCCGTTGATGATGGCGAACTTCAGCTTGTCTTCGACCGACAGCGACTCGACGTGTGCCGTCGTCTGCGTCTGCGGCTTACCTTTCTTTCCGGCGAAGTGCTGCATGTAAATCTGCAGCGGATCGCCGTTCCGATCTCCATTCAACGACTCGCGGTAAATCAGCCGCCGCGCAAGTTCAACTTCTTCTTGAGGTATTTTGTAAAGCGGGTAGATCTTGCTGTAATTGACGATCGCGATATCCAGACCGTTTTCGACCGCTTCGTGCAGGAATACAGAGTTCAGCACGCGCCTTGGATAAGCATCCAGCCCGAAGCTGATGTTGCTCACTCCAAGCACGGTCTTTACTTCCGGCAGCTCTTCCTTGATCCGCTTGACCGCCTTTAAGGTCTCCATTCCCGCCGTCCGGTACTCTTCCTGGCCGGTCGAGATCGGCAGCGTGAGCGCGTCAAAAATCAGGTCGACCGGCCGGACCCCATATTTCTTGGTTGCCAGTTCGAAAATGCGCCGCGCGATTGCGACCTTCTTTTCGGCCGTGAGCGCCATGCCATCTTCATCGATGGTCAGCGCGATCACCGCCGCCCCATAGCGCTTAGCCATGGGAAGCACTTTCGACGTGCGCTTCTCGCCATCTTCCAGGTTGATGGAATTGATGATCGCCTTTCCCGGAATCCGTTTCAGCGCCTCTTCCACCACGTCGGCTTCGGTCGAATCCACCAGGATCGGCGCCGGCACGCGGGTCGCGATCTTTTCGAGAATCGAGCTGATATAGCCCTTCTCATCTTCGCCGACGATGGCGCAGCACAGGTCGAGCATGTGCGAACCTTCGCTGGCCAGTTTCTTCGCAAGCGCCAGGATGTCGTCGTATTTCTTCGCCCGCACCAGGTTGCGGAAATGCTCGACCCTGGTCGTGGTATTCATCTCTTCCGCCACAATCAGCGGTTTCGGCTCGAGGTCGAGCGGCACCGACGTGTACGCGCTCGAAGCCGCCCCGACCGGCCTGACATCTCTCTTCGCCGGTTCGACGCCGCTTACCGCGTCGACCACCGCTTTCAAGTGCTCTGGACGCGTGCCACAGCATCCACCCACGATGCGCACACCGTAGTCCTGTACAAAGTGCTTGTGATACTGGGCCAGTTCTTCCGGCGTGAGCTTGTAGACGGCGTGTCCGCCTTCGTTCTGCGGCAGCCCGGCATTGGGCAGCACCGAAACGTGCTTCGTGCAATTCAGCCCCAGGTACCGGACTGCATCATTCATCTCGGCCGGACCGGTCGCGCAATTCAGTCCGATCACATCGATGTCATAGGGCTCGAGTGCGGTCAGGGCCGCGCCAATCTCGGTTCCGAGCAGCATGGTGCCGCTCTCCTGCAACGTGACCTGCACCGTGACCGGCAAGCGCTTCCCGGCTTTGCGCATGGCTTCGATCACGCCGATGGTCGCGATCTTCGCCTGTAACAAATCCTGCGCCGTTTCGATCAGCAGGATATCCACTCCGCCCTCGATCAGCGCCGCTGCCTGCTCTTCGTACGCTTCGACCATTGCGTCGAAGGTGATGTGTCCGAGGGACGGCAGCTTTGTCGTCGGACCGATCGATCCCGCCACGAATCGCGGCTTATCTTTGGTCGAGAATTGCTGCGTCACTTCGCGGGCCAGCTTTGCGGCAGCCATGTTGATCTCGCGCACCCGGTCCGCAAGATCGAATTCCCCAAGCACGGTGCGAGTGCCGCCAAAGGTATTGGTTTCGAGAACGTCGCAGCCCACCCCGAGAAAGCTGGCGTGAATGTCGCGAATGATGTCTGGCCGGCTCAGCACCAGCACTTCCGAGCAGTTTTCCTTGCCCCAGTAGTCGTCGAGCGATGGCTGCCGCAACTGGATATTGGTGCCCATGGCGCCGTCGTAGACTACGACGCGGTCGTTCACGATTTGGAGAAAGTCAGACATCGAAATTCAGTTCTCAGTTCCCAGTTCTCGGTTCTCAGTTGTATGAACTAGAGCCGCTAGTCTTTACGTAACCCATTATCCCTGTCATCCTGAGCGACGTGAGGTGAGCGAAGCGAGCCGAACGAGTCGAAGGACCCCTATTCCCTATGCAACCTCCGGATCGTTTCAGGGAACTCTCCCCGAAACGCTTCGAGAATTAATCCAGCTACGTTAAAAGCCAAACCGGCCTAGACCTTACCGGTTTGTTCGCTAAACAAGAGATGCGGAAGGTCCGAGAAAAAGAACCTTCCAAACTATTTTGCACTTTATGTCGAGAATTCCCCAGTCCTCTGCATTGATCGGTGCCGCCGCGAAGTTAACTGGGAACCGAGAACTGGGAACTGAGAACTGGTTTCAGGCTCCCGGCACCGCTTCCGCCGGCGCCCCAGCCGCAGTCTCGGCGGCATTGAACACGGCGTTGGCTCCAAGGTGCGCCGGAGCTCCTGCCAGCAGCTGTTCCTTGCGATAAATCAGGTTGCTGGCGCTGAACGTTGCCAGCTCGAACCCATGCCCATGTGTGATCGCGTCCGTCGGACACGCCTCGACGCAGTACCCGCAGAAAATGCAGCGGTTGTAATCGATGTTGTAGACCTTGGCGTAGCGCTCGGCACCCGAAATCCGGTTTTCGGCAGTGTTCTCGGCGGCCTCGATATAAATGCAGTTCGCCGGACAAGCCGCCGCGCACAGGAAGCACGCCACGCATTTTTCCAGCCCATTCTCGTCGCGCTGCAAGACATGCTGTCCGCGGAAGCGCTCCTGAAACTTCGCCCCCTTCAGCGGTCCCGGCCCGTCCGGATAATTCTCGACAATCGTCGGCCGGAACATCTCCTTGAAGGTGATGCTCATGCCCTGCGCAATTGCGCCAATATTCTTGATCACGGACATAGATACTTAGTATAGCGGATGGTTGAGTAGCGAGTCGCGAGCGGCCAGAAGGAGTACCGGATCGAACGGTTTTTCAAGGCCGGTGTAGGCATGAATTGAAAACGCGCGGATATGGACTGTTATCCGATTGGGGATTTTGAGCGTAACCGCGATTTTTCGCCAAACACGCCGCGGTTGGCTCACTTGGCTAAGCTCTTGGGACGACCTTGCACTCAGGTTCTTGCAAAAAGTTTAGTGGACGATTTCTATCATCCAGCCACAGAATTGCGACTTTACCACGCGCCATTTTTAAATCGAACATGTACTCACATACCCGATCGCCACGGGGAAAGACGTTCAGCGATTGAGCTTGATTGCCGTATTTTCCGTCATCAGCTTTGACGTGGATGCGGTACCACTGTGTACCGTGTTCTGAGACATTCAAAGTGTAGCGACCTGGTGCGGCGTTACAAATCTCTATGGCGACAGCTTTGCTATTCACCTTGTCGTTGTCAGGCAGTACGATCACCTTTCCGTACCGAGAATTCGGAATCGGGCGATTATGAACCCCGCTACCGGCGCTTTGGCCCGATGCATCAGTGAGTCGCAATTCCACATTTGGAAACCGGTCGTGAAATGGTGCTTCCGCGGAGGCTTGCAGAAAAGCGCTATCAAGGCAGGAAAACTTCAACGAGCCACGGTATTCGAGATCAGGCGCTCCCATGCTGGTAATTGGGAGCAGCGAGAAGAGTAGCAGAGCCGGAATGAGCTTATGCATATAGCGCATTATGCCTGAGGATTCGAGCCATGTAAGTGATGTAATGAGGCGTCAGCGTTCGGAATGCCTCGCCACGGTTCTGTCTGACCGTAGCCACCCAAGGCGACAGCAGTGTGCTTCCTCCGCCGATTCATCACAATTTCGACGTGACCGCCGGCACTGCGGTCCTGGTTCTTGACGCCTATCCTTGATCTCACTCCCAGGACCCTCCGCGTCGACAAAGGTGTGCAATGTCGGCCCTCAAGGGATTTCGATTCCGGCGACAGGCCTGTTTCCGAGCTGGCCCTATCTGCATCGCTCCTCTCTGCGCCGCCATTCTCCTCTGTGTCAGCGCCTTCTCGCAGGGACCCAGAATATGGTCACCCTACGATCCTGCGGAACGACGGGATCTAGCACAAAAACGTGCCCAGTGGATGTCCCGTGGCCGCACCGCCCCCCCCGGACAATCCGCCGCCGCGCTCCGTCTACGTGCCTTCCACCAGAAAATGATGATGCGCGCCCAGCGTGCCGCCCTCGCCGTGCAATTAGGATTGCAGCCGCAAACCGCCTCCGGCTGGACCAGCTTCGGCCCCGCTCCGCTCGCCTCCGACGCCACCGGCACCGGCTTTCAGGATTACAACTGGGTTTCCGGACGCGCCACGTCGGTGCTGATCGACCCCGCCGATTCCACTGGCAGTACCGTCCTTCTCGGCGGCGCTTATGGCGGCCTATGGAGATCGACGAACGCTCTGAATGCCGATCCCTCGACCGTAGTCTGGCAGCCTCTGATGGATGACCAGCCAACGCTCGCGGTCGGCGCCATCGCCGTGCAGCCGGGCAGCGGCCAGGGCGGCCTGAGTCAAGTCGTCCTGGTCGGAACCGGCGAAACTGACAATTCCACCGACTCCTATTACGGTCTGGGCATCCTGCGCTCTGCCGACGGCGGCAATACATGGACCCAGATCACTCAGGATGTCACCCGCGGCTATTCGTTCTTGGGCATTGGCTTCAGCAAGATCGTTTTCAGTACCTCAAATTCCAACCTCGTCGTTGCCGCAACCGCCGGAGATATCGGCCTCGATCTAGGCCTCGAGCAAGACGGCAATGCGACCGCCCGCGGGCTTTATTGGTCAAGTGATGCCGGTCAAAGTTGGAATCGCGCGATTCTTTCCGATGGCGCTATACCAGCCTCTGCGACCGGCCTGATCTATAACCCGATCCAAGGGGCGTTTTATGCGGCCATTCGCCGTCACGGAATTTACTGGTCGACTGACGGCCAGCATTTCACTCGGCTCAGCACCCAGCCCACGTCCGGGCTCGCGACAGCGAACTGCCCCGCCAGCCAGAATGCCGCCACCTGTCCGATTTATCGCGCCGAATTCGCGGTGACACCCGGCCGCAACGAAATGTACGTGTGGATCGTCGACTATCAAAGCAGCGAGGTCGACGATGGCATATGGAAGACCACCAATGGCGGATCAAGCTGGACCGCCATCCTCGACAACGGCATCACCAACTGCGGCGATCCCGCTGGCAACGGTTGTGGCGTGCAGCAGGGTATTTACAACCTCGCGCTCGCTGCCGTGTCCGACGGTAGCGCCACCGACCTCTATGCCGGCGCCATCAATCTCTATAAGTGCACGCTGAACGGCGGGACGGCCTGCTCCCAGGGCGACTGGATCAACCTTACTCACGTCTACGGGTGCGATCCCCTGAGCGCCCTTGCTCACGTGCATCCCGATCAACATGCAATGGCATTCCTGGTCGTAAACGGAAAATCGCCCGGCTACTTCGCACATGATGGCGGCATCAGCCGAACCTTGGATGGCTACGCCGGCCTGATCACCGGCAGTTGCACCGGAAGCAATCAATTCGACAGCCTCAGCCAGACTCTCGGCTCGATGACGGAATTCGTTTCCTTCTCTGTAGATCCCACCAACGCCGACGTCATGCTGGGAGGAACGCAAAATAATGGTTCTCCCAAAACCGGCACCGCAACCACCAGCACCACATGGCAGAACGCGTTGTCCGGCGACGGCGGTTATAACGCCATCAATCCCAACGATCCCAACCAGTGGTTTGCTTCGAATCCTGACGACTCATTCGACGGTTTCCAGATCTATAAATGTGAATTGGGAACGAGCTGCGACGACCCCAATTTCACTCCGGTAATCGACTCCGCCACACTCGGTGGAGATCACGCAGCGTTCTACCCCCCATATATTCTCGATCCGCAGAACACCGGCGAAATGCTGGTCGGGACCTGCCGCGTGTGGCGGGTGAG
>Ga0335081_10006749_pt1 | contig 18299 bp, 11 predicted proteins | sample Lox_Sample_35_FD_206713 | JGI IMG/M metagenome (GOLD analysis project Ga0335081, IMG submission 206713) | Soil microbial communities from Loxahatchee National Wildlife Refuge, Florida, United States - Lox_Sample_3.5 | ecosystem: Environmental > Terrestrial > Soil > Wetlands | place: USA...
GCCGCGCGCGCGCGCGCCCGCCGCCGCGCAGGCACAGCACGAGCGCGAGCTCGCGGACGCGCGGGCACAAGAGGAACGCGAGCGCGCTGCCGCCGAGGCGCAGCGCGACCGTGAGCTCGCCGCCGTCAAGGCACGACGGGCGAGCGCCGCCGACGCCCGCGCCGCACTCGAGCACATCGAGTCCACGCTGGAGCTGATCGCGGGCGGCGCGGATACGATTCAGAGCAGCACCGCCGAGACACTCAGGGCTGCGGCCGATGTCCGCGCGCGCGTCGCGGAGGCCGTGGAGGGGAGCCTCACCTTACGCGCGACCACGAGCGCCGCGGCCGACATCACGCGCGAGATCTCCGCGGTCGCCGGCCAGACTCGACTGCTCGCGCTCAACGCCGCGATCGAGGCGGCACGCGCGGGCGAGCACGGCCGCGGCTTCGCGGTCGTCGCACATGAGGTGGGCGAGCTTGCAAGGGCGGCCGCGGCCGCCGCAGCACGCGTACTCGACCACATCAACGACGTCAGCGCCGGCAGCGCCACCGTCGCCACGTCGATCGAGCAGACCAGCGTCACGCTGGCGGCCGTCGACGATGCGACGCGCCGGATCGAACGAACCGTCGAGGCACAGCGAACCGCATCGAAGTCCAGCGAAGCGACGCTCGCGGCGGCGGCGAGACGACTCGTGGAGATCGCGGAGCGGCGGACGACAGCGCGGGTCGCGATCGAGATCCCGGTGAGCGCGGCGCCGGCGGGCGCCGGCGCCACCGCCGTCCCGGTTCAAACCGCGACGGTCGATCTGAGCATCGGGGGCGCGCTGCTCAAGCGCTGCCCGGGCCTCGGCGACGGGCCTTGGCGTATCGAGCTGTCGCTCGCGGGGGACCCCGCGCCCGTCTGCTGCACCGCCTCGCTCGCCCGCCAGACGCCCAAGCACTGCGGCGTTCGCTTTGACGACATGCAGGATGCCGATCGCCAGCGCCTCGCCGACGCGATTGCCGAGCATTCCCAGCGCGAAGCGTGGCAGGCAGGCACGCTGCAGGCGACCGGGGACGCCTACGAAGCGGACGCTCCGGCGCGCGATCTGGTCGGGGCCTCTCCGCATGCGCTGGATCCAGGCTAACGGCCTAACGGGCCCTGAAGGTCCGCGCGCCTCCCGCGGGTGTGACGGTCGGTCAGGCTGAGTCAGCGCGGTTTCGATTAGACTCCTCGCATGGGCGCAACCGGGCTGGTGACGGATGCAATCGCCAGGCAGTTCGTGGATGCATTCAATCGACGTCACGCAGAGGACCTCGTCGCGCTGGCGGATCCCGCGATCCAGTGGCGCCCGTCACAGCTCGTCGGAGGCCGCCGGACATACCTCGGGCATGATGGGCTGCGGCGCTGGCTGGCGGAGCTCAACGCGTCCCCGATCCAGCACCAGGCGAGCGTGCTCGAGGTGCGGATGATCGACGACAGTCGTGTGCTCGTGCTATCCGAGGTGCTGATCGAGGATGTTCCCGTATCGCCGTCGGCGCTTCTCGCGCGCATCGGCGCCGACGGCAAGATCGTCGAGGCTCGCGCTTACCTGACGGACGAGCAGATGCTGGTCGAGGCTGGGATCGTGCCAGCGAGCGAGGGCCGTGCAGCGCCACAGCGGCGAACGGACCTGGCGCGGTCGGACAGCTCGCGGTCCGTCGCACAACCTCGCGCCGGGCAGGCTCGGTCGCGAGCGGCCTGAGCCCAGTGCCCGCGCGGCAGCGGTGCGTGCAGGCTGTGCGGCAGTCCCGCGCGAAGGACTGCGCGTTTTCACGGATGGCGGCATCTGCGCGGCGGTGTAAAAGCTGGACAACATGATCCGCGCAGACGCGGTGAGAGGGATCTGATTCGCTGTGATTGTGCTGTTCGCGACCGCTGCCGTTTCCGCGGCAGTCTCATCTAGCAGTTCCGATTGGAGGTGATCGCCGGTGTCGATCGTTTCTGTAGCTCGTCCCGCCCGCGATTGCGCGCCGCGCCTGGCGGACATCGACGCCGAGCGCGCGAGCTATCACGTCGAGGTGCCGGAGCGATTCAACGCGGTGCTGGACATCGTCGAAGCGTGGGCGGCCGAGGATCCCGACGCGCTTGCCGTGTTATCGGTGGACGGCGCGGGGGCCATCGTCGCCCAACAGTCGGCTGCGGACCTGGCGCGCGCCTCTCGCGAGGTGGCACGGGCATTGCTGGAGCTCGGCGTTGACAAGGGCGACCACGTGTTCGTGATGCTGCCGCGGATCCCCGGGTGGTATGCGGCGCTGCTCGGCGCAATCCGAATCGGCGCGATCCCGATGCCCGGTCCAAACCTGCTGACCGCGAAGGACATCGCCTACCGGTTCGCGCAAACGGGGGCGACCGCGGCGATCACCGACGCCGCGGGGACCGAAAAGGTCGACGCGGCGGTCCCCGGGCTCGCCACACGACTGTGCGTCGGGGACTCGCCCCACGGCTGGGTGTCGCTGGCAGAGCGCTGCCGGGCAGTCGGCGACGGCGAGACGCCTACCGACCCGACCGGCTGCGACGATCCGATGCTGCTGTATTTCACCAGCGGTACGGTCTCCTACCCGAAGATGGTCCAGCACAGCCAGTCCTACGCGCTTGGACACATCGGCACTGCGCGCTTCTGGCATGACCTGCGCCCGGGGGATCTGCACTGGACGATCACCGACACCGGCTGGGCCAAAGCGGCGTGGGGAGGCCTGTTCGGGCAGATGCACGAACGCGCGGCGATCCTCAACGTGGCGCTCGGCGTGCCCGACGCCAACACGATCTTCGGCATCCTGGCCCAGTACCGCGTGTCGTCGTTCTGCGCCCCGCCGACGCTCTACCGGCGGTTGGTGCACGGCGACTTCTCCAAGTACGATCTGTCGGCGCTGCGGCATTGCACAAGCGCCGGTGAGCCGCTGAACCCAGAGGTGATCAGGGAGTGGCAGCGCGGGACCGGCGGGCTGACCGTCTACGACGGATACGGCCAGACCGAGACGACCTGCCTGGTGGCCAACTACCGCTCGATGGAGGTTCGCCCCGGATCGATGGGTCGCCCCGTGCCGGGCTACGACATCACGGTTGTCGACGACGACGAACAGCCGGTGCAGAGCGGCACGGTTGGCAACATCGTCGTGCGTTGCGAGCCCGAGCGGCCCGTCGGACTGTTCCCGGGCTATCACAACGACCCGGTCGCGACGGCCGGGAGGTTCCGGGGGCCTTTCTATTACACAGGCGATCGGGCCGCGATCGACGACGACGGCTACTTCTGGTTCGAAGGGCGTGAGGATGACGTCATCACCTCGAGCGCGTACCGGATCGGGCCGTTCGAGGTCGAGAGCGTGCTGGTCGAGCACCCCGCTGTGATCGAGGCGGCGGTCGTCGGCAAGCAGGATCCCGAGCGGACGGAGATCGTCACCGCGTTCTGCATCCTCGCTGAGGGCCACACCGGCTCGGATGAGCTCGCCCGCGAGCTGCAGGAGTTCGTCAAGCGCAGCACCGCTCCCTACAAGTACCCGCGCGAGATCCACTTCGTCGAGGAGCTGCCAAAGACCATCAGCGGCAAGATCCGGCGCTCGCAACTGCGCGCCGCTTTGCGCGCCGATAGCACCGGTTGACGGCGGGCGGCGGCTGGTGCGAAGGCTGGGGTTGGGGGTCGCGGTCGCCGCGGCGCCGGCGGCGTGCGCCGCCATCGTGGCCCTGGGCGCTGTCGGCGCCGACGGCGCGACTCGTGCGCGGCCGACCCGCGGCCCTCGGCCGGCCGCGCTGTTTCGCTGGCTCGTGCCGACGAGCGGGCGACAGCCGACGGTCGCCCCGCGGCGTGTACATCGCCAAGCTCATGACCACGGCGGGTGCGCGCGATTGCCTGTTCGTAGTGCTCGCCAGCCATCCGTAGCCGCTGCTTGCCCAGCTGCCTACCTCGACCTATGAAGCATACAACGCGTGGGTCGGCGACAGCCTCTACCCGAGGCGCACCGGCTTTCAACGGTGGCTTCGACCTCGCCGAGACCACGCTCGACACGAAACCGTCCGGCGCGATCGTGTTCAACACCGGCACGCTCGGCTGGGAGCTCGGCCTCGAGCCGGTCCCGAGCGCCTCTCCCGATGCGCCTCGCGCTCCGGACAGCCGGCTCGTGACGCTGACCCGAAACGTCGTTGCACACGCGCTCCGGGGTCGCGCGGTGGCAGTCCGACAGGTCCGACCCGTGAAGAGCGGCGAACCCCCCGCCGGATTCTTTCCAACGGGGGGTTCTGCGCAGGGGTGCGGGCAAGTTCCCCCCGCGCGTGCGCGGCAAACCCGGCAGGGAGTGGGCTGCCGCGCTCGGAACAGAAGTTCGACACCGGTCGCCTAGTGCCTGCTCGAGTTTGCCAGCGACCGGCGCCGCTGGGGACCGAGGACCGGTCGGCAAAGCCACGTGCAGAGCGCGATGGGCGACAACAGCCTGGACGAGGGTCCGGGTGGCGATCGCCTGTGGACGCCCGAGCGGCGATCGCCGAACGCCCGGGCGACGGCTGCGGTCGGTCAAGTTTCGGCTTCTGTGGGGTCTTCTCCCGGCCGCTCTCCGATCTCGGCGCCTTGTGTCGGGTCCTCATAGGCTGCCGCTCCGACCTCGGCGCCTTGTGTCGGGTCTTCGAAGGGGGTCTCGCCGATCTCCACGCCCTGCGTTGGGTCGTCGAATGGACGACCTGCGTGGGACGCGACGCCCTCAGTGGGGTCCACGCCGGGGCCGACGCCCACGCCCTGCGTCGGGTCTTCGCTGTATGACATGTCGACTCCTCTCACCTGAACCTTGCTCCACGGCATCCAACAGCGGAGCACCTGTGTTGGCGGATGGTCTATCACCGAGCAGCCACGTTGGCAAATGCAGGCCGTGGCGTCCGCTCCCACACGCCGCGCCGCCGTGATCCAAGGGCGCCGCGGGGCCGGGCGTCAGGTCACCGCCCGAATCTTCAGATACGAGACACCGCCGCGAGAGCACGCCGAGAACGGGAACGGGATCGTCTTCGCAGCAGACTGGCCGGGTGGGAAGACCTTCAGGCCGGCGGCAGTCACGGGCTGGCACATCGAGGTCGAGAAGTTCCCCGTGTCGACGATCCCCAGGTCGGCGCTGGCACTGGTACCGTTGCGAAGGGTGATCGTGCGGACGGGGCTGCCGGTGTCGCGCGACGCCGAGTTGCCCAATTGGCGGCCGCCCAAGCTGACAGCCGAGACTCCGGGATAGCCACGCACCGAGCACGTCCTGCCCGAAAGGTTCGTGAAGTGCATCGTGTAGAAGACCGTGCCGGCCGTTGCATTGCCCTCGGTATCGAGCCACACCACCAATCCCGACGTGCGACACGACGTCGCGCTCGCACCCGCCGCGAGGGCGCCGGAGCTGCTGGCGGCGATGCCGGCCAAGGCGGCAACGACACCGATCGCCCCAATTACCGGCCTCCTCATGGCGCAACTAAAAGGCATAACAAACTCCTCATTGAGTGGGAGACGCGAACATACACCGCGCGTTCTCCGGAATGCAACCGGCGCAGGCAGGGGCCGTGGTTTCTGCGTCTGAGTCCTGACGAGGCGTCGCGGTCCTCCTATGAGGCCCGTCAACGATGTGGACGTGCTGCTCGGCAGGGGTGATCGTGCGGCGGCCTGCGCGAAGGCGCAAACGCCCGCCCGGAGAAGTGCCCCGGGCGGGCGCTCATACGCGCCGATGCGGGCGCTGACGGCGCTATCGCGTGACCGTGAACGTCCGGCTCGTGCCGATCGGAGTCCCGGTGCCTCCGAGCATGAACGTGGCGCTGCCGCTGAGCCTCATCTGGCTTCCGGCCTTGGTCATCAGCTGCCGGCCTCGACGGGTCAGCGCGACCTTGATGTTCGTCCTGCGATTTGCCGACACGCTGATCGTCACAGTTGCGAGCGATGTGCTCGCGGCGTGTACGGCTTTGCCGGTCGGGTACCAGCCGACCCCCACACGACCCGCAACCGGCGCCGATAGCGACAGCGGATAGCCCCCGTTCGAGAGCAGCGCGCGGATCCGGGCGTTGCTTCCGGAGGGCGCGGCCAAGCGAGCCAGCAGCGAGCGAATCTGAGTCGCCGTACTCGCTGTGATCGCTGCCGCGGCCTGGGGTGAGCTGGCCTCAGTGCTGCCGGCGCGGTTGGACGCGGTCACCGTGACACGAAGGCGCGCGCCTCGATCGGCGTTCACGAGCTTGTAGACAGGGCCCGTCGCCTCTGAGATCGCTGAGCAGCCTGGATTGCAGCGTTGCCACTGATAGCGGTAGGTGATCGGTGAGCTTCCCGACCAGGTCCCAGCTGATGCTGACAACGTTTGTCCGACGATCGGCGCGCCGGTGATCGTAGGCGCCACCAGCTTCGACGGCCGTGTCGGATGTCCGGGCGCTGACTGTCCCGGCGCTGACTGTCCCGGCGCTGACTGTCCCGGCGCTGACTGTCCCGGCGCTGACTGTCCCGGCGCTGACTGTCCCGGCGCTGACTGCGTCAATGTTGCATTCCCGGAGACCGCCGGCGACACCGAAATATCGGTGGCAGTGATCGTCGGTGTGCCGACCGTTGTCGAGCTGGTGATCGTCGCCGTGTATGTCCCGTCAGGGTTTTTGGTCACGGTGCCGATCTTCTCGGCGCTGTCGCTGGAGCTGAAGCTCACGGCATCGCCGGAGACCGGGTGGCCGCTGGCGTCGGTTGCGGTTGCGGTTGCGGTGCTGGTCGACGTACCGTTTGCGGCGATCGAGCTGGGCGATAGCGAGACGTCGACGGTTGCGGCGGGGTCCACGATCTGCGTCAGCGTCGCTTGGCCCGATGCTACCGGTGCTACCGACGTGTCGGTGGCGGTGATCGTCGGTGTGCCGACCGTGGTCGAGCTCGTGATCGTCGCCGTGTATGTCCCGTTCCCGTTGCTGGTGACGGTGCTGACGTTCTCGCCGGCGTCCGTCGAGGCGAACGTGATCGTGTTCGCGTCGCCGGCGATGGGATTGCCGTCACCGGTTGTCACCGTGACTGTCGCGGTGCTGGTCGACGTGCTGTTCGCCCCGATCGTGCTGGGCGTCAAAGAGACCGCCAGCGTGTCGACCGGCCAGGTTGTCGAGGACGTGTAGGTGCTCGTGCCGGCGGGGATGCTGGTCCAGCCTGACTGGGTGCCGCCGTAGGAGGATCCGACCGTCGGGTCGCCCGTTACCGGGACCTCGACCGCCGTCGTGCCGGTGTTGGTGATCGTGACCTGGTTGCCCTGGATGTAGCCGCTGACGGACGGGCTTGCGGCGGTTGTGATCGCGTTCCAGGCGGACTGCTCGGTGAGCAGGGTGCCGATCTGGGCCATGGTCGGCTGCTCGATCGGTGCGTTGCTGGCGAAGTAGGTGTTGTACTGGGTCAGCAGCGGGTCGAGCGTTTCGCAGAACAGGCTGGTGCAGCCTGAGCTGTCGGCGGTCACCCCCGTTGCTTGGGACATCAGGTTGGTCTGGTGGAAGTAGGACGGGCGGGGGTCGTTGCCCATCATGTGGGCGAACATGCCCTGGTCGATGCTGGCGACGATCTGGCCGATCGTGAAGGTGGTGCCGGCGGGGTTGCAGGTGGTGACGTTGGGGATGTTCGTGCAGCGTCCGCTGGTGCCGGTGGACGGCAGGTCGTAGAGCGTCTCGTACTCGTCGGTCTCTTGGGCGTTGGTGGCGACGTTGTAGTAGATGTTGGTTGGGTAGCGGGGGATTGCGGTCGCGCCGGCGTCGGTGAACGTTTGGCCGGCGGTGTATTGGGTGGTTGGGGCGGTGCCGGTGGTGAAGGTGCCGTCGGCGGGGTTGGGGTAGGGTTTTGAGGCGTCGGCGCCGAAGTACTTGATGCCGCCGCTCTGGGTCGCGGCGAAGGCGGCGTCGAGGACGGGGTTTTGCTCGTAGGCGCTTTCGTCGGCGGTGCCTACGCTGGATGGTACGCCGGTGGTGCCGGGGTTGCCGTTTGTGTTGGTGGGGGTGCCGGCGGCGCCGGTGTCGGTGTAGGTCTTGACGATCGCGCCGCCGCCGGTGGTGTTGGTGGTCGAGGTGCCGGTTGGGTTGGTGAAGTCGGTGCCGGTGTTGGCTGCGACGGTGGTGATCAGCGACCAGGCGCCGATCGTGCCGGATGTGCCCGACGCGGTGTATGGGGCGCGGTAGATCTTGTAGTCGGCGGCGTGGCAGACCGCGCTCCAGGTGAGCGTGACCGAGTCGTTGGGGGCGCTGACGGTCACCGGCGAGGAGACCGATGCGGCCGATTCGCCGCTGCCGGCGACGGCGGTGGCGCCGGGGGCGGCGGTGTTGAACTGGTCGCTGATCGCGTACACGTACTCGCCGGCGGGCAGCGTCGCGCCGGTGGTGGTTGCTTGGGTGGCGTCGTCGAGTCCTGGTGGGTCGACCTGGCCGGGGTTGCCGGGTAGCAGGTTGGCCAGTCCGGAGTGCTCGCCGGTGATGATCACGTTGGGGTTATCGGTGCCCAGCGCGGCGGTCGGGTCGGTGCTGAGGGTCAGTCCCAGCCCGCCGCTGGTCGGGTTGCCGCCGGCGGCTGCGGTGGTGCCCCAGGTGGTGTTCTGGTTCAGTTCGGCCTCGATGTAGTCCTGGGTCGCGCAGCCCTCGTCGATGTTGGGGTGATCCCAGGTGTGGCTGATCCAGCCGAAGTCGTCGGTGTAGGGCTTGCCGGTGCTCGAGTCGGTGGCGGTGAACTGGGCCAGCAGCGGGTCGGTGCCGGTGGCGGTGCCGCCGCTGGTGGAGCTGGTGCCGGTGGTGCCGCTGCCGCCGTCGCCCGAGCCGACGAGGCTGTCGCCGTTGGCGACGGCGACGCTGCCGCCGCCGTTGAACAGCATGTCGATCCGGAGGTTGTTGGCCTTGGACCAGTTGGCCGCCGTGACGATGTCAGAGGCGGGCTCGCGCAGCGCGTCGGCGGGGTTGTAGTCGGTCGAGTGCGCGGCGGTCGTCGCGTTGCCGTTGACGCTCCAGGAGTCATCTGACAGGAAGTTGTCGTCGATGTTGGTCTCGAGGTAGTTGGCCTGGGTGCCGAAGTAGACGCCGCGGGTCGCCCACGCGATCGCGCCGTGGCGCAGCAGCTCGGCCTGCAGCTGATACTGGTTCTCGTTGAAGGTCTCGACGATGCTCTGGACGCCGCCGCTGTCGGTGTAGATCCCGACCAGGGCCGAGCCGCCGGGGCCGCTGACGAGCGTGTCAAAGCTCGTCGCCGCCGCCGCCGGCGAGACCGGCGTCGCCTCATACCCGTAGGTGCCGGTGTCCATCGTGATCGGCGCCGTCGCCTTCAGGTACGGGAACACCGTCTGGCCGTCGGCGGTCAGCGTCCCCGACACCTGCGTCGTGCCGGCGGTGCTGCCGTCCAGCGCGCCGGACGCCGTCGGCGTGTTGAGCCCATAGCCGCTGCCCGGGTAGACGTCGCCGGTGATCTGGCGGATGTTGAACTCGTGCTCGTACTGCTCGATCACGCTCCAGTCAGAGCTCGCCAGCGCCGACCCACACGTCGTCGTCGGGCAGATCGACAGGTCGCCGGTCGCCACGATGATCGCGTCGTACTTGGCCTCGAGCGTCCCGTCGCTGGCGGTGTCCGACAGGGTCTGACAAGTCGTGCCGGCAGCGCAGGCCGACATTGCGATCGGCGTGTAGCCCGTGCCGGAGGCGGTGGCGGAGGACTCCACGAGGGTGTTGAACGCCACGCCCTCACGCTGCAGCGCCGCCTCCCACGCCTGGAAGTCCGGCTCCGTTGTCGACGTCCCCAACAACAACACCTTCAGATCGATCCGCGGCGCGGTGGCGGCAGACGCCGCGGGTACCGACGCCGCGCCACCGAGCACAACGGCGGTGAGGATCGAGCCGAGCATCGCCAGACGCCGGCCGATCGCACTGGTTTGGGCCGCCCCGCTGGCGAGGCGCTTGTATATGGGAGACGAGATTCTCACAAAACATCCTTCTGATCTGAGGGGACTCAACCCGCTGGCTCACCGAGCGGGCCGGAATGCATCCGCTGGTTGACAGCCTGTGACTTTCGACGCTGCGGCCCTCGCGAGCAATGGGCACAGCCGTCCGTTTATCGTTCAGCGCTGAACGGGCCCTTAGGGCGCTTAGGGCGCTTAGGCAGGCGACCAGCTGGCGCGCCGGGCGAGTGGGGGGCTGTCAGGCGGCGGCCAGCTGGCGCGTTGGGCGAGTGCACGGAGTCGATCCGAGTCGCTCGAGCTCGCGTTTCAGCGCTCGGCGTCCGCGATGGTGAAGGCTGTGAACTGAGCTTTCGGTGCGACCCATCTGGTTGGCGATCTCTCCCGGGGAGAGGCCGACGAGGTGGCGAAGGACGACCACTCGCCGCTGCTCGTCGGGCAAGGTAGCGAGTGCCACACGCACCGCCTCGCTGCGATCGAAGTCCACGGTAACGCTGCGGCGGGGATCGATGACCGTCTCCATCGGCGTGGCGCGATTCGCCCTCAGGTGGTCGATCGCGAGGTTGCGCGCGAGGCGCATCAGCCAGGCGGAGAACGGCACGCCGCGGTCGTCGTACTTGCCGATCACCGTCAGCAGCTTCGCAAATACGTGCTGCGTGACATCCTCGGCTTCGTGAGCGTCGCGCACGATCGACCGGACATAGCCATAGACGTTATGGGCGTAAGTCGTGTACAGGAAGCACAGGGCCTGCCTATCTCCCTCCTTGGCGCGGGCGACGGCGAAACGCGTCCTGCGCGCGTCCTCGGGCGATTCGTCCAGCGCGCTTGCGCCCCTAAAGCCGATCGCCGGCGCTCGTAGAGCCAGACCTTGCCGTGTCACTGTGTCTTCCCCTTTCGACGTCCGATGTGCTGGGCAGTATCAGACCGCTCACCAGACCGGTCAATCGCCCGGCTCCCCATTGCTTCGTTCACGCAATGAACGCCGCGGGATCAACCGCACGTGATCCTTACCGACTGCTCGCGACCACTGCCGGCCAACTCGCAGCGCGGTACCACTCCGTGAACAAAGAACGGGCCGCTCGGCTCATTGCCCCCAGCGTCCGGGGCCGCGAGGCTGTCCCGATCCGTACCGGCTGCCGATGAACCACACTGGCGAGGACAAACCAGCGCACGACCACGTGCAGATCGCGCTCGAGGAGAGCTGCGCGATCCTGGTGACGCTCGAATTGGTCCTCGGTGGCGTGGGCGACGAGAGGCTAGATGCGGGCGTGCGAGCTCTCGTGGTGCGGGCGATCGCCTCCGTGCGCGAGGTGATCGCCGAGCTGCGTATGACGTGAGGGGGGTGCAACTCGTGTCCCCCCGCTGCGGCGTCGGCCAAAAGCCGCCATGCTCCCAGAATGGATCAGGCGGCCTGGGAGCTTGGCGGTTGAGTCATCGCGGCAGGCGCAGACGGCTGGGCGCCGACCGCGTCTGCATGGGCGCGAAGCATCGCGATCGCTTCGCGCAGCGCTTCCAATTCCTCACCGATCTCACGATGACGGCGCTCAAGCTTCGTTCGCTCCGCCTCGGCAGCGTCGCCGTCAGGCAGCGCCGCGAGGTCTCTGACCAGCGGCCGCCACTCGGCGTCGAGCGCGAGCGCGTATGTGTACAGATCGGTCAGCGCGTCCCAGATGCGAGGCTCGCCGCCACCTACGGGCGTCATCGGACACTTGTCCCGGGCGTGAGAAGCGAGTCGATGCGCCAGCTCCCCGTCGCGATTCTGGTCGTGGCGGTCGTGAGCGTCCTGTGGAGCTTCATGGGCGCGTCCCAGGCCGCCCGGTGGGTGCCTCCTCAGCGGCTCTCATGGTATTGGCAGCTGCAGGGCAGGCTGAACAATTCGCTGCCGGTGGCTGCATATGACATCGACGGATTTGACAATGCGGCGTCGGAGGTCGCGAGGCTGCACGAGGCCGGCAAGCGCGTCATCTGCTACATCGACGTCGGGACGTGGGAGAGCTGGCGGCCGGACGCGAAGCGCTTCCCGGCGTCCGTGCTCGGTGCCGCGAATGGCTGGCCGGGAGAACGGTGGTTGGATGTTCGGCGGCGGCGGGTGCTGGAGCCGATCATCGAGGCGCGCCTGCGGATGTGCGCCAGAAAGGGGTTTGACGCGGTCGAGCCGGACAACATCGACGCTTGGAGCAACCACACCGGCTTTCCGATCACCGCGCCCCAGCAGCTCACCTACGATAAGTGGGTGGCAGCCGAGGCTCATGCGCTGGGCCTCGCGGTCCTGCAGAAGAACGATCTCGAGCAAGCTCGCGGCCTCGAGCCGTACTTTGACGGGATGCTTGATGAGCAGTGCAACGAGTACTCGGAATGCTCGCTTGCGAGGCCATACCTCGCCAAGCACAAGCCGGTGCTTAATGCCGAGTACAACCTCTCGCCGGGACAGTTCTGTGGCGCCGACGATGCCGCCGGGATCATGGGCGCGCGCTTCGATGTCAATCTGGATGGGAGCATCTACCAACCGTGCTGGACGAGAAAGTGACCGTCTCGCACCGGCCGGCGGGGCGCAGATCAACTCGCGAGAGCGGGCGGTCAGTGATCAGAACCGACAACGTCACCTCTCAGACTGACGAGGTCACTACTGGATCCAGAGCGTCGTCGCCAGCACCCGGCCGGAGCGAGCAAGCAGGGCGACGACGGGCACGAGCGTCAGCGCCACGCCGACGGTCGCGCCGGCGATCAGCGCGGCGCCCGAGATCGGCCAGTGCACCGTCGAGCGCCACGCGAGCTCGGCGGCGACCGCGGCCACGGCCGCGATCAGTGCCGAACGCCGCAACGAGAGCGTCTCGAGCAGGCCGATCAGAAGGCTGACCAGCGCGACGAAGCCGAACGCCACGAACACGCTCAGCTCGTCTGTTCCCCGGGTGAAGCGCCCGAGCATGATGACGACCGAGGAGAGGATGATCGTGGCGGCGACGAGCCGCGTGATCGCGCCGAGGAAGATCGACATCGCGGGGTCCTTGAGGCCGATGCGGCTCGCCCGGTGCAGCGGAACCCCGCTCAGCCCGTGGGGGATCGCCTCGTAGAAGTTCCACAGGTAGTAGCCGCCCCACAGGCTCCCAATCACTGATGGCACCAGCGCGATCGCCGGGTGAATGCCGTGCACGCCCCAGCCGACGCTCGGATCGGCGATCAGCAGGACGCCAACACAGCTTCCGAGCAGGGCGGCAAGCAATGCACGCGGGACGCTGCCGGCTCGCTCGTCGGTCGGGGTCCGGCATGTGAACACGGCCACGGCACACGTCAGCAGCGCGAAGGCGGTGATCGCTTCGAGCACGACATGGGCGGGCGCGTGGCGCTCGAGCGCGACCGTGCCGGTCGCCAGGGAGAAGGCATAGATCAAGCCCCATCCGCGGCGCACCAGGACCGTTCCTCCGGTCCAGATCGCGACGAGCATCGCCGCGATCGGCCCCCAGTCGGACATCAGCACGAGTGGAAGCTCGACCGCAACGATCGCGAAGGCGCAGCACGCCAGCCAGTCGCGGGCGAGCAGGGCCAGCCCGCTGCGGCGCGAGAGGTAGCGGCTGCGCAGGCCCCATTGGAGGGCAAACGAGACTGGTAATGAGACTCGGATCGCCTGCGCGAGCACGTGCGGCCCCAGCGCCCGGCTGAGCGGCGTTGCCCACGACGCGATCGAGAGGATCGACAGGACGAGCGCGATGCCCTCCATCACCACGCTCTGCTGTTCACGGTCTCGGTATCTCTCGAGGTGGCCCTTGACATGCGGCGCTTCGGTGCCGGGGTTGACGAGCCGGCGCGCAGCGGACATCGCCTTGCGCGCTGGTCTCCCCGCCCAAGCCTCGAGGACGATCGTCGCCTCGAGCACATCGCGCGGAGGGCGGCCGAGGCGTGCGTCGAGCACGCCTTCCGCGTATGCGTCGCCACCAGCGTCCCTGGCGTTCTCTTCACCGATCAAATCGCCCTACCCTTTCGTTGCTCGCGGGCGGCTCGCCCACTTCAGGTGCGAGGCCCCTTGGTGGGCGTGGAACCCATCGGGAGCAATTGTTCCCTCGCCGCGCGCAGCGACATATGGGCCGGTCGGAGCATTCCATGTTCACACGCTCGCGCCGTGTTGCGGGCGTCGATTCGTAGCGCGTCTGCGAGGATGAGGTGTGAGGGTCCGCAAGAACCCTTTCAACCGGAGCCAGTGTGAGCAGCACTCGCAAGAAGACCCACTTGGCGGTCGTGCAGATGAAGGTGCTGCTGCTGGGCGCGACCGGCGAGGAGCCTTCGTTTCAGGCGTGGCGCGTCGCGCTGGCGCGCGAGGGCACGCCGTTCGTCGCGATCGCCCTCGGCACCGAGCGAATGCCGAGCGTGCTCGTCGACGAGCTCGGTCGCTCGTCCTTTCAGGCGGTGATTCTCGCGACCGGCGAGCTACTGGAGCAATCGCTGGGCAGCTCACACCGGCACGCACTCGAGCAGCTCGAGCACGAGTTCGGGCTGCGCCGGCTGATCGCCCACGCCTACCCGTGCGCTGCAGTCGGGCTGCAGCGTCCGGCCTGGGCGGGCCCACTCGACGGCATCAGCGCCACGCTGACGCCCGCCGGCCGGCGTGTATTTGCCTACCTGCGCCTGACGGTGCCGATCGACAGCGGCAGTTGGGGATACCTCGCGCGTCCCGCGAGCGAAGAGCGATTCGAAACGCTCGTGGCCGCGCCGGACGGGTCGGCGCTGGTTGGGATCCACCGACGCCAGGATGGCGGAGAGGAGATGGTCCAGACCGTCGCCGCCAACCCCGGCCAGACGCACAGCCAACTGCTGCGCCACGGCCAGCTCGCTTGGGTGACGCGCGGCGCCTACCTCGGCTATGAGCGCAACTACCTCTCGCTGCACGTCGACGACGTCCTGCTTCCAAATCGCGTGCCGGACGTCGCCGCGAGCATGTCCGACTCGGGTTCCGGCGGGTTGATTCGGATGAGTGCGCAGGACGCCTTGCACACGGCGCGTTGGTCGCAAGCCAACCAGCTGCGACTCGAGCTGGTCTGCAACGGTGCGGGCAGCGAGCGACACGCGCGCGAGATCGGCGTCGAGCAGGATCCGCTGCTGGCGGCGCTGCTGCGCGAGCGCGACACGTTCGGATGGGTCAATCACACCTACGAGCACATCCTCCTGGACGACGCGTCGCGAGCGACGATCGAAGCGGAGGTCGCGCGCAACGTGTCGTGGGCGCGTGAAGTCGGAATCGAGCTCGAGCCGCGGGCGCTCGTGACAGGCGGACACACCGGCCTGGCTAATCTCGCCGCGACCCCGCCACGCGGTGAGAACCCCGAGCTCGCCCCGGCCCTGCGCGCGCAGGGGGTCCGCTTCATCGCATGCGATGCGTCCCGGCCTTACCCGGTGCACCCGCAAGATCCGGTCGGCCCACGCTTGCCCGCCGGCACGCCGTTTGCGGTCGGCGACGCGATCGCCGTGCCGCGCTATCCCACCGCTCTGGCGTGGTACGCAGCAAGCGAGCAGCAGGCACTCGATGCGTTGCGCTCGGCCCACGCCGCCGATCCACCGGGCTCTTGGGAGACGCTCGTAATCAGGGAGTCGCGGCGAATCCTGACGTTGCTGCTGGGCAACGACCCCCGTCCACATTACTTTCACCAAAGCAATCTCGCCGGCGCTGATCGACCCGGAATCATGTGCGCGCTGATCGACGCAGTGCTCGGTCTGTATCGACGACTGATCGCGACCGACGTCCCGATCGTGCAGCCGAAGCTCGCAGAGGTCGGCGAACTGCTGGTGCGTTGGGCCGCATGGCGCGAGGCACTGGCCTCGGGCTCGATCGACGCCTACGCCGACCACGAGCAGCTGACAATCGTCAACCGCGCGAGCACGGTGCTCGATGTGCCGCTGACTGGCACGCGTGTCGGGAGCGAATACGGCGGGACCCGGTCTGGCTGGGTTAGGGCAAGCCCCGGGGAGACCGTCGTCCGTGTCGGCTGAAGGTGTCACCCCGGTCCCGCTCAGTGCGCGGCTGTCGTGCGTCGCATCGCCGTCTGCGAATTGACGTCGCAGAACAGCTCTCGCCGCAGCGCCGCTCGCAGCAGGGAGCAGTCGTGGGTGCCGGGATCGGCGCTGCGCAGCGGCGCGGGGAGCAGCTCGAGCGCCCCACTTCCACGCGGCTGCAAGGAGAACTGCAACTCCCCTGCGGGATCGTGAAGCGCGCAATCGACGCGCACCCGGTGGCGGCGCAGCGCCGCGAGGTGCTCGTTCAGCGACATGCCCGCTGACTCGCGCTGGTCGGCGAGGTTGCAGATCCAGACAATCCTGGCGGCGGTGTGTGCGAGCGCGGAGCACACGTCCGGGAGCGCGGACACGGCCAGCACGCTGGTGAACAGCGAGCCGGGCGCGAGCAGCACCCAATCGGCCCGCTCGATTGCCCGGATCGCTGCCGGCGGCACGCTGGGACGCTCCGGCTTGAATCTGAGCCGGCGAATGTGGGCTTCCGCGCGGCCGATCGCAGACTCGCCGTCGATCCAATCCGAGTCGGTCTCGCCGACGAGCGATACTGGCTCTGCGCTGGCAGGCAGAACAAGACCGGTGATGCCCAGCCGCTCGCACAGCCACGTGCTCGCCGCCTCAAGGTCGCCGAAGGCGTCGGCGAGCGATCGGATGACGAGATTGCCCAACGGGTGGCTGCCGAGACGATTGATCGTGACCGGGCGGGCGAATGCGCGCGCGAGCGCGACGTCGTCTCCCATCAGTGCGATCAGCGAGCGCCGCATGTCGCCGACCGCCGGGCCCTCGCGGCGGCGTCGCAGCTCGCCCGAGGACCCGCCGTCGTCAGCGATCGTGACGATCAGGGTCAGATCACGTGCATCGTCGCGCAGCGCCCGCGCGACGGCGGCGAGCCCATGCCCGCCGCCCAGGACTACGACCCGGCCGTCCACGCCTCACCTATTCGACCGTCACCGTCTTGGCGAGCGACCCGGCCGTCCACGCCTCACCTATTCGACCGTCACCGTCTTGGCGAGGTTGCGCGGCTGATCGACGTTCAGGGCCCGTGCGCGCGCGAGGTGGTAGGCGAACAGTTGCAGCGGCACGATCCCGAGCACGACCTGGAGAAGCGGGTCGGTCCGCGGCACGTAGACGATGTACTCGGCGTGCTCGGCGATCTCCTTGCACCCCTCGCTTGCGATCGCGAGCACACGGGCTCCCCGCGCGCGCACCTCCGAGACGTTGGAAAGCAGTTTCGAGAGGACGCCCTGCTCGGTCGCTACACACACAACGGGCGTCTCCGGGCTCAGCAGCGCGATCGGTCCGTGCTTCATCTCGCCTGCGGCGTAGGCGTCGGTCGGCACGTATGAGATCTCCTTGAGCTTCAGCGCACCCTCCAGCGCGACCGGCAGGCCGGATTGCCGTCCGAGGTAGAGGAAGAACGGGCTCCAGGCGAGACGTTCGGCGAGCTCGCGGATGCCGGCGTCGACCGAGCGCACGACGTCGTCGATCTGCTCGGGGAGGCGCTCGAGTTGAGAGCGCAGCTGATCCAGGCCATCCTCGGGCAGCGCTCCTGTGGCGCGCGCGAGATGGAGCGCAAGCGCATACAGGAGCACGACCTGGGCAACGAACGTCTTCGTCGCGGCCACCCCGATCTCAATTCCGGCTCGGGTCAGCAACGTCGCGTTCGATTCACGCGTCGCCTGGCTGCCGGGCACGTTCGTGACCGCGAGCACGGTTGCGCCGTGTGCGCGCGCAAGCCGCATCGCCGCGAGCGTGTCGGCGGTCTCGCCCGACTGGGTGATTCCGAGCACGAGCGTGTCCGGCCCGACGATCGGGTCTCCGTAGCGAAACTCCGATGCGATCTCGACGTCGACCGGGATTCGTGCCCAGCGCTCGATCGCCAGCCGTCCGGCGAGACCGGCGTGGTATGAGGTTCCGCACGCGACCACCAGGATCCGCCGGAGCCCGCGCAGGCGGTCTTCCGAGAGCGGAGTGCTGATCCCGGAGACGTTCTGGCGCCAGCTCGACAGCGTCGCCGCGATCGCGCTGCCCTGCTCGTGGATCTCCTTGAGCATGAAAGTCTCGAAGCCGTCCTTCTCGCAGCGGTCCTCATCCCAGTCGACGAGCGTCGAGGCGGGGCGGTGGGGGAGCCCGTCGAGGTCGAAGACTGTGACCTCGTCCGGTCGCAGAACGGCGATCTGACCGTCGTGGAGCACGGCCACTTCGCGGGTGTATGTGATGAAGGCCGAGATCGAGGATGCGACGAACTGCTCACGCTCTCCCAGCCCGACGACCAGCGGGCACTCGCGCCGCACTCCCACCAGTGTGTCGGGCTCCTGCTCGCACATCGCGACAAATGCGTAGTGGCCTGCCAGCTGCTCGAGCGACCGCCGCACCGCATCGACGAGATCGCCGTCGTAGTGCAGCGAGATCAGGTGGGCAACGACCTCGGCG